>Ga0256914_1003955_pt1 | contig 11439 bp, 9 predicted proteins | sample HulkmetaG_FD_191571 | JGI IMG/M metagenome (GOLD analysis project Ga0256914, IMG submission 191571) | Hydrothermal chimney microbial communities from Main Endeavour vent field at the Juan de Fuca Ridge, Pacific Ocean - Hulk | ecosystem: Environmental > Aquatic > Marine > Hydrothermal vents ...
AGCACGACCGAGAGCTCGACCAGTTCAAGCAGGGTGGACATGACCAGGCCTGGCACGGGCAATCGTGAGACTCAACAATATGACGGGCAGGATCCCCACCAGCACGATGGTAAGCGCAGGGACGGCGGCGTCCACCAACCGCTCGTCGGAAGCCAGCTCGTAAGCGCGCACGGCCAGGGTGTTGAAGTTGAAGGGACGCAACACCAGCGTGGCCGGCAGCTCCTTGAGCACATCCACGAGTACGATCAGCAGCGCGGTGAGCAGGCTGCCCCGCATCAGCGGCAGATGGATCCTGCGCACCGTTCCGAGCCGGCTCTCCCCCATGGACCATGCCGCCTCTTCCATGGAGGGCCGAATCCGTCCCAGACCCGCCTCCACGGTCTGCAAAGAGACGGTGAGGAACCGCACCAGGTAGGCAAACACCAGGATGAATAGGGTACCGCTGAACAACAGGCCGGTACCGATCCCGAAATGGTCTCGCATCCATCCATCCAGTGCATTGTCCACCCAGCCAAACGGGATCAACACGCCGATGGCTATGACCATGCCGGGAATGGCATACCCCATGCCTGCCACCCGGACCAGCCCCTTCAACCAGCGGCTCGGCTGCAATCGCTGTCCATAGGCCAGAACCAGTGCGACCACGAGCGCCGTCAACGCGGCCGTTCCGGCCAGAAAGAAACTGTTGAACGCCAAGGCAAGGAAATCCCCGTCCAACGCCTGCTTCCGGATCTGCAGCATCCAGAAACCGAGCTGGACGAACGGAAGCAGGAAACCGAACAACACCGGCAGCAGGCAAGCGATCGCGGCCAGCCAGGCAGCAAGGGGGCGCAACCGATGTTGAGGCAACGCTCGATACCGGTGCGTGGCATGGTGGAAACGGGCCCGTCGGCGTGAACCGCGCTCCAGCCCCAGCAAGAGGAGCACGAACAGCATCAGCAGTGCCGCCAGCTGGGCCGCGGCCACCTCATCGTACAAGCCATACCAGGTACGGAAGATACCGGTTGTGAAGGTACTGACACCGAAGTAGTCCACCGTGCCGAAGTCGGCCAGTGTCTCCATCAGCGCCAGGGAAATCCCCACCGCGATGGCCGGCCGTGCCAGCGGCAGAGCCACGGTGAAGAAGCTGCGCCAGGGACCGCAGCCGAGGGAGCGGCTTGCTTCCAGCGCACACACCGATTGTTCCAGAAAGCTGGCCCGTGCCAGCAGATAGACATAGGGATAAAGCACCAGGGAGAGCATCACCGCCGCACCGGGAAGAGAACGGATCTCAGGAAACCAGTACTCCCCATAACCGACATGGAAGGTGGCCCGGATCCAGCCCTGTACCGGCCCGGCCGGTTCCAGCATGCCGGTGTAGGTGTAGGCGAGAATGTAGGCCGGAAACGCCAGGGGAAGCAGCAGCGCCCAGATGAACAACCGGCGGCCGGGAAAGCGGTACATGGTGGTCAGCCAGGCGGTGGTAATGCCGATGCTGCCCGCACCCGCCGCCACGCCGGCCATCAGCAGCAGGGAGTTGCGGATATACTCGCCCAGCACGGTCGAAGCCAGGTGGCGCCAGGTATCGCCCCCTGGAAGGAACAGATGCCCCACCACGGTGAGAATCGGGGTCATGATCACCAACGCAGTGAGGGCGGCCACCACCGTCCATGGCGACGGCCGGGGGAGAGAGAAACGGGAGGAAGGGACCGGGACGACCGCCGTACTCACGAATGTTCGCTCACCGCCAGCCCACCCGGTCGAAGATCTTCACCGCCGCTACGTTGTGACGTCCCAGCTCACCCATGTCCAGCCCATCCTCCTTGAAGGGATAACCCCATGCCGCGACGGTTTCGCTCACCGGGATCCCGCTCTTCACCGGATATTCATGGTTACTGGCAGCATACCAGCGTTGCGCTTCATCGCTGACCAGGAACTCCAGCAGCTTGACGGCATTCTCCCGGTTCCGGGCATGGCGGATGACCCCGGCTCCGCTGATGTTGACATGGGTACCCCGATCGGCCTGGTTGGGAAACAGCGGCACCACTTGGGCCGCTGCCGCCCGTTCGGCGGGATCCCGAGCGTTCTGCATCTTGCCGAGATAATAACTGTTGACCACCGCCACATCACATTCACCGAGCGCCACCGCCTTGATCTGGGCACGGTCGTTACCCCGTGGCGGACGGGCCAGATTGGCGACCACGCCGGCCGCCCATCGCTCGGCGGCCGGTTCACCGAAATGGGCAACCATGGAGGCCAGAAGCGACTGATTGTAGATGTTCCCGGAGGAACGGATACAGATCCGGCCCTTCCAGCGGGAATCCGTCAGATCCTCGTATCGGGAAAGCTCACCTGGTTTCACCCGCCGTTTGCTATGGACGATGATGCGAGCCCGCTTGGAAAGACCGAACCACTGATTCTCTCCATCCCGAAGATGGGCCGGAATGGCCTGGACCAGCACCTTGCTCTCCACCGCCTGAAACAACCCGGCCCGCTTGGCCAGATAGAGACGTCCGGCGTCACTGGTCAACAGCAAGTCGGCCGGTGTGTTGCGCCCCTCCACCTCCAGACGCTTCTGCAAGGCGGCCGCCTTGCCGGTGACCAGGTTGACCTCGATGCCGGTTTCGGCAGTGAACCGCTCCAGCAAAGGCTTGATCAGGCTCTCTTTACGCGCGGAATAGAGATTCACCTGTTCGGCCGCCATCAACGGTCCGCCAGACGGCCCTGCCACAATCAGAGCGAAAACCATCAACCATCGCTTCATGACACACCCCCGTAAAATCGCACTTCTCATGATAATGATTATCATTTGTAGTTGCAACAAAAAACCGCGACTGGAGATGAGGAAACCCTCCATCAGAACAGGAATGCCAGACGGAATCCGGTAACCGTCAACCCTTTGAACACCTCACCTTCGCGCTCGGCCTGCTCCAGCCACTGAAGGTCGGCAGTGAGTTGCAAGGCCTCCCCGACATCGGCCCTGACATAACACTCCACCTGTTCCACCGGGGTACCACCTTTCCTGTCCAGGTAAGCCCAGCCTGCTCCCACGGTGACGTCCCCAAAGGGCAACGCCGTGGCGACGGCGACATAGGAGTCCGTTTGCACCTCCACTCCGCCGGCAATCCCGCCCCGCAGGTTCCAGCGCAAACCTTCAAGCTCGCCTTCGGCCAAGGCGTAGAATCCCCGCCTCTCCCCTCCATTCGTGCCGGACATCGGGAGAGTGCGATGCCAGCCACCCAGGCGCATGGTCAACGGCGCAGGCTGCCAATAGAGCTCCAGAGCAGAAAACAGGCCTCCCTGCAGGGAGAAGAGCTCAGCGTAAGAACCCTTCCCGCCGGCCAGGCCGGCGCCATCGGCGAACAGCAGGGTGATACCGGGTGACCACTGCTCGGCATCGTAATGATAGGCTGCACCCAACGTATAATCGGGAAGCCCGATGGTAGGATTATTGACCAAGGCGGCCGCCAGAAACTGGCGGGTCTCATCATTGGCCACCTCACTGGCGTCCAGAAAACGGGCTGGATCGAGCAACCCGAACGTCACGCTGCCTTCACCCACGGGGTGGCTGTAGTGCAGTCCCGATACCTGCAACCTTCCCGCTCCTTCTCCATCCAGTGCGGTCCCGGCATCCGCATTGACAACCGGATCCAGGGTAGAGGAACCCGCCGGGGACGGCGTCACATCCCCTTCCACATACAGGGTCCAGACCCCGTTGCCTTTGGGAAGCGTAGCGACCAGATCGAGCGAAGCAAGCAGTTCATCGTTCGCCGCCCGGACCGCTCCAGCATGCTGCCAGGTCATGACGAGTCCTCCTTCGAAAGAGAGCACCTGCCTCCCATCCGGGACGCTACCGTGACGGACATCGGGCGGATCCCCAACCGCCATCCCGGAGAAAAGCACCGTTCCTGCCATGAGAACCCCTTTGGCGACATCCGAAACGCAAACCATGATCATTTCCTGTTTTCACTACGAAGGCTGAATGATAATGTAAATGATAACCATTCTTAATTCAAATAAAAAATAAAAACCCGATCAATTGGCTCTGACCCCATTGATTTTTGGTGGTGTATTGCCGGTGGGTTAAAATATAATGGTTGGATTGTCATCGCCGTCGACCATTTCATGCTTTCCACTATCAAGCAATTTTTCGAAAACCATATTGCTCCGGCAAAGGGAGGGGAACTCCCTGAACACACCCTGCAGCTGGCTACCGCGGCGCTACTGTTCGAGGTGATGCGCATGGATGAGGAGATAGCGGAGCAAGAGCGGAAGGTTGTCCACAACATTCTGGCCGAGCGCTTCTCGCTGAGTAAGGCGGAAACTCGCCAGCTGGTTGCCCTGGCCGAGAAAGAGGCGGCGGACGTCACCGACTACTACCAGTTCACCGCCCTCATCAACAAGCATTTTTCTCCCGAACAGAAAACAGAGCTGCTGGAACAGCTGTGGCGGGTCGCCTACGCAGATGGGCACCTGGACAAATATGAGGAACATCTGGTGCGTAAGCTGGCGGAACTGCTTCATGTTCCGCACGGGAGATTCATCGCAGCCAAGCATCGGGCTGTCAAGTTATCAGGGGGTTAGCCGAATAGATTGCTATCGTCCGAGGGGGTCCCGCCCGCTCGGCCTCCACCTCTGCAAGACCGCAGGGTGTCGGCGACCTGTTATCGAAACAAAAAATGTTGGAGAGAATATGCAGTTAAAAGCGGTATGTGCCACCACCAAACCCAGCTCACTGTTGACAGAGCTGCCACCTCTGGGGATGGACGTCGCCAGTATCACCGACGATTTCCGGCGTTACTACAATTATACGCTGGGGTGCGACGGAGACTGCCTTTCGACCCACTATCCCTACAAGGCGCTGGTACTCACCCTGCGGGACCGGTTGATGGAGCGCTGGAAACAGTCGAAATACGCAGCTCGCACCAAAGAGTGCAAGCATGCCTACTACCTCTCTCTGGAATTCCTGATGGGACGAGCGCTGGGGAACACCATGCTCAACCTCGGGATTACTGACGAAGTCGCCAAGTCCCTTTACGAATTAGGGTTACAGCTGGAAGAGCTGGCTGAGGTGGAGATGGATGCCGGATTGGGCAACGGCGGTCTGGGGCGCCTTGCCGCCTGCTTCCTGGACAGCTGCGCCACCCTGCGGTTGCCGGTGATGGGCTATGGCATTCGCTACGAATACGGCATGTTCCGGCAGCTGTTGGAGAATGGCTACCAGGTGGAGGAACCGGATCACTGGCTCCGTGACGGGAACCCGTGGGAGATCGAACGACCGGAACACACCAAGCGCATCAAGTTTGGAGGACGCAGCGAACATTACCAGGATACGGATGGAAGAATGCGGGTCCGTTGGGTGGATACCCACGATGTCCTGGCCGTTCCTTATGATGTGCCCATCCCGGGATACCGTAACGGTGTGGTCAACACCCTGCGCCTTTGGCATGCCGCGGCCACCGATGTTTTCGACCTGGGTGAGTTCAACGCTGGCAGCTACCCCGAGTCTGTGGCCGCCAAAAACGCGGCGGAGAACATCACCATGGTGCTCTATCCCAACGACGCGAGCGAGAACGGCAAGGAGCTGCGCCTACGGCAGCAGTATTTCCTCGCCTCCGCCAGCCTGCAGGATGTACTGGTGCGATGGGTGAGAAGCTACGGCAACGATTTCAGCCAGTTCGCTGAGAACAATACGTTCCAGCTCAACGATACCCATCCTGCCTGCGCCGTCGCCGAGCTGATGAGACTGCTGATGGACGAATATGGCCTGGGCTGGGACGAGGCATGGAAGATCACCAGCAACACCATGGCCTACACTAACCATACCCTGTTACCCGAAGCGCTGGAAAAGTGGCCGGTGCGGATGTTCCGGAATCTGCTTCCGCGGTTATTGGAGATTATCTATGAAATCAACGCCCGCTTCTTGGCCGAGGTGGGTTATCACTGGCCCGGAGACAACGATCGACTGCGCCGCATGTCCATCATCGAGGAGGGACCGGAACCGCAGATCCGCATGGCATTTCTCGCCATCGTGGGCAGTTTTTCGGTCAATGGTGTTGCAGCCCTGCACTCACGGCTGTTGATGGAAGGGCTGTTCCGGGATTTCTACGAATTGTGGCCGGAGAAATTCAACAACAAGACCAATGGCGTGACTCAACGTCGCTGGCTGGCCGGCTGTAACCCTGCCCTCAGCGAGCTGATCAGTGAGAATATCGGGGAAGGCTGGAAGACGGATCTGGAGGAGCTGAAACAGCTGCGCCCACTGGCGGAAGATGCGGAATTCCGGACCGCTTGGCGTGCCGTCAAGCGGCTGAATAAACAGCGGCTGGCAGAACTGGTGGAAACGGAATGTGGCGTACGATTCAACCTTGACGCCATGTTCGATGTACAGGTGAAGCGGATGCATGAGTACAAGCGCCAGCTGTTGAACATCCTGCACGTCATTCACCTCTATGACCGCATCAAGCGAGGGGACACCGCGGACTGGGTACCCCGCTGTGTGATCATCGGTGGCAAGGCAGCTCCAGGCTACGCCATGGCCAAGCTAATCATCAAGCTCATCAACAACGTCGCCGAAGTGGTCAACGGTGATCCCCAGGTGGGGGATCGCCTCAAGGTGGTTTTCCTGCCCAACTACCGCGTCTCGGCTATGGAGGTGATCTGTCCCGGTACCGATCTTTCGGAACAGATCTCCACTGCCGGCAAAGAAGCGTCCGGTACCGGCAACATGAAATTCATGATGAATGGTGCCATCACCATCGGCACCCTGGATGGCGCCAATATCGAAATCCGTGAGGAAGTGGGTGACGAGAACTTCTTCCTGTTTGGCCTTACCGCAGCTGAGGTGGAGGCGGTGCGCAAAAACTACAATCCGGCAGCCATCATTGCCGCAGATCAGGAACTCGAAAGGGTGATGCAACTGCTGGAGAGCGGCCATTTCAACCAGTTTGAGCCGGGCTTGTTCGATCCCGTGATCCACTCCATCCGCAGCCCCCACGATCCATGGGTTGTAGCCGCCGATTTCCGCAGCTACGTGGATGCCCAGCGGCGCGCATCGGCACTCTACCGGGATCAGGAGCGCTGGACCAGGATGAGCATTCTCAACACGGCGGCCAGTGGCAAGTTTTCCACCGACCGCACCATGCGGGAGTATAATGACGAAATCTGGAAATTGAGGCCCATCGAGCCACAGAAGGGCTGAGTCCATTGGGCATCATCCTGGAAAACAACCATCACCGACCGGGGACGCCTGCCTTTTGAAAGCGCTCTCTGCAAGCGGTTCGATGATCAGTCGGAATCATTGAGGAAACAAGCATGGCAGAAACCGTAAATGAGTTGACCATCGATTACACCGAAGACGGCATCAAGGTGGTCAAGGAGCTGGACAAGGTGGTCCTTTCCAAAGGGGCCTGGGCGACCGTTATCTATCGTTACCAGGAATGGAATCGAGCAAAAGAAGAGTATGGACCCGATCGATACACCATTCGCCGCTACCAGAAACGGAACGGGGAATATCAGCAGCGCTCCAAGTTCAACATCTCCAGTAAGGAACAAGCCAGGAACATCGTTGAAGCCCTGCAGAAGTGGATCAAGGAGGAGTGAACCACCGGCACACAACGGTTCAGCTCAGCAAGGCCACGCCCTTTATCTGTGCGTAGACCACCTTGCCGGGCTTCAAATCCAGTTCCACAGCTGATTTCCGGGTGATTCGGGAGAGGATGGGAACGGTTCCCACCAGCATCCGCACGGTGGCCCGGGAGCTTCCCTCCTCGGCCAGCTGATCCACCGTTGCCGGAAAGATGTTCAGGATGCTGGTCTTTACCTGATGTTCCAGGGTGATGCTGACATCATTGGCCTTTACCTGCAGTCGTATGGGGGTACCCTGTGGTCGGTGAACCCGTGGCACCGTGAATTGTCCCCCGGGGAACTCGAGAAATGTCAACTCGAAAACCTCATCATGACCGGCAATGACGGTCTCAATGACACTCTCCGTTTCCGGCCCCTGTGCCAGTGGCAGATCGAGGCGGGTAAACAATTCACCCACCGGGCCAGCGGCCTGAATCCGTCCAGCTTCCAACAACACCAGGTAATCGGCCATGCGAGCCACTTCATCCCGTGAATGGCTCACATAGAGCACCGGGATCTCCAACTCCTGATGCAGCGATTCAAGATAAGGCAGGATCTCCTGTTTGCGCGCCTGATCCAGCGCAGCAAGCGGCTCATCCAGTAATAACAGGGCGGGACTCACCGCCAAAGCCCGTGCGATGGCCACACGCTGTTGCTCTCCCCCGGAAAGCTGGTGCGGTCGCCGTTCAAGGAGATGGCCGATACCCAGCAGCTCCACTGCCCGCTGCAACGACACCTTCCGCTCTTCCTTTCGCAACCGTTTACAGCCGTACTCGAGATTGCCCCGCACGGTCAAGTGGCTGAACAGGCTGGGCTCCTGAAAGACATAACCAAGGGGACGCCTGTGGGGCGGAAGAAAACTCTGCTCATCCTGCCAGATCTTTCCATCGACCGACAGGTTCCCTTTCACCCCGCGTTCCAGACCAGCAATAACTCTCAGCAACGTGGTTTTGCCGCAGCCAGAGGGGCCAAAAAAAGCGGTCACCCCCCGTGCAGGGATGGTCAGCTCCACCTCCAGCGTAAAATCCCCCCGGCAAACCTGGAATTGCACCTCGATGGTCATCCCCGCTTCCCTTTGATAACCGAAGCCCTTCCACTATTCACGGCCGCACCACCGAGAACCGGCGGTTGAGCGCATAGACCATCATCAACATAAGGAACGAGAGCAGCAGCAATCCCCCTGAAAGCCAGTGCGCCTGCGTGTACTCCAGCGCCTCCACGTGATCGTAGATAGCGATGGAAAGCACTTGGGTCACCCCTGGGATGTTTCCACCAATCATCAGCACCACTCCAAACTCCCCAAGGGTATGGGCAAAACCGAGCACCGCCGCAGTGAGAAAGCCGGGTCGCGCCAGCGGCACGGCTACCGTAAAGAAACGGTCCAGCGGCGAAGCTCGCAGGGTGGCAGCCACCTCGAGGGGCCGCCTCCCGATGGAAATGAAGGCGCCCTGCAGGGGCTGCACCACGAACGGCAAGGAGTAGAACACCGAGCCAATCACCAGACCGGTAAAAGTAAAAGCCAGAGGCCGGCCTCCCAGCGCCTCCATCAACCCACCGACAGGACCATGCGGCCCCAGCGCAATCAGCAGATAGAAGCCCAGCACCGTCGGTGGCAATACCAGTGGTAGTGCCACGATCGCCTCAACCATAAACTTGTAACGCCATCGGGAACGGGCCAACCACCAGGCCAGGGGAGTGCCGATCAATAGCAGGATAAGGGTGGTAAGTGCCGCTAGTTTCAGCGTAATGGCGAGCGCCGCCAGATCGTTCTCGTTAAGAATCATGGCGTATCATATCCGAATGCCCGGATGATCTCCCTGGCCTCCCTACCTTTGACAAAGGCCAGAAATTCACGCGCCACAACCCGCTCCTCCAGCAACACGGCCTGCTGTTCGATGGGGATGTAGAGTTGAGATGGCGGCATCCAGAAAGAACCGACCGGTGGAGTACCCGGCTTCTTGATCTGGGAATAGGCCACGAATCCCAGCTCGGCGTTTCCGCTTCTTATGAAATGAAAGGTCTGGGCGATGTTCTCCCCTCTTACCGTTCGCTTTTTCAGAAACTCCCACAAACCCCGCTCACGCAATATCTGCTCTGCGGCCCGGCCATAGGGTGCAAGCCTGGGATTAGCAAGCGCCAAGTGACGAAAAGTTCCCTTTTCAAGAATCCGGCCTTCACTGTCCACGAACCCTTCTCTAGGACTCCACAGTACCACCTTGCCCATGGCATAGGTAAAGCGGCTACCCCGTATCGCGACACCCTCTCGTTCCAGACGGCGGGGACGCTCCACATCCGCAGCAAAAAAGAGCGCGAAGGGCGCACCATTACGGATCTGGGCATAGTGCTTGCCAGTGGATCCGGAGAGCAGTCTCACCTCATGTCCGGTATGGCGTTCAAACCGTTCGGCAATGACCTTCATCGCTCCGACGAAGTTGCTGGCAACCGCCACCCTGAGCTCATCGGCGCAGACGGGAGAAGAAACGACCAGCCACAACAGAAGTGTTGTCACGAATGTCACGGGGGTGTTTCGCAGAGAACCTCTCATTTCCCTGCTCCCCTCCCTATCCCGGAATCGATGATGGTTGAAAAGGGCTGCATGAGAAAATGATACTACGTTCCCCTGTGGTCAAAAACGTCCTTCGAATCAAGAAAACTGCTCTCTAAAATAGCTGCGGCGGCAAAGGTTTCCCCAGCCGCCGCAATCAAGATGCGAAAATGGTTTTTTCGCGTTAGCAGGAGATACTCCGGAAACGACGCAGTGTCATCGCGCTTCCCAACAGCAAGAACAGCAGAAGCAGGTCAAGAGAGCCCCCGCCACCACCGCCACTGCTACTGGCCGTGGTACCACCATCGTCACCAGCGTTGTTGCTGCCACCGCCGGCGGGTTCACCACCTCCAGACGCGCCACCGTCTGTCTTGTCATCGTCCGTAATGGTGACGACTGCCTCGACATAGGTTCCCTCAGTCACACCTCCCGACAAGTCGCTCAGCCGAATGACAAACGTCTCGTCCGTTTCCACGGCAACATCATTGATGACAGGGATGGTGATGGTCTTGCTGGTCTCTTGATCGGCAAAGGTCAGGGTACCGGAGACCGCAGTATAATCCTTGCCTGCCGTCGCCTCCTTGTCAGCGGTACTATATTTGACAGAAACCGCACCGTCGGCCCCGCCGGCACGCTCCACCGTAATCTCTATGCTACCCGCTGCTTCCTTGACGGTATAGCTTGGAGCACTGAATGACAGCGTCCCAAACTGGACATCATCATCGACGATATTGAGCACTGCCGTCCTGGGATCGCCAATCGCAACTCCACCTACGGGATTGCTGAGCACCAAGGTCAGCGGTTCGATTCCCTCGTCGTTCCCATCCGGCCTTACCTCAACGCCGAAACTCTTGTCACCAGACTCACCATCTGCCCACTCCAGCGTGCCATCGAAATCGACGAAGTCCCAACCGACCGTTGCCTTACTCAGGAAGTCGTCCTGGTAATCGATGGAGACGGCTCCATCACTACCACCGCTTCGGGTGAGCGTAATGGAAACCACCCCTGCGCTCTCGCGCGCCATGTAGACGGCATGTTTGAAAGAGATGGTACCAGTCTGGGCTGCCACTCCACCTGCTTCAAAAGCACCGATATCACACCGACCAGAACGTGTGTAAAAGCGCTGGTCCAAAGAGGGGCACCCATCGGTCGGGCCAGCATCTATAGCAGGGCTGCCGCTGTCCAATCCCTGGGTAAGGGTATTTCCGCCATTGTCCTGAAGAGCGAGCAATAGCGGATTGGCATTGCTGACATCTCCCTCCCCAGCCAGCGCACAGCTGCCGTCACTA
>Ga0256914_1003956_pt1 | contig 11439 bp, 9 predicted proteins | sample HulkmetaG_FD_191571 | JGI IMG/M metagenome (GOLD analysis project Ga0256914, IMG submission 191571) | Hydrothermal chimney microbial communities from Main Endeavour vent field at the Juan de Fuca Ridge, Pacific Ocean - Hulk | ecosystem: Environmental > Aquatic > Marine > Hydrothermal vents ...
ATGCTTTAGGCTTTGTATTCTACCCAAAATCGCCTAGATACATAAGCTACGAAGCTTGTGCTAAAATTATTAGCAAACTACCACCATTTATTACAAAAGTTGGACTTTTTGTAGAAAACACAACAAAAGAAATAGAGCACTACTCTAAAGTAAGCGGTATCGATATTGCACAAATTCACTTTAGTGTAACACAAGAGTTTTTAGATAGCATTAACTTTAAAACCCTACCAGTAATTAGAGCAAAATCTCAAAAAGATATAGAGCAATTTAGCAACTACAAACTTGTAGATGCCTACTGCGAAGCATACGGTGGCAGTGGCAAACGCCTAAATTTAGAGTGGTTTAAAAACCAAGACAACTCTAAAACAATAATTGCAGGTGGGCTAACCCCAGACAATTTAACACAACTTAGTGGCTACAACTTTTGGGGTGTAGATGTAAGTAGTGGCACCGAGGCTACTAAAGGCAAAAAAGATTTTAAAAAAGTAAAAGAGTTTATAGACAATGCAAAGCATATTTGAACCACTAACCGCATCTTTTAGAAAAAACAGTGGCTTTTTAGATTACGACAGATTCTACTCTATTGTAAAAAAGCACACTAAACTAACCGAAGATGTATATACAATTGCCCTACTTCTGCAAGCTTCTGGCTACCCAATCGAAGAGAAACTAAATGGCTACTTTTTTAAGCCAATGCAAACTTTGTACAAAGAGCAAGAGTATGTAATTATAGATATAGAGACAAACGGCTCTAAACCAGGGCGCTCGCAAGTTATAGAAATTGGTGGAGTAAAAATTAAAAATGGCAAAATTATAGATAGAATCGATACGCCAGTTCACTGCAGCTATATTCCTCAAAATATTATAGACTTAACTGGTATTCACCCAAAAGACTTAGTTAACGCCCCAAGCCGCAAAGAGGCACTAATAAAACTAAAAGAGTTTATGGGCGATGCTGTGTTTGTAGCCCACAATGTTGGCTTTGACTACACATTTATAAGCGCGTCGTTTAAACGCTTTGGCTTAGGGTGTATTGGCAATATGCGCCTATGCACAATAGATTTAGCTAGACGAACAATAAAAAGCGACAAATACGGCCTAGCAGGACTATGCGAAACTCTAAATATAGATATGCAATCCCACCACAGAGCCTACTCAGACGCCCTATGCTCATGGAAAATAATGCAACACTCCCTAAAAAACCTACCCCCACAAATAGAAACCACTGACGAGCTAATACAATTTTCTACATCATCAAAAAAAGAGCGCAAAGCTAATAGTAGCAAGTAGATATAGACTTTACAAACTAAAACTACAAGCTAGTAGCAAAGAAAGCACACAAGCAACACCTTTAACCTTCGCTCTTTTTGCTATTTACAGCTACACAAACTCTTTAGCAACAACATTGCCTATTTTTTTATGTTGAGAGTAATACTCTTGTACGAAATTAATTAAATCACTATTTTTTGGTAGATAAATTGCATCTTCTTTGGTTGTAAATAGGTTTAAGAAATTGCTTGCGTCTTCTTTGTTTAGGTACATTTTTGCTAGCTCTTTGTAGGCTAGTTGATATATTTTTTTAAAGTTGTCGTAATTTTGGTAGTTTATTTTTACCATACCGTTATTTAGCTCTATTAATTTGCTCTCGTATAGTAGCTCTAGGTGTATTAAGCCTTCGCAGTAGTATGGTAGTACTTCTCCTACTTCTCGCCACGCCATAAGAGATATAGCTCTACTTACAATATCGTCTATAAAAGGCTCTTTAAGCTCCTCTTGCTCTTCTTGAAAGAACGCCATAATACCGCCTGTTGTTGCTTTAAACTCTTCTATATTTTTAAATTGACCTTTTTTATTCATTGCCACTTCGGTGTCGCTATCTATCCACAATATATGCCCAAATTCGTGCCCTATTGTACTAATATCGTACACTTTGTTCCATAATTGTGGGTTTTCTTGTAAAATCTTTTGCTGTTTTTGAATAAAATCTATACCAAAAGTATCTACATACAACTGCATTATTGGTTTTGCTTTTTTGCCCTCTCTAACAAAGTCTATATAAGCAAAAATCTTTTTACCTAACTCACTACTTACCTCTTCGTCGTTTGGTACAACTTGAGCTGAGAAGAGCCCATTTAGCTCTGCACCATAATATAGCATAGGTTGGCCAATATAAAGTTGCGCTCTATCTACTTGTAGTAAATTTTTTGCTATTACTTTTTGAGCATCACCACCAAACTCTTTTGCAAGCGTGTTTGCCATCTTTTTTAAATTGTTTTTTGTAGAAGAGCCCTTTTGCATTCTTGGGTTAATTACTCTTAGATCCCACTCTAGAGCTACTGCTTTTCTATATTTATCTTCGTAGTACTCTAGCGGGTGTCCAACTTGTAGGGGTGTTGTTATTTGCATCCAAGCTCTATCTACATCGGCCCATAAAGATACTAAATTGTCAACTTTTGTGTGTAAAAATGCCTCTTTTATTGCTAAAAAGTAGTTTATCCACTCTTGCTTTTGGTTATATACACTATCTTCTAGCTTCTGCAAAATGCCAACTAAAACATCTATCTTTTCTGATATCTCTATAACCTCGTGTGCAAAAGCATCTGAGTATGATAATCTTTTATATTTACCATTTTCGTTTACTAAAACCGAGTAGCATCTATCGGCTATTTTACCGTTTTTACAATCTAATAGCTCCTCGTTTTGAAGCATCTGAAAAATCTTATCTTCATCACCGTTAAATAGCTCGAAAAGCTCTCTGTTTACACCATTTATAATGTGTGCACGCCATCTGCTTTGCCACTTTGTAAAGCTTTCGCCAATGCTATGAACACCGCTTATAATAGTTTGGTAAAAAGGCGTAAGTAGGTTGTTTTCTTCTACAAAAGTTATTAAGTTCTCGAACCTCTCTAGGTATCTTTTGGCATTAAAATTGTAAGCAATCTCTAGCTTTGCATCTATTTGCTCTTGTGAAAAACCTTGCTGCTTAAGCAGATTCTCTAGCGAGTCTTCTCGTAAGTTTATTAGATATGTTAACGACGCAACTGTAGCCTCTTTTGAACTCTTTATTCCAACTTCATCTAAAAAACTATCTACCAGCTCTTTTGCCTCTTTGTGCTCTATCTCTTTTGCTAAGTTAAAATAGTTATTTTGCTTCTCTTGCTCGCTACTTAGTTTGTCGTAAATTTTTTGTATATCCTCTAAAAACTGCTCTTTAGTACTCACTGTATCTCCTTAGCATATCTATAATTGGCTTTGCTAGTGTTAGTGCTTTATAGCGGTGTGATATCTCTTTTTTTACAGAAGCATCTAACTCGCCAAGTGTATTACTAAAACCATCTGGTATAAAAATTGGGTCGTAACCAAAGCCACCATCGCCCCTTGGGGTTACAATAGCCTCGCCGTGCATCCAGCCATGCACTACATACTCGCCCCACTTACTAACAATAGCAATAGCAGCGCTATAGTGGGCTTTAGAGCTACTTAAATTAAGCTCTTTTAAGCTATCTACTGCCTTTTGTAGATTATCTTTATCGCTAGCACCCTCTCCTGCAAATCGTGCAGAGTATATCCCTGGCTTGCCACCTAGTGCGTCTATGCTTATACCGCTATCGTCAGATATTACAATATAATCTTGCCCTAATTTGCCGTAGATATCTCTTGCTTTAATAAGAGCATTTTTTGCAAAACTATCACCATCTTCTACAATTTCGAACTCACCTAAAAGTTCGAAATATGGCGTTATTTTCTCTTGTAAAATAGTTTCGAACTCTTTTAGCTTACCCCTATTACCACTTGCTATTACAACTTTTAACACTCTTAAACCTCTTTTTTATTATAATGGTTATATAATCGCAAAATAATTATATCATAAAAGGTTAATAATGAAACAAATTATAGCCAAAGTTTGGCATTTAAGTTTAATAATTGGTTTAAGATTTTTAGGTCTATTTATAGTAATGTCAGTACTTTCTGCTTACGCTCTAAACCTACCAGGGGCTACACCTACACTTGTTGGGCTAGCAGTTGGTGGGTATGCACTTACACAAGCAGCATTGCAAGTTCCATTTGGAATACTAAGCGATAAAATTGGCCGAAAAAGTGCAATTGTAATTGGGCTTATAATATTTGGGGCTGGCTCTTTAATTGCAGGTAGCGCTGATGATATTTACACACTTTTAATAGGGCGTTTTTTACAAGGTGCAGGAGCAATTGGCTCTGTAATTATAGCAATGATAAGCGACCATGTAAAAGAAGAAGAGAGAGCCCACGCTATGGCAATTATGGGTATGGTAATAGCACTTGCCTTTACTGGTGCAATGGTGTTTGGTCCAATATTTGGTAGCATGGGTGGCGTGCCTTTACTATTTAACTTAACAGCAGGTATGGCATTTTTTTCTATAATTTTACTCTATACAATTGTTCCAAATCCGCCTAAAATTACGCACTCTTTCTCTGAAGACGAAGCAAAAGTAGCATCGGTATTTAAAGATGCCGATCTTAAAAGAATGTATATTACATTCCTTTTCCATAGCTCGACAATGGCTATTGCTTTCTTCTTAATTCCAATGGTTTTAAAAAACAACTTCCATCTGCCACTTAATGAGTTTTGGAAGGTGTACCTACCAGCTGTAATTTTAGGAATTATTGCAATGGGACCAGCAGCAGTATTTGGCGAAAAGTACAACAAAGGTAAGCAGATTTTCTTAATATCTATTGCAGTTATTGCTGTAGCATTTATACTTATGGGCTTTGCTAATACACTATGGCTATTTGGTGTTGGGGTGTCGCTTTTCTTTATTGGATTTAATATGTTCGAGCCACTACTACAAAGCTTTGTAAGTAAGTTTGCAAAAGCTCATCAAAAAGGTGCTGCACTTGGCGTGGCAAATACATTTGCGTATGTTGGTATGGGGCTTGGTGCAACACTAGCTGGTAAAATATTCGAAGTTAGCAATGTTTCTGGCGTTGCAATTGCTGTTTTAGTAGTATCTATTTTTTGGGCAATTTGGATTGCAGGTATGCGAAACCCAGGGCTTCGTGCAACTGTATATTTAGATAAAAACTTTTACGATTTTAACAAACTAGCAGATCTAAAAGCACAAAAAGGAATTGCCGATATTTATATTAATGATACAGAAGGTATAATGGTAGTTAAATACGACAAAGAGCTACAAGACGAAGATGAAATTAGAGGCTTTATGCTAAAAAAAGATTAAGGATAGATTTTGAATGGCAACCTAAACGACCCAAAGCTCTATCTAAATAGAGAACTTTCGTGGCTTAGATTTAACACAAGAGTACTAGATCAGGCTAAAAACAAAGAGCTACTAGCACTAGATAAGCTTAAATTTATAGCCATTTATGGCACAAACTTAGACGAATTTTATATGATTAGAGTTGCTGGATTAAAATCTTTATATAAGGCTGGAATCTACGAGACAAGTTACGATAAACTAACTCCTTCTATTCAGCTAAAAGAGATTAGAGCATACCTAAGAGAAGAGCTACCAAATTTAGAAAATAGCTACTTAGATATTGTATCTGAACTAGAAGATAACTCTATATTTATAAAAGACTATAAAGAGCTAAATAGCACCACACAAGATAAAATAAAAGAGTACTTTTTTGAGCATATCTACCCTATTATTATTCCTATTGCGGTAGATGCAACGCACCCTTTCCCGCACTTAAACAATCTTAGTTTTGGAATTGCGCTAGAGCTTAAAGATAACAACAACGAGTTTAAACATGGATTAATTAGAATACCAAGAGTCCTGCCTAGATTTATAAAAGAAGATAACACTTTTATACCAATAGAGTCTATTGTAGAGTACTTTACACAAGAGCTATTTCCAGGGTTCGAAGTAACAGCATCTGCGCCATTTAGAGTAACAAGAAATGCCGATTTAGCAATAGAAGAAGAGGAAGCCGACGACTTTTTAGAGATACTAGAAGAGGGGCTGCGCTCTAGAAATAAAGGTGCAATAGTAAGGCTAGAGCTAAAGGGTAATGCCGATGAGTCTATAGTTGCATTTTTATCTAAGCACCTACAGCTAAAAGATAAAGATATCTACTACTACAAACACGCACCTCTAAACCTTGGCTCTTTATGGCAAATTGTTGGCGACAAAGAGCTAGCACACCTACTTAGCCCAAGTTTTATACCAAGAACTTTGCCACCACTTGATAGAACAGACATATATAGCGCAATCGAAAAAGAGGAGCTAATGCTCTACCACCCATACGAAAGCTTCGAGCCTATTGTAAAGTTTATACAAGAAGCTGCAAATAACAAAGAGACACTTGCAATTAGAATGGTGTTATATCGTGTTGGCTCTAACTCGCCAATTGTAAAAGCACTAATAGATGCGGTTGCAAATGGCATACAAGTAACAGTTATGGTAGAGCTTAAAGCAAGATTTGACGAAGAGAACAACCTTAAATGGGCTAAAAAGCTAGAGAGCGCTGGGGCACATGTTGTATATGGAATACCAGGGCTTAAAGTGCACGCAAAAGTTGCGCAAGTTATAAAGCACAAAAATGGCAAACTAAAAAGCTATTTGCACCTTGCAACTGGTAACTACAACCCAACAACTGCAAAGATATATACAGATGTTAGCTTCTTTACTACAAATAGTAAATTCAATAGCGATGCGACTAAGTTTTTTCACCTATTAACGGCATTTGCAACACATAAGAAGCTAGATTATCTATATATGTCGCCAACACAAATTAAGCCTAAGCTATTAAGATTAATAGAAAAAGAGGCAAGCTACGGCAAAGATGGGCACATAATATTAAAAGCAAATGCTCTAGTAGATCAAGATATAATTAAAGCTATATATAAAGCATCTTCCAAAGGGTGTAAAATAGATTTAATTATTAGAGGAATATGTTGCCTAAGAGCAGGCATAAGTGGGCTTAGCGAAAATATTACAGTTCACTCAATTGTTGGTAAGTATCTAGAACACCCAAGGCTATATTGGTTTAAACACAACAAAGTAAAAGCATTTATTGCAAGTGCCGATTTAATGCCAAGAAACCTAGATAGAAGAATAGAGTTAATGATACCAATAGAGTCAGATAAGCTAAGCTCTAGAGTAGAGCAAATTTTAAAACTACAGCTTGCAGACAACCAACACAGATATATTTTAGATAGTGGCTACAACTACAAAAAAGTTACCCCAAAAGAGCAAGAAGAGATAGTTAACTCGCAAGAGATACTAGAGAAATATGTAATAAAAGCTGGCAAATTAAGCGTAAAAAAGAGACCAAAACATATCTCTAAATTAGCTAAAAAAATCTTAAAGGATAAATAGTGCAACCAATTATTATGCCATACAAGGGTCTAAGCCCAAAAATAGAAAATTCAAGCTGGGTAGCACCAGGTGCAACTGTTGTAGGCGATGTTAAAATTGGCAAAGAGTGCTCTATTTGGTTTGGTGTTGTAATTAGAGGCGATGTACATAAAATTAGAATTGGAGATAGAGTATCGATTCAAGACCTTTCTATGGTGCATGTAACTCACTACAAAAAGCCAGATAAAAGCGACGGTAGTCCAACTATTATTGGAGACGATGTAACAATTGGGCATAAAGTTATGCTTCATGGTTGCACAATAGAAGATGCCTGCCTAATTGGAATGAGCGCAACTATACTAGACGATGCCGTAATTGGCAAAGAGTCGATAGTAGGAGCAGGAGCACTTGTAACTAAGGGCAAAAAATTCCCTCCAAGAAGCCTAATTATTGGTAGCCCAGCAAAAGTGGTAAGAGAGCTAAGCGAAGCGGAAGTACAAGAGCTATATAACTCAGCAAGCAGGTATGTTAAGTTTATGCAAGGTTACAAAGATGATTAGCCTCTTTTTTAAGAGCCTAAAAGATATTTTAAGCCCAAGTGTTATTGCTTTTATAGTTAAAATTGCGCTAAGTTCTATGGTGCTAATGGCGCTAATTTTATGGATATTTTGGGATAGCTTTAGCCAATTAGTAACTAGCTTAATTTCGCTAATACCATTTATTGGTAGCTTCGAATTTATGCAAAATAGTGGCTCTTTTTTTGGTGCATTAATAGTTGGTTATGGCTTAATAATTGCACTAATTTCTATATTAACATCTATATACAGCCCAAAACTTTTAGTTAAATTGGCAAAAAAAAGTTACCCAAATATAGAAGCTAATGACTACAGTAAAATATCTAAATCAATCTTTTATAACATTAAAGCAACTGCTATTTTTGTAGTTGGTTTAATACTACTTTTACCAGTAATTTTTATTCCTGTGCTTGGGCAAATTGTTATGCTATTTCTTTGGAGCATACTACTAAAAGAGCCAACATTTTACGATGTTTCATCGCTTTTTATAGAGAACGAAAAAAGCTATATAAAAGGTAAATCTATCTGGATTGTTGCAATTTGCGCATCACTTTTTAACTTTATACCTATTGTAAATATATTTGCACCAATATTCGCACAAATTATGTTTATGCACTGGCTACTACCTCGCTTAAAGTAGCCTAAAAAACTTAATAAAAATCAAATGCTCCAATAAATCGCTAATATTTAATTTCATTATGTCATATTTTAATAGTTAATCCTTCACTTTATATATAATTTCTTTAACAATATATTACTAAATAGAAGGAATTACAATGAAAAAGTTATCTACACTTTTAGCTTTAGGGCTATTTTCGTTATATAGTGCAAATGCAGCTGACATTGGCACAAATATAGAACAAAATTTCGCTAGAGGCACAACGGCAACACTTACAGGATTAGTTTGGTACGATGAAAATTCAGATGGTATTCAAAACGAAGCAGATCATGGAATTGCAAGAATTAAAGTACATCTATTAAAAGATGGCGATGATACAGGCGAAGAGGTAGAGACAAACCCTCAGGGTGAGTATAAATTTGAGAACCTAGATGCAAACCATAAATACTCTATTAAAATAGATAGACCCAAAAACTACCCATACTTTACTATAGTAAACGAAGGCGACGACGAAAGCAAAGATAGTGATATTCAAAAAGATTCTATTAGCGACGAAGTACTACTAAAAGAGGGCGAAGTTTATACAGACCTAGATGCTGGACTTCTTTGTGTATGTAAAGGTGCAATTAGAATAGAAAAATCTACAAATGGCGAAGATGCCGATAAAGCAGAAGATGCACCCGTACTAAAAGTTGGCGATAGTGTAACTTGGGAATATAAAGTAGAAAATCCAAGCAACTTAAAGGTATGCAATATTAAATTAATAGACGATAAAGAGGGTAATATTAACTGCCCTAGCACATGCCTAGATGCTCATACAGATATGACATGTACAAAAGAAGGAATCGTAAAAGAGGGAGCATACACAAACGAAGCTACAGTTACAGGTACTGTAGAAGATAACAATAAAACTGTTAAAGATAAAGACCCTAGTAACTACTATGGTGGTGTTACTAAAATTGATATTGAAAAACATACAAACGGCAAAGATTCAGACACAGGAAGTGGCGAAAAACTTGGTGTTGGAGACAAAGTTACTTGGGAGTATATAGTAACTAATCAAGGTAATATAGAGTTAACAGATATTTGTGTAACAGACGATAAAGAGGGTAAAATAAGTTGTCCGCAGACATCACTAGAAGCAGGCGAAAGCATGACTTGTACTAAAGATGGCATTGTAAAAGAGGGAAGTTACGAAAACGAAGCTACTGCTACTGCAAAAGATCCACAAGGTAACGAGACAATAGATAAAGATAAATCACACTATACAGGTGTTAGTGCATGTATTGGTAACTTTATGTGGCTAGATGAAAACTTAAATGGTGTACAAGATGCAGGCGAGCCAGGTGTTGTTAATATTAAAGTAGAACTTTATAATGCAACTACAAATACTTTAGTAGCAACTACAAAAACAGATAGTAGTGGTAAATATATGTTCTGCAATCTTAAACCAGGTAAATATAAAGTTAAATTTGAGCAACCAAATACTTATTTGTTTACCCTAAAAGACAAAGGTAGCGATGTAAAAGATAGCGATGTAAGCAAAAGTGGTTGGAGCCATGTTATCGATTTAGAAGCTGGAGAGAAAGATTTAACAATAGATGCAGGTATCTACTGTGAATGTGATGATTACGAAGTAAATCCAGATAGCTACACAAAGCAATCTGCTTCTATCTCTTTTGTTAGTTCTTTAGCTCTTTTACTATTTGTTATATTAGCTACAAGTACACTTAAGTACAAAAAAGATTAAAACTATTTATGCCTTTTTATGATATAATATTATAAAAAAGGCATAAAATGAAACGCGCATTTACCATGATAGAGTTGGTATTTGTAATTGTTGTAATTGGTATATTAGCAACAATTGCAATACCAAAATTTAGCGCCACAAGAGATGACGCAACCCTAACAAAAGCAAAAACAACCCTAGCTTCGCTTAGAAGTGCACTATCGCAAGAAGTACAAAGAAGACAGATGCAAGGCATATATACTGCCGTAACAAACTTAGGTGGCTCTACAACTGCAGGAAGCTACATATTCGACTACTTTGATGGTAATAGTAATAATGAAAGAGTATTAGAATACCCGCCAAAATCTTGCAAAAACTCTAGCGCTACTGGATGTTGGAAAAAAACAGGGAACAATACATATGACTATATTCTTCCAGCTGCTGTTGGCGGTAAAGCTACAATTAGTGTACAAAACAACAGAATAGATTGCTCACCTGCTAGTAAATGTAAGTACCTAGAGAGATAATGAACTACTATGAAGTAGCTCTTTTAAGCTCTAGTGCACCAATACTAACTTACTCTTCTAAAGAGGATATAGAGCTTGGATGTGTAGTAGATATACCACTAAAGAGCTCTATAAAAAAAGGGGCCATTTTAGCCAAAGTTAAAGAGCCAACATTTAAAACTAGCGAAATTGTATCTGCTAATAATTTATACTACAAAAAGTGGCAACTAGAGGTTGCTAATTTTATCAAAGATTACTACTTTAGCTCTATTGGCGAAGCGCTAGGTCTATTTGTGCCATTTTCTAAAGAGCCAACAAGTAGCCATAAAGCCAATATTAAAGATCTACCAAAATTAACCACCCTTCAAGAAGATGTTTATAAACAAATCAGCAAACAAGATATATCTTTACTTTTTGGTGTAACAGGCTCTGGTAAAACCGAAGTTTATATTCATTTAATTGCCGATATTTTAAAAGAGAATAAAAATGCAATTTTACTAATGCCAGAGATTGCACTAACCCCACAAATTACCAAAAGATTAGAAAAAGTATTTGGCAACTGTGTAGCCACTTGGCACTCTAAAATTACTAAAAAAAAGCGTCTTGAGACTATAGATAAAATATATTCTGGCGAAGTAAAAGTTGTAATTGGCGCAAGAAGTGCACTCTTTTTACCAATGAGTAACTTAGGCATAATTGTTGTCGACGAGGA
>Ga0256914_1003957_pt1 | contig 11434 bp, 5 predicted proteins | sample HulkmetaG_FD_191571 | JGI IMG/M metagenome (GOLD analysis project Ga0256914, IMG submission 191571) | Hydrothermal chimney microbial communities from Main Endeavour vent field at the Juan de Fuca Ridge, Pacific Ocean - Hulk | ecosystem: Environmental > Aquatic > Marine > Hydrothermal vents ...
GGAAACGTCTCCATACCGGCGACTTTCAGTTACAAATTTTGCATACAGCCATTACCTGACGAGCTCAAAAGTGCTCTTTCAAATATTTTTCCCGTTTTTGTATTTTCCCACAACCGTCGTTAGCATACCATACGCATCAAATCCATTTTACCAACGGGAAATCCATTTTATATCGCAGCAGCGGATGTTTTGGAAATATTCTGAACGAATAGTCGTAAACACCGGCATGTGTCAGGGGAAATGAACATGTGAAAGCGGCTTTTCCTTTTTGCGCTTTTTTTTGCGAAAGCTCCTTTTTGAATACAATTTCGTCGATATCACCGTTAACCCTGTTACCCATTAAAATTTCGACACCTATATCTTCACTGTTCAATCCCGGAATATTAAGAACAATTTCGGCGACGAAATTTTTTCCGAATGCTATGGCCCCTTTATCGGCGTCGGGCACAATAAGTGTTTCCACGCTTATGTTATCCCAAGCCTCTCTAACCTTTTTTTTCCATTGCGAAAGGATTTTGACATTTTCAAAATCATTTTTCATAAACGATTTGCTGTTTTCGATAAGTGACGAATAAAATTTAGCATAATAATCGTTTATCATTCTGTGCATTGTAAAGTGCGGTGCAATTTCGGCAATGGTTTTTTTTATGTGCGACACCCATTTTTTCGAGACGGCATTTTTATCTTTTTCGAAATAGACGGGAATTATTTCGTTTTCAAAGGTGTTGTAAATAATTTCGGCATCCAGTTCGTCTTGAAAGCGTTGATTTTCGTAAGTACGGGTTTCGTCGACCGCCCAACCGGCTCCGGGGGTATATCCCTCGGCCCACCAGCCGTCTAACACACTGAAGTTAACCACTCCGTTCATAACTGCTTTTTCGCCGCTTGTACCCGACGCCTCAAGCGGACGTGTAGGTGTGTTAAGCCAAACATCAACGCCGCCGGTTAGCATTTTTCCCAAAACCATATCGTAGTTCTCCAAAAATATTATCTTTCCTATAAAGTCGGGCATTTTGGAAATTTCAACAATGCGTTTTATAAGGTCTTGTCCTGCTTTGTCGGCCGGGTGGGCTTTTCCCGCAAAGATAAAGATAACCTGTTTGCCGCTGTTGTTAACAATATTTTTCAATCTTTCCAAATCGGCAAACAGCAAATGAGCCCTTTTGTATGTGGCAAACCTGCGTGCAAAACCCACTATAAGCGCATCTTCGTCGAGGTACTTCATCGATTCCAAAATTATTTTCGGACTCTCTTGACGCTCGGTAAGGTCGTGTTGCAAACGTTTTTTCACAAAATTTATCAACTCTCTTTTACGGTTCAGACGCAGCTCCCATATGGTTTTGTCGGGGATGTCGTAAATTTTTTCCCATCCGCTTTTATCCGACTGATTTTCAACGAATATCTGTCCGAAAGTCTTTTTGTACAGGTGTTGCCACTGTTTGTGCGTCCATGTATAAAAATGAACTCCGTTTGTAACGTAACCGATATGCAACTCTTCGGGGTAATATCCTTTGAAAAGCGGAGCAAACATTTCCCGCGATACTCTGCCGTGGATTTTACTTACACCGTTTACCTCTTGCGAAAGTTTTGTCGCCAGAACACTCATCGAGAATTTCTCACCGGCATCGTACGGATTAAAACGTCCGAGGGCGATAAATTCATCCCAGCTTATTTGGAGATAATCGCAAAAATGCGACAGGTATGCACGTATCAAATGTTCTTCGAACACATCGTGACCGGCGGGGACGGGAGTGTGTGTTGTGAACAACGTCGTTGCTCTTACATACTCTTTGGCTGCATCAAAATCAAGATGATACTTATCCATGAGTTTATGTATCCTCTCTATACCTATGAATGCCGAATGTCCTTCGTTGCTATGATAAATTGCCGGTTTTTTACCAATAGCTTCAATAAGTCTGATACCACCCAATCCGAGCAACATCTCCTGTTTCAGGCGGTGTTCCCTGTCGCCTCCGTACAAATGAGCCGTAATTTGTCTGTCTTCGGGGTTATTTTCCTCTATATCGGTATCCAGCAGGTAAAGCGGTATTCTTCCCACATCAAGTTGCCATGCTTTTGCGGTAACAAAACGGCCGGGAAGTGCTATTCTGATTTTAACCCACTCACCCTTTTTGTCCCTGACCGGTTTTAAAGGAAGACGTGTGAATTTTTGAGGCGGATATTCGGCTATCTGATCTCCGAAATGGCTAAGCTTTTGAATAAAATAGCCGTAGCGGTACAACAAACCGACAGCAATCATATTTTTATGCGAATCGCTTGCCTGTTTTAAATAATCGCCCGCCAGAATACCGAGACCGCCGGAATAAATTTTAATACTGTTGTGTAATCCGTATTCCATGCTGAAGTATGCCACCAAATCCTTGTTGTTTTTTCCGGCATCCTTCATATATTCCTTAAAACGTTTGTAAACCGAATTTAGGCGGACGAGAAACTCTTTGTCATTTTTCAGTTTGTTAATTGTTTTTAGCGACAAATCTTCCACAAGTGATACGGCATTTTGCTCAAACTCATCCCACTTTTCGGGTTTAATGCTTTTGAAAAGTTCAACGGCTTCGGCATCCCAGCTCCACCACAGGTTGTAGGCCAACTCTTTTAAAGGCAACAACTCTTCGGAAAGTTGGTTTTGCACCAATATTTTTTTCCAGACGGGAAAATCTTTGTTTGCCACGGCGTCGATTTTTGAAACCGCCGGACGTGTCAATTTTATTTTTATCGCCGGTTTACGCCGGGATACTTCCTGCAATGCCGTATCCCATGATTTTTGATAGTTTACTATTAATTTGTCCCATAAAAAGTTTTCAAATATTTCAAAAGCTTCGGCGGTTGCCTTTTCTTTAGCGCCGGAGTTAAAAAAATCAGTAATTGCCGAAACAATTTGCTCCACCGCCGCATCATCTTCTCCGTCTCCTCTGTTTATTACCGTAACGCTTTTGTTTTTTACCTCAAAATTGTTATGTATCCAATTTCCGAATCCTGCCACCGATGTGGTTAAGGTGGGAATACCCAAAGCTATCGATTCCATAGGGGTATATCCCCAAGGTTCGTAATACGAAGGGAAAACGGAATAATCGAAACCGGTTAAAAAGTCGTAATAAGAGAGTCCTGCAACACCGTCGCCGGTATTGAGATAAGCAGGCAGAAATATTATGTGTACATTTTGGTCGCTGCTGTTTGTAAAACCTTTTGATTTTATTTCGTTAAGTATGGGGTCGTATTGAGGGTTGTGTAACTTATGGGTAACAAATTTGAAAATACCCTCAGGTACGGCATTATTTGAGAAAACAGGTGAAACACCGTCGTGACCTGCCGGCACGGCAATAAAAGCCACGGTTCTCGGTTGGGTACCACCTTCGGCGTTTAACTTGTTTAATTTATGGAGCGATTTGATAAACAGGTCGATACCTTTGTTCCTGTATTCGTAGCGTCCGCCTGTCATTATCAAACGTGTGCCGTCGTCGTAAAGTGTTCCGGTAAGTTTAGAAGCTATTTCCAAAGCCTTGTCACGTGCGGTTTTTCTTTTTTGAGCATAATCTTTCTTTGGAACAATATCGTTTGTAAAACCGTTTATGGTAATGGTATCGGGTTTCTTTTTCAAAAGGTAACCACACTCCAGAGCGGTAATTTCACTTACCGTTGTAAAGGAGTCGGCATGAGCGGCACTCATGGTTTCCAGTGAATTTTTACTTATCACCCTGAATCTCTTAGCCGTAATTTCGGGGTTATATTCCTGAAGTTTTCCATACAAAGGCAATCCGTTGCCGGCTATCGAACGTCCCAACACTGTTGCATGTGTTGTAAAAACGGTTCCAATCTGCGGAACATGCTCTTTAAGATACAATATTCCTGCGCCGGTCATCCATTCGTGAAAATGTGCTATTGCTTTAGCATCGCCGTCCAAAAAGTTCAAAAAGAAGTTTTCAATTGTTTTGCCGGCGGCATAACCGAAAATAGCGGGTTCTATGTAATCCCATTGACCTGTCAACGAATCGAGTTTATAGGTTTCCCACCAGTGTGCAAAAATTTTATCCTTTCCGGCAAAAAACGAGGTGTAATCTATCAATACAACAGCCGGTTTGGAAGGAATATTCCATCTTCCGGTACGTATTTTAAGTCCCTCTTGCAATGCAAGTTGCGGCCAGTTCCCAAACAGTTGCGGGTCTTCCAAAAAATCGGGATTTTTTTCGGTCTCTTTCCACACATCGGGTCCTATGAGCAAATAATTATTGTTCAACAAACTTTCCATGGCAGCCGCCTTTGACGACAGCACAGTGTATATCCCGCCTATTTTATTACAAATTTCCCAGCTTGCTTCAAATACAAAATCAGGTTTTATCATTTTTTATCTTTTTTTCAAAATTAAGCCGGCAAAAATACCATTTTTTCAACCGCGGTCAGGGTTTGAGGCATATTTGCCCAACATACAATCAATATATATTATTTTCAAAAAGCGTTGAGCCGTTAAATAGAATTATCCGTTTAAGTGTTTATATAAAAACCGGCATTACTTCAAATTCAAGCGAACTTTTTCGCTCTGTTTTTTCGTATTAAATTTTTTGTCAACCGGTAGTACTGACGGTAAAGCAGCACTCATGTTTTCAGAAAAGAATACAATGTCCGGATAGAACGGGCAAAAAAAACAAAACGGCACCGAATTATCAGTTAACTCAACGCTTAAACAGTGTTTTCATTTTCTTTTCAAGAACATTACGGTACTTATTAATGTCCGATTTTTTCACTTTTTTCAGTTCGTTCAATATGGCACCGTACTGTTTGGCTGCCCGTTTGCCGAGGTTCTTCAAAACTTTTTCTTCAATCTCTTTTTCGGCCTCCTGCATTGCTATGGCAAGGTCTTTTATATCAATCTCCTTAATAAGTTTTTTTACCGCGCTGTCCGACATGTTTTTTATATCGTCGAAGGTAAGTTTTTTTGATTTCGAAATAGTTTTTTCAAGTTTTCCGGCGGCTTTTTCCGCCGATTTTTTAAGCAGTTCACCTGTTTGTTCCGCCAACTTTCCGGCGGTGTCAAGGATCTCTTTTATCTCCTCATTCTCGTTTTTATTTTTACCGAGTGTAGTATTTTCATTTACACGGATAATAAAATCGGAAAGCACGTTCATATAGTTGATAAAAGCGTCGTAAGGGGTACCGTAAGGATTAAAGTATTTGTGCACATCTCCGTCGGCAAAGAATTTTGTACACATATAATAGAAATGGTCGGAAGTTTGCAGATATAACCAGTCGGCATGAATTTGCGGGTCTGAACAATGTTTCACCTTTTCTTCGAGGGCATAAAGTTTATCAAAAGCCTCGTCTTGAAGTTCGTTACCGAGCCATGCTGTAAGGTCGCGCTCTTCGTCGGCCCACGAAATAGGTGTAGCCACATGTATGGGAGCCACGGGTTGAAGTTTTTCGCCGAGTTCCGAAGGTGTAGCAAATCCGAAGTCGGAATGCGAAAACACCCTTGCCGGCAAAGCCCTCATAAAATCGAAAATGCCGGTTTCCGCCCATTGGTGTTCGCCGAAAGTTTCGTAGTCCATAAAGAGGTTTACCGTCTCTTCGTTTTTATCAATATTATTTAACCAGTCCACAAATTTCTCGGTTGTCAAGGGCCATTCGCCCCAGCTTTGTTGCGAAAATCTGAAAGCAATGTCGTCGCTAAGTTGGAAATTTTTCAACAGCAGCTTCAGCCGGGGGTTTATTGCATTTGCATACATATAGTTGGGACTACGCCAACCGAGAATATGTTTGGCTCCCTCGGTAAGCATAACCTTGTAACCCATTTCGGCAACCATCGCCCCTATTTCGTCGGAATATATAAGTTCGGTATTTCTGAAAGTCGTGGGTTTTTGTCCGAAGAGTTCTTCAATTTTTGCCGATTGGCGCTCCACCTGTTTTTTAAACTCTTCTTTACTTTTTAACGACGAAAGAGAGTGCGAATATGTTTCGGCAAGGAACTCCACATTTCCTGTTCCGGCAAGTTTTTTGAAACTCTCCAGAACCTCGGGAGCATACTGCTGAAACTGGTCGAGAGCTGTCCCCGAAACGGAAAAGCTAACTTTGAAAGCATCTCCGTACTCATTTATCAAATCGAGCAACAAAGCATTCATGGGGAGATAATTTTTTTCCGCCACTTTGCGCATAATAAATCCGTTGTTGTAATCGTCGAAATAATCGTGTTTTTCACCTATGTCGAAAAACCTGTAAGTTCTTAAACGATAGGGTTGATGAACCTGAAAGTAAAAGCAAATAGTTCTCATATTTTATTATTGTTATAAAACTAATTTTTCATAAATTGATTTAACTTGTAATGCGGCATTTTCCCATTTGAGGTTTTCAACCTCTTTTTTACCGTATTTTTTAAACATTTTCGACAGACCTTTGTAATTACACAGTCCGTAAATGGCATCGGACATGGCATCGATATCCCAAAAATCCACTTTTATTGCATGGTGCAATACCTCTGCCACTCCCGATTGTTTCGATATTATAACAGGCACGCTTGAACGCATTGCTTCGAGGGGGACTATTCCGAAGGGTTCCGATACCGAAGGCATAACAAAAACATCACTCATGGCAAAAATGTGATTTACGTCTTCGCCTTTTAAAAATCCGGTAAAGTGAAACTTGTCGCTTATGCGCAATGCTGCCGCACGCTTTATCATTTTCCGTAACATATCACCCGACCCTCCCATAACGAAACGGACGCCGGGGTCTTTTTGTAATACTTTGTAGGCTGCTTCCACAAAATATTCGGGACCCTTTTGAAAGGTTATTCTTCCGAGAAAAGTAACCAGTTTTTCGTTAAAAGGCTTTTTGTATTTTTCCCTGTTAACCGTTCCGTTATGCTCAACGGCATTGTAAACGGTTATTACTTTTGAAGGGTCGATACCGTATTTTTCGACAACGATGTTACGTGTAAGATTGCTGACGGTAATAACGATATCAGCTGCCATCATACCTTCGCGTTCAATATCATAAACCTGTTGGTTAACATTACCGCCTGTACGGTCAAACTCGGTGGCATGCATATGTACCACCAATTTTTTCCCTGAACTGTTTTTTGCGGCAATTCCGGCAGGATAGGTAAGCCAATCGTGGGCATGTATTACGTCAAAATCCTCTTTTAGAGCAATGGTTGAGGCAATGAGGGCATAGCGTGCCACCTCTTCCATAAGGTTTTTGCCGTACTTCCCGCTAAACTCGTATTTTTTCGAAAAAACACGGCTTGTAAACGATTCGCCGGTTTTTTTGTTTTCTTCGTAAACATGTGAAAATTCGACGGGCGAAACGTAGGGAATAATGGAAGAGCCCACTTCCATGTATTTTATCCGTTCCCAATACTCTTTGTGTTCTTCGTCGGTCAACTCAAAAGGTATTTCACTTGCATTCCGGATTTTAACCACTTCGGTATCTTCGTCGCCGTAAGCTTTGGGAACCACAAAAATCACATCGACATTGTGTTTTGCAAGGCCTTTGGTAAGTCCGTAACAAGCCGTACCCAATCCGCCGGTGATATGCGGCGGAAATTCCCAACCGAACATTAATACTCTCATAATTTACAGTTATTCTTGTTAGTACACATTTGCATTATAAATTTTCAGTCATCCATTTCATTCTCAACAGTTCGGCAACGCTCCAAGCCTGCGAAACAGCGCCGCGTGCTTCGTGCGGGGGGTCACCGTCGTATATTTCCGAAACGGTGCCTATACCCGCTTCTGTCATCACCACTTCAAAACCGTGATACATTTCGGAAACCTGTTCTTTACCTTTGTCGCCGAAAATTCTTATCAATGCCTCGGAGAAGTGTCCCAAGAGCCACGGCCACACCGTACCCTGATGATATGCAAGGTCGCGTTCAACCTGATTTCCGCAATACACACCTTTGTAGGCAGGATTTTTAGGCGACAAACTCCTTAGTCCCCGCGGAGTAAGCAAATCGTTTTTCACTTTTGCCACAACAGCGGCTTTCATCTCTTCGGAAAGAGGTGAAAAGGGTACCGAAGCGGCGATAATCATGTTCGGACGAACATCGAAATTTTTATAATCATAAGTTACATAATCGGCAAGGTATTGCAATTCGGCGTTCCAGAACATGCTTGTAAACGAGCGTTCTATTATTGCCGGCATCTTTTCCCATTTTTTCACAAAAGCGGTATCACCGGCAGATGCTGCTGTTTCCAGTGCAAATTTTACGGCATTGTACCATAAAGCGTTAATCTCCACGGCAAAACCTGTCCTCGGAGTAACGGGTTTACCTTCCACAACGGCATCCATCCAAGTAACGGGGACACCGTGAACACCACTCCACACCAGACCGTTGTCGTGCATGGCAATATTGTGCATGGTACCTTTGCGGTAATGATTCAATACGCTTTTTACCGTTTTTCCGTATTTTTGCCAAACAGCACTCTTTCCTCCCTGCATCAAGGTATATTGTTGCAAAGCCCAAACAAACCACAAAGATGTGTCGGCAGAGTTATAGGCAGCCTCTTTTCCGTGTCCGAGGTTGGGGAACAGCCCGTTTTTCAATTCGCTTATCATTGTGCGAAGCACATCGTGGAATGTCTTCTTATCGTTACGCGTAAGCGTCAGCCCCGGCAAGGCGATAAAGGTGTCGCGACCCCACCTGCCAAACCAGGGATAGCCTGCAACAATTTCGGTTTTGTTATCGCGCCGTATAACAAACTCTTCGGCTGCATTTATGAGGCAATGTTCGTAACTGTCGCGCGGAACACGTTTTTTTACTTCGGAATCAAACCGTCTTTTGAACTGTGCCGGGGTCTTCTCTTTAAGCCCTGCCGAAACAACAACGGTATCGCCCTCTTTCATCGTCAGTTCGAAATATCCCGGAGTAAAAAGGTCTTCACGATAGTCGTATCCCCTCTCCTTTTCACGTATGTATTCAACATTGTAGTACCAATCGGGCACATGAACATATTGCGGTTTTTTTGAAAATTGCATAAAAATTCTTGCATAACCCTTATACATTTGCCATGCAGCACCGTTTTTTACGGGTTTATATTTGGTATCAACCCAAGTATTTGCTTTCGAAAGCGAATGGACATTGCGATATGCCAAAAAGGGACGCACTTGTAGTGTTATCTCGTTATCCGACTTTTGCAAATGGTATTTTATGAGTATAAGGTCTTCGTTACGGGCAAAAATCAGCTCTTTTACCAGTTCGATATCGCCGAGCCTGTAAATCAATTTGGGATTGGGGTCGGCTTGATAATCGCGAAGGTATTTATGCCCCTTGGGGTCAACAACACCATTGGGGTACATCCGCGAACCGAGATGAAAAACAAAGTTGTTGTTGATAATATTTTCGTCGATATCGGATAACAAAACATGGTTTTGGTCGTCGATTAAAGGTTGCGGAACCACAAGCAAACCGTGATATTTTCTGGTGTTGCAGTTAATAATTGTAGAACTGGCATAACTTCCTGCACGGTTTGTCCGCAGTTTTTCCCTGCTCAACGAGTAATTAAGATTAATCAGTTTCGTTTTATCGAATTTTATGTAACTCATGGATAATCCGGATTTGTTTCAGGTTTTTAATAAAATTTCCGCTGCAAAGATACAACCAATATTCCTACCTGAAATTTATTGATGTTAAGAAAACGTAAACTAAATGAATGTTTTAAAGTTTTTAAACCTAATATTATTATTTGCGCTTTTCAAACGTTTGAGGAAATTTTGATAATTTTGGAAAAATTTTAAACAGATGAAATATAAAAAGGTATTATTGAAATTGAGCGGTGAGGCGCTAATGGGTAATCAGGCATACGGTATTAATCCCGAAACCCTTACCCGTTATTGCGAAGAGATAAAAGATGCAACAACCAAAGGGGTAAAGCTTGCCATAGTAATAGGCGGAGGCAATATCTTCAGGGGTTTGCAGGGAGCGGCAAAAGGTTTCGACAGGGTTCAAGGCGATTACATGGGCATGCTTGCCACCGTAATAAATTCAATGGCATTACAAGCCGAACTGGAAAAACAGGGTGTAAAAGCAAAACTGTTGTCGGGTTTACCTATCGACCCTGTTGCCGAAAGCACAAGCGGAAGAAAAGCCAACGAATACCTTGAGCAAGGTTACGTGACAATAATAGCAGGCGGCACGGGAAATCCCTTTTTCACCACCGACTCTGCCTCGGCTCTTAGAGCGGTGGAAACCGGTGCCGAAATCTTGCTGAAAGGAACCCGCGTTGACGGAGTATATACCGCCGACCCCGAAAAAGACCCCGACGCCGTTAAATTCGACAAATTGAGTTTTGACGAAGCTTACGAAAAAAAACTTAAAATAATGGATATGACTGCCTTTACTTTGTGTAAAGAGAACAATATGCCAATATATGTTTTCGACATGAACGTCAAAGGCAATCTATTGAAAGTTTTGGAAGGAGAAAATATCGGCACTTTGATTATAAACGTTTAAATATTGTTTAAAAACACTAACAATAATAAAGTTCAATCAGGTTTACTGCTTATTATAGTTATTGCGGCTGCGATATTGCGTTTGTGGGATTTTTGGCATCTGCCGTTTATGCACGACGAATTCAGTGCAATATTCAGAACGCAATATAAAAATTTTCACGACCTGATATTATACGGGGTAAAACTGAACGACAGCCACCCTGCCGGGGTTCAGGTTTTTTTGTACTATCTTGTTAAAATTACCGGTGTCAGCGAGCCTTTGCTAAAACTACCTTTCATTTTATCCGGTATATTATCAATATGGTTGGTCTATAAAATTGCGGCACGCTGGTTTAACGAGACAACAGGACTGTTTACCGCCGCCTTTATGTCGGTTATACAATACACGGTTTTTTATTCGCAATTGGCACGTCCTTACAGCGCAGGAATGTTTTTTACTTTACTCAGCGTTTGGTACTGGACAAAAATTGTTTTTGATGAAAAAACATCAAAAAAAATATACCTGTACTTTATTTTGGCAACAGCGGTAAACATATACATTCACGCATTTACTCTCTTTTTTGCCATTTTGCAATTTTTTACCGGACTGCTTTTTGTAAAAGGGCGAAAATTACAGGGTTACCTCAAGGCGTGGATTATTACCGGAATACTATATGCACCGCACATTCCCATTTTTGCCGCTCAATTGCAACGGGGAGATATAGGAGGCTGGCTCAAAGCTCCATCTCCACAGTTTTTGATAAACTTCACCAAATATGTTTTTCAATTCAATTACGGCTTTTTGTCTATAGTTTTGGTTATTACAATATACCTTTCGGCAAGATACTTTAACAAAGGGAAAAAAGAGGTGACATTCAGAATAATAGCAACGGCATGGTTCTTTATTACTTTTTTAACGGCATATTTTTACTCCGTATTAAGAAATCCGGTACTTCAATATTCTACACTCTATTTTGTTTTCCCTTTTATTACAATGGTG
>Ga0256914_1003958_pt1 | contig 11427 bp, 9 predicted proteins | sample HulkmetaG_FD_191571 | JGI IMG/M metagenome (GOLD analysis project Ga0256914, IMG submission 191571) | Hydrothermal chimney microbial communities from Main Endeavour vent field at the Juan de Fuca Ridge, Pacific Ocean - Hulk | ecosystem: Environmental > Aquatic > Marine > Hydrothermal vents ...
GGACGTCAGTTTCTTCATGGTCGTGCCCTCGAATGATTAGGATTGAAAATGGCTTGTCAAACATAGAAAATTCATAAGGTGGCCTAAGGCCGCACGGTGTGGTCATTGTACATTATACGGGGGGAACTGGGCAAACGTTTTGTTGGGGGATAGGGTGTTGCAGGTTGCCCGTTGTCAGGTCAGGTGCCTCCTATAATGTGTTTATTCCTCGCCCTCGTATCCGAACCGCCAGGCGCGGTTGTCCATAATCAGGTCCTCAAGCCGGGCCTGACGCAGGGCCTGAAACCGGGGCCGCATTTCGTTGATGCTGTCTCCCCCCAGTTTTTCCAGGAGCGCGTCGGCCAGCACAAGGGCCAGCATGGCTTCGGCCACTACCGCGGCTCGGGGCACCGCGCTGATATCGGATCGCTCGTAGCGGGTGGTTGCCGGTTCGCCTGTGGCCAGGTCCACGGAGCGCAGGGGGGTGAGGGTGGTGCTGATGGGTTTCATGGCCACACGCACGACAATGGGCATGCCCGTGGTGATGCCTCCTTCGAGGCCACCCGCTCGGTTCGTCCGGCGCACAATGCGGTCGCCCTCGCGGAAGATTTCGTCGTGGACCTGGGTGCCGGTCTTGCGTGCGTTCTCAAACGCGGGCCCGATCTCCAGGCCTTTCATCGCGTGTATGCTGAGGAGCGCGGCCGCGATGCGCGCGGTGAGGCGGCGATCCCAGTGGACGTGGGAGCCCAGTCCTGGGGGGACGTTCAGCGCGACCACTTCGTAGATACCGCCAACAGTGTCCCTGGCTGCCATGACTTCCTGGATGCGCTCGCGCATGGCGGTGGCACCTTCTGGGTCCGGGCAGCGCACGTCGTTCTCTTCCGCGCGAGTGAACCGTTCTTCATAGGGCATGTCTTCAGGGATGTGCGCGGCCACGCCACCGATTTCCAGGACGTAGGACCCGATGGTGATGCCGAATTCGGCCAGGAGGCGTTTGCAGATTGCGCCCACCGCGACACGCATGGCGGTCTCCCGCGCGGACGCGCGTTCCAGGGCCAGGCGTAGATCCCGGTAGCCGTACTTGATCGCGGCGGTCAGGTCCGCGTGGCCAGGCCGGGGTACGGTCATGGGGGGGATGTCTTTGTCCCGCCAGTTGATGTAATCCCGGTTTTCCACCAGGATGGCGATGGGCGCGCCGGTGGTTTGGCCGGCCATCACCCCCCCCAGGATGCGGGCCCGATCTTTCTCGATGCGCATGCGTCCACCCGCGCCAAACGCGCGTTGGCGTCGGGCCAGTTCACGGTTGATGTCCGCAGGGGACAGTGAGAGCCCCGCGGGCATCCCCTCGAGGATGGCGGTCAGCGCGGGGCCGTGGGATTCTCCCGCGGTGAGAAAGCGCAATCGGGTGAGCATGGCTTAGTCTCCCATTCCCAGGCGTTTCCCCTCTTCTAACAGCGATTGCACGGTGTCCAGGTCCCGGGCCTCCGCGTAGATGCGCAGGACGGGTTCGGTGCCTGACGGCCGGATGAGGAGCCACGCGTCGTCCAGGATGTACTTGACGCCGTCCAGGGTGGATAGGGCGCGGACGGGCATGCCAGCCAGGGTGGTGGGCGGATCCTGGCTCAGCCGAGTTACCAGTTGGGGTTTGGAGAATTTTTGGACGCGGTAGTCCAGCCGGGCGTAGGCGAAGCGCCCCACCCGTCGGTACAGGTCTTCCACCAGGTCGCGCAGGGCCATGCGCGTGTGCGCCACCAGTTCAGCCAGTAGCAAGCCCATGAGGATGCCATCCCCTTCGGGGATGTGGCCTTTGACGGTGATTCCGCCAGATTCCTCCCCACCAATGAGGACGTCGTCGTGAAGAATGTAGTCCACAATGTAGTTGAAGCCCACGGGGGTCTCGTGGACGGGCAGTCCATAGTGGTCTGCCAGGCGGTTGAGCATGATGGTGGTGGAGACGGTTTTGACAATGGCGCCTCGTTGCTGGCGGTCCTCCACCAGGAAGGGAACAAGCAGGGCCATGATGCGATTGGGATCGACGAAGTTCCCCTGTTCGTCCACCGCTCCGATGCGGTCCGCGTCGCCGTCAGTGGCCAAGCCGAAGTAGGTGCCTCCCCGATCCTGGATGGTGTGAATGAGCGCGGTCAGGTTGCGGGCGATGGGCTCGGGGTGGACGCCGCCAAAGCCGGGGTTCATTTCCCCGCGAATTTCTTCCACGTTCGCTCCGGCCTCTTCGAGTAATCGGGCGAAGTAACCACGGCCTGCGCCGTGCATGGGGTCCACAATGATGTGAGGCCACCCGGACGCGATGCGCTCAAAATTCACCAGTTGGCGCACGTGGTCCCGGTACGCGGGGAAGGGGTCGAAGCGGATAATACGTCCGGCCTTTTCCCCTTCTTGGAAGGAGATGAGGCGAGGAGCACGACCCTGGGCCTCGTTGGCTCGGATTCGGTGTTCGACGCGCCGCGCGTCTTCCGAGGAGGCCGGTCCGCCGTGTGCGGATTTGATCTTGATGCCGTTGTACCGGGGGGGATTGTGGCTGGCGGTGATCATCACGCCGCCGCTAGCGTTTAAAGCGCGGATAGCGTGGGAGACCATAGGAGTGGGGGTATCGCCCTGGGTTAGGTAGACGGTGATGCCGTTGGCTGCAAGCACGCGAGCCACTTCCCGCGCGTAGCGGTCGGAGAGAAAGCGAGTGTCAAAACCCACAACAAGGGTGGGGTCCATGTTGTGGGTTTCTGCGGTGTGGAGAAATTCGTCCGCGATGGCCTGGGCAACGATACGGACGTTCGCGAAGGTGAATTCGTCGCTAATGACGGCTCGCCAGCCATCCGTGCCGAATTTGATGGTCATGCAAGGATACCTCCTGTGCCACAGGAAATGAAGGACAACGTATTATAAATTGAACGTTGAAAATTAGAAATCGAAAATGCTCGTGTGGCGACAGTGGGCTTTTCTCTGGAATGCACGTATCACACGGCGATGCTGTTGCAGTTGCGTGTCGGGATTGCTCCCCCATATAATAACCCGGGAGGGGGAAATACGTCCTCATACATGAGATGAGCACGCGTGCTTCCCTTTGTTCCTCTTTTGGATGTCCCTGGGGGAGGTGTATATATGTGGGGACGGTTGGCTGTTAGGTTGTTTGTTGTCTTTCTTATTTTGAACTTGATTACCCCTGTCCTTGCTGATAACACGGTTTACGTGGTTCAGCCGGGGGATACGCTGTGGGGCATTGCCCGACGGTTTGGGATTTCCCACTACTCTCTGGCTCAGGCCAATGGTCTTTCTCCTACGAGTTATGTGTACGTGGGCCAACGCCTCCGGATTCCAGGTCGCAGCGGAGGGAGCACGCCTGCTACTCGGGTGTACGTGGTGCGCTGGGGGGACACGTTGTCCGGCATCGCACAACGCTTTGGTGTCTCCCTCCAGGCGCTTGCCCAGGCCAACGGCCTGAGCGTGCGCAGTTATGTGTATGTGGGCCAGCGGTTGCGCATTCCCACCTCGCGCACGTCCGCTCCCTCCACACCTTCCACGGGTGGGGGTTCGCGTGTGTACGTGGTACAGCCCGGGGACACGCTCAGCGCGATCGCGGTCCGGTACGGTGTGTCCATGGCTGCGTTGGTCCGTCTAAACGGCATTCGCAATCCGTCCCTTATTTACGTGGGCCAGCGGCTCCTCATCCCCACAGGCGGCGGATCCCCCACGGTTACGCCACGTCGAGACCTTAAGTTCGTGGTGGATGTGTCCGCGCAGACGTGTTTTCTCTACGGGGGGAATACTCTGTGGTATCGGTGGCGGTGTTCCACCGGGCGCTGGGGATATCCTACCCGTTACGGGATTTTCCATGTCCAGTCTAAACTGCCCGTGGCCTATGGCGCGGCGTGGAATATTTACATGCCGTACTGGCTGGGGATTTATTGGGCCGGTGGGACGCAGAACGGAATTCACGGCCTTCCCTGGAACGCGAGCACAGGCGCGACCACGTGGGCTGGGCTGGTTGGACGTCCCATCACCTATGGGTGTATCATGTTGGATAATTGGGCGGCGAAAACCCTGTACGATCTGGCATATATTGGCATGCCGGTGATTATCCAACCCTGATCGGGAGGCGTCCATGCGACCTACGGCCCTCTTCCTCGATGATACCCTCGTTCAGACGATCCTTGATGAAGCCTTGCGGGTGTTGGAGACTCATGGCGTTACCGTGTACCATCAGGGGCTCCTGCAACGCATGGCGGATGCGGGGTTCCGCGTGGATTGGCAGCAGCAGCGACTTTACATCCGAGCGGATCAGGCCACAGCCGCGCTGAAGGCCGCGCCTGACACGGTGCACCTCTACACGCGTGAGGGGGATCACTATGCCGCTCTGACCGGCGACGCGGTGCACTTCACTCCCGCGTCCTCAGCCCTGTACATACTTGACCACCGCCTCGGATCGCGGCGCAAGCCCACTACACGAGATCTGGTGGAATACGCGCGGGTGGTGAGCGGACTCCAGCATGTGGCTTACCCGTCTACCGCGTTTAGCACTGATGACGTGCCCCAGCACATGGCGGACGCGTGGCGGTTGTACGTTCTCCTGGCCCACACCCCGCGTCCCGTGGTTTCGGGCGCGTTCACTCCGGACGGTGTCCCCCGGATGGGGGAACTCATGGCCCTGTTTCGCGCGGGGAAGGAGGATCTGCGTTCCCGCCCTATGAGCATTTTCACCGTCTGCCCCACCAGCCCCCTGCGCTGGAATGAGGATTCCAGCCAGAATCTCATCGATTGTGTGGATTGGGGGATTCCCGTGGAATTTGTGCCCGTCCCCCTGTTGGGGCTCATCAGTCCGGTGACGGTGGTGGGCACAGTTGCGCTTCACACCGCGGAGGTGATCAGCGGCGTGGTCATGGCTCAGACATTGCGGCCGGGCCATCCTGTGTTGTTCGGAGGCGCGCCCGCCGCGTTCCACATGAAGTTAAGCACCAGTCCCATGACCGCGGTGGAGGCGCTGCGCGTGTTCGCGGCTTATGTGCAGGTGGGCAAAGCGCTCAACCTCCCCACACAGGCTTACCTGGGGCAGAGCGACGCGAAGGAGTTGGGGATGCAGGCGGGAGCGGAGACGTTTGGCGGGATGGTGCTGGCCGCGTTGCTGGGGGTCAACAGTGTGTCCGGCCCGGGGATGTTGGATTTTGTCAACCTTTTCAGTCTCCAGAAATTGGTATTTGACGATGAACTGGCTGGCCACGCGCTCTTCCTGGTACGGGACATCGCGGTGAAGGAGGATGTGCCTCTGGACGAGTTCATCGCGGCGGTGGAGGCCGATGGGCATGTGCTCACGTGGGAACACACGTTGACGCATTGGCCCCGTGACCTTTATCTCCCTGGCCCTGCTCTGGATCGCACGAACTGGGATCAATGGGAGAAGTTGCCCGAGGAGATGCGGTATGAGAGCACCCGTTTGCGTCACCTGGTAGAGGAGGCCATTGCCGGGTACCAGGGGCCCCCTGTGGACGAGGCCCGCCACGCGGAGATGCGGAGAATATTGCAATCCGCCGCAGGGGAGGACATCACTCTGCCCGAGGTCCGTATTGAGGTCACCGCACGGGCGAGCCGTCAAGAGCGGCGACGGCGACGGCGTCGCCGATAGGGGGATTGCGGGGCACGCGTTCTGGGCTCCGAGGTCTTGCGCTATGCCGTTCTGACCAGCAACCCGTGACAACCGATGTGTCTCCTGTGTGCTAGCGGCGCTGGAAGCGTCGTTCAACTTCGTCCCGTGTCAGGGTGATGTAGGCTGGCCGGCCGTGGGGACATGTGGCAGGGGACCAGGTTTGCCAGAGGGCATCGATGAGGGCCTGTTGCTCCTCTGGGCTAAGGATGTCCCCTGCTTTGATGGCTGTGAAGCATGCAAGTTTGGCGGCCAGGCGTTCTCTCAGCGCGTCGGGGCTAAGGCGGCTGTAGGTGTGGGCTTCTTCCATCAGGGCGTTGATAAGGGAGCGGGCCATTTCCGCGTGGGTAAGGGTGGGCTGGGCTTCTACCAGGGCTTGGGGCAGTGTCCGCAGGAGGAACGCGTGCGCGCCAAAGGGTTCCAGGTGAACGTGCAGTTCCGCGAGGATGGGCACCAGCGCCATCAGGTGGTCCGCGTCGCGGGGAGCCAGGTGCACGGTGATGGGAACGGGCAGGTCCACAGGCTCCTGGGACGCGGCTAACACCCGCTCGAACAGCACTTGCTCGTGAGCCGCGTGTTGGTCCACCAGGAGAAGGGTGTCCTCGTGCTGGGCAAGTATGTACGTGTTCTCCCATTGTGCTAATGCCCTCGGCGTCCGCGCGGTGTACGTGGCCGCTCCTTCGGCAATGTGCGGGGCGCCGGGTACATGGTCCGATGCGTCCTGAAAGGGCCACGCGCTTGCGTCCTCTGCCACAGGGAAGGGTTCCAGAGCGCGCTCCACGGCCTGCCCCAATGCCCAGTACACGGACCGCTCCTGAGCGAAGCGCACTTCTGCCTTGCGGGGGTGCACGTTCACGTCCACCAATCCAGGATCCAGGGCAATGTCTACCACGGCCACGGGCTTGCGCCCCGCGGGAAGCCGTCCCGCGTAGGGGCGTTCCAGGATCACTGCCAGCAATCCCGACCGCACAGGCCGTCGGTTCACTGTGAAGAATTGGCCGCTACGGTTCGCACGGCTGATTTGTGGGGAGGATATCCACCCGTGCACGTGCAGGTCCCCCGCGTCCCAGGAGATTTCCACTATGTTGTCCGCGACTTCGCGACCTAATACTTGGCCGATGCGCTGGACCGCGCTGCCCTTGGACAGGGCCAGTACCTGGCGGTGGTTGATCACGAGACGGAAGGCGACTTCGGGGAAGGCCAGCGCGTAACGGATGACTGTCTGGTGGATCAGTTCGGCCTCGCGCAGGGGGGATTTGAGGAACTTGCGCCGTGCTGGCACGCGGGCGAACAATCCCCGTACTGTCACCTGGGTGCCCACGGGCGAGGCCGCGGGCTCTACCTGGACTCCCCCATCGGGAGTGGATTGGACCCGCACGCCCTGGACGTGTTCGGCTGTGCGGGTGAGGATGTCCACGTCCGCGACCGCGGCAATCGCGGCCAGGGCTTCTCCGCGGAAGCCAAAGGTGCGGATGGAGCGCAAATCGGCCAGTCCCTGGATTTTGCTCGTGGCAAAGCGCTCGAACACCAGGGCCGCGTCCTCGGGGGGAATGCCGATGCCGTTGTCCGCGACGCGGATGAGGCTCATGCCCCCGTCCTGGATCTCCACGCTGATCGCGGTCGCGCCCGCGTCCAGCGCGTTTTCAATCAACTCTTTTACTACGGACGCGGGCCGTTCGACTACTTCCCCCGCGGCTATGTGTTGTGCTACCTCTGGAGGCAACACGCGAATGCGCTGCTGTGTCATTATCCCCTTCGCCGTAGAATGGGTGTTCTTCATTCTATTGTACCTCTTCGGCCCATCCGCGGAAAGTTTCTTCTCCTCTCCCTTTTCGGTAAAATGAGATGAACCAGGAGGGCGCGTCGCGGGGCGTGAGAGCCGCGATGCACGCATCATGCACACACCAGGAGGATACACATGCCCAGGTTGATTGCGGGCGCGAAGCCAGGACCGCGCAATATTCCTGAGGATGCCCCTTTGGAGGAGAGGGTGGCCGCGCTGATTGAGGCTCTGGATGGGTACATTGAGGCGTATCATGGCGGAGCCGTTGAACTGGTGGGCTTTGACGGTCGTTGTGTGGAGGTGCGCTTTGGCGGCGCGTGTAAGGGGTGTCCCCAATTGGAGGCCACGCTTCACGGTTGGATTGAGGGTACGCTCAAGGAATTTTTCCCTGAAATTGAATGCGTTAAGCGGGTGGAGTAATGGGGCCCCAGAGGACGGTGTTGGAGGATATGCGCATCCTGCGTGAGGGCGCGCAGGCGTTGGGTATCCCCTTGACGGAGGCGCAGGTGGCCACTTTTGCCCGCTTTTACGCGCTGTTGCGCGAGTGGAATCAGCGGGTGAATTTGACGCGCATTGTGGAGCCTGCGGATGTTCAGCGCAAGCATTTCTTGGATTCGTTGGCCCCGTTACCTGTTCTGGCTGAGGAGGTGGCGCGACAGGATGAGGAGGCGGGCGCGGCTCCGGTGCTGGAGCCTTTGCCCCACTTGCTGGCCAAGCCCTGGCGCGCTGTGGATATTGGCGCGGGCGCGGGGTTGCCCGGCCTGGCGTTGAAGATTGTCTGGCCGCGCTTGCGCTTGACGCTGCTGGACGCGACGTTGAAGCGGGTGCGCTTTATGAACGAGGCTATTCTGCGCTTAGGCCTTTCCCATGCGGTGGCTGTACACGGCCGGGCCGAGGAATTGGGCCGCGATCGGGGCTTCCGTGAGCAGTTTGACCTGGTGCTGGCGCGGGGGCTTGCGCCAATGAACACGTTGGCTGAGTACACGCTTCCCTTTGCGCGGGTGGGGGGATGGGTGCTCGCGTACAAGGGGCCCCGTGGTCCGGAGGAGTTAGCATCCGCGTTTCGGGCGATTGAGACGTTGGGAGGGTATGTGGAACGGGTGGCGCCGGTCTTTGTCCCCGGGCTGGCTGAAGGGCGGTTCGCCATTCTCATTCGCAAGGTGGAGCACACGCCATTCCCTTATCCTCGCGGGCGCGGGTTGCCGCGCAAGCGACCTTTGTGATGACGGTGCGATGTTTCTCCATTATTTGTCGCTGAAGAATTTTCGCAATTACTTGCGCCTGGAACTCACTTTGCCCCAGGGCATCACCGTGGTCCAGGGCCGAAATGCTCAGGGGAAGACGAATTTGCTGGAGGCGATCACTTTTCTCGCGACCAGCAAGTCGTTGCGCGCGCTCAGCGACCGGGAACTGGTCCACTGGCTGGCTCTGGAACAGGAACCCATTCCCTTTGCGGAGGTGGGCGGGGAGATTCAGCACAACGGGGTGATCACGCGTGTGCGGATTGTGCTCACTCAGCAGGGAGGGCGGGGGAGTGGCTCGGGATTCCGCAAGGCCGTGACGATTAACGGAGTGCGCAAGCGGGCTCTGGATTTGCTGGGAATTTTGCCTGTGGTGGTGTTTTTGCCCGAGGACATTAATTTGGTGTCTGGTTCGCCCTCTGTGCGGCGTCGGTACTTGAATCTCCTCCTGTGCCAGATGGACCGGGAGTACTGTCGGCACCTGGACGCGTACAACAAGGTGGTGGCCCGACGCAACGCACAGTTGCGCGCTCTGCAGGGGAAGCGGTTTGATGAGGCGCTTCTGGCGTACTGGGATGAGGCGTTGTTGGACCACGGCGCGTACATTATGCACAAACGCCAGGAGGCGATTGCCCGCCTGGATGTGCTGGCTCGAGAACATCACCATTTGCTGGCATCCCGACAGGGACGACTGCGGGTGGAGTACGCTCCCGCGCTGGACCTGTCCGAGGGGGGGCAGCCAGTGCCCCGGGAACAGTTGGCCCTGGCCTTACATGAACGCCCGGTCGCGTACATGCCCCAGCCTGTGTGGCCGGTGTCTCGTCTGCGCAAGCGTTTCGCCGAGGCCTTGAGTCGTCTGCGCCGCCAGGAGGTGGAGGCGGGGATGAGTTTGGTGGGGCCCCACCGGGACGATGTGGTGTTCTTCATTGATGGTCGGGATGTGCGCACGTATGGCTCGCGAGGGCAACAGCGTACTACCGCATTGGCGGTAAAATTGGCTGAGGTCCAACTTTTAGAGGAGTCCCTGGGTGCATCCCCATTGCTTCTCCTGGATGATGTGATGTCGGAGTTGGATGAGGACCGCCGCCGTCGTGTGTTGGAGGTGGTGGCCGCGGTTCCTCAGGCCATTCTCACCACGACGGATTGGTCCGACTTCTCCAGGGATTTTCTGGCCGCGGCCCATTGCCTGGAAGTGGAAGGTGGGGTGATTCGATCCCGCGACCTGGCGAGTTAATGCGTCCAATTGTTTTTGCCGTTCATGTGTTCTCGGACGGCTTATGGGTCGTCTCTTTCCAACCATGTCATGGGGCGACACGGTGAATGGCCTTGCCCCCAATGCTTTGCACAGGAATGAGTGTGAGGTTGTTGAGGGTATACCAACCTTCGGTTTCACCCCGGTCACGTTCGCACAGCCATCCCCCCTGGATGCGAGAGGCTTTGGGTCCAAGCGCCTGGATCAATTCGTGCACATCATAAGCAAATGGTGGAATGTCACATTGGAGTATAGGCCAATACTCATTTATCATGTTTATCTCGTGGGGAGGGGTGAAAGCAACATAGTGAACCCACGCAGGAATGAACACCCGCTCATAATTTGTCTCCCACAGGGCCAGGAAATAGGTGGGTTGATCCCAAACTCTCCTCCCTTTATCAACTCTGTGAACAGGCTCCACCAGAAGAGGGTGGTATCTTTCAGGGATGTTATGGCGCGCGCTTTGGGGGTAGCGAAACATGTAGCGCCACCACAAGGAATAACGGTCAAATGGGGTCTGGTGGGTATTTTCCCAATTTCCCTCGGTGGGCCACTCAACGTTTCGCACGTGAGCGAAGTGAGACAGAAGGCGGCGCGCCATTTCCGTAACACTTTCGTGCGGCGATGGACATACAATCGTCTGAAGATGGGGGTCCGGCAGGGAGGATTTCAATCGATACTCGAAGTTCTGTAGGGAAAACGGCGTCTCTCGAACAAGATGGGCTAATGTGCTCTTTTCCTCTGGGGCGTCAGGATCGGGAGGATGAAATATGAAGGTTGCATATAGAGTTGCCTCCTCGCCGATACTTATACAGCCTTGCAGCCGGTAAGCCAGTTCGGCTAACACAAAGGCCGTCTCCCAGACAAAATGCATGGCGGGAAATTCTACGTCTATGTCCAAGATTTCTATGCGATTCGGATCACGTCGAGGAAAGAGCCGTAGTCCAACCCAGATAGTAATAATGGGGTTGTGAATAACGTGGATTATTTTTGACGAATTCTTGTCCTTGTTACTTTCTTGCGAGGTTTTCTCTCTGTCCTTTGGTTTATCGCTTTGGGGGTGGGGTGGAGGGGAGATATGTATGAGATCCGAATCAGGATCTTCATATACGTCATAAGTGGTCCACTCTTCTGCAAGGCGAAAAGATACGGCGGTGTAGGGATTTGTGTAGTGAAACTCGTGTATATTTATGCCCCTAGCCAGGTATCCAGCACCGGTCTCCAACGTGCCTTCTAGTTCCAGAATTTGGAACATGGGTGGAGGAGCCCATACGCTTTTCCATTCTTCCAATGTCCAGAATCCCTCGCCGCGTTCAACAAATGTCTGGGGTAGAAATACGAAGTACATGTTCATGGGTACCCTCTTCCTCCGTACAGGATGTCATTAAGGGAGATTCAGGCCTGAACATGTTGAAGGTTTGTTCTGGAGTCATATCGTAGCATAAGGCACAATTAGCCGCAAAGGAGGGGCTAGCCCCATAAGACCGGATAAATTTGCCAACAATGAGCCGGTGCAGCCGAATAA
>Ga0256914_1003959_pt1 | contig 11427 bp, 7 predicted proteins | sample HulkmetaG_FD_191571 | JGI IMG/M metagenome (GOLD analysis project Ga0256914, IMG submission 191571) | Hydrothermal chimney microbial communities from Main Endeavour vent field at the Juan de Fuca Ridge, Pacific Ocean - Hulk | ecosystem: Environmental > Aquatic > Marine > Hydrothermal vents ...
CGATCGTATGTTTTCGTTCGTCGGGAGATTTTTCCGCATTTTCAAAAAAAGGAATTGCTTCTTTTTTATAACCGCGATGAAAAAGAGCAATGCCTTGCAATAAGTTATATTCCGCTTCAAAATAGGTCGATTTAAATTTAGGAGAATGTTTTACTTCTTTTTCAAACTCGGGATAATTATTGTTTGCAAGCAATACCGTTAATAAATATATATATTTCGATTCGGTTTCATGTTTTATGTCGTTACTAAAAAGAGAGGAATAATAAGCATTAAGTTTCTTTTTATATTTTCTCAGTTCTTTTTTATCTTTTGTTAACCAAGCCAAATACACATAATAATATTTCGTGTGCTCAACAATACCTTTCCATGTATTTGGTTTCCGGAATGCAATTAATGAATATTTTTTTGAAGAATCTATTTTCCCGGAAATAAAATAATATTTAGCTTTTACAAAAGAGTCTATAATTTTTAGCGAATCGTTATTAATTTTTTCCCCTGTTTTTTTTGTTAAATACAGATTTAATAATGTGTGCCCGTACCAATTTATTACCCGTTTATTTGCAGGGTATTTATTAATAAACTCTTCAAACAGCGGTATTGCCTCATATGGGTTATCTTCCATTACGGTATTAATTTCCAACTTCATTAACAATGCCTGAGGGTAAACGATAACACCTTTTCGTAAAGCAAGATTAATATATTTTAATCCATCAATTCTGTTGCCCGAAACTCCGAGAATACTTGCAATAAAAGCGTTAAAACCGTTTAAACGTGCGGCATAATATCCGAATACCCCGGGGTATAAATAAGCATCGTAAAAATCAGGGTATTCTTCTATTAACTTTTCAAACATCTCATTGGCTTTTTTCCCGTTTACGTAAGCCGCCCACCAATAGCCGTTTAATCCGGCATAGCGAGAATAATATCCGTGCAGCGATGCTAAATAAAATCTGTTAGCCGGTGTTCTGGGAATATTTTCCAACATCTTTAAAACCTTTTCCAAGCTGTCTATCGATTTATCAACAAGGATTTCGCGCAAAGAATCTCTCCCCGATAAAGGGAACCGATTAATTTTTTCGTGAAGCTGTAATGCATCGGCACCAAACCAATTAAAATAATATTTCGGATTTTTGTTGTTTGAAATTATTAATGAATCACAAATTTGTTTTACTTCCGTATATTTATCATTAAACGTTAAGTCAACTATTTTTTTATCAAGAGAATCAATCTTTAAAATATTTTGCGATAAAATAACGGAATAAAATAAAAACAGTATTATAATAATTTTATTCAACTACTTACCAAGCATTTTATTATAATCAACTTTATCCATTGTTTTAATTGTTATTCCTTTAGGGATATTGAATTTATCTTGTGAAATAGGGATATCGGTTTCTACACTTGTTGCGGTTTGTGTAATTTGCATTCCCATTACATTGGTTTCCGTTTTAATCGGAATTGTTTTCCAAACCCAAATTTTCGACATCATTTTGGGAACATCCCAAATATCACAATTTTTTCCGCTTACTGTTTCGGTTCCTATTTTTTTACCGCCCATTTTTTTCATCATTGCAATTGCTACTTCTTCACCTTCAACTCCATTCGGAAATAATTGATACATAGGATTTTCTATTTTTGTTGCCGTGTTTGTCTTTAAGTTTACGGAATAGACCCATCTGTCTTTCATTATCTCTAAAGAATTATGTTCTTGTTTTACTCCCATCATATCTATAGTTAAATTGGATTTTTTGGCTTCTAACATACCGTAATTATCAAAATAGGTGGTTGATGTTCCTGTCATTGCTCCGGTTGATTCATACACGATTTTTCCGGATTTGAAATGATAGCGTTTGTATTCTTGTGCAAAAATTGATACGGAAATAAATATCAATAATAATAATAACTTTTTCATTCCTCTTTTCCTCTATTTGTTAAAAAATGGAGATATAATTTACTGAATGATTACATTTGTTAAAAACAAAAAAACTTAACGAACATTATCCAAAGCTTGTCCCAAATCCTCAATAATGTCTTCCACGTTTTCAATTCCAACGGAAAGACGAACAAGCCCGTCAGTAATTCCGGCTTCTTCCCTAATCTCTTTTCCCATAGAAGCATGTGTCATGCTTGCGGGATGTTGAATTAAAGATTCCACACCGCCAAGACTTACGGCAAGTTGACAAAGTTTTACGGAGTTCATGACGGCTTCGCCGGCAGAAAATCCTCCATTAACTTCAAAAGTAATCATTCCGCCTTGTGCCTTATGTTGTTTTTTAGCAATATTATATTGCGGATGCGATTTTAAACCCGGGTAACGTACCCATGCAATTTTGGGATGCGCTTCTAACCATTCCGCTATTTTTTGAGCCGAAGCGGAATGACGTTCCATTCGTAAAGACAATGTTTTTAATCCTCTGTGAACCAAAAACGAGTTAAACGGGTCAATAACCCCGCCGGTTTGATTTAAAATTTTTCGGAAATGTTTATATGCTTCTTCATCTTTAACAATAACAATTCCTCCAACAACATCTGCATGCCCGTTAAGGAATTTTGTTAAACTGTGCAGAACAACATCCGCTCCCAAATCCAACGGCTTTTGTAAGGCCGGAGACATAAACGTATTATCTACAACAAGTTTTACATTTGTCGAATGAGCAATTTCCGCAACGGCGGTTAAATCGGCAATTGCCAAAGTGGGATTTCCAGGTGTTTCTATATAAATTACTTTTGTATTAGGTTTTATTGCTTTTTCAATCTCTTCCGTATTTGAAGCATCAACAAATGTTGTTTCCACACCGAATTTTGAAAAAACCGTTTTAAGTAATGTTACGGTAGGACCATAAACGGCTTCGGAGCAAACCACGTGGTCACCGGCGGAAACCAATGCCGAAAAGACAGTGTGTACAGCAGCCATTCCGCTACCGCAGCCAAGGGCTTTGTGTCCGTTTTCCAAAGCGGCAATAGCATTTTCCATTGCCTGTACCGTAGGATTCAGCATTCGTGTGTAAATATATCCTTTTTGCTCACCTTTAAATAATGCACCTCCGTGTTGTGCGGATTCAAACTTAAATGTTGATGTTTGATAAATAGGCGGAACAACAGGTCCGTATTCATATTCCGCAATACCGGAATGCACACATTTGGAATCGAATCCTAAATTTTTGTTTTCAAACATAATTTTATTACTCCTTTTTTAATATTTTCATCTTTATTAAACTATCTTTTTTCAAATTTAAAACAAAAAGTTTTTACTAAATATATTCTTTCAAAAAAAAGAAGAAATTTTAATATGACGGAAATTTTGTTAAAAAATTAATGAAAAAAGCCGTGGATAAATACCCACGGCTTTTTACTATTAATACTATATAGTGTTTTCATCTATAAAGCAGGAGAATCTTCCTCGGTTTTGTTATCGTTAGCATTATTATTCACATTCGAATCGTCAACAACAACTTTGGCAATATCCGCAATGGAATCTTCTTCCTTAAGACGAATAACCCTAACGCCTTGTGTATTACGCCCCATTACACGAATATCTTTAACACCTTGACGTATTACCATTCCTTTGTTTGTTATTATAACCAATTCGTCTTTGTCGTTTACCTCCATAAGGGCAATTAACTTTCCGTTTTTCTCTCCGGCTTTAATAGTTTTTATGCCTTTACCGCCACGATTTGTTATGCGATAATCTTCTATTTTACTTCGTTTGCCGTAACCTTTATCGGTAACAACAAGAAGAGTTGAAACGGAACGAACAACAATAAACCCTACTACCTCATCTCCCGGGGAAAGTTTAATTCCCCGCACTCCGGTTGATGTTCTTCCCATCTCGCGAACCTTTTCTTCGGGGAAGCGTATTGCCATTCCGTCTTTTGTTCCTATAATTAGATGATTGTTTCCATCGGTCATTTTAACGGCAATAAGCTCGTCGCCCGGAACAAGTTTAATAGCATTAATACCCCCGCGACGAACATTTGAATAGGCGGAAAGTACCGTTTTTTTAACCGTTCCGTTCTTAGTAACCATTACAAGATATTTATCGTCGGAGTATTCTTTAACAGTTACAAAAGCTGTAATATTTTCATTTTTATCTTTTTCCAAAAGGTTAACAATAGATCGTCCGCGTGCCGCTCTGCCCCCTTCGGGAATTTCATGAACTTTAAGCCAATATGCTCTTCCTCTATCGGTAAAAAACATTATATAATGATGTGTGGATGCAATAAACATATGCTCAATAAAATCTTCATCCTTAGTTCCGGCACCGGTTACCCCTTTTCCTCCGCGCGCCTGTCTGCGGTAACCGCTTACAGGAAAACGTTTAATGAACCCGTTATGCGAAATTGTTACAACAACATCTTCTTCCGCTATAATATCTTCAAGAGAAAATTCTTTGTAATCATGAATGATTTCCGTTCTCCTTTCATCACCGAATTTATTTTTAATTTCAAGAAGTTCTTCTTTTATTATTTTATTGCGCTTTGTTTCGCTTGTTAAAATACCCTGAAGTTTTTCTATTAATTTTATTATCTCTTTATATTCGTTTTCTATTTTTTGTCTTTCAAGCCCTGTTAAACGCTGCAAACGCATATCCAAAATGGCTTTTGCCTGAATTTCGGAGAGTTTGAATTTTTTTATCAAGTTTTGTTTAGCCGTTTCCGTATCTTTGGATTTTTTTATTGTTTCAATTACGGCATCAATATTATCCAAAGCGATAATATAACCTTCTAAAATATGTGCACGGCGTTCGGCAGCATCAAGTTCGTATTTTGTTCTGCGTATTAACACATCCATTCTGTGGTCAACAAAATGTTTAATCATTTCTTGCAATGTTAACACCTTGGGTATTCCGTTAACCAAAGCAAGCATAATTACGCCGAAGGTTACTTGCATTTGAGTATGTTTAAATAATTGATTTAATATTACCGCCGGTTGTCCGTCTCGTTTTAATTCAATAACCACACGCATTCCGTCTCGGTCCGATTCATCCCGTATATTTGAAATGTCCGAAATTTTTCCGGAGCGAACCAACTCGGCTATTTTTTCAATTAAATTTGCTTTGTTAACTTGATAAGGTAGTTCGGTGATAATAATTGATTCCCTATCGTTTTTATGAGTTTCGATATTGGCTTTTGCACGAACAACAACTCTGCCGCGCCCGGTTAAATATGCTTCTTTAACACCTTCGTAGCCGTAAATAATTCCTCCGGTAGGGAAATCGGGAGCGGTAATATATTTCATTAAATCCGCCGAAGTTGAAGCGGGTTTATCGATGTAAGCAATTACGCCGTCAATAACTTCATTTAAATTGTGCGGAGGAATGTTTGTAGCCATTCCCACGGCAATACCGCTTGCTCCGTTTACCAATAAGTTGGGGAAATATGCCGGAAGCACCGTAGGCTCTTGAAGCGAATCGTCAAAGTTAGAAGTAAAATCGCAGGTGTTTTTGTCCAAATCTTTTAGCATCAGATCGGAAATTCTTGCCATGCGAGCTTCGGTATAACGCATTGCCGCTGCCGAATCTCCATCAACGGAACCGAAGTTTCCTTGCCCGTCCACCAACGGATAACGAAGAGAAAACGGTTGAACCATTCTAACCATCGAATCATAAACTGCCGAATCACCGTGGGGGTGATACTTACCTAAAACTTCACCCACAATACGTGCGGATTTTTTATATGTTTTGTTGTGAGCTAATCCTAATTCGTGCATTCCGTATAATACACGACGATGAACCGGTTTAAGTCCGTCTCTTACATCGGGTAAAGCTCTGGAAACAATTACGGACATTGAGTAATCGATATATGATGAACGCATTTCATCTTCGAGCGTAACAGGTAATATTTTTTCAAAAAATGTTGACATAATTTTTTCTGTATTTATTTATAAAAATTTTTAATATTCAAATTGCACTTATTCCTTATGCTAAACATCAATATTGGCATATTTAGCGTGCTTTTCAATAAACTCTCTTCGCGGTTCAACAGCATCGCCCATAAGGGTTTCAAAAATTTTATCCGCCGCCAAAGCACTTTCGATATTTACTTGTAAAACCGTGCGTGTTTCGGGGTTCATGGTAGTTTCCCAAAGTTGTTCGGGATTCATTTCCCCAAGACCTTTGTAGCGTGATATTGTAACACCTTTCGGTAAATTATCTTCATTAATTGTTTTTTCGGATGAGTTACCTTTAAATCTTAAAAGAATCTTATCACGCTCTGCATCGTCGTAAGCATAAATTTCTTCTTTCCCTTTTTTAATTTTGTACAACGGCGGTTGAGCAATAAATATTCTGCCGGTTTCAACAAGTTCTTTCATATAGCGATAGAAAAACGTCAATAACAGCGTACGAATATGGCTGCCGTCCACGTCGGCATCCGTCATAATAATAACTTTTCCGTATCGTGCTTTTTCCGCATTAAATTCCGTACCTATACCTGAACCAATAGCAGAGATGATAGCTTTAATTTCGTTGTTTTCCAAAATTTTATTCATTTTGGCTTTTTCTACGTTAAGAATTTTTCCTTTAAGCGGAAGTATGGCTTGAAAACGTCTGTCTCTGCCTTGTTTAGCGGAGCCGCCGGCGGAATCCCCTTCCACAATGTATATTTCGGTATGTTCGGGGTCGTTAATGGAACAATCGGCAAGTTTGCCTGGGAGATGCATTGAATCCAATACGTTTTTACGACGAACAAGTTCTCTTGCTTTACGTGCGGCTTCGCGAGCTTCTGCGGCACGTGTACATTTTTCTATTACTTTTTTACCTATTGACGGATTTTCTTCCAAGAACTCGGAAAGTTTTTCACCCACAAGGGTTTCCACAATGGATTTCACTTCACTGTTACCCAGCTTGGTTTTTGTTTGTCCTTCAAATTGAGGCTCGGCAACTTTAACGGAAATAACCGCTGTTAAACCTTCTCTAAAATCATCTCCGGTAAGATTTATTTTTTTGTTACTTTTTATCAAATTATTTTTTGATGCGTAATTATTAAACGTACGGGTAAGCGCCGTCTTAAAGCCGGAAAGGTGTGTCCCACCCTCGTGTGTGTTAATATTATTAACATAGGTTAAAATATTATCGGAATAAGCATCGCTGTATTCAAAAGCAATTTCAACCGGAACATTGTCTTTTTCTCCTTCTATATAAATAGGTTTATGCAAAACGGTTCTTGTTTCATCAAGATATTTAACAAACTCTATTATTCCGCCTTTGAAATGGTATGTTTCGTTTTCTCCTTCAATTTCATCTTTGATTGTTATGGAGATGTTTTTATTTAAATATGCCAGTTCTCTCATTCTTTCGGCAAGAGTGGCAAATTTAAATTTAGTAGTAGTAAAAATTTCGGAATCGGGTTTAAAGGTAACCTTCGTTCCGGTTTCATTTTTTTTAACTTTCCCAATCTCTTTTACTTCCGCAACGGGAATACCTCTTTTATATTCCTGAAAATATTTTTTACCGTTGCGTTTTACTTCTACCATCATCCACTCCGAAAGGGCATTAACAACGGAAACACCAACGCCGTGAAGTCCGCCGGAAACTTTATAACTATCCTTATCAAATTTACCGCCGGCATGTAATACGGTCATAACAACCTGCAACGCCGAAACTTTTTCAACGGGATGAATATCAACGGGAATTCCGCGCCCTTTATCTTCTACGGTAACACTGCCGTCTTTATTGATAGAAACCAAAACGGTATCGTTGTACCCTGCCAACGCTTCGTCGATACTATTATCAACAACCTCGTTTACCAAGTGATGCAACCCTCTCGGGCCTACATCTCCGATATACATTGCGGGTCTTTTTCTTACGGCTTCCAATCCTTTTAATACGTTTATATTACTGGCTGAATATTCTTTACTCACGATTATTGTACCTCAATCTTTTTCTTAAATAAATTTAATTTTTTTTATGTTTACTTTATTAAAATGCTTTTTAATTTTTTTTATCATTGCTTCTTGTTTTAAGTTAAGTTCATTTCTCCAAACAGAATTTTCTACGCGAAGGAAAAGCACACTTTTTGTAAACTTTACGGCTTGTGCTATTTTTTTCAGCTCGGGGAAAACATCGTGAAATTTAAGTATAACTTCTTCTTGATTTGCCGTTTTTACTATTTTGCTAAATTCCTTCTCATTGAATAAAACATCAGCAATACTTCTGCTTTTGAAACTTCTAGGCATATACAACCTGCCCTTTATTAACTTTAATTATCAAATCGTTTTCGCTTTTAGACAAATATTCAAAGTTAGATAAATCCGTAAGCGTAATAAAAGCTTGTCCTATCTTTTTCATATATTTGCTTATTTTGCCGGCTCTGAAAGCATCTAATTCTCCGAAAACATCATCCATTAAAAAGATAGGTGTTCTTCCTATAATATCCTTCAAATAAAAGAACTCTCCGAATTTAAGTGCAATTAAAAAAGTTTTGTGTTGTCCTTGAGAACCGTATTTTTTTAATTCTCTTTCGTTTATTTTGAATATGAATTCATCTCTGTGAGGTCCAATTAAATTTTTTCCTCGAATAATTTCCGTATTGAAATTATTATCCAACTCTTTAACAAAAACATTTTTTATATTAGCTTTGTCGGAACCATTTAAATAAAGATATTCAATTGAAGGGATTTCTTCGTTATCCATAATTTTTTTGTACGAATTATGAAAATAATCATTAAAAATTTGTAAGAACTTTATTCTGTGCTCTATTATTTCCGTTCCTTGATTTACAAGGGTTTCCGTCCATACGGATAATTCATCAAGCAATTTTTGCGTTCTGTTTTCTTTAATTAAATTAAGCAACGACGCTCTTTGTCTTAATGTTTTATTATAATCCAACAATATTCTTAAATAAGTATTGTTCGATTGAGCAATAACAGAATCGAAATATTTTCTTCTGTCTGCCGGTGCTCCTTGCGTAATAGAATGATTAGCGGGAATTAATGTTACAACGGGGAATTTTCCTATTAAATTTGCCGCCCTGCCAATCTGTTTATCATCAATAAAAATTGATTTTTTATTCTCGGTCTTATCAAAAAAAACTCTAACATTATTGCCGGTTAAATCTCTAAAACTACCGGTAACATTAAAATAAGATTCATTGAATCTTACAACTTCATAATCTTTAGATTGAGTTAAATTTTTTGATGTGCATAAATAATAGATAGATTCTATAAGGGATGTTTTACCCTGTCCGTTTCCGCCAACAATATAATTCAGATGTTTTGAGAAATCTATTTTTGTATGCAAATGTAATCTGTAATTTCTCAATTCTATCTTATTCAACACCATATTTAGTTATTAAGTCTGACCGGCATAATTAACATCATTAAATCTTGTTTTTCGTTGCTCTTTTCGGGAACAATAATTACCGCTTTATTAGCCGAATGCAACTTGAAAACAATTTTTTCTTCGGAAGTTAAATGACTTAAAATATCATTTACATATTGGGCATTAAATCCAATATCAATAGGTGTTCCGTTATATTCACATTCTATGTGTTCCTTTCCGGAATTTCCCATATCAACATCTTCAGCCGAAATTTCCAAGTTGTTTTCCGTGATGGAAAACTTAACTCTTCGGGTACTGGAAGAAACCGAAAAGAGCATCATGCGTTTTATTGCCGCCAATAAATCTTTTGTTTTTAATTTTAATTCAAATTCGTTTTCCAAAGGAATTACACTTCTGTACTCCGGATATTTTTGAGAAATTAATCGAGTAATTAATTCGATATCGCTCAACTTAAACGACATATGTGTATTATCAAGAATTTTTTGTAATACGGTAATGGCTTTTTCGGGAATAACATATTTTACTTCTTTTTTATCATCTTCTTCAAGAAAATCCGCATGTATTCCTTTTTTCAGTAAATTAACCAATCTATGTCCGTCGGTTGCAACAAAGCGCAAACCTTCTTCTTCAAATTCCAGCAATGTTCCCATCATTGCCGGACGCATTTCCTCTTTGCTCATCGCAAAAGCAGAAGTATCAAATGCACTTTTTAATTGTAAACCATTAATATTAAATTCATTAATCTCATCTTCTTCGGTTGGGAAAGAAGGAATTTCGGGATATTCTTCGGCATCCAAGTAGCTGATAGAATATTCTCCGTATTCCGTTTTTAAATTTATTTTTTTGTTTTCGGTAATCTCAAAATTTACGGTTGTATCGCCAAGCGATTTAAGTATATCGTATGTTAATTTAGCCGGAACAACCAAGGAAATATTCTCTTCAGCAACAATATTTATTGAAGATTTCATGGAAATTTCCAAATCTGTTGCAATTATTGTTAAAGAGCCGTCCTTAATTTCAAACAAAAAGTTTTCCAAAATAGACATTGGCGTACGTGTTGGAACGGCAGGAATTATCTTGGTAAGCAACTTTTCCAATTCTTTACTATTAACTTTGAATTCCATTAAATTAACTCCGAATTTTATAGTTTATAACGTATAAAAATAAGAAAAATAAAGCATTATTACAAAGGCGAATACATGGTAAATCACCAACAAATAAGCGTGTTTCATAATTGGAGAAAGTTAAAAAACAGTTGAAAATTAAATTTGAAAGTGCCGCAAAAGAATAGACTCCGTTTCCATCAAAACCAGGTGTGTTATTTAACTGCCTAAGTTTGCTGTTTATCTGTTTTATTAATAATATCAACTTTGTTAGTTTTAACTAACCAATTAACCGGCTTATTAAATTTTACGTTTGGCTTTTTTTAGATAAAACGTTGGAATTAATTGTTATACAACGTACTGTTTGCAAACGGGAAAAACGGCAAAGCAAAATAATTTAAGTAAAAGAAAAGGAAATAAATAAAAAATTTTTTGAATCTACAACAATTAAATCTCTTTAATTTGTTTTTATTCCGATAAAAATAAATTAAATTTACACAATTGTTTTCTGATTATATATTTTATAATATTTAAGGGGATTTTATGGCAGTACTCAAAATAAACAACGTTTCCAAATCATTCGGAAATATTAAAGCTGTTGATAATGCCTCCTTTTCTGTTCCAGAGGGCTCAATATTCGGACTGCTAGGACGAAATGGTGCGGGTAAAACCACAACAATAAGAATGATAATGAACATTTATTTGCCTGATAGCGGGGAAATTTCTTTTGGAAATATAAAAGCAGGCCCCAATTTTAACAGCAGAGTGGGGTATTTACCCGAAGAACGCGGTCTGTATAAAAAAATGAAGGTATTGGAAACTCTTCTTTTTTTTGCCGAAATAAAAGGTAAAAAGGGAAAAGAAGTAACAAAACTGGCAAAAGAGTATTTAGAAAAATTTGATCTTGCCGACAGAATAAATTCTAAAATTGAAGATCTTTCAAAAGGAAATCAACAAAAGATACAATTTATTGCAACCCTCTTACATAACCCCGAAGTATTAATTTTAGACGAACTCTTTTCGGGACTTGATCCCATTAATACA
>Ga0256914_1003960_pt1 | contig 11426 bp, 10 predicted proteins | sample HulkmetaG_FD_191571 | JGI IMG/M metagenome (GOLD analysis project Ga0256914, IMG submission 191571) | Hydrothermal chimney microbial communities from Main Endeavour vent field at the Juan de Fuca Ridge, Pacific Ocean - Hulk | ecosystem: Environmental > Aquatic > Marine > Hydrothermal vents ...
CAGCGTTCGTGGAGCCTGCCAGGGCCTACCTTGAAGAAAAGGGTATTGACTGGCAGTCAGAGATCCCTGATGAGCATACAGAGGATGAGGCTGCAGAAGAAGAGAATCAGCAGACAGATGGCGGGGACGCAGGCATGGGCCAGGCCGTCGGGACAGATTCGGCAGAGCCGGCCTCTGGATCTGATCAGGGTGATCAGGCCCCTTCCATGCAGGATGAGTCTGATGAGTCCGGGAGTGACGGGCCTGCAGAGGATGATGTGGCTGATGCTGAAGCCTCTGGTGATGATACCCGTGGGCTCAAGCCGGCTCTTGCCTCAAAAGAGTAGCTATGTCCCGTGGAAGCGGGCATGAGCCTACAAGGACATGTATTGTCTGTGGCGCCAGGCGGTTTAAAAGAGACCTGTTGCGAATGGTACTCCAGGACGGTTTTGTTATGCTTGACCGTAGAATGAAACTGCCAGGCCGTGGCGCCTATTGCTGTAATAATGACAGATGTCCTGGACTGGTGCTTGATAATTACAGGCACTGTCTGAACAGGGCCTTCAGGACGAAGAGGGTGGATACTGTCAGGTTGAAATTCGTGGCAGACAGGCCTTCAGGGTGATGCTCCTGGGGTGCCTGTCATGATGGGCATGGATGCAGGGTCTGCAGGCGTGGACGTTATTTTAAAGAGTTTATAAAAAGATAGAAATATAAATATATTACCGTGAAGAAGCATGGTCTCCAGGTCATGGGACAGGATATCTGACCAGGAGTGCTGCGCTGTGTCAGGCAGGGCGGCAAAAAGTTTCGGGGGTTAATTGCAGGAATGGCTAAAGTAAGAGTCCATGAACTGGCCAAGGAGTTTGGTGTAGCCAGTAAAGAGATGGAAGCCCGCATCAAGGATATGGGTTTTCCCATTAAGAACTATATGAGTACTCTTGAAGATTACGAGGTTCAGGAGATACGACGAAGGTTCAGGGCAGAGTCTGACAGGAAGGAGAAGAAGGAGGCACCTCCAAAGAAGGTAGTGCGCCGGAGACATAAGGTGGTGCGTATCAAGAAGGTGGTTCGTCTCAAAAAGACGGCTCCAAACGAGGCTGGCGCTGCTGAGTCTCAGGAGGAGAAGAAGACCGTTGCACCTTCATCCGAGGCCCTTCAGAAAGAGGCAGGGCCACAACTGCCCGAATCACCCGAAACTGCTGTTCAGCCGCAGGATCAGGCTGGTCCTGTGGAAAAAGGCCAGGAAGAAAAGGCACCCAAAGAGCAAGAGGAATCTGCAATCCCCCCCGTTGCCCAAGAGGCTGTTTCAGAGGAATCCAAGGCAGAGGCTGATGAAAGGGCAGGTGAATCCCCTCAGAAGGAGGCAGTCACGCCTGAGGAGCAGCCGGAATCCCCGTCAGAGGAAGTAAAGGCAGAAGAGCAAGAGGTCCAGGGCCTTGAGGAGGAAAAGGGGCCGGCAGAAGAGCCTGCCAAAGAGGCTCCCCAGCAAGAAGAGATGAAGGCTGAAGGCGAGCAGCCAGCAGAGGCTGTGGAGAAGAAGGCAGTGCCGGAATCCCAAGGTGAGGTTGATGCAGGGCCTCCTGAGGTGACAGAGAAGGTGCAGACAGAGGCGGAGAGTGTTGAGGCCAGGGGTAAGGGTGCTCCTGCTGAGGAGCAGCCCCCTGTGCATGGACCTGAAGAGGGGCCTTCAAAGGAACAGGCAGAAGAACCCCCGGTGGACAAAGGAAAGGCACGGCCTGCCAAGCGAGAGGAGAAGACGGACAAGCAGCCCTCTGCTCAGGATAAGAGAAAGAAGGAGAACAGGTCGGCAGGGCCAGAGAAGGCCAAGGGTAAGGAGGCACCAAGGCCTGAGGCCAAGAAAAAACCAAAGCAGTTTGTGAAGATTGTGGACAGGGTGAAGATAGACCTGTCGAAGACCGCCAAGCCTGTGCGTCAGACGAGGCCCAAACAGGATCGTGCCAAGAAAGGCGGTGGTGGACAGCGTCCTGCAGGAGGTCCGCCTTCGATCGGATCTGCAGTGGAGGCCGCTTCAGGTATGCCCAAGGGCGGTAAGGGCCGCAAGAAAGGTAAACGTGTTGTACAGGGCAGTGAGCTTGGCGGTGGAAAGCGTCACAAGAGTGTCAAGCAGCGCTGGGGCAAGCACAAGTCCATTGACCGCATCCTCGCAGAGGAAGAGGGCGTGATCAAGGGCAAGAAGGGCGGCAAGGGGAAGCAGCATTCCCAGCCCCAGGGGACGGCACCCATCAAGGCTGAAAAACGCAAGTTCGCCATTTATGAGACGATTCAGCCTGTGGAGATGGCAAAGAAGATGGGTGTGAAGGTGAGTGATATCATAATGAAGCTCATGACTTTGGGTGTTATGGTCACTGCCAACCAGTCCATTGATTATGAGACAGCGGCCCTTATTGCCGACGAGTTTGGTTATGAGATCGAGAAAAAGGCCGTTGCCGAAGACCTGGTTCAGATGGAAGATGACAAGGGAGGCGGAGTAGAGGAGCCGAGGCCCCCTGTCATTACGGTCATGGGCCATGTTGACCACGGCAAGACCTCTCTGCTCGATGCCATTCGCAGGGCAGACGTCGCTGCCAAAGAGGCAGGCGGCATTACACAGCATATCGGGGCATACCGCGTAAAACTTGCCTCTGGCAATGATGTGGTATTCCTCGATACGCCAGGCCATGAGGCATTCACCTCCATGAGGGCCAGGGGGGCAAGCATAACAGACATAGTTGTCCTTGTGGTGGCTGCTGATGACGGTGTCATGGCCCAGACGAGAGAGGCCATTGACCATTCCAGGGCAGCCGGCGTGCCAATCATCGTGGCAGTAAACAAGATTGACAAGCCTGGCGCAGAGCCTGACAGGGTAAAGCGCGAGCTTGCGGAACTTGGTCTGGTCCCGGAAGACTGGGGTGGTGATACCATATTTGTAAATGTCTCTGCCAAGCAGGGTACAGGGATAGACGAACTCCTTGACATGATGGTGCTTCAGGCCGAGGTGCTGGAGCTCAAGGCCGATCCAACACGCCGGGCCAGGGGGCATGTCATTGAATCCAGGCTCGACAGGGGACGTGGGCCTGTTGCCACCCTGCTGGTGGAGGAAGGCACCCTTCGTGTAGGCGAGGCAATGGTCGCAGGTCTGTATCACGGCAAGGTGCGGGCCATGATGAACGATCATGGGGAGCAGATCAGGGAGGCGGGGCCTGCCACGCCTGTTGAGATACAGGGGCTCTCCGGTGTGCCTGAACCAGGCAGCGAGTTCATAGTCCTTGAGGACGAGAAGAAGGCCAGGGAGGTGGCGGAGTACCGTCAGCGCAAGAGCCGCGAGGCCGAACTGGTCAAGGGTACAGGAGTTAGCCTTGAGAACATGTTCCAGAAGATGGAGCAGGACAAGCTCAAGGTATTTAACATCGTTCTCAAGGCCGATGTGCAGGGTTCCCTTGAGGCAATAACAGACTCCCTCAAGAAACTTGCTACCGACAAGATACGGCTGGACGTGGTCAGGGGAGGAATCGGTGCCATTACCGAATCAGACGTGCTCCTTGCCGCGGCCTCCCATGCCATTATCCTTGGTTTCAACGTGAAGCCCGTTCCCAAGGCAAAGGCCCTTGCTGAACAGGAGGGCGTGGAGATCCGCTTCTACGACGTAATCTACCATGCCATAGACGAGATAAAGGCCGCCATGGTGGGTATGCTTGAGCCTGTTTACCGCGAGGTTGACCTGGGCCGTGCCGAGGTGCGCGAGACATTCCATATCAGCAAGGTAGGCACCATCGCAGGCTGCAAGGTGATCGACGGTGTGATCAGAAGAAATGCAGAGGCAAGGCTCCTCAGGGACAACGTGGTGGTCTACAAGGGCAAGATCGCCTCTCTCAAACGCTTCAAGGACGATGTAAAGGAGGTCCAGGCAGGATACGAGTGCGGTATCGGTTTTGACAAGTTCAACGACATAAAGGTAGGGGATGTGATCGAGGCGTACGAGATGGAAGAGATGACCCCTGATCTTGGCGTATCTGTGGCTGACCAGAAAGAGGCAGGGGATAAGAACGGCGAGTGAATTCCTGCTGCCTGATATACATATGAGCGAACACCTGAAATGCGGAAACAATTGACAGGGGCTGATGGCGTTTTATCTCATGGTTTTGACTGTGAGCAAATATATCATTAACAAATCGTTTCAACTGATGAGTTTTAAATACATGATAAAAACGCCATTGGCTGTATAGGTGTATTGTAACATGACATGTAGCAAAACTGTCTGTCCGGAATCCACAAGAGGGCTGCCTCACTAATGATAGTTGGAACAGTGAGATTCAGACTTAGGCTTGCAGGGAATCATTCACTCAAGGGCAAGCGAAAGGTCATAAAGAGCCTAATGGCACAGGTGAGAAACAGATTCAATGTCTCTGTGGCAGAGGTGGCCCTGAATGATGTGTGGCAGGAGGCAGAGCTTGGCATTGCCGCAGTGGGCAACAGTGAGCCATTTATAAATTCTGTCCTTGACAAGGTTATGGATTTTGTGGAACGTACCACGCCGGCCGAGGTAGGAGAGTGTGACATGGAACTTATACACCTCGGGACCGGGATGCTGTAGGCCGCATGTGTTTGTATTGTCTCATCCATGTCATGGAGAAAGAGTATGCCTGAGTATTATCCACGTTCTGCAAGGGTAGCTGACCTCATCAAGGAGGAGGTGGCCTCCATAATATCCAATGAGCTCAAGGACCCTGGTATTCAGGGGGTTGTGACCCTGGTGAATGTGGAGCTTACCCGTGACCTACATTACGCCACCCTCTGGGTCTCTGTGCTGGGAAGTGATGATGAGAAGGAATCCACCATGCACAGCCTAAGGCGTGCCAGGGGGTTCATAAGGACAGTGCTTGGCCGCAGGATCAAGATCAGAAAGATGCCTGACCTGAGGTTCCGGCTTGACCGTTCCCTTGATGCCCAGGAAGAGATTGAGAGGCTCCTGGCTGATGTTTGAGCTCAAGTCTCCTGACCTGCTGAAACAGGTTGCCTCTGCATTGGTGGTGCCGGAAAGGCTGGTGCTCACCTGTCATGTAAGGCCTGACGGGGATGCCATAGGCTCCATGCTGGGGCTTGGGGAGGCACTGGAGTCTGTGGGCAAGGAGGTGATCTGTTACTGCCAGGACGAGCCCAATCAGACCTTGAGCTTCCTCCCTGGCTTTGAGAAGCTGGTTCATGAACCACCAAGGCCGTTTCCAGCAGGAGCCGCCCTTGTGGTGCTTGACTGCAGTGAGGCAGACCGGATTGGAAGGCATGGCCAGGAGCTGGTAGACCAGGCCCACAGACTGATAGTGATCGACCATCATCTCGGGCAGGACATGTGCGGCAACATGCAGGACAAGACAGGGATGCACTGTGTTCAGTATATCAACCCTGATATCTTTGCTACAGCCGCCATCTGTTTTGCCATTGTGGAACAACTTGGCTGGCATGTGTCCCCTGAGATAGCGACAAATTTTTATGCAGCCATACTGACCGATACCGGCTGCTTCAGACATAGCAATACCACCTCCCTTGCCTTCAGGATGGCTGCAAGGCTTGTGGAGTATGGGGCAGACCCCTACATGATATCAGACATGCTCTATGAGAGAGTGCCTTACAGAAAGCTTGCGCTTCTGAGTCGTGCCCTGCGCACACTCTCACTTGAGCTTGACGGCAAAGTGGCCCTGATCCATGTCACCCCTGCCATGCTCGAGCAGACCGGTGGCACAGTGCAGGATACCGATGATTTCGTGAGATATGCCAGGTGTATTGACGGTGTTGAGGTGTCTGCCTTTATAAAAGAGGTAAGGGCAGGACAGGTTTCAGTGAGCATGCGTTCCCGTTCGTGGTTCAATGTTGCAGAGGTGGCAAAGGGGCTTGGTGGAGGGGGACACTTCCACGCCGCAGGTTTCAGACAGCCTGGCAGTGCTGAACAGTGGCGTTCCAGGCTGCTTGACATAATCGCTCCCCTGCTTGAGGCGCATGAAACAGGAGACAGGACAGATGCATGACGGGGTCCTGCTGATTGACAAGCCGGCAGGTCTCTCCTCGTTCAAGACGGTAAGGGCTGTGTCACGCATCCTCGGAGTTAAAAAGGCAGGACATGCCGGAACCCTTGATCCCATGGCCACGGGGCTTCTTGTGATCTGTTTGGGCAGGGCGACCAGGATATCGCGTTTCATCATGTATGGTCTCAAACAGTATCAGGGTGTAATGAGGCTTGGGGCTGCTACAGACACATACGACGCTGAGGGAAGGATAACTGAGCAACGCCCCCTGCCTGATGGGCTATGCATTGAGGATGTGGAAACGGCGGCAAAGGAGTTCACTGGGAGCTTGCTGCAGTCCCCGCCCCCATTTTCGGCGGCAAAGTACAGGGGGGTACCCCTGTACAAATTGGCCCGAAAGGGACAGGTGGTTCACAAGGAGCCCAAGGAGATTGAGGTCAGGGAGTTTGCTGTACACGATGCAGGTATACCGGATATAGGGTTCAGTATCATCTGCTCATCCGGGACATATATCCGTTCCCTGTGTCATGATCTGGGACAGAGACTGGGCTGCGGTGCCTATTTGACAGAGCTGCGCCGCACGAGGTGTGGTGACCTTACCCTTGAAAGGGCCATCACCCTTGACGGTTTGAGGGATGCTGTGCGCAAGGGAGGGTATGAGACATTTATCCTCGGGGTCTCTGAGGCCCTTTCCCATATTCCTGCTGTGGGTATAGACCCGGAAGATGCCAGGAGGCTGAGACTCGGACAGGGAATGGATTGCTCCAGATTTCTGCAGGCCCTGCGTTCAGACAGGATGGCGCAGTCAGTGCTTTGCTCCCCTCTTGTACGTCTCGTAACTATGGGAGATGCGGGGGAAGAGCTTGTGGCTGTGGCCAGGCCTCCTGAACAGGCCAGGGCAGGCAACAGGATCAGGACCGAGAAGGTCTGGGTATGAATCAGAGCAGTATCTTCATTCAGTTGAGGATCGTAACTTATGAAAAAACGGTACTGTAATTGGTACCTTCTTACAGGGTATCACCAATAAATTTATTGTACTTCAAGAAACAGGCATTTTTTAAGGAGGAACACGAAAGTGGCTTTAGATGCTGAAAGCAAAAGAGAGATAATCGAAAAGTTCAAGACACATCCTACAGATACAGGGTCGCCAGAGGTGCAGATTGCACTTCTCAGCTCCCGTATCGCATACCTTACCGATCACTTCAAGGTGCACAAGAAGGATCACGGTTCACGCAGGGGCCTGCTCAAACTGGTAGGCCAGAGACGCAGACTTCTCGATTATCTCAAGGCGCAGGATATAGAGAGATACAGGACCATTATCAAGGAGCTTGGCATACGTAAATAGGTACATGAGGGCTGCAGGACAGGCGGTAACTGTCCTGATCGTACCTTCGGCATGTGTAAGGGGCGGAAAGGTCTCGGGTTTATACCAGGGGGCCTGAAGGTCGGACAGACAGGGCATGTCAGTGTCAGTGGATAGTGTCAGTTCCCAGTATCAGTGTTGAGAAGGCAATTTAAAGAAGAAAAGAGGAAAACTGGTTAATGATCAAGTTAGAGACAAAGCTGAACGATATAACAATAGCCTTTGAAACAGGCAGGCTTGCCAAGCAGGCCAACGGTGCGGTGCTTGCATCATGTGGCGATACGCGGGTGCTGGTTACAGCAACGGCATCATCAGAACCGAGAGAAGGTGCTGATTTTCTGCCACTCATGGTGGATTACCAGGAGATGTTCTACGGTTCAGGGAGGATTCCGGGAAACTACTTCAGACGTGAGATAGGGCGGCCCAGTGAGAAGGCAACCCTTACCTCCCGCCTCATAGACAGGCCCTTGAGGCCCCGTTTCCCTGACGGCTATACCTATGACACACAGATTATCGCAACGGTCCTTTCTGTGGACCCTGAAATAGACCCTGACGTGATTGCCATAACAGCCGCATCTGCAGCCCTGACTGTATCTGATATCCCGTTTGACGGGCCGCTTGCAGGGGTTAGGGTTGGCCGTATTGATGGCAAGTTTGTTCCAAATCCCTCTCTCAACCAACTTGCGCATTCGGATATTGACATAGTGGTTGCAGGCTCTCGTGAAAATATCGTCATGGTGGAGGGCTGGGCTGCAGTGCTCCCTGAGGAGGATATTCTTGATGCGATTATGTTCGCGCAGGGGGTGTTGAGCCCGCTCATAGAGATACAGGATGAGCTTGCGGAAAAGGCAGGAAAGCCAAAGTTCAGCGTGCCTGTACCAGAGGTTGATGACTCCCTGATAGAGGCAGTCCATGCAAAGGCCGCGGAGCGCATGCGTGAGGTGATTTCCATACCTGAGAAGGTGCTCCGCAACAGTAAAAAACGGGTGGTCAAGCAGGAGGTGATCCAGGAGCTTTCCGAGGCTTTTCCGGACAGGGACAGGGAGATAGCCTTGGCCCTCAAGGAGATGGAGAAGGATATGATGCGCCAGCTCATAGTAAAGGAGCGGCGCAGGCTTGATGGACGGAAATTTGATGAGGTAAGGCCTGTAACCTGTTCCATTGGCGAGTTGCCCAGGGCCCATGGGTCAGCAGTATTCACCAGGGGTGAGACCCAGGTGCTTGCAGTGGCTACGCTTGGAAGTGCTGATGATGAGCAGCGTATAGATACACCACTTGGAGACCGCTACAAGCATTTCATGCTCCATTACAACTTTACACCGTACAGTGTGGGCGAGGTGCGCATGATGCGCGGGCCGGCACGAAGGGATATTGGTCATGGCGCACTGGCAGAGCGTGCTGTGGCAGCGGTCATCCCTCTGGCAGAAGACTTCCTCTATACCATCAGGGTGGTGGCCGAGGTGCTTGAGTCCAACGGTTCCTCCTCAATGGCATCTGTGTGCGGTGCAACCCTTGCCCTTATGGATGCAGGTGTCCCTATTCGTGACATGGTGAGTGGTGTTGCCATGGGCCTCATAAAGGACGAGGAGTCTGGTGAGTCCATCATCCTGACAGATATCCTCGGTGATGAGGACCACCTTGGAGACATGGACTTCAAGGTAACTGGTACAGAGGAGGGGGTGACAGCCCTTCAGATGGACATCAAGATTTCCGAGATCGACGAGGAGATACTCAGGAATGCCCTTCAGCAGGCACGCAAGGCCCGGATTCACATACTTGACAGGATGCGTGAGGCGATCAGCGAGCCAAGAAAGAGCCTTTCAGAGTTTGCCCCAAGGATCACTTCCATCAAGATCAATCCTGAGAAGATAAAGGATGTGATCGGTCCCGGCGGCAAGGTGATCAAGGGGATCATTGCCGATACCGGTGTGAAGATGGATGTGGACGATTCCGGTACGGTAAACATATTCTCTGCAGATGCCGCGTCTGCTGACCGGGCCCTGCAGATAGTAAAGGAGATCACAAGAGAGCCTGAGATCGGTGAGGTGTACACTGGCACAGTAAAGAAGATAATGGACTTCGGGGCCTTTGTTGAGATTCTTCCAAGGGTTGACGGCCTTGTCCATATCTCACAGCTTGACAGACGCCGGGTAGAAAACGTCAGGGATATCCTTAAAGAGGGTGATACGGTCAAGGTCAAGGTCATTGACATTGACCGGCAGGGCAGGATAAAGCTCAGCCGCAAGGCCCTTCTGGATTAGATGCCTATGCATATCAAGAGTGTGTTCAACAGGACCATACTCCCAAGCGGGCTCAGGATTGTCACTGAGAGCGTGCCAGGGGCCCGTTCGGTGGCCCTTGGTGTATGGGTGACAGTGGGTTCGCGTGACGAGATGCCAGAGGCCTCAGGCGTGTCCCATTTCATAGAGCACATGATCTTCAAGGGCACTGAGCGCCGCACTGCCTTTGACATTGCTAAGGCATTTGATCGCATGGGCGGTTTCTCCAATGCCTTTACCTCAAGAGAGACAACATGCTTCCATGCCAGGGTCCTGGATATTCACATAGATACCATTACTGATCTGCTTTCTGACATAGTGCTCAACTCCCGGTTCGATGAGGTGGAGGTGGAGCGTGAACGCCAGGTGATCCTCCAGGAGATCAGCATGGTGGAGGATACGCCTGATGACCACGTTCACGAGCTGTTCAACAGTTTCATATGGGGTGACAACCCCCTTGGTCGTTCCATCCTTGGGACCAGGGAGACGGTTTCTATGGTTGATTCCGCCTTTCTGAAATCCTTTGTGTCCCAGGCGTATGTGGCCTCAAGGGTAGTTGTGGCCGCTTCGGGCAATGTGCAACACGACCCTTTTGTGGAACGTATCAGCAAGCTGTTTGAGCCCCTGCCGTCTGCTGAGGCAAAGTTGCCGGACAGGACCACCCCTGTTGCCATGTCCGGTACCATGTTCCACCAGAGGGAATGTGAGCAGGTGCATATGCTCATGGGCTACAGGGGCATGTCTGTTGTGGATGAGACGCGTTATGCCGCAACGCTCCTCAATGTGATCCTGGGCGGTTCGATGAGTTCCCGCCTGTTTCAGGAGATACGTGAGAAGCGCGGCCTTGCATATTCTGTCTACTCTTTTCTCACCTCCTATCAGGACAGTGGCGTAATGGGTATGTATGCAGGGGTTGCCCCTGAGTCTGCCTCTACGGTGGCTGCCCTTATGCAGGCCGAGTTTGAAAAGATGGCCCGTGAACCTGTGCCTGAGGCAGAGCTTGATGCAGCCCGTGATCAGGTTAAGGGGGCCATTCTGCTTGGCTCTGAGGGCATGGATTCCCGTATGTCGCGTCTTGCAAAGAATGAGATCAACCTCGGGTATCAGATAAGCTATGAGGAGGTGGAGGAGCGTTTCGACGCAGTAACGCCTGACGAGATCATGCAGGTGGCCGCAACCTGCATGGAATCACGGCCTGCAATGGTTACGCTGGGGCCACTGCCTGATAAAGAGGCCGCGAGGTGTGAGGCATTGGTCAGCGGCTGACGTTGCCTGCCGTGCTTCCATATAACATCTGTGCCTACTGATATAGGGGATCATACTGGTTTCATGAGTGTTACAGTCAGGATAACACGTTTGCCCCACGGAGAGGGCCTTGAGCTTCCCTGTTACATGTCTGATATGGCAGCGGGCATGGATATATCTGCTGCACTGACCCGGCCTGTTACCATTCAGCCAGGTGAGATTGTCCTCATTCCATCAGGTATTGCTGTGGCCCTGCCACAGGGCTATGAGTTCCAGATCAGACCAAGGAGCGGGCTTGCCATCAACAAGGGCCTTACGGTGATTAATGCGCCAGGCACCATTGATGCTGACTATCGTGGAGAGATAAAGGTAGGGCTCATAAACCTTGGGACAGCGCCTGTTACCATAGGCCCTGGCGATCGAATTGCCCAGATGGTGCTGTCAAGGGTGTGGCAGGTTGAATGGGATGAGGTATCAGGGCTTGATGATACGCAGAGGGGGGAGGGCGGTTTTGGCCATACAGGCACTTGAGAGCCTATCCTG
>Ga0256914_1003961_pt1 | contig 11424 bp, 9 predicted proteins | sample HulkmetaG_FD_191571 | JGI IMG/M metagenome (GOLD analysis project Ga0256914, IMG submission 191571) | Hydrothermal chimney microbial communities from Main Endeavour vent field at the Juan de Fuca Ridge, Pacific Ocean - Hulk | ecosystem: Environmental > Aquatic > Marine > Hydrothermal vents ...
TAGCCCATTCATGTATACGCTGTTCTCCATCATCAGCAGCCTCCAGTGGCAGGATATCGTCGACATCGTCTTCAACAGCTACATCCTGTTCCGGCTGTACATCCTGTTCCGCAGGACCGCCGTGCTGCGGGTCCTGATCGGCATCGCCCTGCTGTGGCTGCTGCAGCGCATCGCCGTTTCCATGGGCATGATCCTGACCAGCTGGGCCATCCAAGGCATCACGGCCGCCACGGCGCTGCTGATCATCATCGTCTTCCGCAACGAAATCCGGGCGGTGCTGCAGGCCAAGAACCTCAAAACCATCCTGTGGGACATCTCGCCGCCCATGCGTACGGCGCCGGTGGACATCATCGTGGAGAGCGTTTACGAACTCAGCCGCCTGCAGCGCGGCGCCCTGATCGTCATCCCCGGCATGGACGACCTGGAGGAGACCGTGATGAACGGAATCCCCTGGCAGGGGGTCATTTCCAAGGAGATGCTGCTGAGCATCTTCTGGCCCGAAAACCCGGTCCACGACGGCGCCGCCATCGTCGGCGGCCGGCGCATCGAGCGGGTGGCGGGCATTCTGCCTCTGTCCAAGCGCCAGGACCTGCCCTCCTACTTCGGGACCCGCCACCGCGCCGCTCTAGGGCTTTCGGAGACCACCGACGCCCTCATCATCTCGGTCTCCGAGGAGAGCGGCAAGGTCATGGTGGCCCGCAAGGGGCGCATGATCCCCATCGAGGACAACCTCCAGCTGACCCGCATGCTGCACGAACAGCTGGGCGATACCGAGGAGACGCCCGACGAGCGCCGCCGGGAACGCATGCGGCTGATCGCCGCCGGCCTGGCCTCGACCCTGTTCGTGATCAGCATCTGGTTTTCCTTCACGCGCGGCCTCTACACCCTCATCACCCTGGACGCACCGGTGGAGTTTATGAATCCGGCGCCGGGCGTCGAAATCTATGACCTCTCGGCCAAGAAGGTCACCCTCAGCCTGAGCGGCTCGAGCACGCTGATCAAGTCCATCGACCCCGAACGGCTACGGGTGCGCATCAACTTGCAGGGCGTTCCGCTGGGTCACAACACCTTTCACGTTTCGCGGGACAACATCGCCCTGCCGCCGGGCGTCATCCTCAAGCGGGTTTCGCCGGCCACGGTGGAGGCCACGCTGGACGTTCCAGTCAAGAAGAGTGTTCCGATCCAGGTGGACTGGAGCGGCAAACTGCCGCCCGGCATGCGAATGGTGGAGGCACGCGTCACACCTTCCAAGGCCACGGTAATCGGGCGCCGCAGGGACGTAGCCGGGATTTCCACCATCTACACCCAGAGGGTGCCGCTGGACCACCTGCGCGCCTCGGGCAGCCTGAAGGTCCGGCTGGCGGCGCCCACACGCTCGCCGGACATTTCGCTGGAACCGCGCCGGGAAGTCTTCATCCACTACCGGCTCGTCGCGCGCAACGGCGAGGCGGCCAAGCGGGACCGGGTACCGCCGCCCGGGGGGAAAGGCGCAGCGCCCGACGGCGGAAAGAAGTGATTGTACCGCGCCGCGGACGGCCCGCGGCGCGCCACGGAACCACGCTGGTCACCCAACCCTACAATGGTTAGCGACATGAAGTGGAAACAGGAAAACGCCACCCCTTCGGCCGTGGAATACCGGGGCCCCGTTTTCAGCCCCGTGTCCGCCGGCGGCGAAGCGGATCGGGCGGACGCGCCCGCCGGGGACGGCCGCGCCTTCGGCATCTGGCTGCCGTTCATCCTGATCGGTCTGGCCCTGGTGGTCGTCATCTTTCTCGTGGTCACCCTGACGGGACGCCGCGAGGAGGCCGTCGACCTGGCACGCATCGAACGGCTGGAAGCGCGCATGGAGCAGCTCCAGGAGGACATCACGCGGATCGACACGGCGCTGGAAAAGTTCGCCGGGATAGAGGCGCAGGTCGCCGACCTGGATCGTTCCCAGGCCGAGACACGCGACCGCCTGGTCCGTCTGGCCACCGAAACCGCACGCATCCGCAAGAGCAGCGCTGCACTGCGGCAGCAACTGCGCCGCGCCGCGCCGACCGCCGCGCCGAAAGCGATGAAACAGGCCCGGACAGCAAAACCCACGGTCAAAGCGCCCAAAACGATCTACCACCGGGTGCGGCGCGGGGACACGCTCTACGCCATCGCCCGGCGGTACGGGACCAGCGTCAAACGGCTGCAGCAGGACAACCGTCTAGGTCCCCGGGACAAACTGCAACCCGGGCAGGTGCTCAGGATCCGCGTTCCCTGAGGACCGCGGCGGTCACGGCAAGCGGCAGGAATGCATGCAAATGAAACGAATCGTCACCATCGGCGGCGGCAGCGGCCAGTACAGCCTGCTGCGGGGGCTGCGGGAAATCGAGGGCATCGACATCACGGCCGTGGTGTCCATGGTGGACAGCGGCGGCAGCACCGGCCGGCTGCGCGACGAACTGGGGGTGCTGCCGCCCGGCGACCCGCTCAAGTGTATCCTGGCGCTCTCACCGCACCAGGACATCGTGCGCACCATCTTTCTCAAGCGCTTCGAAAAGGACCGGCGCCTCAGGGGCCACAACGCCGGAAACATGCTGTTGACCATGCTGTCGCGCTTCACGGGCAGTTTTCCGGCCGGCGTTCAGGCCCTTTGCGAAATCCTGGACGTCCGCGGCACCGTGCTGCCGGTGACGGTGGACAAGGCCACCCTGGTGGCCGAGCTGACCGACGGCAGCCGCATCTACGGCGAGCGGGCCATCGACACGCCCCGCGGCACCCAGCGCGAAAAGATCCGCGAAGTCTGGCTGGTGCCCCACCACAGCGACCGCATCACGGTCTACCCGCCGGTCATCGACGCCATCGCCCGGGCCGACTGCATCATCACCGGCCCCGGTGACCTCTTCACCAGCCTCCTGCCCAACTTCCTGGTCTCCGGGGTCACCGAGGCTCTGTGCGCCTGCCGGGCGCCTTTGCTGTACATTCTCAACATCATGACCAAGTACGGCGAGACCCACCGCTTCAAGGGCCGCGACTTCGTGACGCGGCTGGAGGACGCCCTGGGCCGCGAGGTGGACGCCGTCATCTACAACACCCGCAAGCCCGACCCCGAAATCCTGGAACGCTACCGCCGCCAGAAGGCCGAGTTCGTCGAAATCGACACCACCGACGGCTGGTGGCGCAAGCGGCGGGTGTACGCCGCCGACCTGCTGGACGTCACCGGGGGCATCGTGCGCCACGACACCCGCAAGCTGGCCGCGCTGATTCGGCGCATCCTGTGGCCCGGGCAGTCGCCAGCCGGCGGCGGCGGAGAAGCGCACACATGAAAAGCGATCGGCAGCTGCTGGAGATGGCCGGCGGCGAAGACTACTGCGGCCGGATTCTACGCGGCCCTTACAGCCGGAAACTCAGGGAGATGATCGCCGGCTGCATCGCCCGCTTCGACGCCTTCGATCGGCTGGCGACCCCCGCCCTGCCCTACATCTGTGCCTGGAAGGAGGGCAGCGGCATCATCTGGTACGAATTCGTCAGCCGCCGGCTGGTGCGGCTGCTGGGGTGCCGACGCGCCGAAGCAGCCGAGGTTTTCCGGCGCCGCGTGCTGGACCGCCGCATCTACAGGCCCCCCGACCCGCGCCTGCCCTCCGGCGTCCGCCAGGAAATCATCGACCACCGCCAGCTGGAGGCCCACCGCCAGGGCCTGCGCCGGGAGGCCAGGCAGCAGGGCGGGGTCGAGGCGGTTTACAAGATCGACCGCGGCGGCGGCGAGTTCGTCTGGCTCAAGGACCAGGCCCGCACCGAGGCCTTCGCCGACGACGGCCTGTACGTTTCGCTGGGCAGCCTGACCACGGTTTCGCGCGAGATGGAACTGGAGGAAGAGTACCGCGTCACCCGCGACGCGCTGGAGCACAGCAACGCCACCCTCAACGAAATTCTCTCCGTTTCGCCGGTGGGCATCGGCATGCTCAGCCGCATGACGGTCAGCTGGGCCAACAGCTGCTGGTACGCCATGTTCGGTTTCGAGGCCGAAAAAGACCCCGCCCCGTCGCTGGACGTGCGGCGCCTGTTCCCTTCAGCGGAGGAGTTCGAACGCGTGCGGCGGGAAATCGACCGCTCCTTTGCAGAGGGCCGGGCGGCCGAACTGGATGCGCTCTTTCGGAAAAGGGACGGCAGTGTCTTTCCCGGCCACATCAAGATCTCACCGCCGGACGCCTCCCGGCCCGACCGGGGGCTGATCTTCACGGTCACGGACGAAACCGAGCGGCGGCGCATGGAGGCCGAACGTACCCGGCGGGAAAAGCTGCAGGCCGTGCTGGAGATGGCCGGGGCCGTCTGCCACGAGCTCAACCAGCCCATGACCGCCATCGCCGGCTACGGGGAGATCACTCTCATGAAGACCCCGCCCGACGACCCCAACTACGAGAAGGTGGCCAAAATCATGGAACAGATCCGGCGCATGGGAGAGATCACCAAGAAGCTCATGAAGGTCACGCGTTACCGCACCCGCCACTACGTGGACGGAACGCGCATCATTGACATCGACGAGGCCGCTGCGGATACCCTGCCCGGAGAAGAGGAGCCCTGACGGGCGATCCGGTCAGATGTAACGGTCGACCATCTCGGAGATGAATTTCTCCACCCCCCCGGCCCCCTCGCGGGCCATGACCTCTTCGACCAGCGACTGGATCTTGCGGTAGGTGGCCGGGTCGCTCTTCAGGTCGTCGGTGGAACGGTAGGTGCCGCCGCGGCGGCCCACCCGGTAGATCAGCCGGTCGGTGTCCGAAAGATCCTGGTAGCGGCGGATGACGTCCAGCATCTTCTGCTTGTCGTCGGGCATCCGGCCCGAGACCTCCTCCAGCAGGTTCATGATGTGGTCGCTGGCCACCGTGCTGGTGATGCCGTCCAGGTGCGAGATGAAGACGCGGATCTCCTCGGCCAGCATGTCGTCGGTCTGCATGACGAAGCTGCCGTCCTGCAGCTTCTCGTAAAGCGGCACCCGCCGCGGCACCCGCAGGCTGCGCAGGCGGATGAAGTGCGGATTGATGGCGTTGAGCACGCGGGCCGTCTCCACGGCGTGTTCGCGCCACATCTGCTGTCCGCCGAGCCCGGGCATGACGTACTCGGAGAGTTCCATGCCGGCCGCCAGCACCCGCCGCCCGGCGTCGATGTGCTGTTCGGCGCTGACGCCCTTTTTCATCAGTTTGAGCAGCGGGTCGTAGCCGGTCTCCAGGCCGATGTGAATGCGGTCCAGGCCGGCCTCGCGGATGCGCGTGAGGGCCTCGACGCTCTTGCGGATCACGGTACGCGACCGGGTGTAGGTGGTCACGCGGGTGATCTCGGGGAACTTGCTTCTCAGAAACGTCAGCACCTCCACCAGGTCGTCGGTCTTCATGATCAGGTTGTCGGCGTCCTGCAGGAAGCAGGCGTTGGTGCCGTAGTATGCCCACGCGGCCACGTTGCGGAAGGCGTCGGAATAGCCCCGCGAACTGTAGATCTGCGACACCACCGCGTCGTTGATCTCGCCGCGGTAGCCCAGCTTCCAGGACAGGGCCTTCATGTCGTCGTACATGTCCCGCGCCGTCTGGATGTCCTGCTTGATCTCCGCCACCGTGCGCAGCGAAAATTTGCGCCGCTTGTAGACGGGACAGAAGAGGCACCGGTTCCACGGGCAGTTACGGGTCACGCGTAGCAGCAGGCTGCGGGCCTCGTTGGGCGGCCGGATGGGACCCTGTTCGAAAGAGACGACTTTGTCGGTCATGGGTTTTCCCCCCTTATATACGCAGCGAATCGAATCCGTCGCGTGCGATCGGCATTTCGGCATCGGCAAAAACCGATGAAAGCGTGTCAATCAAAAGATGAATCAGCAAATGAAAATGTCAACCGGCACCCGGCTGAGCAGGCGGACGCCGCTGTCGGTCACCGCGAACACGCTCTCGACGCCCACGGCGAATTCCCCGGGCCGGAGCATCTTGGGTTCCAGCGCGAAGACCATGCCCGGCACCAGCCGGTCGCGGCGCCCCGGTGCGATGGCGGGCGGTTCGATGAGTTCCAGGCCCACGCCGTGCCCCACGAAGCGCACGCGGTAGTCCGCCGGCCCCAGGTAGATCTCTTCAAAGCCCAGCCGGCGGGCCGCGGCGAGGCCGATGTCGAACAGCCGGCGACACTCGACGCCCGGCCCGGCAGCCTCGAGCACGGCGTCGTGGATGGCGATGCAGGCCCGGCTGGCGGCCAGGGCCTCGGCCGGCATGCCGCCTAGGGCGAACATGCGCGTCTCGTCCATGTGATAGCCTTGCACCACGGTGGCGAGATCGATCATGATGGGTTCGCCGGCCGCCAGTTCCGCACTTCCCGCACCGCTGGGAAAGGCCGCCGAAGTGCCCGTGCCGCTGGCCGGCGAGTCCAGCAGCCCCACCACGGCCCCCCGCGCACCGCTCAGGATGTGCCAGTTGTAGCCCTCGGTGCGAAAGCCGCGCACCCGCAGCCCGGCCGCGTGCCCCAGGCGGCGGGCGAAAGTCTCGTACATGCCGGCCAGTTCCATCTCCGCAAGCCCCGGCGCCAGCACCCGGCGGATGTAGTCGAACGTCTGGCGGGAGACCGCCGCGGTCTTCTCCATCTGGGCGATCTCCCAGGCCGATTTGACGCGGCGCACGGCGAAGATCAGATCCGAGGCATCGGTGGCGTCATCGACCGCCAGCAGGCGGCGGTAGAACGAGAAGTCGCGCACCGGCAGCACGTCCAGTTCGAATCCCACGCGGCGCGGCAGCCGCCCCCAGTGCCGTTCCACCAGCGCGGGGATCTGCTTAACGGAACGGATCCCGATGACCGGCAGCGAACTTTCTGCGGCCGCCCGTGGGGGATAGCGCCGGATGAAAAGCAGCGGCCGGCCCTGCCGGGGAACCAGCAGGAAACCGTCCTGGCAGGTGCCGCTGAAATAAAACAGGTCCACACGGTCTGCGATGAACACGGCATCCATGGATCGTCCTGCCATGCACTGCTGTAAGCGCCCGATACGCGCCTGGATCTCCCCGGCCGGAACGTACGGTTCGTCTTTCATGAATTTCTCCGTGGACTTGAAAATCTTACCCGGAAACGATAAAAGATGATATGATTGTCGACATCGACCCGCAAGCCTTGGAATAGCATTTCCCGGGGGCGTTTTAAAAACCGAAACAGAAAAGGCACACCATGGAAGATCGGCATACCATCCGCCAGAAAATCGTCGACCTGCTTGCACAGGGGGATCGGGGCGCCCGGGAAATCTCCCAAGCCGTAGGCATCCCGGAGAAACAGGTCTATGACCACCTCGAGCACATCGCCCGCAGCCTGAAAAAAACCGGCGCCAAACTGGTGATCAACTCCTTCAAATGCCGTTCCTGCGGTTACGTATTCCGTGAGCGCAGCCGATTTGCGCCCCCCGGTCGCTGTCCGGCCTGCCGAGGTACCTGGCTGGAAAAGCCGACCTACGGAATCCGCGGCAGCGTCCCCAAAAAACCGGCCTGAGCCGGGCTCATCATTCGTTCATCTCGCGCCGGACGAGATGTATGAACTTGTGGTTGGCCGCCGGAAAAGGGTAGGCGTCCATCTCCTCGGCCCGGATCCAGCGAAAGTCCACGGGACCGCCCAGCCGCACACGGCCGTCTGTCCAGCGGCACAGAAACACGTCGGCCACGAGTTTGAAGTGGGTGTAAGCGTGGCGCACGCGGGCCAGGTGTTTTTCCACCTCTACCGCCAAGCCAACTTCTTCCCGGATCTCGCGCCGGCACCCGTCCTCGGGGCATTCGCCGGACCCCAGCTTGCCGCCCGGAAACTCCCAGAGCCCGCCCAGCAGGCCCTCGTCCCGGCGCCGCGTGATCAGCAGCCGGTCGCCTTTTCGGACCACCCCGATAGCCACGCGCACCGTGGGCACAGCCGCCCGCCGCGCGCGGACCGGGTATTTTTCGACGCCCCGGGGATGGCTGGCACAGTGTGCGCGTACCGGGCAGCGCCCGCACTGCGGGTCACGCGGGCGGCATACCACGGCGCCCAACTCCATCATGGCCTGGTTGAAAATACCCGGCCGGCGGTGGTCCAGCAGCCGATCTGCGGCCCGCTGGAAGACGGGTGCCGAGGTCGCTACATTCACCGGTGCGTCCATTGCCAGGATCCGTGCCAGGATGCGCCGTACGTTTCCGTCCACAGCGGCCAGGGGCCGCTGATAGGCGATGCTCAGCACGGCCGCCGCAATATACGGTCCAACTCCCGGCAGGGATCGGATCTCCTGGGGCGTGTCGGGCACACGGCCCCCGTGCCGACGGCACACGATCGCCGCGGAACGGTGCAGGTTGCGGGCGCGGGCATAGTAGCCCAGGCCCTCCCAAAGCTTGAGCACCGCCTGCAGGTCGGCGCGCGCCAGCTTGGAGACGGCGTCAAAGTGCGTCATGAAGCGCCGGTAATAAGGGATGACGGTGTCTACACGGGTCTGTTGCAGCATGACCTCGGAAACCCAGATGGCGTATGGGTCCCGGGTGTGGCGCCAAGGCAGGTCGCGGTGGTGGCCCGCGTACCAGTCCAACAGGTCTCTGCGGAAAACGCTTCGGACGAAGCTCATCGCTGCCGCACCGTTCCCAGGGCCGCGTCAACTCCCAGCAGAAAGCGTGTAAAGGCTGCCGGATGGCGTTGCACCGTACCGCTGACCGCCCGGGCGAGCTCCGCGGCACGCACTCCCCAATGCGGCTGTCCGGTGAGATCCGAGAGGCGTTGCAGGTTTTGGTAGGCCACCGAGTTGGCTGAGGGGATGGCGCCGTCGTATATTTCTTTGGGCCGCACGGGCAGGTCCCGCTGGTCGGCGGGCGTCATGAAAAAGCCGCCGTGCGCCTCATCCCGGAAATCCGCCAGCATCTCCTCCTGCAGCCGCACGGCGGTCTGCAGCCAACGCTCGTCGGCGTCGGCGCGGTGAAGTTCCAGCAGCCCGTAGATAAAGAAGGCGTAGTCTTCGGCGTGGGCGCGGATGGCGGCCTGGCCGTCGCGGAAGCGGTGCAGCAGCCGGCCGCGGCCGTCCGTCAGGCGCGCCAGGACCCAGTCGGCCGCCCTCGCGGCGGCGTCGACGTAAACGGGATCCTCCAGCACGCGGCCGCCCCCGGCCAGCGCGGCGATCATCAGGCCGTTCCAGTCGGTGAGGATCTTGTCGTCCTTGAGGGGGTGTACACGCCGCTCGCGGGCATCGAAAAGCTTCCGCCGGACGGACTGCCACTGCGCCTGGAGGTCCCCGGCCGTCACCCCCTGTTCGGTCGCCCACTGCGCCAGCGGCCGCTTCAGGTGCACGATGTTCTCTCCGGTGCGGCCGCCGCCGGCCTCCTCGCGGAAGTTGCCCCCTGTTTCAAAGCCCAGAATGGCGGCCCAGCGGGCGCCGTCGCGCTCGCCGAGCACCACCTTGAGCTCCTGTTCGGTCCACAGGTAGAACCTGCCCTCGCGGCCCTCGCTGTCGGCGTCTTCGGCGGTGAAGAAGCCCCCCTCGGCGGCGGTCATGTCGCGCAGCACGTAGGTGAAGATCTCGCGGGCCGTACGGCCGAAACGGTCCTCCCCGGTGGCCTGGAAAGCCTCCAGGCAGGCCTCTGCCAGCAGGGCCTGGTCGTAGAGCATCTTTTCAAAATGCGGCAGCAGCCATTGTGCATCGGTGGAATAGCGATGGAAACCGAAGCCCACGTGGTCCCAGATGCCGCCCCGGCGCATGGCATCCAGGGTGTGGGTGACCACCTCGAGCGACCTGCGGTCGCCGGTGCGGCGGTGGTGCCGCAGCAGCAGCTGCAGGCGGTGGGGCAACGGGAACTTGGGGGCCGGCAGGAAACCGCCGTGACGCGAATCGTACTCCGCGTGCAGCCGTTCCACGGCCGTCTGCACCAGTGTGGCGGTGGGATCGCCGCCGGGTACGAAATCGAAGGACCGCACCCAGCGCTCGCGGATGGCGGCCGCCGAATCCAGCACTCGGGCGCGATCGATGCGCCACAGCCTGTCGATCTGGCGGCAGAGGTGCCGCAGGCCGGGGCGGCTGAAACGGTTTTCCCTGGGGATGTAGGTGGCCGCCAGGAAAGGCTCCCGCTCCGGCGTCATGAAGATGCTCAGGGGCCAGCCGCCGCTGCCGCTGATGAGCTGGCAGGCCGCCATGTACACGGCGTCGATGTCGGCGCGCTCCTCGCGGTCCACCTTGATGCAGACAAAGGTATCGTTGAGCAGCTGTGCCGTGTGGGGATCTTCGAAGGACTCACGTTCCATGACGTGGCACCAATGGCAGGTGGCGTAGCCGATGGACAGAAAGATCGGCTTGCCCGCCCGGCGGGCGGCCTCGAAGGCTTCCTCGGACCACGGGTACCAGTCCACCGGGTTCCCGGCGTGCTGCAGCAGGTAGGGGCTTTTTTCTTGAATCAGTCGATTGGGCATGTCGATTCCCCCGCGGCGGCCTGCGGCTCCGCTCCCGCCGGGGAAATCCGGGCCGTGCGTTGGTCCCACCGCCTCCACCGGTACCGGCCGCACGGGAAAACCCCTGGGTTCGACGGGCTTTTGCCCGGGGCGAATCGGGACGCAGGTGGCTCTCAGAAGGTTTCCATGTGGGTGAACTCGCCGACCTGCCGACGCCCGGGATCCCGGGAGGGCTTGGCCGGAAATCCCAGCGGAATCAGGGCCACCACCTCCACGCCCTCGGGCGCCTGGAGAATGCGGCCGGCGCGGTCGTGGTCAAAAAGCCCCACGATCACCGTACCCAGACCCAGGTCGTGGGCCGCCAGGCAAAGGTTCTGGGCGGCCAGTCCCAGGTCGAACATGAACCAGTCGCCGAACTTGGTGGTCACCTGATCCTTGTAGTAGCCGGAGCGCTTCAGCCGTGCGCACAGGCCCAGCACCACCGGGGCGTCCGACACCGCACGGGTGGCCGGGTTTTTGGGGGAAACGGTTTCGGACAGCGCTTTTTTCCTCTCCACGTCTTTGACCACCACCACTTCCCAGCACTGGGTGTTGGCCCACGATGGCGCCCAACGCAGCGCCTCCAGTACCCGCTGGAGCAGCGCCTCGGGAACCTCCTGGTCCTGGAACCTGCGAACGCTGCGTCTCTGCCGTATAATTTCTTCTAGATGGGTCATGGATGTTGCCTCCTATTCGGATGCGTTCACCGCACCAGGTCTTCGAGCGCCTCCTCGATGCGGGCAAAGCGAAACGCAAAGCCCTCCTCCAGCAGGCGCCGGGGAACGACGCGCTGGCTGGCCAGCATGGTGGAGGCCACCTCCCCCAAGAGCCTGCGCAGCATGAAGGTCGGCGCCGGCATGCGTGACGGTCGCCGCAGGACGCGCCCCAGGGTTTCGGCCAGTTCCCGGCTGGTCACCGGGTGCGGCGCGCAGAAATTGTAGGCGCCCCGGCGCTGTTCACCCTCCATGAGGAAAAACACGGCCCGCACCAGGTCGTGCACGTGAATCCACGGCATCCACTGACTAC
>Ga0256914_1003962_pt1 | contig 11423 bp, 9 predicted proteins | sample HulkmetaG_FD_191571 | JGI IMG/M metagenome (GOLD analysis project Ga0256914, IMG submission 191571) | Hydrothermal chimney microbial communities from Main Endeavour vent field at the Juan de Fuca Ridge, Pacific Ocean - Hulk | ecosystem: Environmental > Aquatic > Marine > Hydrothermal vents ...
TATTAGAGTCTCTATACAGTTAATGCAAATCATCAATTATCTTTTTGATAAAGAGTGGTTAACGGGTCTTAACTATGAATATAATACTAAAAACTTTATAGGCGATGCTACCCTAGAACAAAACAGTATCTATTGGTATGGAAAGCTCAATGATGGTATAGATAAAGAGGACTTCTCCCGACTAGAAATTGGACAAAGGTTAGCTTTTAAAACAAAATTTACCAGTCATAAACTCTCGTATAGATTTGAAAATATTTTAAAAAATATAAAAGGTAGCTATATCTCTACAGGTATTTTTGATCAAGAGTGGTCAAAACCCACGTTTATCGGAGATACAGGACTCAATGGTGAACTGCCTGTAGTATTCGACTCCAACTATTACTCAAAAGGGGTAAGTGGTGCCATAGGCATGGTGAACAAAAGTTATGATATCAAAGCTTATTTTGATTATGGAGTGGATAATGAGATGAAGATTATTCAAAAAGGAGACAACTACAGCGACCTAGATAAGGATATTGATGTCTATACCATGGGTCTAAAGGCTGACTATAGATTTATTGATGTCTACTCAACCGATATGTTTGCTACGGATATTATTGTGGGAGCAGGAATGCAGTATAACAAAATAACCCAAAATAGCTCAATAGACCTAGATGCAGAGACACTCTATGGGGTTAATGCAGGAGTAGAGATTATTTTCTAAGCAAGGAGTATAGAGATGATAAAACAGTTAATGGCTATCACCACCCTTTTTTTTCTTTTAAGTGGGTGCAAACTAGCCTCTGATGCGTTGCACCAAGCAGTTGCACCCAAACTACACAACTATACCCAAAGCAGTAATGCCTTAAAAGAGTGTGATTTTAACAAACTCATACATGGTGTCTCTCTCAATCAAAATAAGCTACTAAAAAATGCTGAACTTGGCCTCTCTTACTATTTTAAGGAGGATTATAAGAGTTCAAATAGCTACTTTACCCATGCGATTAATATCTATCAAACCAATGAGAACAGAGCGATTATCTCTCTTTCAAATACCGTAAAAAAAGAGTATCAAGCAGAGGGGTTTGATAAAGTTTTTTTACATAACTATAAAGCGATAAACTATCTAATGTTAGGAGAGGCAGAGTCGGCAAGGGTTGAAGCCAAAAACTCCAACTTAATACAACAACAAGAGAAATTAAAACTAAATATCTTTAAAAACAAGAATAATCCATCCAATAAAAATGCACACCTCCTCTCACGTTATGAGAAACTTTTTAGCAGTGTTAATCCACAACACCACCCCTATCAAAACCCTTTTGCCTATTATATCTCCGCTCTCTCTTATGCCCAAGAGGGTGATTATGACAATGCACTCGTGGACATACGAAACGCCATAAAATATAGCTACATGGATAATAAAATTTTAAATCAAAAACTTAATAGCTATACAAAAGGAGAAGATACTCCCTCTGTCGAGCTATTTTTTGATATAGGAGCATCTCCCCTTAAATCACAAGTAGCACTTGAGATGGATATGGGCAACGGTGAGAAGCGAAAAGCCTATCTCCCAAACTACTCCATTACCCACAGTAATATTGACCATATTCGTGTGTTAAATAGTAAGAATAAAGAGGTAGCAAGAGCTTCTCTTCTCTCCGATATCAATGCTATAAAAGTCAATGAGTTTAAAGAAAAACTCCCCGCTATTTTATCTATTATTTCTAAAGAGGCTTCACTCTCTATAGGTTCAAAAGTATTGGATGAAAAATCCAAACTCTTAGCCACTATTTTTAAAACTGGCTCTGCAATCTACGGGCAAAATGATACCTCCACATGGTCACTTCTTCCCCAAAAGATTTTAGTCGCTTCATTTACACCACAACAAGGGGAAAAATATACAATAGAAATTTTCTCAAAAAAGGAGTCTCTTTTAGACAAATATCAACTTAAAATATCAACTCAAACTAATTTTAAAAACCAATATAAACACTATATAATAAGAAATTCTATTGTTTGTAAATAAGAGTTTAAACTCTTTATAAATAATTTAAGATTATAAAAAGTTATTACTATACTAGAATAACTAATCAAAGGAAAAGGATACATAATGAAAAGAAGCGTAAAAATATTTGCTACCATATTATTAACAGTACTGTTACTTAGCGGCTGTGGCAATTCTAATGGTGGCTCAAAGTCATCTTTTAATGAAAGTGCACAGAACCCTGTACTTGAAAATAATCAGACTAATTATTATATTGATGAAAATACCAAAGAGGCATTTTGGATTAAAGCGACGGATAAGAGTCTGCTCAAATACTATATCTCTGGAAAAGATGCCAATCAACTTTATGTGGATATTTTTACAGGTGAAGTAATATTTAATGAGCCTACTGATTTTGAATCAAAAAATCTCTATAATCTAAAAGTTACAGTAGAAGACAGTGTATCACATAGAACAAGTCGAGATGTTAAAATACATATTCTAAATACAGATGAGAGTACTCATCCCATTATTAATCAATCTGAAGAGAGTGTCTCTTTTAGTGATGAGGAGTCCAATAAGCTCTTTATAACCACTTGGAAAACAGATAATCCTGGAAAATCCAATAGAAATCAAATTATTATTCCCACAATTGGTGATGGCTACAACTATGATGTCGATTGGGGAGATGGAACAAGCAGCACAGGTCTTATAGGCAATGCAATCCATGACTATTCAACCGTAGGAACATATACGATAAAAATTAAAGGAGACTTCCCTAGAATCTCATTCTCTAGGAACTTTGGTAAATCAGATGCCCAAAAACTACTCTCAATTGAGCAGTGGGGAGATATCAAATGGACATCTATGGCAGGTGCTTTTGCAGGGTGTGCCAATTTGGTAGGAAATGCACGAGATATTCCTGATTTATCCAAAGTTGAAAATATGGAGTATATGTTCTTAGGTGCAAAGAACTTTAACCAAAATATTGGAAACTGGAACGTAAGAAATGTCACGAATATGCTCTGTATCTTTGGGGCGATGGACAGCTTTAATCAAGATATTGGAAACTGGAATGTTGGGAGAGTAACCAATATGGTAGGAGCATTTTTTGGGGCATCTAGCTTTAATCAAGACCTTAAAAACTGGAATGTCTCCAATGTCAAAGATATGAATAGAATGTTCTTTAAGGCTACCTCGTTTAACCAAAATATCAGTAAATGGAACGTCTCGGGTGTAATCAATATGAGTAATATGTTTGCCAATGACAATGCCTTCAATCAAGACATTAGTCGTTGGAATGTCTCAAATGTTGTTATAATGGACAGTATGTTTTACAAAGCCATCTCCTTTAATCAAGATTTAGAATCGTGGGATGTGGATAGCAATAAAACAGATATTCACGGTATGTTTAACGAAACTACTGCACTAGAGGAGCGACCATCATGGTACATAGAAGAAGAGTCAACAATTTAATTCTAATCTTAAGTAGTGGATTTTTACTACTTCAAATAGGTTGTGCTTCAACCTCAGAAGGGACAAAAAGCATCAACAGTAGCAGTCGAGCTGTAAAGATAAACAACACAACCACCTCCATGTCGCAAGAGAAACGGGTGGCTCTTGTTATTGGAAACAACAACTATCAAGGGGTAATGTCAAAGCTAAGTAATCCTGTCAATGATGCCAAATCCATCAGAGATATATTAAGCCGTAGAGGTTTTGATGTTATCTACAGAGAGGATGTAAGTAAAAAATCATTAAGAGACAGTTTGGGTAAATTCTATAGCAAGATATCCAAAGGTGGGGTGGGAATGCTCTATTTTTCAGGACATGGACTAGAAGTGGATGGGCAGAACTATCTTATCCCTGTAGATGCCAATATCAAAGCCAAAAGTGATACCGAGTTTGAAGCTATTGCCCTCAATAAAATTACCAAAAGAATGCAAAATGCAGGAAATCGCCTCAATATCGTGGTGCTAGACGCGTGTCGAAATGACCCCTTTACCAAAGCTATTGGTGTAGGAGGGTTGGCAAAAGCTGAACCCATTGGACTTTTTGTCTCCTATGCCACAGGAGCAGGAAAAGTAGCAAGTGATGGAAAAGTAGGCGAAAATGGTCTCTTTACAAAATCCCTTATTAAACATATGAAACAGCCCCTTGATTTACAAGAGGTATTTCAAAAAAGCAGAGAAGAGGTCTATAGAAACTCTCACCAAAAACAGTTTCCTGCCATCTATAATCAAACCATTAATGGTAAATTTTTCTTTACACTTCCAGATGAAGCAACAAGCGAAGCCAAAGCCTCTCTCTCAACAACGGCTTACCAAGTACCAACCCACCAAAGTGTTGTTTCCATCTCCTCTACCAAATTTATTATCGCTTCCCCTATAAAAGAAAAGATAACGGTAGATAGCCTATCAAGCAGAGTAGAGAATCAACTACTCGAAACCATTATTGATATTCAAAATAAGACAGATAAAGACATCACCCTACAGTATCGTTACCGATGGTTTGATGAGAGTGGTATGGAGGTGAGTAAAAATATGGCCATATGGAAACCTCTGTTCCTTGAAGCGAGTGACAACAGTAGGCTAAAAAAATCAGCTTTTAACCCAAAAGCAGTTAGTTGTAAAATCTATTTTAAATAGGAGTTAATATGAAAACAAAAAAACTTATAACCTGCATTACACTAGCCACCCTCATCATGGGATGTACCTCATCAAACAGTGGAAAGGTCATACGTGTTGACCCAAGAAAGATGCAAGATACCGATGCCAATTATGGCTCTGAGGATTTACATATTTTTGTAGAAAAGATGGTGGACTCTATGTTGCAAAGCCCTGTTCTAAAGAAAAAAGCTAAACCCTATTTGGCATTGGGAAATATTAAAATAGGTGTAGGAGTTGATGAGCATATCGACACGGTACTAATTAAAAACAGTATCCGAACCAATCTCATTAAATCCACAAAAGTTAATTTTTTAGACAGCAGATATCTTGACAAAAGCAAAGTTATTGCCAAAGATTATGAGCTTAGAGGCGATGTACATTCTATCAAAAAAAACACAAACAGTACCATTGATAACTTCTATGCATTAACCTTAATACTCACCGATGTCAAAACCTCTGCCATCGTTTGGACAGAAGAGAAAGAGATACGAAAACTAGTTAAAAAGTAGTTTGTTTACTTTCCATTTACCTAATTTCGATATAATTTAAAACTTTAAACACTAAAATGTTTTAAGAAAAAATAAGAATTTAAAGGATTTATTATGAGTAAAAATATCGTTGGAAGACACATTGACCTGTCAGACTCTATTAGAAATCATATTTCAGATAGCATTGATGGACTTGATAAATATAACTTAAATATTATTTCCACCAACACCATTATTTCTGCTGATAGCAAAAATAAAAAGGGTGTTACACTTGAACTTGTTGTTAATCTAAAAGATAAAAATACAATAGTCATTACACAAAAAGATAAAGATATCTATGTCGCATCAGACAAAGCAATTAGTAGAGCTCAAAAAGCACTCAGACGTTATGCTGATAAAATCAAAGACCATAAAGTAATGTCGTTCAAAGATTTAGGACTAGAAGCAGAGGCAGTACTTGACCTAGACCCTATGGACAACAGTGAAGTAGAGATAGTCCCAATGGATTTAGAACTTCATAAACCACTCGACTTTGAAGAGGCAATGGAGGCATTAAAAGCAGAGAAAAAACGACAGTTTATCGTATTTAATGACCATGATGGTCTCATGAGAGTTATGTACAAAAGGGCTGATAGCAAATTTGGTCTCTATTAATAAGTCTAATATCTAACTGAGCAGAGTTTTTCTCTGCTCACCTCCTTTTTTCCCCTCTCCTTACTCATCAATGCACATCTATCTTTATTACTTTACGCTAAAATACGCTTCAATTCAATCAAGGACTTCACATGGCACTCGTCGGTCTCTTTAATATCGCAAAAAACTATGACATAAAACAGCTACTCAAAGGGGTAGATTTCCAATTAAATGAAGGTGAACGTGTTGCTATTGTGGGGCAGAATGGTTGTGGTAAATCAACCCTACTCAAAATACTTTCAGGTGAAGTAGAAGCCGATGAGGGGACACGGGTAGTTGACAAAAGCGTTATCATAGACTCTCTCGACCAAAATCCAAAATTTGAAGCAGGACTCAATGTGCGTGATGCCATCGAAAATGAGTTAACCGATTTAAAAGAGGCAAAAGAGAGATATGAGGAGCTTTCACTTCTCATATCTGAAGATTTTGAAAACAGAAAACTCCTCAATGAACACGCCAAAGTCACCAACTACCTCGACCATCACAACGCTTGGAATTTGGATGATAAAGTGGAACGTGTACTCCAAGAATTTAAACTAAAAGAGTATGAGTATCGTGATGTTACCATGCTTTCAGGTGGAGAGCAACGCCGTGTGGCACTTGCCTCTCTTATCCTCAAGAAACCTGATATTTTACTGCTTGATGAGCCTACCAACCACCTTGATGTCTATATGGTTGAGTTTTTAGAGGAGATTTTGCTAAAAGAGAAGTTTACCCTGCTTATCATCTCTCATGACAGACACTTTATCAACTCAATTGTCACCCGTATTGTTGAGGTCGAGAACATGGATATCGTCTCCTATGAGGGGGGATATGACAACTATCTGGTGCTAAAAGAGCAACGGATGCAGAGCCTCGCCAAAACACACGATACCCTCGTTAAGTTCCTCAAAAAAGAGGAAGAGTGGCTAAGTCGTGGGGTAAAAGCACGACTCACACGAAACCAAGGGCGAAAAGCACGGGTCTTTGAGCTACGAGACAAAGCCAAAAAAGACCCAACCCTCATCCGAAAGATGCAGATAGAGTTGGAGCGAGAAAAAAAGAGCTTTAACCGAGATGGCGAAAAAGGGATGTCAAGAAAAAAGATGCTCTTTGATATTGAAAACCTAGACTACAGCATCGCAGGAAAAGATTTGATTAATGGCTTCACCACCCGAATACTCCAACGTGACCGTATCGCCATAGTAGGACATAATGGTTCAGGAAAATCCACCCTACTTAAACTGCTTTTAGGACGGCTACACCCTACAAAAGGGACAATCGACCAAGGAGATTTTGCCGTGGGTTACTTTGACCAACACCGTGAGATGTTAGATGAGAACAAAAATATTTTAGATACCTTCTGTCCTGATGGTGGGGATATTGTCGACGTACAGGGTAGAAATATGCACGTTTTCGCCTATCTAAAGAGCTTTTTGTTCCCCGAAGAGTATATGCTTAAAAAAGTAGGAATGCTAAGTGGTGGAGAGAAAAACCGTGTCGCCATCGCCCTACTTTTGACCAAAAAAGTAGACTGTCTTATCCTAGATGAGCCAACCAATGACCTCGATATTCAAACCATTAATATCTTGGAAGAGAAGCTTATAAACTTCCCTGGGGCATTACTATTTGTCAGTCATGATAGATATTTTGTGGATAAAATCGCCACCAAACTCATTGTCTTTAAAGGCAAAGGAGAGGTAGAGGAGTCATTCCAACAATACAGCGAATATTTAGAGATAGAGAAAAATATCAATGACCTCTATGAGATAGGAAAAGAGGTCAAAACAGTAGCAACAAAACCAAAAGAGCCAAAACAGAAAGTAAAAACAAAACTAAGCTACAAAGACCAAAGAGACCTAGAGCGTCTACCCGATTTAATAGAAGCCCTAGAGGCAAAAATAGACGAAATAAACGCGTGTCTATATGATGCCGAATGTTACGAGAAAAAAGGGCTTATCAATGTTACCGATGAACTTAAAAAGGTGGAAGCAGAGTATGAAGAGATGAGTGAAAGATATCTTGAAGTGTTGGAGATGGAAGAGGGGTTACACAAGGATTAATGCCCCTCATCAAAAGCACCTACTTGAATGGGGATACTAATACTTCTGACACTATAGACCAAGTGGTACATAAAAAAAGTCAAGGTCGATAGACACGAACAGTTAAACTCTCATTTTTATCTCTTAGGTATTGAGCGTGAAGCTGACTCATTACCCCTTTTTCGCAATATAACAGATACTCTCTATCTTGTGGTAGTTTTTTGAACTCTGTTTTTAGTTTATGAAAGGGTATCTTGATGGTCTCACAAATCGTCTCAATACAAGCAGGTTCAGGGCGAATATCAATCACCACATACTCCTCCTTTAACTCACTAATTACCTCAATGGCTGTTTCTGTGGTCACATCATCAATCACCTCATCCACATAGAGGGTCACAGCCTCCTCCACAGCCTTGTCAAGTACAGCATAGTTAAAACGTTTTGCCTCTTTCTCCATCCGTTTAAAAGAGCCACGGGTAATGGGGTTTTTGGAGATAACCCCACAATACTCTGGCATATTCTCTGCAAAATGACGCGTTCCTATCTTGGTTGCCATCTCAATAATATCAGGCTTATCCACGGTAGCAAGTGGACGGATAATAAGCTTATTGCTCACTTGGTCAATAAGCGATAGGTTTCTAAGCGTCTGACTAGAGACCTGTGCAATTGACTCTCCTGTCACCAACGCATCTATCCCCATCTCATCAGCTATCTTCTCCGATGCCATTATCATCAGACGTTTTAACGTCACCCCCATATAGGTCTCAGGAGTAGAGCGAAAAATTTCAGTAAGCACATCATCAAACGGCACAGAGACGATTTTTACACGATGAGAAGCCCCAAACTTGTTCCAGAGATAAAAAGAGACCTGCTTTACCCCTATCTCATGGGCTACTCCTCCTAGATTAAAAAAGATATAGTGCGTCTTTAATCCCCGTCTCATGGTCAGATAGGAAGCGACTGTGGAGTCAAACCCTCCAGACATCAATGAGAGAACATCCCCTTGTGTACCGATAGGGTATCCCCCCTGCCCTTTATGCTTTTTGGTGATAATATTGAGTTGTGTATTGATTAACTCTATCTTTATCGTCACATCAGGAGTATGAAGGTCTACATTCTTAGCTGTCGAGTATGCCAACATATAGCCCCCCACAGTACGCTCTATCTCCGAGGAGTTAAAAGGGTGTTTTCCCGAACGTTTGGCACGAACCACAAAAGTTTTATCGGCTATCTCATCAGCACAGATATCACAAACCTGTTTTTTGATGCCATCTAGCTCCTCCATATTATCAAACTGTAACGCTTCCAACACCTGCTCTATTCCTGGGGTATTTAGCAATCTAGTCCGTACTCCATCCACCACCTCTATGGGGGTGACCACTTCTAATTTATCAGAAAATTTTCTGACCTTGATATCCTTATCAATCTCCTCTAAAAGTTTTATAAGGTTGTTATAGAGCTGACCTATCATCTGTTTTTTTGCCGATGAACCCTTTACCATTATCTCAGGAAAGAGTTTTAATATGAATTTTTGAGTTGTTACTGTAGTTTGCACGAATATTGCCTTGTTTTTATCTAAAAACGTATTATATCATATGCTATAATACGTTTTGTTCATTTATTTTTCAAGGATTAACCCGTGCAACTATTAAAAAATTTCTTAGCTATTGTTTTGGTTCAAATTATCACCGTTGTGATGCTCACTATGACCCCTCCCGACCCAACGCAAGGAGACCTTATTCGTTTGGCTATTCCCCTTCTGTTTATTACCCTTATCGCCTCTTTTTGGCTCACCTCACTCTCGGCATATTTTCGCAAAGATTCTGAAGCCAAACTCAAAAGCAGTTTTGTAAAAGAGAGAGAAAAGATACAGGTAAAGGCAGAAAAAGAGAAGCTAAAAGTGGTCAAAGAGGCTCAACAGGATATCGCAAGAGAGGCAAAAGTAACCTATGCCAAAGCAAACTTTAAAGTGGGGGCTGCTTTTGCAGGAACATTGGCAGTGGGTGCATTGTTTGTTTTCGCTCAAATGGTCACCATAGGACTTCTCACCCTAACAGCAGCAGGTGGGGCAGCAGGGGGATACTACTACCGAGGTAAACGTCTCGAACATAAACGAAATGAAGAGATTGGGGTGATAGATGTCAAGGTCATTGAACAATAATGATAGGAACGTATGATTAAAAGAATAGAAGAAGCAAAAAGCAAACTGATGTTAGAGAACCCCTACTTTGGAACGCTTGTGACCTCATTGGAGCTACGAGAGAATGACAAGCTTATCAATAAGCGAAACAGGGGTGATATTTTTGAGTACAACCGTGAGTATATTGAGGCATTAACCCCCAATGAGTTGACCACCCTTTTGGCAAACGCAGCGATGCACCAAGCCCTCTTCCACAAAGAGAGAGGCGAGGGAAAAGTCACCTCTGTTTGGCAACTTGCTTCTGACTATGCCATCAATAATTTACTGGTAGAAAATGGCTTTATGCTTCCCCCTATGGCAAACTACAGCACACGATTCGAGCGACTCTATACCGAACAGATATACACCACACTTTTGGGTGAACTTGATATCGAAGAGGCAGAAGAACAAGAGCAACAAAACGAACAGATGCAAGAGGAGATACTCTCCCAAGAGGAGTATGAGCTTATCTTGGAGCAACTGGGCGTAAAACTAGAGAAACAAGGCGACCTACCCAAAGGAATAGAGCGTTTTGTACCCTCATCTAAAGCATCTCAAATCTCATGGAGAGAGGAGCTATACAGATATGTCAACATCCATGCCAAAAGTGACTACAGGATGTTTCCCCCTTCCAAAAAACATCTCTACCGTGGGATTGCCCTCCCCTCTATCTATGGAGAAGAGCTAAAAATAGCCGTGGCAATTGACACCTCTGCCTCCATTGATGATGCTCTACTACAAAAATTTCTAGGAGAACTAGAGGAGATAATGCAACTCTTTACCCACTACATGATTGAGCTTATAGCGTGTGACGCAGAGATTCAAAATATCCAACAACTCACCCCTCATGAGCCATTAATCTCCACCGTCAAAGGAGGTGGAGGAACCGATTTTAGACCTGTATTTGAGCATCTGGAGTTCAGCCATGAGGATTTTAAATTTTTACTCTATTTTACGGATGGAGATGGTACATTTCCCAATCAAATCCCCATGATTGATATCTTGTGGGTAATGCCCAAGAGAAAAGAAGTCCCCTTTGGAGAGGTTTTGGTGGTCTCTTAGAATTTAAGGGGATTACCTTTTTATTTAAGGTATTAATATTGAAGATTTTTCATTTGACGAGTTAGAACGAAAATGAGAATTAGGTCGTGAGTTTCATTTGGGTAGAGATATGCTATAATCTATATTGAGAGTGCTGAAGATGAGGTTATTTTGATGCGTATTGGTACACATTCTCAGTTGTTTTAAAAGAGACCTTTTTCTTTATCGTAACTTTGGTTACTATAAATTTTACTCGCAACACCTCTAGTTCTTGCACAGTCTCGGACAGGTGGAACAAGAAAAAAGTGGAGATTCAACGGCAGGGGTGAATGGCCACGAAAACTATCAGTATCTGATTGTCCATCTTGT
>Ga0256914_1003963_pt1 | contig 11421 bp, 8 predicted proteins | sample HulkmetaG_FD_191571 | JGI IMG/M metagenome (GOLD analysis project Ga0256914, IMG submission 191571) | Hydrothermal chimney microbial communities from Main Endeavour vent field at the Juan de Fuca Ridge, Pacific Ocean - Hulk | ecosystem: Environmental > Aquatic > Marine > Hydrothermal vents ...
TCTATAAGTCTTAAAGCAATCTCTGTTTTATCAACATAGTAACAATTTTCCTCTATTATTTTACTAAAAGTCTGAATGCCTATTGGAAGCTTTTTCATATTGATAACTTATCAAAAATTTTGGATAAATTCAAGATTAATTTCGGACGTAACAACTAACAATCAATTTATTTATCTGCTTACAAAGTGAAAGAGGATTAGGAGCTGTTCTAATTGGACGGCCAATCACAAGATAGTCTGCTCCATTTTCTATAGCCTCTGTAGGAGTTACAATTCGTTCTTGATCATCATTTGAAATAGAAGATTCTTTAAATCTAATTCCAGGTGTGATAATTTTAAGTGAATTGCCAAACTTTTCTTTTATAAATTTAGCTTCGTATGCAGAGCATACAATCCCAGCACAATGTGATTTAAATGCATAATCAGCTTTCTTTAACACAAAGTCTATTATAGTAATATTTCTGTTTTCTGTTAAATCTCTCAGATTTTTTTCATTTAAAGATGTGAGGAATGAAACAGCAAGAAAACCTTTAAAACCTGTTGGCTCAACAACAAATTTATAAAATTTTTCATATTCGTCAAGGTGTACTGTAATAAATGTAGGATTAAGGTAAAGAAGGTTTTTTACTGCTCTGTATACAGTATTTGGTATGTCATGCAGTTTTAAATCAAGAAAAATTTTAATGTCATGGGTTTTTAAAATTTTTTCCACCCATTTAATTCCAGCTTTATAAAAAAGCTCTAAGCCTATTTTAAATATGTCAACTTCTGGCTTCAAAATTTCTATAAAATATTCAGCTTCCTCTATATCAGAAAAATCAAGTGGAAATATGATTCTTTTCATAATACTATTTGAAATTATTAAATAATCCTTTTAATCCTTTTTTAATATTTTTTATTTCTTTTTTTTGCTGCTTAATCTGTTGTTTAATATTTTTTAAATCAGGTTTTTTTAAATTGTTAATTAACTGATTTTTAAAAAGATCCTGAATATCAGTTTTAATTTCAGGTTTGTTTAAACTTCCTGATATGAGAATATGTATAATTGCACCAAGTATATTGGCATCTACTCTGCCATTTATTATGTTTTTGTTAAGATCAACAATAAGATTTTTTGAGGAAAATTCTGTTTTTTTACTTTTTAAATCAAAATCAGATGTAAGAATTTTATTATTAATTAATGTTTTGAGAAAACCATTTCTATATACTTCAATTGTTATATCAACTCCTGTAAATTTTTTTATTGTCCTGAAAAGATTGGTATTACCAAAAACTCCTTTATCAAAATTTATATTTAAAACACCCTTTTTAGTGGAAACATTGTAGTCAAGGTTTAATTTTGCAATTGTTTTAAATATTGTAGGGTAAGAAAGAGTTTTTAATAGATCAATTGAATCAAGATTTTTCGAGAATATATTGAGTTTTGGGTCATTAAAAGTATAATTTAAGATGTTATTGTTGATAGTAATGGTGCCATTTGTAAAAATTTTTTTATTAAATTTTAATTTACCATCAATTTTTGCAAATCCCTGAAACTTTTGATTAGCGAGGTTATTAAATGCTGATAATTGTGGAATCTCAACCTTATAATGAGATGTTAATGTATTATCATTCATGTGAAATAAGGTGTCATTAATAAATATTTTAGCAAGATTAGAATATATATTGGCAGTTGTGTAAATTATCCCATTTTTAAATGAATTTAAAATTTCACCACTAAATTTAGTGTATGGTAGATTAATTTGAAAATCTTTGTTAATATTTTTTGAAATAAAATGACCAGTAAATAAAGTTTTGCCATTTCCTTTGTTGTTATTAAACTTAAAGTCTCCAAATGAGTCAATGTAGCCAGTGGCATAATTATTAATATTTAAAAATTTTAAAATTTCAGATATTTTCAAATTTTTAAGCTGATAAAATAAAGTATCAAGCTTCTCTCCTTTTTTTATAATCTTTATTTTAGAAATTCCACCAAAAATATTTGAAGTTACATTAACTATTAGATTATTTTTGTAATTTCCATTAAGAATAATGTCAATGTTGCATTTTCCATTTAATTTTCTTTTGGTAAACTTTTGTAACTTGGAGAAATCGATAATTTTATTGTTAATAACTCCATTTATATCACCACTGAAAATGGAGAATTTAATTTTCGCTGATGTTTTAAAAGCATCTAACCCATTTAAATTTATTAACAAATTAGAAGGTTTCAATCTGAATTCGGTAATGTTAATATTTACACCGGTTTTCTCTGCTATTTTACTCTGAATAATTGGTTTTAAAATATTATTGCCTGGTTGTGTAAATAGTAAAAAATAACCAGCAGCAAATATTATCAAAATCGCCACTATAAGAATGATTATGAATTTTTTCATTTTTGACTCCTGATAAAATCTCATAGTTGATTTTTTTATATATTGTAGTATAGTATAACTTGGAGTTTAAATCAAGGAGAAAAGGAGGGAGTATGAGCTATACAATAAAATATGAAGATAATTTAATCTTAATGATAGATCAAAGAAAATTACCTTTAATAGAGGAATATTTTCAATGTAAAAATTATAAAGATGTTATTTTTGCAATAAAAGAGATGATAATAAGAGGGGCTCCGGCAATTGGTGTAGCAGCTGCTTTTGGAATTTCCCTTTTTGTTAACCAGATTGATGAAAAAGATAGTTTATTAAGACAATTTTATGATGTATGTGAGGAATTTGCTAATTCAAGACCTACTGCTGTTAATCTTTTTTGGGCAATAGAGAGGATGAAAAAACTTTTTCAAAAGGTTAAAGATAGAGAGCTATCTGATATAAAAGAGCATTTTTATAAAGAAGCAATTAAGATTTACAATGAGGATATTGAAACAAATAAAAAAATAGGTTATTTTGGGGAAAAAATTATTCCAGAGGTTGCAAATATCCTTACCCACTGCAATGCTGGTGCACTTGCAACAGCTGATTTTGGAACAGCACTTGGGGTTATAAGAGCTGCCTTTCGCAATGCTAAAAAGATACATGTATATGTTGATGAAACAAGACCATTTTTACAAGGAGCACGGTTAACAGCATGGGAGATGGTAAAAGAGGGAATTAACGCTACATTAATTTGTGATAATATGGCTGGTTTTTTAATGAAACAGGGAAAAGTAGATGTAATTGTAGTTGGAGCTGATAGAATAGCAGCGAATGGAGATACAGCTAATAAAATAGGCACATATACACTTAGTGTTCTTGCAAAGGAGAACAATATTCCATTTTACATAGCAGCACCTCTTTCCACTTTTGATCTCTCAATTAAAAGTGGTAATGATATTCCAATAGAAGAGAGAGATGGCAGTGAAATCACAGATATAAAAGGCCATAGAATAGCACCTCATAATATAGCTACTTTTAACCCAGCCTTTGATGTGACTCCACATGAATACATTACAGGTATCATTACTGAAAAAGGAATTATTTCACCTCCAAATTATGAAAATATTAAAGCCATTTTTAACTGCTCTTAACAGCAATTTTTTAAGAGAGATAGAATTATTGCTAATAGCTTTAAATGTGCCATATTCAATTGAAAATGGCACAATTTATATTTATGAAGAGGATGCATTTTTTGTATATAATAACTTAAATGAATATTTAAAAGAGGAGTTAGAGGTTGAAGATAAGCAGGTAGAAGATGAAGATGTGGAGATTGTTTTCAGCAATTGTATGGTGCTATTTTTAATTGTTTTCTATTTTATTACAAAATTAACAGATTTTAATTTCTGGATTGCAGCTGGAGCAAATGATGCAGATAAAGTTATTAATGGTGAATTTTATAGAGCTATTACAGCACTGACTCTACATGCAAATATTGCTCATATAGCATCAAATATTATATTTTTTTTGATACTCATAAAATCTGTTGTAAAATATTTTAATGAAGGGAAAGCATGGTTTTTTATAATTCTATCTGGATTTTTAGCAAATGTGGTTTCTGATTATATTTATCAGAAGTTTCATAGCTCAATTGGATTTTCAACATCTGTATTTGCAGTTATTGGAATGCTTTCATTTCAGAATTTTATTATAAAAAATCAGAATAGTAGTATAATAAAAAAATATTTACCTATTAGTGCAGGAATTGCGCTACTTGCATTTACAGGGACAGGAAAAAATGTGGACCTAATAGCACATATTGCTGGATTTTTCAGTGGAATTGTAGTATTGATGCTATACTATAAAAAGTTTCCATTCTTTGATAGCATTAAAGAAAGAACGTATAAATTTATTGTTGTTTTTACAATTTTATTTTCATGGTTACTTGCTATAATGTTCTCATTAAATTAATTTCTGGAGTCTTTAATGAAACCTATATCAAAAAAAGTAAAAATAGATAATTTTAATTTGCAATTATCTATATGGGAAAATGCATTAAATGAAAAACAGGTTTTTTGCATTCATGGTATATCCTCCAACAGTAGAGTATGGAACACCATAGCTGAAGAGATTGAAGAAGTTGATTTTATTGCTGTTGATATTCGTGGTAGAGGTCATTCTGATGCACCTGGAGGATATTCTCTTGAAAATCATGCAAAAGATATTAAAAAAGTGCTGGATAAATTAGGGATTAAGAAAATTGCTGTAATGGGGCATTCTCTTGGTGCATATATTGGAATAATATTCTCTGTAAATTTTGCAGAGTATGTTGATAAATTAATATTGGTTGATGGTGGAGGAAAGTTATCAGAATCTCAATCAAAAAAGGTTTTTGATGGGATAAAGCCATCTCTTGACAGGTTAAGCAAGGTGTTTGATTCATTTGAAGATTATATTTCTCATATGAAGAAAGCACCTTTTTTGCAACCTTGGTATAAACCAATGGAAGAATATTATAGATATGAGTTAATTGAATTACCAGATGGCAAGGTTAAATCAAGAGTAAAACCTGATACAATTATAGAAGAGATAGAAAATTTGAAAAAAGTTGATATTTCTGAATATTATCATGAGATTCCATGTCCAACTTACATTTTAAGGGCAACCAGAGGTATGCTCACTGATGATGACTTGTTGCTACCTGATAATGTTTTAAAAGAAATGATTGAAAAAATTCCTAATGTTAAAGTTATAAATATTCCTGATACCAATCATTACACTATTGCATTTTATCCTAACAGTGAAAGAGCTAAAATTTTAAAGGAAATTCTGCTTAAATAACTTGACTTTTTAAAAATAGAAAATATAGATTTATAAAAAGAAAATTTTTAAGGAGGCTTACATGGGAATGTCATTGGAAATGGAGATTATTTTTCTTTTAATGGCAATAACATCAGTTGCAATGGTTATTAGATATTTAAGACTGCCTTACACTATTGCACTTATTTTCGCAGGTATTATTTTGAGTTTTTTCAATGCTTTTCCTGATATTAGATTGACGCCTACTCTTATTTTTCATATATTATTGCCTCCTCTACTTTTTGAAGCTGCTTTTAACCTTCATTTTGATGAGCTTAAAGAAAATATTAAACCTGTTCTAACTTATGCTGTTATTGGGGTTTTAATTGCTGTTTTTGTTACAGGTTTTACCCTTAACTATATTTTCAAATCATTCTCCTTTGATTTTACAATGCCATTAATTGCATTTTTTCTTTTTGGAAGTGTAATTTCATCAACTGACCCGATTTCTGTTCTTGCAATTTTTAAAGAATTAGGTGTTCCTAAAAGATTATCATTGATAATAGAGGGCGAAAGCTTATTTAATGACGGTATTTCTGTAGTTGTTTTTGGAATTATACTTGCAGCTGCCACAGGAAGCTCTGAATTTACCCTTGTTCATGGTTTAAAAGAATTTGTTGCAGTTGCTTTTGGTGGAGCACTAATTGGGACAATTCTTGGGCTCACTTTTTCAAAAATTACAGCTCTTGTTGATGACCATTTAATAGAGATTACACTTACAACAATTCTTGCATATCTTGCCTTTATTGTTGCAGAACATTTCGAGGTTTCTGGAGTTATTTCTGTTATCTGTGCTGGATTAATGGTGGGAAATTATGGAAGTAAAATAGGAATGTCGCCAACAACAAGGGTTTCTGTAAAAGATTTTTGGGAATACATTGCTTTTATAATAAATTCAGTAGTGTTTTTCATAATAGGTCTTGAGGTGAATTCAGCTCACCTAATAAAGTATATGCCTTACATTATTGCAGCTATAGTTGCTGTGTTAATTGGTAGAATTATTTCAATAACTATTCTAACACCTTTTATTAACAGGATAGATAAAAAAATTTCATTTAAATGGCAAATTGTTTCTATTTGGGGTGGAGTTAGAGGGGCTCTTGCAATGGCTCTTGCTCTTGCTGTTCCTAAAGATTATCAGTATAGAGAAATTATTCTGGTAATGACATTTGGAGTTGTTGCTTTTTCATTGATTGTGCAGGGATTATCTATAAAAGGATTACTGAAAATATTAAAGATAGGTGGTAGAGATAAGAATCTTGATGAATATGAGTATGAAAAAGGTAGATACATTGCTCTGAATGATTATTTCAAAGAGTTAATTGCAATGTTTGAAGATGGTCTTATTTCTAAAAAGGTTTATGATCTTCTTCTTGAAGATATAAAGCAAGATTTGCAAAATTCTCAGGAGAGGATAGAAGAACTGGCTAAAAATGATGTGGTTAGCAGCTATGAATACACATCTTCCTTAAAAAGACTGCTTTTAAAAGAGAAAGATGCAGTTAATGAAGCAATAAAAAATAGCATTATTTCTGTTGCAGCTGGTGAAAAATTAATAGAAGAGATTAACAATAGATTAATAGAACTTGCTTAATGAATATTGAAAAATTAATAGAGATTTATCAGAAGTTTAAGTATGGTGAAACTCTTTACCATAAATTAATGCAGAAACGTATTAAAAATATTCTGATAATCTCTACATTTTACACTGCATTTGCAATTGAAGAAGAATCGAAATTTTCTGAACAAATTATTGGTGGCTATCATCAGTACAATCTTACCTCCATTCCAAAAGTTACAGTAGCAATTAACTCCTCTCATGCTTTGAAATTACTTGAAAATGAATCATTTGACCTTATTATCTCCACTATAAGAATTGGAGAGCCTGATGTTTTTCAGTTAAGTCGAATTGTTAAAGAAAAATCAAAAAATACTTTTTTTGTGCTTTTATTATCTGAGTCTTCTGATTTTAGAATCTTTTCCACTCAAAAAATGGAGCATATTGATAATGTATTTTTATGGTCAGGAGAACCGTCACTTTTTATTTCAATAATTAAGAGCATAGAAGATATATGGAATGCACCTGTTGATACAGTAGTTGGAGGAGTTAGTACCATTTTATTAATAGAGGATTCTCCAAAGTATTACTCTCTTTATCTGCCAGAACTTTACAAATTTTTAATGGTTCAAACTCAAAAATTAATAGAAGAAGAAGCTAACAATGACATTAAATATCTTAGAATGAGGACAAGACCTAAAATTTTACTTGCTAAAAATTTAGTAAATGCACTTGAATTAATAGATAAATATAAAGACTTTATGCATTGTATTATTACTGATATTGAGCTTGGAGAAGAGAGAGATGCTGGTTTTAAAATTGTAGAAAAGGTGAAAGAAGAATTACCTGAAGTGCCTTTACTTGTTCAATCATCCAATGCAGAGCTGTTAAGGAAAATGAAAAAATATAATGTTTCTACTGTTTATAAAAATACCATCTTTTTTATAAATGATTTGAATTTATTTTTAAAGCAAAAGTGTGGTTTTGGAGATTTTATCTTTAAAAATGAAAAAGGAGAAGAGATTAAAGTAGCAAGAACTTTCAATGAATTTGAGCAAGCTATTGAAAAAATACCAATTTCTTCATTTAAATATCATGCTGATAGAAAAGAGTTTTGTATGTGGCTTGCTGCAAGGGGAGAAATTGGTATAGCAAGAAAGTTGAGAAAAGTAAAAAAAGAGAAATTTAAAACAGTTGAACAGAGGAGAAAGTTCCTTTTAAATGTTATTAGAAATTTAAAGAAAAAGAGAATTCAGGGTAAAGTTCTTGATTTCAAATATGATGAAATTTATGATGAAAATGTTGTAATCAAAATAGGAAATGGCTCACTTGGTGGCAAAGGGAGAGGATTAAGTTTTTTAAATGCATTAATTAATGCAACTAAGATAAAGAAAAAATTTTATAATGTAATTATTGATATTCCTGAAACTTTTATTGTTGCAACTGGTTATTTTGATGAGTTTATAAAAAATAATTACCTATTTCTTGACTTTGATTTTCATTTGGATAGGGAAATTAGAGATATTTTTTTAAAAGCTAAATTACCAGATAGTTTAACAGAAGCTTTAAAAATTTTATTAAAAAAATTAAAAAGACCATTAATTGTTAGATCCTCAGGGCTTCTTGAAGATTCTCAGTTCCATCCATTTGCAGGAGTTTATGAGAGCATAATACTTCCAAATAATTTAGAGTCTTTAGAAGAAAGAGTTAAGCAAGTTTCAGATGCTATTAAAGTGGTATACAGCTCTGTTTATTATAAAGAGACTCGAGCCTATATTAACAGGTTAGGTCTTAATTTGGAAGAAGAAAAAATGGCTGTTATTATTCAAGAAGTTTCAGGGAACTTACATGAAAATTATTTTTACCCAAATTTTGCTGGTGTTGCTCAGAGCTATAACTATTATCCTATATCTTATATGAAGCATAATGATGGAGTAGCAACAGTAGCTGTGGGATTGGGCAAATATGTTGTGGAAGGTGAGAAAAGTTACAGATTTTGCCCCAGATATCCTGAAATCAGTTATCTTACAGAAGAAGACCTGCTCAAATTAACCCAGACAGAGTTTTATGCAATTGATATGAATAAAAGTGATATAGAGTGCACTGGCGAAGATGCTTTTATTGTTAAACTTCCAATTAGTATTGCAGAAAAGCATGGGACAATAAACCAAATTGCATCCACTTATAATCCAGTAAATGGCAGGATAGAGCCTGGGATATTTGTTAAAGGTCCCAGAGTAATTAATTTTGAAAATATTTTGAAATATGAATATTTTCCTTTATCTAATATTCTAAATGAAGTTCTATCATTATGCAGTGTTGCAGTAGGCGCACCGGTGGAAATAGAATTTGCAGTTAATCTTGAAGATAGTGTGAAATTTCATATTTTACAGGTAAGACCATTGGTTACTTATCAGGAATTTGAAATGCCAGATATTGAAAGCATTGATAAAGATAAATTGCTTTTATATTCAGAATTTGGATGTGGCAATGGTATTTTAGACAATATTTCAACAATAGTTTATATTGAACCAGAAAAATTTGATAAAACTCTAACTGAACAGATGAAAACAGAAATAAATGAGATAAATAAAAAACTTTCAGAGAGCAATGAGGATTATATACTGATTGGTGCAGGCAGGTGGGGTTCAAGAGATAAATTCCTTGGAATCCCGGTAGAATGGGATGATATAAGTATGGCAAAGGTAATAGTTGAATGTGGACTTAAAGATTTTGATATAGATCCCTCACAGGGTACGCATTTTATACACAATATTATTGCTTTAAATATAGGTTACTTCAATGTGCCATATTATGCAAAAGATAAAGGTTTTATTAATTGGGACTATTTAAAAGACCAACCAGCTGCAATGAAGAAAAAATTTTTTAAAATAGTAAAATTTAAGAAACCATTAAAAGTTTTTATGAATGGGAAATCTGGTAAGTATGCTATTTTAAAATAAATTATTGTCAATTAAAAAAAATTGAAATAATAATTCAGTTTTTTCAATTTTACTTATCAAAACTCTTCTGCTAATACCCTCTCAATTTGACAATCATGGAATAGGAGAATATTTGTTATGAGCGTGATTAATGTAGATTTAAAAAATAAGATTAGCGGAGTATTATTTGTTGCTCTTTTTTCAATCTGTGCTACATTTATCTCAAAATTTTCTTTTTTTAAAAATCTTGGCATTAGTCCTTTAATAATTGGCATTATCCTTGGAATGATTTATGCAAATACTTTAAGAGATGTATTTCCAGAAAAATGGGAGTCAGGAATTATTTTTTCTACCAAAAGAATTTTAAGAATAGCCATAATCTTTTATGGTTTTAGATTAACAATGCAAAATATAATTGCTGTAGGGATTCCTGGGATTCTAACAAGTATAACAATGGTAACATTCACCTTTATAATTGGATATTTAGCTGGCACGAAATTATTAAAGCTTGACTATGAAACTTCAATCTTAACAGCTTCAGGTAGTTCAATATGTGGTGCAGCAGCTGTCCTTGCTACAGAAGGAGTGCTTGAATCTGAACCATATAAAAGTGCAATTGCTGTAGCAACTGTTGTGCTTTTTGGTACAATTGCAATGTTTTTATATCCTTACCTTTACAGAGCTGGTTTTGTACATATTTCTCCAGTAGGAGAGGGAATTTATATTGGAGGCTCTGTTCATGAAGTTGCCCATGTTGTAGCTGCCAGTAATGCAATTGGAGGAATTACAGCAATTGATGCGGTTATTGTTAAAATGATAAGGGTTATGTTAATAGCTCCTTTTCTTATAATTTTAGGGTTATGGCTGAAAAGCAAAGGTAAAAGTAATGGTAACAATAGCAAGAAAGTTACAATTCCATGGTTTGCAGTTATTTTTATTGGTGTTGCTTGCTTTAATTCTTTTCATTTACTTCCAGAGATTTTAGTTGCACAGATAAATAAAGTTGACACATTTGCACTAACTATGGCTATGACAGCACTTGGTATGGAAACTAATATTGAAAAATTTAAAGGAGTAGGATTGAAACCAATCTATCTTGCATTAATCATGTTTATTTGGCTAATTGTAGGTGGCTTTTTTGTAACAAAATTTTGGATGAGATTTTGATTTTTTTATTTAATATTAAGCTTTCAAAAATTAGTAAAATTTTTAAAAAATGGGTAAGTATATAGAACTAAATGGTTATAATGTTTTTTCTTTTGCATTGTTTATAGCAGAAAATCTTTCTTAACTCAAGATTGTTTTTGTGTTATTAAAGTGTAATAATGTGTAATACAAAAACAACCCTGAAGCAAAAGATTTTTCGGGCTGAAGCCCCTATGATAGTTATCAGTTATCAGTTATTAGTTATTAGTTTATTAGTTATTAGTTTAAAGTTTTTAAAATATTATAGATGTTATTTCAAATGAAAAGGTATATAAGAACGCTTATAATAAATTGCTGTTGGATTTTACATTTGGTTTTGTATAATATTCAAAAGTGGTGCTATAGATGAAAGATTTGAAAAATGATGTAAATTTCAGTAGTTTATGTAAAAGATATTTTTCAGTTGTTAAAAGATTTGATCCTGAAATTTTGCTAATTGATGAAAATGTATTTAATAAATGTAGAGAAAATAAATGTGGCAATTATAATAAACATTATATGTGCCC
>Ga0256914_1003964_pt1 | contig 11420 bp, 10 predicted proteins | sample HulkmetaG_FD_191571 | JGI IMG/M metagenome (GOLD analysis project Ga0256914, IMG submission 191571) | Hydrothermal chimney microbial communities from Main Endeavour vent field at the Juan de Fuca Ridge, Pacific Ocean - Hulk | ecosystem: Environmental > Aquatic > Marine > Hydrothermal vents ...
TGCTATGTTCAAATAGTACAACAAAAGTAGAACAAGTAAACAAATATCTTCATGATTATAAATTGCATCAAAACTATCCGAATCCGTTTAACCCAAGCACGATGATAAAATACGGCATACCGGAAGCAAGCAATGTTAAAATAGAGGTATTCAATATGTTAGGGCAAAGCGTAGCAGTTCTTGTTGACGGATTAAAACAAGCCGGTAGTTTTGAAACTACTTGGAATGCTAATGATTTACCAAGCGGTATTTATTTGATAAACATTAAAGCCAGTGCTATAAACTCAAATAAAAACTTTACACAAGTTAAAAAAGCGTTGTTGGTTAAATAGATATCAGATTTTCAGATTTCAGTTAAAAGCTCCGCAATTTAAATTGCGGAGCTTTTTTTCTGTGCAGTTGTTTTACAAATGTTGTATCTACGGAGCTTTCCTTTTAATATTCTTGGAATTTTAAAAGAGGCAAAAGAACTCGGCTTAAAATTTACTAACAATTACTTGAACGGTTAAAGCTTTTATTTATCAATTATTAGCTTTAGTTAGAATTATTTCGGTTAACAATAAATTATTTATATAATTCGTGCATCTTTTAAGCATCTACATTAGGAAAGTCGATATAATGTTTAAGCAAGGGGATTCAAGTTTTTTATTAAAAAAAATAGCGATAAAGGATAATCCCTTATCGCTATTCCTCTGTTTTTATTTTTTACATCTCTTTTTCAGCAGTAAGAATTTTCCCTTCGATAAATACGCCGTTTAGAAGTTCTTCGTTGTTGATATATACTACACCGTCTTCTTCGTGCGGCTCCCCGAAAACGGTATGGATTGATTTTAATCCGCCAAGGTATTTACGGGCATCGCAAATGTAAACCAAATCCCCAACGTTTGCTTTCATTTTTTCCATGTCGTTTTTAGAAAAGTTTGCGGTGTACTCGTCGCCTTCTTTTAATTTCCAATTTACTTTTATTGTTTCACCTTCGGCATCGTTTATTTTGCCTCCTTTGAACATCTCTTTTGCTTTTGCCAGCGACCAAACGGTTAATCCTTCCGTTTGTTTTTCTTCGTCGTATTTAACAAGATAAGTTGTAACAATTGCGACGGAAGCAACCATAACAATAATTGCTATAAATTGAATTGCAAAAGCCCCGACGTTTATTACCAACAATACAAACAATAGTGCCGCCAAGCCTGTTAAGGCATAAATAATTTGTTTATGATTCTCTTTCCGTTTTATTTTTGCAACAATTTGTTTCTGAATATTTGTAGTATAAGTGGTAAGAACCGCAACGGACGAACAAACAATCAAATTATATAAGGCACGGATATATGAATACGGATGTTCCGGATTCATTTTTATTCCGTGTGCAAACGGTGTAATTAAATTGGGGTCGTGCAAACCGAGTATCATCAAAGCAACGCCGCCTACAAAAGAAGTGATAACGGCGGCAGGCGTGAATTTTTTCCAGAAAATGCCTAAAAAGATTGCAACCACAAGAGGCGGTGTAAGAGTAGAGTGAAAATATCCGTGTGCTTCGTACACGGTAGGAAACCCTTTAAATGCCAAAACGGAAACCACCCCGAGAGCAGTAATGGCCACGGAAGACCAACGTGCGGCGGCAAGCTCTTTTTTATCTTTTACTTTTCTCGAGTCTTCTTTTTTCCCTTTGCGGAAATACTCTTTTATCGGTCTGTAAATATCGTTAATATAGATTGCAGCCGTAGCATTAATTAAAGTATCTACAGTGGACATCAAAGCTGCGGTTAATGCCGCCATAATAAAACCGAACACTCCCGGCAGTGCAACAATATTTGCAACCACAACAAAAATTTGGTCGGGAGAGGTTGAAGGGGGAACAACATCGGGATGAGCAACGGAAATGGCTTTTCCGATCCATCCGGCATTACCCACAACAATTGCGGAAAGAGGGAGCATAAAAAGAATATTAAAAGTTGCGGCTTTTCTTCCCTCGTCCACACTCTTTGTTGCCATAAATCTCATTATCAATCCCATATTCATAAAAAGGAAACCGATAGAGCCGGCAACACCGTCCTGCCAAAAAATTCCCACAAAATTAAAATCCGGCGGCTTGGTTAAGTCAGCCAAAGGTAATTTCCAACTTGTGGGGAGCAAATGCCAAAAATTTTCAAATCCGCCCAAATAGGAGAGACCTAAAAAGAACAAAAGGAAGCCTGCAAAAAGAAGAATAAAGCCTTGCAATAAATCGGTAAATATAACGGCGGTTTGTCCGCCAAAAGTGATATAAATTCCCGTAATTATTGCAATAACAATAATTGCTCCCATTAATGTAATTTGAAAGTGCATTCCTAAAAAAGAGAAAGAATCGGGTAACATTGGCAATACGGCTTTACCGAGAGTGAGGAATCCGATGCCGATATATCCAATCATATATAGTAAAAGCAAAATTGTGGATAAAAACCTTGCCGAAGGAGAAAAGCGTTTTTCAAAGTATTCCGGAATGGAACGAATTTTAGTATAAACAATTATAGGCAGCCACCCGAAAAGAAAAAACGGAAGAAAAAACCAATCGTTAATGTAAGTCATGGTTGACGAAAAACCGTATTGAAATCCTTTTGCGGAATATTTAACAAAGCTATGACTTCCAACTCCGGTAGCAACAATGGAAAACGCAATAAGCCACCAAGCAAAACGCCTTCCGCCGAAAAAGAAATCTTTTGTACTTCTGTTATATTTACCGAAATAGCTCCCGAAAAACATGATTGCAAGGAAGTAAACAACCATTACAATCCAATCCGTTGAAGAGCCGATGCTGTGAAATGTAGTTTGAATATGATTTGATGCTGTTTCCATTTTTTACCAATATAATGCTATTAATGTTGTAATTGCGTGAAAAGCCACAAAATAAAAGTAACCGAAAATTAAAACGCGATACCAATAACGATGACGTTTTTTTGTTAAATCGATAGCGTTGCTTTTTTTGATAATAATCATTCCGATTAGAAAGAAGATTCCCCCTACCCCGTACAAATAGAGGAAAGGAAGCCAAGTGTGTGAAATGGGAGGCATAATTTTTACACCTAATTTTATTTAAATTAAAATGAAACTTAATGAGTAAAAATTTTAGTTGCAAGTATAAGTAACCTTAACGGGCAAAAGAGTATGAAAAATTTTAATTAATTTGTGTTAATTAAGAGGGGAATGTAAGAATGCTGCATGAAGTTAAACTTCATGCAACAACAAAATTTTAAGCCGCCATTCAAATTATTTTAATGATGTAACTTGACTAATATCGTCTACACGTACAAATTTTTCGTTAAATTTATAGCTTCCGTTTTCTGTTTTTACGGTTTTAACAAATTTAACGGTAACGCCGGCGTTTTTACCTTTCCCTTTCGATTTATCGGCAAAAGTTTGTTTCTTAGCCATTATTTATCTCTCCTAATTTATATTTAGCTTACAAATATAATGATTTTTTTTACTTATTTAAAGTAAAGGGAAGTAAAGACTTTTTTTGCAATGTAAACACATACGTATTAATTGTTTTCAGCAATAATCGAAATCCGGAGTGTTTTATATTTCGTTATTATTAATCCGGTTATAAGCTTTTTCTACAATACTTTTCGGATAACCGACATATTTTAAAAGCGCAATTGCATTTTTTGTTGTTGCAATACCCGGGTATATTTTGTAGTTAAAAGATAACCCGTGGTCGCAAACTTTTTCTCTGAAATGATAATTTGAATATATCCTTTTTAATTTTTCACATAATTGCAAATCGTGTGTGGCAACAAGGTTAAAGTCTTTTCCGTTGGCTAAGTAGTATAATACTTCTATGGAAATCGCCAACCGTTCGGAAGAATTTGTGCCGCGAAATATTTCGTCTAAAATGAACAGATGAATAATATTGGTTTTTGATGCTTTTATAAGTCTTTGAATCGACTCTACTTCCGCAAGGTAATAACTTTTTCCCTTTACAAGATTATCTTCTCTGCTTATTGACGAAATCACTTTAACGAACGGGGCTTTATAGCTTTTAGCCAAGCATGTATTAATTGTTTGAGCAAGAAGAGCATTAACCCCCACTGTTTTTAAAAAGGTTGTTTTGCCCGCCATATTGGAACCGGTGATAATTATATTTTTATTGTTAAATTCAAACGTGTTTGTAACGGGCTTGGTAAGTAAAGGATTGTATATATCCGTTAGGATATAGTTCGTATTCTCTTCGTTGAATAAAGGTCGGCAAAACGTTTTATAATTAGAACGGAAAGAAGCAACGGAAATCAATGCATCTAAATAACCTACCGTTTCATAAATTTTTTTCAATTTGCCTATGTGTTTTTTTATTCTGTTAACGGCAGAATAAAAGCCTGATATATCCCACATAAAATAAATATTCAAATATTCTATTAGCCCCAATTCGTCTTTAAATTGTAAAGTAAATATCTTTTTTGCAATTATTCTTGTCTCTTCCAGGTTTTTTAACAGAACTTCACGAATATCTTTTAGTTCGTTAAACTTAAGTGAGGAAATCTTTTCGGCTGCACTAATCAAAATGCCAAGATATTGAAACGAATAAATGTACACATCAATTTTCCGCTTTTCGTAAAAGCGTATTATTAAATTAATGGTGAAAACAACTATAAGTATACCGTAATGTATTAGTTGAAACAAAACAAGTAAAAGGAGAAGAATGGAAACGAAGCTTATTACGGGGAAAATTTTTGCATAGCTTGGTTTATCGGGAAGGGTTTTCCAAAGAGAATAGGGTAAATATTTGGAGTTTTCATCTTCCAGCCTTTGAATTGCAAGTTGTATTTCTTCTCGCAAACCGGGATTCGTCGAAAAATCGGTAATCAGTTTTTCGCGTTTGTCTAAAATCTCTTTTTTGAATACCGGATGTCGTAATAAGTAAAACAGATATTGAGCGCCGCATGGTGTAGAAGAGCGATCTATTAATGAAAATATTTTATCGAAATTTAAGTCATACCAAGTGTTTTCATCAATAGTGTAAGTATGATCAAGTAAAGGGGTTTTGTTCAGTTCAAAAAACATTTTTACGGATGCTTCGTCACGTATGTTTTCCGGAATTTTCCCCCAACTGTTTCTAAGTTGCTTTAATTTTTTGTCTCTTTTTTTTCGTTGTATAAATAGCGATAAAACTGCTGCAAGAAAAACAAAAGAGCCCGTAATAATAATACCCATTATGATTTCACCTTTAATTTTACAGACAAACGGGAGAGTGGTGTTCTAAAATCAAGTTTTACAACAAAATGCGGTTTTGTAAATTACAATTTTAGACACTGATAAAGAAAACAAATAATAGAAAAAAAACACTGCTCAAAACTTCAATGAGTTCTTCATCCATATAAAGATTAGAATAAAATTTCCGCTGTACGTAAAGCTCGCGGAAATTGGCTTTTGAGTCCTTCCCTTGTTGCTATGGCGCTTCCCAAAATTTCTCCGTTATATTTAACAACTTTGCGTCCTTTCGGCTCAATATCCGTAAATGTTTTTATTGTACTGCCGGAGAGGTAAATTTTTAATTCTTCCTTTGATGATAATTCTACAATGTTTTTGGTTATCTCTTTTTGCAATGCTTGAGCACCGAGTGTATGCAAAACAATTTGTCCGTGCTTATCCAGTTTGCCCAATTTCAAACCGCTTCTTGCAAATATTGAAAGATTGTCGGCAGACCATCTTGAATTAATAAATTGAAACTCGTTTTTTTTGAAAAGATATTTATAGTTTTGCAACACTTTAATATCGATACCGTACCAATCGGATAATTCTTCTATGTAAGGCTTAATGTTTTTGCTTTTCCAATTTATAAAAGTTAATTCCGCTCTTTTTATTTCCGCTTTTTTTGAAGGAATAGTTTCGCCGGTTTTGATAAATTTGGCGATAAAAAAACCTTCCGAGTTTACTTCCCATGGAATTATTCTGCGTGTTTTTGCAACGGCGGGGTTAAGTTTTACGCCCATATATTTTGTAAATCCGGGATGCGATTTTACAGGAAGTTCAATGTCCACAAGCTCAACGGGATATTTCTTTAATATTTTATCTACAATTAATTCGTTCTCTTCAAATGTTAAAGTACATGTGGAGTAAACAATTTCCGCCCCTATTTTTGCCGATTTAATTCCGCTTACCAAAAGTTTAAATTGAGTGTCGCTTAATGCCACCGCGTGATTAACACTCCACCAATTACTTACCTCTTGTTTTTTCTGTACAATTCCAAGCCCGGTACACGGGGCATCAATTAATATTTTGTCAAAATAGTTGTTAAAATATTTACTGATTAATTCCCCTTTGTTTGTAAGCATTCCGGCATTAAGAATATTTAATTTATCCAAATTGTGAGCAAGGGCTTTTGTTCTGCCTATGCTCGGTTCGTTAACATAAAGCGTGCCGCTGTTTTCCATCAATTCCGAAAGCTGCGTGGCTTTGGAGCCGGGTGCGGCACACAAATCGATTGTTCTGTTTTCCGATGTCGGATTTAAAACTAATGGAGGAATCATGGAAGAGAGGGATTGTATGTAATATTTGCCCAAAGTATGTTCAAGGGTTTTTCCTATTATATCGCTTCCGGCTAATACCGAGTATGCATTTGGAACGTTTTCAACCTTTGCCAACTTAATTCCGTAATTTTTTAATTTTGAAGTTATTATTTTCTGTTCCTCCGTATTGCCGGGTATTCTTACATAAGGAATATAATCCGTAGTAATAAAGGTTCTGTATTTTTCAAGAAACTCCTCCCCAAACAGAGAGCGAATATATTCCGAAATGTTTTCACTTAATTCAATCATTTTAATATCGTTGTAAATTTAGTGCGCTGAAAATTTGATTTGAGATTTTTAAAAAATCACCGGCGGGCAACTTTTTTTTCAAATCCGTTTTAATATCTTTTATCAACAAATCCAATTGTAATTCGTATTCCTTAACAATCAAGCTTAATTTGTCTGTGTCAAGCGGTTTGTTTACGTTCTCGGGTTTTGTTCTGTTTGCGTAAAGGATAAATTTAATAAAATTATAATCGTCTGTTTGTATTACCGGATTTCCTTGTAAATCAAGCAATTCGTAATGGCCAAACAATTCCGACCCGAGAACAACAGGCATCCCGGGCATATTAAATCTTTCCGTTTCCATTCCTTCAACAAAATCGGAAGGGAAATCGGGCAAACGTTTTTCCGCAGTTTCAATCCACCGGTTTATAAAATCTTTTTCCGTCATATTAATCCTTTAACTTTTGAGCGAACATTCTAATTACGTAACCTTCACCTTGATGGGCTTCCCCTTCGCTTAACAAAACCTTTTTATATTCCAATTCTAAAAAGTTAAAGTTGCTGTAATAGTCTTGTAATTCTTCGATAGTATATAGCGAGTCTTTGTTCCGTGGTCCGCCTGTAATAAGTTTTAATTGTTCGTTACTGAAACATTCCAAGATAACATACCCTTTTGTTTTTAAGGCGTTTGCAAGTTTTGTGTGAACAAGACGTTTGTTTTCTCCGTTAAAATGAAGGAACGTTATTCCGAGCACATCGAATTTGTTTTTAGGAAGTTTATCGTTCAGCAGATGATTGTAAACAAAATTTATATTAACGTTTTCTTTTTTCGCAAAAATTTTAGCCCGCTCAAGAGCAAGGTTGCTGAAATCCAAGGCGGTAACATTCCAGCCGCATTTGGCTGCATATACTGCGTTTCTCCCTTCGCCTTCGCCGGGAAGAAGCAAGGAAGCGGGGGGAAACAAAGTATCCAACTTGCTTTTAAAATATTCATTCGGCTCCTTGCCGAAAAGATATTTTCCGCCGCCGTATCGGTTATTCCAAGTTGTTTGATAATCGTGCATTAGTTTTTAGAGTGTTTCTTTTTTGCTTTTACTAAAAAATAAATACCGGCAATAACAAGGGGAATGCTCAATAATTGTCCCATATTTAAAATCATTCCGGCTTCAAAATAGGTCTGGTCTTCTTTAAAAAACTCTATAAAAATTCTGAATCCGAAAATAAGGATTAAAAAGAGTCCGAAAATATAACCGTCATAAAATTTCCCGTTGTGTTTTTTGTATTGAAAAAAGATTATTACAAAAGAAAAAAGGTAAAACAACGATTCATAAAGTTGGGTAGGATGACGGGGAATATTATCTACCGAAGTAAAAATAAACGCCCATGCAACATTTGTGGGATGCCCGATAATTTCGGAGTTAAATAAATTTCCCAAGCGGATAAAGAATGCGGCAAGGGCAACGGTAATTACAACTCTGTCCATTATCCAAAGATAAGTTTCCGTTTTTTTCTTTTTTACATAAAACCAAATTGCGGTTAAAATTCCCACGGCTGCTCCGTGACTTGCCAATCCTCCTTTCCACACTTTTAATATTTCGGCGGGATTTGAGAGATAGTATTCGGGGTTGTAAAAAAGGCAATGCCCCAAACGCGCACCTATAACCGTTCCCAAAATCATATACCAAACAAGGTCGTTCAGGTCGTCAAGATTTTTGTTCTCCTTTTTGTAAATCCATTCCATTATTTTAAAACCAACAATAAAAGAAAGAGCAAAAAGTAATCCGTACCAGCGAATATGGATAAACCCGAAGGATACGATTTCGGGAGAAACACTCCAAGTTATTGCCGCAAATATATTCATTGTATATCCGTATTTATTATTATGCAATTTAACCAATAAGCATAAAAGTAGCTAATTATGAATATCTCTTTTGATGGATATTATTTATTTTTGTATAAATTATTATTTTAATTAAGAGGCAATTATGAAACGAATAGTATTATTAACTGCATTAATATTTATAAACGTGTTTGCTCAAACGGAAGACAAAAAAGAAACAAAGAAAAGACACGAGTTTAAAATTATAAAACAAATTGAAACAACAACCGTTAAAAGCCAAGACAGAACAAATAATTGTTGGGCTTTTGCAACAACTTCTTTTATAGAAGCGGAATTGCTTAGAGAGGGGAAAGGGCGTTTCGATTTATCCGAAATGTTTTTTGTAAGGGAAAACTATCCGCTAAAGGCGGAAAGGTTTATCCGTTATCACGGCGAAACAAATTTTAGTGCCGGTGGGTTGGCTCACGACGTGATAAATGTAATCGGAAAACACGGCATTATACCGGAATATGCCTACAAAGGAAAAATTGTTGATACAGCAGAATATAGTAACGGAGAGTTGCACAACGTTTTATCGGCAATGTTAAAAACTATAGCGGAAAGGAAAAGAATTTCTGTTGTATGGAAAGATGCCGTTAACTCGGTTTTGGATGTTTATCTCGGTAAAGTGCCAAAAACCTTTGAGTATGAAGGAAACGAATATACCCCTGAAACATTCTCGCAATTTCTGGAATTTAATCCCGACAACTATGTTGAACTTACTTCCTACACACATATTCCGTTTTACGAAAAAGTCGATTTGCAAATTCCGGATAATTGGCAAAATGCAGAATACTACAATATTCCCCTTGACGATTTAATGAGAGTTATGAATTACTCTCTGGAGAAAGGATACTCTTTTGTTTGGGACGGAGCCGTTGGAAGAGATTATTTTTACAGAAGCGGCTACGCAGTTATACCCGTTGATGATTGGAAAGAATCCGATAAACCGGAAATCGAAGAAAAAATTACTCAGGCAAAAAGACAAAAAGCGTTCGATACTTATTTGGCTACAGACGACCATTTGATGCACGTTACCGGAATCGCCGAAGACCAAGCCGGAACGAGATTTTATTACACTAAAAATTCTTGGGGTACAAAAAGAGGTTACGAAGGATTTTGGTATATGTCGGAACCGTATGTAAGATTAATGACAATTTCCGTTATGGTGCATAAAAACGCGATACCGGAAGAGTTAAAAGAGAAGTTGGGACTGGAATAAAAAAAGCAGTCTTTTAAAGACTGCTTTTTTTATAAACATTTTTACCGAAACTTTGGCTAAGCTTCCAAGCTGTTTACATATCTTGTAAGAGATGATTTTCTGCGTGCGGCGGTGTTTTTATGCAAACGCCCTTTACTTACAGATTTATCAATATATGAAACCGCTTCTTTCAATAAAACTTCTGCAGCCGCTTTATCTTCGGAAGCATGTACTTTTTTCATTAATGTTTTCATCTTGGAAAGTGTTGCTTGGTTTCTTGCTCTTCTTTTAACATTTTGTCGTATTCTTTTCTTCGCTGACTTATGATGAGCCATATCTAAATCCTAAATTTTTGTTTTTACAGTTTACAAATATACAATTATCGCTTATCTAAGTCAAACAAATCAAAACAGCCGTTTTAGTCTGTTCATAGTTAATTTTGTTCCGAAAAACAAATGGGGAAAAGCCGTTTAATATGCAAAGTTGTTAGTGGTAAAATTTTTATTGTAAAAAAGAGTTAAAATAAAAAAAGTTTAATCACTTTAACTTATTAAAACAGTTTGGTAATTTTGTTTTTATGGGTAAAACTATTAAATATCTTCAATATTCCGTAACACGCGACATTCTTTTTGTCTTTGGTGCCGGTGCGTCGCATCCGGACGGGGTGCCGCTTCAGCGAGATATACTTCCTACAATTTTAAAAGACGAAGAGATTGCACATTCCGAAATAGGTAAAATTGTTATAAAATTTATAAAAGATAATTTTGCTTATGACGAGGCAGCAAACAGCTATCCTCGTTTGGAATCGGTTTTCCTTTTTCTTGAGCATTTTATTCAACAAAACGAGAGCTTAAATAAAACATACACAAACGATGTTATTCATAAAGTAAAAGAGTATTTAATAAAATTGATTTATTTTATAATAAACAAAAAGAGCGAAAAGAAAAGCGGAATTTACGGTAAATTTTGGGAAGAGGTGGAAAGACGCAATAAAAACATTTCTATAATAACCTTAAATTACGATACCCTTTTGGAGCAAGCTTTTGAACCATTATTTAAACGCGTAGGATATATAGACTATTCTATTTATTTAATGAATTATAACGGATTGGATGAATTAAAATATTTCAATTTTTGGATTAATCCCAACAAACCGGTTGAAACAGAAGAGAATGAAAACCCCGTACCATTTAAAATTATTAAACTGCACGGAAGTTTAAATTGGAAATATTGTAACTGTTGCAATCAAACACTCCTTACTCCGTGGAACAAGGAGATTGATTTAAATAAAGGAAAACTTACGTGGTATTCTAAAAAAAGAGATGCAAAGTTCGAATATGTTTGTCCCCTTGACGGAACCGATTTTGAAACTTTAATTTTAACTCCTTCTTTTACTCAAAAAATAAATCATCGTGTTGTTACACAACTTTTAAGCGAGGCGGGTCGTGAAATACGCGTGGCAAAAAAAATTGTTTTTATAGGCTATTCCCTTTCCGATGCTGATGTTCACATCCGGGCGCTTTTTAAAAAGCATTTACAAAAAGGAACAAAGGTAACGGTAATAAATCCGCGTATTACA
>Ga0256914_1003965_pt1 | contig 11417 bp, 10 predicted proteins | sample HulkmetaG_FD_191571 | JGI IMG/M metagenome (GOLD analysis project Ga0256914, IMG submission 191571) | Hydrothermal chimney microbial communities from Main Endeavour vent field at the Juan de Fuca Ridge, Pacific Ocean - Hulk | ecosystem: Environmental > Aquatic > Marine > Hydrothermal vents ...
CCCGTGATTGTCGGTGCCGACCCCAAAGGGGGAAAAGGACGCGGGGTTGTTTCTACCTGTTCCTACGAGGCCCGTGAATATGGGGTTCATTCCGCCATGCCCATATCGCAGGCTTACCGTTTGTGTCCGCATGGAATTTTTGTGCCTCCGAGAGGCGAGTTGTACGAATGGGTTAGTCAACAGATATTTGCCATCTTTAAACAGTTTACCGATTTGGTGGAACCGCTTTCCATCGACGAAGCCTTTCTGGATGTGACCGGAAGTGTCCGTTTGTTCGGCGATGCCGTTTCCATTGCCCGGAAAATAAAGCAACGCATTCGGGACGAACAGCGTTTAACCTGCTCCATTGGTGTTGCACCGAATAAGTATCTGGCCAAAATTGCCTCCGAACTGGAAAAACCCGACGGATTGGTGGTGGTCGAAGCGGACAAAATTAAGGAATTTCTTCATCCGCTGGATATTTCTTATTTGTGGGGTGCCGGAGAGAAAACTCAGCAAGTTTTGCGCAAGATGGGCATTAACACCATTGGCGATTTGGCCGGATTTCCGCTTTGGGTGCTCAAAGACAAATTGGGGGCTTTGGGTGAACATTTTTACCGTCTGGCGCACGGAATAGACGATCGGCAGGTCGTCGTACACAGCGAAGTGAAGTCGGTAAGCAACGAGCACACCTTCGAAAAAGACACCAATGATCCGGAAGTGATTCGTAAGCGCCTGATTTTGTTGACAGAAAAAGTGGGCTATCGTTTGCGCAAAAAAGGATTAAAGGGACGCACGATTCATTTTAAGTTGCGCTATGATGATTTTAATACGATTACCCGTGCGCAAACCATTGCCACCCCGACGGATCGAACGCAGGAAATACTGGACATTGTTTTGCGCTTGTTCGAACAGAATTATTTGCCGGGCAGGAAGGTGCGATTAACCGGGGTGGGGGTAAGCGGCTTCGATCCCAGGCACAATGCCCAACGCTCTATTTTCGAGACGATCGACGCCAAACAGGCCCGACTGGACAAGGTGCAGGATTTGTTGGTGGATCGTTTTGGCAACCACATTGTGCATCGGGCGGAGAGCCTGAGCCCGAAAACAAAGAAAAAGAACAAAAAGTAAGGAATTAGCGGGCCGACTCTCCGGGCAGTGCGAACACGTACAGTTTCGATTCTGCATCGCTAACGATGTAGGCCAGAGCATTTTGGAAATCGATGGCAATGCCTTCCGGCTTTTTTACGGGAATTTTAAATTGCCGGATCACCCCTTTGTCCGGAGACCACAGGTAAAAAGACTGCGATTGGTCACTTAAAATCCAGAAACGATTTTGCAGAGTGTCGGCCCACAAACCGGAATTGTCGTCATCAAAGGTAAGTTCGATTTGCCGTTTGATGCTAAAATCGGGATTTAAGGCGAGAAACAGGCCGGGAGATTTTTCTTTTATTGTGAAAAAATTGTGTTCGCGATCGATGCAAAGTCCTTCCAGCCCGCTGTTGTCAAATCCTTCCAGAATGCGGTGCCGTTCCAGTTCGTTCCCTTTTAGATCCAATTTAACCAATTCGCGCGAATGTTCTTCGGCCACCCAGAGAACCTGGCGGGCCGAATCGAACGTAATTCCTTCCAGATCGTATCCCTCGTAACGTAAAGTGTCCACAACCTGTCCGGTAAGCGTCATTTTGTACACGTGGTTGGTCTGGTCGCTTACCGTCCAGAGGAAAGTATTGTCCGCGTTCAGCGAAAGGCCGGAAGGCTCGGCAACCGTCAACTCGTAGGTGTGCAACGGTTTTAAAAACCGAGCCGACGATTCGTCGGGCGCCGGCTCGGTTAAGGAACATCCTTCCAGTAGCGCGAACGTCACGCCTAATAAAAGCAAAAGCTTTTTCATTGATTCGGCGCTCCGGGGGTGGGAGTGGTAAAGGTCGTCCAGTTATCGCTGCCGTCGGGCAGGCGTCCCATGGAAACATCGGTGGTTTGTTTGCCGAAAGTCAGCGAGTCGATGACGGTTGTGCCGTTCGGAGCGGTAAGGCAAATATCTTCTCCGCTGCTGGAAAGTTTAATATTGACGTGCAAAATACCCTGTTCGGGTTGTTTGTCGGCCCAGAGCACCAGAAAACCGTGTGCCGGAATGGTGGTGGAATCCGGGGCAGAAGTGGGAATTTGCCAGGCGGTTAAATCGGTCTTGTCGTCGGAGATGTACATGCCTCCGATGTCCACGGGAGTGTCGCCCGGGTTGTAAATTTCGATCCAGTCGTCAAATTCGCCGTATTCGTCGGCACAGCAGGCATCGTTACTGGCCAGGAATTCGTTAATGTAGAGGACCGGTGCCACGTAGCCCACCTCGAACGAAAGCGTATCGGAAGTAGTCGTGAGGTCTTTGGCATCTTTGGCCGTAATAAAATAGTAAATGCGCACCCCGTCTTCAAAAGGGCCGACCTGCACGCTGTAGGTATCGCCGTTGGCGCTCATGTCCACGGTCGACTGGAGCGAATCGCCGTAGGTCAGTGTTACGCTGCTCAAATCGCCGTCTTTGTCGGTAACGGTGGCCGAGATGGTTACCATGTCTCCGGCCTGAATGGTGTCGGGAGAAATTCGGATGTTTTCGATGACCGGAGGAACCGGGTTCGGCGCCGGTGGTTGACCGGTGTTTGAGCTTCCCGGCGTCGGCTTTTCAAAGGTTTGCCATTCATTGCCACCGTCGGGAACGCGCCCCATGGAAACATCGGTGGTTTGCGGACCGTAAGTGTATTCGTCGATAATGGTCTGGCCGTCCGATTCGGCCACGATGATGGATTCGCCTCCGCTGGAAAGTTTGAAATTCAAATGCAGTACACCCTGTTCCGGCTGGCCGTCGGCCCAGAGCACCAGAAAGCCTTTCGGAGGAATTTTTGTTTTGGCGTGATCGGTAGCCGGAATTTGCCATTTGTTGACTTCGGCCGGATCATCCGAAAAATAGAGCCCGGCGATATCGATGGTATCGGTTCCGTAATTGTACAATTCCATCCAGTCATCAAATTCGCCGTATTCGTCGGCGCAGCAGGCATCGTTGCTGGCCAGGAATTCATTAATGACCAGTTTGATGTCGCTTTTGGGCTTTTCCTGTGTGCCCGAAACGGTGTCATTTATTTTGCATCCGGTAATGATTAAACCGAAGGCAACAAAAAATAGCCAGAGATTGCGTTTTCTCATGATTGGCCTCTCCTTGTTGGTTTAAAAGAAAAATTTTGTCATGAATTGCAGGTAGCTGAACTGGTCATCACCCACAAAACCGTTGCCCGTGGCATTGGGCGAAGTTTCGACGCGGGTGAAATTGAGTTGAAAAACCATGTTGGCATTGGCGTACCAGTTCAAAGCCAGCGTGTAGTTGTTGGCCCGGCCGCCCAAAATGAGCGCCTTGGTATCGGACAAATTCAAATGGCTAAAGCGCAGGCCAATTTCCCAGGCACCGGTTTTTTCGTTATTGGGAATTAACTGACCAAATTCGCCTTCTTTCTTGTTCCACGGACGCGATTCACCGGTAATTGTCCACAAAAAGTACACGTAGCCGCCATCGAAGTGTGCGGTGGAGAGATTGTTCAGACGTTTAACCTGCACAAAATTGTATTCGGCCTGCAAATGGTAATTTTTGTAGGCAATGGCACCTTCGATGCCCTGACGCAGGGTGTAATCGGTGTTGCGAATTTTGCCGGTGTTCAGGATTTCCGTGTCGCCGATTTTTGTTTCGGGTTCGCTTTTGAAGTCAACGGTGTTGGCCTGGTCGTCCGGGTTGGTAAAGGCGGCCGAAATTCCGGTGTGCACAACCAACTGGGAAGTCTGGATAGGGGCCACGGCCAGCCGTGTGGCAAATCCGCCGCCGGTTTCGTCTTTGGTTTTGTCTTTTTTCGTGTCAAAGGTTTGCCCGTACACGGCGCTGCGGATGTTCCAATGGTCGCCCCAATGGGCATATTGCAGGGCCATGCGGCGTCCCATTTTAAAGGCCAGTGCGTTGTAAGCCCTTTCGGAAAAGGCGATGTAACGTGAACTGGTCAAAATTTCCAGACCAAAAGGCACTTTAAAATGCCCGAACTTTATTTCACTGTTTTTCAGGCCCCGGTAGGCCAGGAACATGTCTTTAATTTCTACCACGCCTTCGGCAATATCCATGTCCCACTCGGTGCGCCAGTTTTTCCACAACTTCATTTTGATGGCCAAGCGGGCTTTGCGCAAATGGGTGCCGTTACTCAGCTTGTTTTTGTTCTCGAAAAAGTAGGCACCGTTAATAAAGGCCCGACCGTCAAAACGACCGGAAAAGTCGCCATCTTGCGATTTCCAAAAATAAATGCCGTTGTCCCATTCCGAAGTTCCTTTACGCACATCTTTGCTTTGGGCAAAGGCCATCCCGGCAAGTAAAAGAATAAAAATGAAGAGCTTACCGGTCGATCTCATCCCTCTTTTCATCCCATTTCTCCTTTAATTAAGTTGAACGTTGTTATTTTTTGACTTTAAAGATTAAATACAAAGTCTGCAATTTTTTTCGCAGCGCCTTGTTGTATTCTTTGTTCAAAGGATTTTTTTCGTCCTTTTTGAAACGCCAATCGGGACTCAATTCGGCCAATGCCTTTTCCAGCTCCCATTTGTGGGTAAACACCTTTCCGTACAAAGCACGAATGGCCCGAAGCTGTCCCGGGGTAAAATAGGCCGGACTTAATTCCTGCCGCGCCACGGACGAATCGATCACAAAACTGTCTTTTTCTGCAATCTGAAAAATTTGGTACAGTTGCGATTCGTCCAGGTCTTCCAGAGATTTCAGCGCAGAACGAAATTGCGACATGTTGTGAAATTCTTTGCCCATTAATTTTTGCAAATTGTGCGTGGGAATGTTGTGGGCTTCGATTTCTTTGAGCACCGGCTGGGAAATTTCGTACGTAACGGGACGCACGACTTCTTGCTCGAAAACATTTTGTACCACAAATAAAAGTACAAAAGAGAGCAATCCTGCGGCCAGAGGCGTGGAAACCCAGCCCGAAGCGATTTTTCCCAGAATGCCGTAGTTAATGCCTTTGCCTCCTTTGGCCAAACCAATGCCGATTACTCCGCCGACAACGGCCTGCGAGCTGGAAACCGGCACCAACGGAATGGCCGGCAGACCGTGGGCCAAAAGCCAGTGCTCCAGCGATTCCGAAGCGAACAAAAAGAGTACGAGCGATTCCGAAAGTACCACAATCAATGCCATTACCGGGGTGAGCTTGTACACCTCGCTGCCCACGGTGGTCATTACTTTGTAGGAATAGGTGTAAATGCCCACGGCAATGGCCAGTCCACCCAGCAAGAACAACTGCTGAATGGCCGTAAAATGCACAATGTTCAGCAAATACAAATCTTTGAAAGGATTAGAAGGCACAAACACGCCCATCACATTGGCGATGTTGTTTGCGCCAAGGCTGTAAGCTCCGAAGGCCCCTACCAAAATTAAACCGGCACGCGTGTAGGCATCCAATTCCAGCATGTGGATGCGGGCCTTGCCTAAAATTAGTTTGAAAAGTTTAAAAAGTACAATGGAAAAAACGGCGGCCAGTACCGGAGAAATGACCCACGTTCCCAGAATTTTTCCCAGAGAATTCAGATCGGTGGGAGAACCGGTGAACAGGTTCCAGCCGATAATGGCGCCAACGATGGCCTGTGTGGTGGACACCGGCAAACTCAATTTGGTCATCCAGGCCACGGTTGCCCCTGCGGCCAGCGCCACGGTAAATGACCCGGCCAGGGCGTTAACCGCACCCAATTTGCCCAGGGTGTGCGCCGCACCGGCCCCGCTGATAACCGCCCCGATGATGACGAAAACGCTGGCCACAATGGCGGCCACTTTAAAACGCACCATCTTGGAGCCAACCGCCGTTCCGAAAATATTGGCTGCGTCGTTTGCTCCCAACGACCAACCCAAAAACAGACCGCTAAGTAAAAAAAACCAAATCATGCTTCAGGCTCCCGTTTATAAGTAGCGTTTGATGGTTGCGATGGCCAAACGATCCGTTACGTCTTCGGCCTCGTCGGCAATGTTTTCGATGTGGTAGGCAAAATAGCGCATGTGAATTTTGTGGCTCAAACGCAGATCTTTGCGAAAGACAATACGCTTGATTTTGCGGGCGATTTTGTCCGATTCGTTTTCGTAAAACTGTACCTTGTTAATGTGGTCGCGCACGGCATTCAAATCGCGGAAATAGGCACGAATGGCCAAAACCATTGCTTCGACCGCCGCCGTGGAAACTTCGGCCAGCTCAATGTACATCTGGTGAAGTTCGGGAATGAGTTCGGGAATTTCCACGGAGAACTGCATCAGCGTTTCGTTCATGGTATTTAATACGGCGTCGGTACTTTCCAGAAGACCCAGAACATCTCCGCGTGATTCCGGAATGAGGGTGTGCTCGTACAGGCTGGTTTCGATCTGGCGGCGCAATTGGTCGCCATGACTTTCCAGACTGTCCAGATCGTTCAGACGTTCTTCGAAATCGTCCATGCTGTTTTCCAGATAGTATTTTACACCCTGACGAAAGAGCAGTGCGCCCCGTACGACGCAATCCAAATATTCATCGATTTGCGCTTCCAGTAATTTGGTTTTTTTGAATAATAATGCCATGATACTTCCTCTATTTTTTAGTCTTAAATTTCTCTTTGAAAATCGGGTAAAAGAAGGATAAAAAGGCCAGGATCAAAAGAATTAAACTGACCGGCCGGGTAAAAAAGATGTGCCAATCGCCCATCAAAAGAGCACGACGGAAGTTGGTTTCGGCCAGGAAACCCAGGATGAGTCCCAAAATTACCGGAGCCGTGGGGAAATTGTAGCGTCGCAACAGCCAGCCCAAAATACCGAAGCCCAGGCAGCTCCACACATCGAACATGGAATTGTTGACCGAATAGCTGCCGATGAAGGCGATGGCCAGAATAATGGGATAGAGCAGTTCCTTGGGCAAAGAGATGATTTTGATCCACAATTGGTTGCCCAGGTAGCCCAGAACAAACATGGCCAGATAGGCAAAAAACAAACTGGCGAACAGCCCGTACACTACGGCTGCGTTGCTCTTGAAAAGCTCCGGGCCGGGCGTTAAACCGTGCAACATCAGCGCGCCAATGAGTACGGCGGTAGCGGCGCTGCCCGGAATGCCCAACGTTAAAAGCGGGACAAGAGCACCACCCACCGAGCCGCTGGTGGCCGCACCGGAAGCCGCAATACCATCCAGTGCGCCTTTGCCGAATTTTTCCGGATTTTTGCTAATGCGTTTGGCCTCGCCGTAGGCAATAAAGGCGGCGATGGTTGCTCCCGCTCCGGGTACTACGCCAATCAGCGTGCCGATGATCGACGATTGGAAAATGGTGCGTTTGATTTGCCAGATTTCTTTGAACCTGGGCATTTGTGCGGAGATTTTTTTGACCGTCGATTGCACCTTTTCCGATTTTTCCAATGAAAGAAAAATTTCGCCCAGAGCAAACAGGCCAATCAACGCGGGAATAAAACCGAACCCGTCGGCCAGCTCAGGAATGCCAAAGGTAAAGCGCAGATAGCCGGTAAACGGATCCATGCCCACGGTGTTTAAAAGCAGGCCGATGAGTGTGGCAATAAAGGCCTTAATCCAGTTTCCGCGCGAGAGCGATGAGATGATTGTCAGACCGAAAACAGCCAAAGCAAAATATTCGGCCGGGCCGAATTTCAAAGCGGCTTTGGCCAAAGGGCCTGAGAAGAAAACCAAAATGAGTGCTCCGAAAAATCCGCCGACCGTGGAGGCAATTACCGAAGTGCCCAGGGCGCGGCCGGGTTGTCCCTGCTTGGTGAGCGGGTAACCGTCAAAGGTGGAAACAATGGCCGAAGGCGTGCCCGGGGTGTTAATGGCAATGGCCGTAATGGTACCTCCGTAATTGGCTGCGGCGTAAACCGAAGTGAGCAAAATGAGCGCGTTTAACGGATTCATGCCATAGCTGAACGGCACCAACAAAGCGACGCCCATAGCCGGCGACAGCCCGGGAATAACGCCTACCAGAATTCCCATCATCACCCCAATGACGATGATGAACAATGGCGTCCAGTTTAAGATGAGTTGAAAGCCCTGTGTTAAGTATGTCAGAATTTCCATAATGTCCGTCGTGCTTATTCGTTAAAAATTTTTAATTCGTAATTCGTAATTTTTAATTCGTAATTTCTACCCCAAAAACTCTTCATCAATAGAACCATTTCCCCGTGGGTAAAGGCACCTGCAAAATTTTGTAAAACACCACATACGAAAACAAAATGTAGCTAAGTGCCGTGGCCCAAATGAGCACGTGCCTGCGGTAATTGAGCAGATAGGCTCCGCCGATGAGAAACAGGAATGTGGTAATGTAATAGCCCAGATACGGCACCAAAATCACGTACAGCAACATCAGCCCTGCCAACAACACGGGGGTACGTAGTTGGGAGGCCGGGGCCGCATCTATCTGTTTTCCGTTTTTGATGTGGGTTACAATCATCCACAGGCTAAAGAACCACAGCCCGTAAATCCACAGCCGGGGCATGGAAGCCGGCCCCACGGTAGCCGTGAGCTTGCCTTTGGGAAAATCAAGCGTCAAGGTGTAAAGAAAAATGCCCAAGAAGATGAGCAGCAGACCGATGACCGTATCGGCCGAGATCCACTGACGCTTGAAGGCAAAGGTCAGCCCGATGACCAGCCCGTACAGGGCCAGAAGCAGAAGAGCGGTTCGCGTTTGTTTTTTTGTTTTTTCCGGCGCCGCCGTTTTGAGAATGCCAGCTTTTTCCAGATATTTGATGGCCTCTTTTTGGTCGTGATTCACATGCCGGGTAAATGTGGGATGGTCCCAAAAAACGGGCTGTGCGGCCGTGCTGTGCACAAATTTAAGCCAGGCAGAATCCTGACTTACTTTGCGGAAAAATTCGGTTAAAAAGGTAATGGCCTGCGCATCGGTTCCTTTTTTTACGGCATAGCCCCGCCAGAGTACCTCACTTTTAAGCGGATACCCTTTTTCAACGAAAGTGGGCGTGTCCGGAAAGTGGGGCAGGCGTTCGGGGGCGGCCACGACCGCCACCATCAAATCGGGGCGTCCCAGTACGTCCACGGGATTGCCCACGTACACGGCGCCTTGCCGGCCCATCAATGCGGCCAGTGCGTCGGACCCGCCTTCGTAAGGAATCCATTCCCCTTTAATGCCCAGCACTTCCCATGTTTTAACGGCCATTAAATGGTCAACCCCGCCGACCAGCGGGCCCAGCCAGCGTTGTTTGCCATGCTTGGCTCTGGCATCGCGAATAATGTCTTCCAGCGTGCGCACTTTGGAATGACGGTTGGTAATCAAGGCTTCCGGGTCGACGACCATGCAGGCCAAAAAGTAAAAGTCGTCCATGCTAATGCCGCTTTTGGTTAACAGAACCGTGGAAATAAACGATTTTGTCACGGCCAGCACGGTGTAGCCGTCATCGGGTTTGCTCAATACCGTGCGCATGGCCACAATGCCCGAGCCGCCGCTTTTGTTTTCCACCAAAATCGGCACCGGGCAATATTTGCGTCCGATGTTGGCAATTTGCCGCGAGGTAATGTCGATGGCGCTGCCCGGCTTGGAATGCACGATGATTGTAATCGGTTTTTCGGGAAAACGTGCCCACAACGAAGAAATTCCCAAAATGAGAAAAAGCAATGCCCCGATTCCGGAATGACGAATGAATTTAGCCATAGGGTTATTTCATGCCTTTACGTTTTACAGCTCGTGTTTCCAGTTTTTAAAGGGATTTTTCATCAGCATGGAATTGTAAAAGCGCGGATCGCCGGTGACTTCTTTGCCCAGCCAGGCCGGTTTCTCAAATTCCTGATCCTCCGATTCCAATTCCACTTCGGCAATGGTCAAACCTTCGTTGTCGCCGTAAAATTCGTCCACCTCAAAGGTGTGTTCGCCGGCCTTAACCAAATAGCGGGTTTTGTCAATTACACCCGGTTCGCAAATTTTCAGCAGGTTTTCCGCGTCTTCTTTGGGAATTTCGATTTCCCATTCAAAGCGGCTGGCGCCCGAGGCGTTACCGATGCCTTTTACGGTTAAATAGCCCTTGTCGCCCTTGATGCGTACGCGAACCGTGCGTTCCGGTACCGAAGAGAGATACCCCTGTACAATGCGGGTGGATTTGAACGCATCTTTTTTAAAGGAATCGTCTTTTACCAAAAATTTACGTTCGATTTCTTGTGCCATGATGTTCTGCCTTTCTTTCGTTTACTTGTATTTTGCCGATTTAGCAGGTGCCGTGGGCCAGCAAGGCAACGGGTTCACCTTTTGCGAACAGCTCGTTGTACAGAGCACAGGCCTGCGGAGTTTTTTGCACGATCAGTTGCTTTCCCTTGCTTTGCACAAAGGCGCGCACCTCGCCGGGTACTTCCAGCGCTCCGTAATAGCCGTTTCCGATGATTATCGTTTTAACCCGCGGGTTGTCGATGACCGGGGCAAGCATGTCCCGTGTGAGCAGGTGCCCTTTGCGCTCTTTCCACGGCTGAAGCCGACCTTCAACCAAACAAATGTCTTTGCCCGCACCGACAATGGTGCCGTCATTCCGTTTGGCATTTTCCTGACCGTTAATCACAAAGCGGCCCCAGGAGATTTCCTCAATGGGGCCGGAAGCAAAACGATGTTTTTCCATGATTACGCGTTGCCGTTAATAAGGTAAACCAACCTGCATTTTCATGGCTTTGATGTAATTAATGTTTTCGTAATGATCCAATCCCAGCTTTTTGACGGTTTTAATGACCAATTCGGGATCGGCATGTTCCACGGCGATGGTGCGGATGGGTTTGCCGTTAAAGGTAACTTCGGCAAATTCCACGATGCAGTCGTCAATCATAAAGCCGTGTCGTTCTTTTTGCACATTAACGGTGTACAGCTCTTTATTTTTGCTGATTAATTCGGTCAAATATTCATCGTAGGTGTATTCATCTTTTTCAAAATAGGGAAAGGGCAGATTGAACGCCTTGTACACAATGGCCAGATCGGTAATGTGAATGGGAAAGCCGGCTTTTAAAATGGGCGTCCACTGTTCCAGCCCGTCCGTATTTACGCGCAGCAAGGTTTTGATATCCATCAGCTCGTCGCGGATTTTGGTGTTGTCGTTACTGCGTTCCGAAAGGATGTAAATTTCGGCGCTCTGGCGGACTTTGCCTTCCGGGTATTGTTGAATGGCTTTGATGCCGTCTTCCAGCGAATCGCCGAAAGTGCGCCATTCCCAGCGAGGAATGATTTTTTCCATAGGGTCGTCTCCTTAAAAAGTTAAAATTCATTACAACCATCCGAAGGAAGACAAAGATTGTGCCATAAGTTTTTTGGAATGAGCAAAATCGGGAGGGAAGGGGGCCGGGCCTGAATTTACGGCAGAAAAGCACAGCGCGGGCCGGTTTTGCGCTCTGGCGAAATTTGGCCGGTTGACGAAATTTCGACGA
>Ga0256914_1003966_pt1 | contig 11416 bp, 9 predicted proteins | sample HulkmetaG_FD_191571 | JGI IMG/M metagenome (GOLD analysis project Ga0256914, IMG submission 191571) | Hydrothermal chimney microbial communities from Main Endeavour vent field at the Juan de Fuca Ridge, Pacific Ocean - Hulk | ecosystem: Environmental > Aquatic > Marine > Hydrothermal vents ...
CATGGGAAAAACTTGAAAGAGAGGGCTAAGGAACTTATAAAGATTGCTCATCCAGATTTCAGAGAGGAGCTTGAGAAGGCTGCAAAAGAAAGGAAATTGATTTAGAAATGAAAGGTGGGCGCCCCCTCCGGGGGCGCCCACCTTTCATATAAGGGATTTTAAAAAACTGCCCCACCTGTTTGAAAACGTTTTCGTTGCAATAGAGACCTTCCTGACTAAGACTGCCTTCTATCATTCATTATGCTTCCTTATGTTAATAGACCTCATCCCTTTGTTAACTCTATAGTCGAAAAAGAATTTCTAATCAGCTCAACTCTGATCCACTTAGAAAATTATATTCAACCCTGTTTAGGGATACATTTTGCAAAAAAACATTTATCTTATGCAATGAATTCTTCTCCTATTTGATAAGCTTATTCGATAAGATAGTTAGACTGAAAAAAAGAGTTCTATGATAAAATGGTAGCTCCATATCACCAAATTTTTAAATTTCTCAGCCGAATTTATTCCTACCTTATAAGATAAGTGCCTATCTGGATTTTAAAAACCTCTTTCCCGTTCAAAATATCCAATTTTCCATTTGTAACATCATAAGTCCTGTTGAATGCCAGGAAAATTCCAGAAAATGCGGATGGTTGGTAGGAGAGAACTGCATTCAGTGTCAACTCATTTATGTCATTCTTTTTATCCACTTTGTAAGCCATATAAGGTTTCAGCAGAGTGTGTTTGAAGAAAAGAGGGATTTCTCCATACAACTGAGTTATAGTGAGGTCATCGAGATCAGATTTGAGATGGTTCAGTCTGAATCCAAGATTTATATTGTGGAGAGAGAGGGCACCTCCAATTTCTGGATTTATCATATCTCCGCCGAGATATTTTCCAAAGGGAAATTCAATATAAAAGTTTTTCCACGCTGAGATCTGGTACGCAAGAGAAATTGTTATAAATTTGTCTTTTGTATCACTTATCCCAAACCATTTGAGATATCTTCTATCGTGGGTACTCAATCCGATTGATGCGACAAAAGGAAAATGTGCGTAAGTGAAATACCATGACAAACTACTTTCCTCGAGGTCTCCTGTGTATTTGTCAGTCATGTATTTTCCATAGAGAAACGTTCTCGCAAGAGTTTTACGATCCAGGAATTTTGAGTAGTTCAGGTATGCCAGGTAGTATCTTATTCCGTCAAAATAAAGGTTGAGATAATTCAACGGAGATATGAAGGCGCTGTCAACGTCTCTGGCAAGAAACTTGATTTTCAGGCCCTGGAGGATGTCGCGCGATATCTCAGCCTGCAAGAAATTCGAGCTTTTATCCATTCTCCGAGAGTATTGGATACTTGTGTTGAGATGGTACTTTGAACTATGAAACGTAAAGTCTCCGGAAAATACGTTGTATCCGATCTCATTAGCGTTGAGGAGAGTGCCAATAACGATGTTTTTTAAAGGTGAAAAGTTTACCCTCGTAAAAGTTACAGTGCCAAGGGAATCATCTTTTATATACCACGTTCCAAAAGAGCTTTTCTGTTGAGTGGTACAGAATTTGAAACCGTAAGATGGATATGCGATGTTTCTTGTTCTGATAAGATTTTTGGGAGATTTCAGAATCGAGCTCCCTTCAACAAAGAATGGGCGTTTTTCCGGGTAGTTTATAGGCAATCTTGATAAGTTGATGTCAAGGAGGTCAACGTCAACCTCGGAGAAATCCGGTTTATATGTGAAATCAAGTAAAGTGCCTGCTCCCTGCTTGAATCTTATTGTTATGCCACCTTTGAAAACGGGGTCTTCAGAAGGTTTATGTTCGATTCTGAATGATGGTATGGCATAAAGATCATAGTTTTTCTCAGGTCGTATGTAATTGAAGTCAAGTTTGAAGCTGGCCGTTTGTTCGGGAGATACTTCAATTGATGGGTAAAGAAGCTGGATCTCGGATTTTTCAACGATTACTCTTACAATTTGCAATCCCCAGCTTGATCTGGCGTATGATAAATCTTTGAATGGAATATAAATTAATGCGTCCCAATAGTTCTTTTTTACGTTGTTTTTTACTTTGATATCACCATCCCACTCGGCTAACTTTCCCGAAAGAATAATTTTGTCCATAATGGTTCCGAGTGGATTTACACCGATGTAATAGGCATTCTCTCTGTCTTCACTTGTAGAGATGAGAAGATAAACAGCATCTTCCGCTTGCTCAGAGAGTGCTTTGGAATCCCTTTTCCTTGAGCTCGCATTGATCTTGCCTTTTTGCCACATCTTAATGTAAAAAACCAGGCCCTTCCTTGTATACCCAAGGTAGACCTTTGTTGAATCCTGTGGATGTGGATCCTTTTTGGGTATAACCATTTCGAGGGTTTTGTAATCTTTGACTTGAAAAATGTCTGCTGGAGTGTGGAGTTTATGAAAAGTTAGACTCATTGAGAGAGCTACAACTAACAACAGCATAACACACCTCCCAAAATTACTTAGATATTGGTCGATTTTGCAAATGGGGATATACGATGAACGACCTCACCCAGGGCATTCCCTCAAATCCCCATAAAATTTTACATAGTATAAAACTTTAGAATAGTGAATTTCAATAACTTGTTAAACAGTTTCAATAAAAATTCCTAAAAAACCATGAATTCATTATTTAAAAATTATGTTCTTTCCGATTCTAAAAAAGATTTTCTTTTATTTTTTTGGCAGCAGACTCTGGAGAAACAGTATTTATGTAGTAGCCCGTTCCAACCTCAAAACCGGCGAGTCCTACAAGTCGTGGAAGTATCTCAATATGCCAGTGAAATTCTTCTACCTCCAGAGAATGAATGATCAGGTTGTATGAGAATCCCCCAAGTACTTTCTTGTAGGCTTTTAGCAATTTCAGGAGGAATTTCGAAAGATACTGGAGTCTCTCATCTGATGCCTTTCCAAAGCTGTGCTCGTGTTCTGACGGTACAACCCACGTCTCGAATGAGAAACGCGAGCCAAATGGTGCAAAGGAAACAAACCCATCCTCATTCATTATAAGTCTCTCTTTCTTTCTCACTTCAATGTCAAGTACTCTGCATAGTGATTTTCTTTCTTTCATTCCATGCAGTTCTTTTTTTAAAGTTTCAGGTATTTCACTCATTGCCAGTATCTGGGTATGAGGATGTGGTAAAGATGCACCTGCGTACTTTCCCCAGTTCCTAAAAATATGCACATATTTTACTCCTCGCTTACGGATAAGTTCCCTGTATCTTTCTCTATATGTCCATAAAATAGAGAAAATATGATCCACCGGGAGGTCAGATAGATCACTAAAATGATCGGGTGATTCTATGACAACTTCATGATAACCAAAAGCCGATTTAGACACCAGAAATTTTTCATGAATTTTGGTTGAAGGAGGCTTTTCCCCAATTACCGCGGGATATTTGTTTGGGACAACTCTAACAAGCCAGCCATTACTGTTCTCCACCCTCATAATTTCCGGTGGTGTATTTTCTTCTCTACCTGGACAGAAGGGACAGGTTTTCTGGGTTTCGGTGTACTTGTCCGGTGAAAATGCAATGGGTCTGAATCCCCTCTCAGGCGAAACAATAACCCTGGCTCCTGTAACCGGATCAAATCTAATCTCTGGCATTTTTCAACCCTTTCGCCATCCTGAGAATCCTGTTGCGAAGTTGTCTCCTATGAAAAGCCACCTGTCTTGCCATATTTTTTGTAAAAATCCGGTACCATGCAGGTCGGGTTACATCGGTTGATCCTGGATGTTTTCTATACCTGTAAAGTACTTTGTGCACCCTTATTACCTGATATTTTTCGGATACCTTGAGAACCATGTCGTAATCCTCACCATAATTCCCATAGTTTTCCTCATCAAAAAGACCCATTTCGAATAATACCTTTTTTCTCCATACACGAACAGCACCGGCGCCTTCTACCCTGAGGATGTTGTTCCTATCGTATTCAAGGTGCCGAATGACACCGAATTCTTTGAGTGGGTTTCCGGATTCGTCCATTAATTCATAATAAGAAATTGCAAGACCTGCGTATGGATTCTTTTCGAGCGCTTCAACCATGAATTTTAAAGTTTCTGGTAGATAAACATCGTCAGAATCTAACTGTGCGATATACTTCCCGCGTGCATTCCTTATACCTGTGTTAAGGGCGAGTGAGATGGTACCGGAAGGATTCTGGAATAGTTTAACCTTGCCTGTGGATGTGTACTTTCTGACGATATCCTGAGTACCATCAGTTGACCCATTGTCCACAACAAGAACTTCGTATGAATCAAATTCCTGGTTTAACACACTTTCAATAGCGGTTCCGATGAACTTTGCTCTATTTAATACAGGAATTACTACCGAGACCATCAATTCGTAATTTTCTACAGGGTCGTAAACCCGTTCATAATATCCATCAAGATATGCATCATTTCTGAGTAAAAAGTCCTTAAAAACCTTCTCGTACTCGAGCTCCTCTTCTGGTTTGTAAAATAAATATCTAAAACTCCTTGAATGTAATTTTTTCGCCATTTCATCGTTCTCTGGTTCGAGTGTTGAATACAGAATGTCAGGAAGGTGTATGAAGGGTGTTTTCTGATCACGGAGTTTCAATTTTAAGTCATAAAGATAGGCGTAGTTCAGATGATCGAGAACCTGGATGCTTACGGGAGGAACCAGTGTCACCACATGGCCAAAATCAAATCTTTCGGTGAAGTCGCCATTGTAATCAAAGAGAGTTTTTTCTTCTTTTCCACTTTCAAGATAGTCAGAATATACGAATGATCCAGTGTATTTCTCAACTGTTTTAAGGAATTCAGGTTGAAAAATAACCCCCGGGGTAGCAAAGACCACTATATCGTTGAGCAGGGTGTTGATAAGGGCGCCAACGTTTTTTCTCTCATAAGTTTCAACTCCGGGGATAGGGACATCTGATATAGCGATAATCCTTGAGAATTGTTTGGATAAGGAAATGGTTTTTTCCAGAAGTGGAATTTCATCCTTATGAAGAACATCAAAGAAAAGAGTAGCCATATCAACCCCAACGAATTATATTAGCGCCCCATGTGAAGCCGGCGCCAAAGGAAACGGTAAGGATCAGATCACCTTGCTTTAAAAGACCGTTTCTTTTCATCTCTGCGAGAGCGATTGGAATTGAGGCAGCACTTGTATTCCCATACTTATCAATGTTGATATAGACCTTTTCCGGTGGGAGGCCAAGTTTTTCACGTGTAGCATCAATTATTCTAACATTTGCTTGGTGAGGAACGAGCCAAGTGATATCTTCCTTTTTCAAGCCAGCTTTTTCCAGTACTCTGAGTGCGGCCTGTTGCATATTTATGACTGCATATTTAAAGACTTCTCTACCCTTCATGACGGTATAATGTAATCTTTTTTCCACAGTTTCCCTGGAGGCCGGTCTCCTCGAGCCACCTGCAGGGAGATAAAGGAGATCGCCGAGGAAACCATCACCTCCGAGATGGGACGCGATGATTCCAAAAGGTGTGTCATCCTTTGTGACCACAGCTGCACCCGCTCCATCACCAAACAGAACGTAGGTTCCTCTATCCTGTGGATCCATAAATTTGGTGAGGTTTTCTGCCCCAATTACAAGTATTTTATCGTAATTTGGAAGATGAAGAAGCCCTCTGGCAACCTCAAGGCCATAAATAAAGCCGGGGCACGCAGCCTCCATATCAAAGCAAGGTTTCCCTTTTATTCCAAGATTTTTCTGAACAATACAGGCTGTTGCAGGATAAAACATGTCTGGGGTGGCTGTGCCTACAATGATCATGTCGATATCGTCTGGTTCCAAGTTGGCATCTTTCAGCGCTTTTTTTGCCGCTTCAGTTGCAAGGTCTGACGTTGCAATTTCAAAAGGAGCAATTCTCCTTTCAACTATGCCGGTTCTTGTCCTTATCCATTCATCTGAAGTATCAAGAACCTTCTCAAGATCAAAATTTGTAACAACGTTCTCCGGGACATAACTCCCTATACCGATAATCCTTACACCCATTTTTACACCTCAGGGAAATTTAATAGAGAGTTAAATCTTAATAAGTAACGGCGGGTTTTATCAAGTTTTTTGGATTTTCAAAAATAGAACTTTATTTGTTTATGCTAACTTTCATGGTTTTTGAGACTGATTCTTAAAATCTTGACAGAAGCCCTAAAAAGAGTTAATATGAAATAAAAACCTGAACGGAGGTGAATAAGAAATGTTTGGATTCGGAAGAGGATTCGGAAGATGGTTCGGTGGATGGGGTAGAGGTTGGTGGGGAGGTAGAGGATTTGGTTGGGGAGCAAGACTTGGTTATTGCCCCTGGACTGGCTTGCCAAGAGGATGGAGATGGATGGGATGGTATGGAACATATCCATCTGCATATACTCCTGCATACCAGACTGGACCGTATTACGCAGGAAATCCGTACTACACTGGCGGGGTGGAAAATGTAGATTCCTTGAAGGCACAGGCCGCCGCCCTGCAGGAGGAGATAAGAAGAATTGAAGAAAGGATAAAACAGCTGGAGGATCAGGGAAGATGAAAATCGCTGTAACATCTACAGGACCCAATCTTGATTCCCCTGTTGACTACAGGTTTGGTCGGTGTGCGTATTTCATAATAGTTGACACGGATACCTTGGAATTTCAGGCAATTCCCAATCCTGCTTCCGCGGCTCCCGGTGGAGCAGGTACCATGGCTGCTCAGTTTGTTGCCTCACAGGGAGTGAGTCATGTTATCACTGGAGAGGTTGGTCCAAATGCCTATCCTGCCCTTATGGCAGCTGGTGTGACCCCGGTGACCGGGGCTACAGGTACCGTCAGGGAAGCTGTAGAAGCATTTAAAAGTGGAAGACTGCAGGCTGGTACATACGCAGGCTGGTCGCGTATGGGTACTCCCGGGTGGAATCCTGCTCCGTCTCCTGCAAGAACAGATGAAATTAAATTTTTGAAATCTCAACTTGAGGTCCTTAAAGGACAGCTTAATAGTTTGCTTGAGCGAATAAGTAAGCTTGAGAAGGAGGAGAAATAATGCGAGTAGCAATTACTTCTACTGGTCCGACACTCGATTCCCCGGTGGATCCGAGGTTTGGTCGGTGTGCGTATTTCATAATAGTTGATACAGATACTATGGAATTCCAGGCAGTCCCCAATCCTGCGGTTAATGCAACAGGGGGAGCAGGAACGATGGCTGCTCAACTTGTTGCCTCTCATGGTGTTCAGGCGGTTGTAACAGGTGAAGTTGGTCCTAATGCCCTTGCTGCACTTCAGGCGGCAGGTATCGGAATGATTACCGGAGTCGCAGGAACCGTGAGAGACGCTATTGAAATGATAAAGAGTGGAAATTTCACGATGTCCACCCCGCAAGTCTCACCAACAGCTCCACCAGGTCTAGGATTTGGAGGCCGTGGTGGAGGTTGGGGCCGTGGCAGAGGTGGTTGGGGTAAAGGCCGTGGTGGCGGAGGATGGGGACGCGGTGGTGGCCGTGGAGGTGGATGGGGACGTGGCGGTGGTGGAGCCTGGGGACCAGGATTCTAAAAATCCTTGAGGATCTAAATTATGAAAATTTCAGTAGCTTCTGGTAAGGGAGGTACAGGCAAAACTTTTGTCTCTACCTCCCTGGCTTTAAGTATAAATGATAAATTGACCTTCCTCGACCTGGATGTTGAAGAGCCTAACGCTCATATTTTTATTAAACCGGAATTCGAGGAAGAAAGGGATGTTGGTATACCGGTACCTCGTGTAGACTACGATAAGTGTGACTTTTGTGGTGTATGTCAGGAAGTATGTGCGTATAATGCCATTTTTGCATTCCCGAACACGAAAAAAATTGTCGTATTTGATGAGTTGTGTAAGGGCTGTGGAGCCTGTGTCGTTCTATGCCCCCAGAAAGCCCTCTATGAAGTGCCACGACCAGTTGGTAAAATGAGACACGGCCGTAACGGTAGAATAGAATTCTTTGACGGAAAACTGAACATAGGAGAAATTAACACTACGTATATGATCACATATATTCAGAAACAGGTAAAAAATTCTGAGCTTATTATTGTCGATTCTCCTCCGGGCACTTCATGTCCAATGATTCAGGCAGTTAAAGACTCTGATTTTGTCGTGCTTGTGACGGAGCCCACTCCCTTTGGTCTATTTGATCTTAATCTTGCATACGAGGTTGTTAAAAAAATGGGTATCCCCTCAGGTATCGTAATCAATAGATACGGTATTGGCAATGACGAGGTTGAAAAGTTTGCCAGCGAAAGAGGAATTCCTATACTAATGAAAATTCCCTTTTCACGGGAAATTGCTGGTTACTACTCAAAGGGTGTCCCTGTAGTTCAAGTAATGGAAGAGTGGCGAGTGAAGTTTCAAAAGGCCTACGAGACCATAAGGCGAATACTAAAGGAGGGTGAACATGCTTGAAATTGCGGTTGTTAGTGGAAAAGGTGGTACCGGTAAGACTTCTGTAACAGCAGCTTTTGCTACGCTGATTAAATCTAAAGTCCTCGCTGATTGTGATGTAGATGCTCCTGATTTACATTTGATCCTGAAGCCTGAAATAAAGCAGTCAAGTGAATTCTATGGAATGAGACGTGCTTATATCAGGCTTGACGATTGCACGTGGTGTGGAATTTGCCGTGAATACTGCCGATTTGACGCTATTAGTGAAGATTATGTCGTTGATCCTGTTGCATGCGATGGATGTGAATTATGCTATCACCTCTGTCCAGAAAAAGCAATTGATTTGAAGCCAACACTTGCAGGTCACTGGTACGTTGCAGAATCGAGATTTGGCACGTTCGTTTATGGCATGCTTGAAATTGGGGAAGAAAACTCCGGAAAACTTGTGACTGTGATTAGAAAACAGGGACTATTCCTCGCACAAAAGGAGAATGCAGATTTTCTTCTTGTGGATGGCCCACCGGGAACCGGTTGCCCGGTAAATTCTACTTTATCTGGACTTAAATACGCATTTGTAGTCGCTGAACCTACACAATCCGGTCTGCATGATCTCGGTAGAATTGTTGACCTTATGGAGCATTTTAAAGTTTATCCACTTGTCGTAGTGAACAAGTTTGATCTCAACGAAGAGATGTCTGATAGGATTGAGAAATATGTTGAGGAAAGAGGCGGGACTGTTCTTGGGAGAATACCTTTTGATCCAGCTGTGACTGAATCTATGACTCAGGGCCTCAGTGTAATAGAATATGGAGATTCGCCAGCCTCTCAGGCCATAAAAACGGTATGGGAAAAGTTTTTGTCCGGAGTGAATCTATAAAAACTTTGAGTGGTTAAATTTATAAGGTCCTCTTTTTGATTCCAACTTTGAGTGGTTTTTATAATTTTACTCTGGATGTAATGAAAATGCAGGTGGCGAAAAGTCTCTAAATCTTTTATCTGAAAATTATTTGACGAGACAGGTGATTTTTGGCAAATAAAGAAATTTTTCCGAATACTTTCCGTTGAAAAGTGATGGTGTTCAAATATTTTCCAGAAATCGCTCCCCCTTTCACTTTTTGATAAAAATCCCTTTATTTTCCCCTTCTACCTGTGAGAGGATCCACCTGCAGCATTCCCTCCCAGGAAGTGGAAAAGAGTACAGCCAACCTCCCTTCCTGCTCACGGGAGATGATAAAAGGGAGAGTAAGAATTTGTCTCCTTCTCAGTCTCCTCCACAAAGCTTTGTGGCGGGAGAAGGTTTGAAAAGAATTTCCCCCATAGTGCTGACGCACTATGGCGGGAGATTGATGGATCCTCTCCCACATCACTATTGCACTTCGGTAGGGAAATTAAAAAATTACGTTCCACCTTCCCCAAAAGCATTCTTTTGAATAGCCTCCATTAAAAAGTTGACATATAAAGGGGAGATACATATAATTCATGCAAAAAAGGGGGTCTTTGAAATGTATGAAAAATTAAAGAAGAGTCTTGATGAGTGGTATGAGAGGCGTAAGGCTAAATCAAGGGACATTAAAGAAAAGTATCAAACTATTTCCGGCTTGCCAATAAAAGATTTATACACCCCCCTTGACATAAAGGATTTTGATTATCAGGAAAAACTTGGATTTCCGGGGGAATATCCCTACACGAGGGGTCCTTATTACAACATGTATCGTGGCCGTGTTTGGACTATGCGGCAATTTGCGGGATTCGGCCGTGCAGAGGACACAAATAAGCGTTTTAAATATCTTCTTGAACATGGGGAGACGGGCCTTTCCACAGCCTTTGACTTTCCAACACTTTATGGGCGTGATTCAGATGACCCCCTTTCAGAAGGTGAAGTGGGAAGAGTGGGAGTGGCGGTTGATACACTCGCTGACTTTGAAATCCTATTCGATGGAATTCCACTTGATAAGGTTTCGACTTCTTTCACAATTAATCCAACGGCAGCAATAATTCTTGCAATGTATATTGTGGTCGGTGAAAAGCAGGGGGTACCATCAGAGAAATTAAGGGGTACGATTCAAAATGATATGTTTAAAGAGTATCACGCACAGAATGAATGGATTTTTCCACCTGAACCATCGTTAAGAATCATTACGGATATATTTGCATTTGCAAAGGATCACGTTCCCAAGTTTAATACCATATCAATCTCTGGATACCACATCAGGGAAGCGGGTTCAACGGCTGTTCAAGAGCTTGCTTTTACACTTGCCGATGGTTTTGCCTATGTGGAGGCTGGTATTAGAGCCGGACTCAATGTGGATGACTTTGCTCCGCGACTGTCCTTTTTCTTTAATTCTCACATGGACTTTTTCGAGGAGATTGCAAAGTTTCGTGCAGCAAGGCGGATCTGGGCAAAAGAGATGAAAAACAGATACCATGCAAAGAAGCCAGAAAGCTGGAGATTGAGATTCCATACACAAACTGCTGGCTGCTCGCTTACTCTTCAACAACCGGAAAACAATATTGTTAGAACCGCGTTTGAAGCGCTTGCTGCCGTTTTAGGTGGTACTCAGTCATTACACACAAATTCGTTTGACGAGGCAGTACAACTTCCATCTGAGAAGGCTGTTAAAATAGCCCTGAGAACCCAGCAAATAATTGCCGAGGAAACAGGTGTCATCAATACTATTGATCCACTCGCAGGTTCATATTTTGTTGAGGCACTGACAGATAAGATGGAAGAAGAAGCCTATAAATACTTTGATAAAATCCTGGAAATGGGGAACGGCTCCTTTCTCGACGGTGTGCTCGAAGGTATAAAAATTGGATTCTTCAGGAAGGAAATATCTGACGCTGCTTATGACTATCAGAGACGAGTTGAGGCCGGTGAGTATGCTGTTGTTGGAATTAATAAATATGCTGATCCCGATGAAAAGATAGAGATCCCGAGATTTTACATCGACCCTGACGTTGAACCAGAGCAGATTGCGTTTCTTAAAAAGATCAAGTCAGAAAGGGATAACCTGGCTGTTCAAAATGCGCTGAAGCGCCTCGAAGACG
>Ga0256914_1003967_pt1 | contig 11414 bp, 7 predicted proteins | sample HulkmetaG_FD_191571 | JGI IMG/M metagenome (GOLD analysis project Ga0256914, IMG submission 191571) | Hydrothermal chimney microbial communities from Main Endeavour vent field at the Juan de Fuca Ridge, Pacific Ocean - Hulk | ecosystem: Environmental > Aquatic > Marine > Hydrothermal vents ...
CTTCATATCATCTCACATGGGGCTCCCGGTCGGCTGTTGCTCGGCGGCTCGACGATTACGCCGGCCAATTTATCCCCGGCCGAGCGCAGGAGCCTGGCCCTGGTGGGTAAGTCCCTTGCCGAGGATGCGGATATCCTGGTGTACGGATGCACCTTCGGGGCCGGCAAGGATGGTGAGGATGCCATGCTCGCCCTGGCCCGGGCCACCGGTGCCGATGTGGGCGGTTCGCTCAATGCCACCGGTCACGCTTCCCTTAAGGGCGACTGGGTGCTTGAGCGACAGGTGGGCCTTGTTGAGACCCAGCCGTGCCAAGCCGGTTCCTGGCACGGCCTCCTGCTTTACTGTGTGGATGTAAATTGCCAGGTCGACACTACAGATAGTGACGGGGACGGTCTGTATGACTGCCGGGACGCCTGCCCGGATGATCCCAACAATGAATGTGGAGCGGATCTCTGTCCCGATGATCCCCTCAAGGATGCTCCGGGGGTTTGCGGCTGCGGAGTTCCCGATACCAACAGTGACAGTGACCATTATGCCGATTGCCTGGATGCGGAACCGGAGAATTCCGAAGTCTGGGATCCGCTCACCTGTACGGATCTCTGTCCGGATGATCCCTTGAAAACCGATCCTGGAATCTGTGGCTGCGGCGTGGCCGATATTGATACTGACAACGACGGTACACCTGACTGTAACGATTCCTGTCCCCAGGACATGGATAAGATCGCTCCTGGAATCTGTGGTTGCGGCGTGGCCGATATCGATACTGACAACGACGGTACACCTGACTGTAACGATTCCTGTCCCCAGGATATGAACAAGATCGATCCGGGCGTTTGTGGCTGCGGCGCCGAGGAGCTCGATAGCAACAATGACGGTATAACGGATTGTGGTGATCTCTGCCCCGATAATCCCGACAAAAACCTGCCCGGAGAGTGTGGTTGCGCCGTGGCTGATACGGACAGCGACAACGACGGCACTCCGGACTGCAACGATTCCTGCCCCCATGACATGAACAAGATCGAACCCGGTATCTGCGGTTGTGGTGTGGAGGATTCCACGGTTGATGCCAACAATAACGGAACGCCGGACTGCAGGGATTTTCCGTGGCTTGTCTATCTGCACAACTTTCTCAGGCCTCCGGTCTGCGGTCAAACTCCGGACTACTGTTACATGGTTGCCGACGGCGATAACCGTAATTCCACCAACTCCCCGCTTTTCAAATATACCTTCAGCACCGATTCCCTGGAGCTGCTGGGCCATCTCGGGGTTGATAACGTCGAGGCCATTGTCCTGTCTCTGGACGCTTCCACCCTCTATGGCACCGATAACGGTGTTTTCGGCATCATTGACACTACTCCCGGCGCCACCAACAGCTTCACTCCACTCAACAGCAATGGGGTGGGCAGCGGTAACGGCTCCATGGGCATGGTGAGTTTCGACGATATCGATGGTCTGGCCTTTGATCCGTCCACCGGGGTCCTTTACGGCAGTGTACGTCGTCAGGACGGCGGTCGCGGTGTTGATCTGCTCATCAAGATCGATCACCAAAGGGGAACGGTCATCAAAGACGGATTCGGTGCCGGTGTCGATTATGTCGTCATCGATACGGCGGCTGTCGGTCTCTTTGATACCGATGACATGACCATTGACAGCGACGGCCGCATGTACGGTATCGCCGCCATCTCCGGCGGTGGCGGCGGCGACCGGCTGGTGAGCATTGACAAGGAAACCGGGGCGGTGACCGATCTGGGTGAGCTGACCACCGGTGTCTATCCTGTGCAGGATATGGAGGGGTTGACATTTTATCACGGCACAACCCTCTACGGGACCACCGGTTTTGAATTCAACGGCACCGGAACAAGCAATACCCTTTACCGCATTGACAAGGCCGGCGGATCAACAACCATGATCCGGCGGCTGGACGACGATTTCAACGGCCTGGTACCCAGCGACTTTGAATCGATCACCTGCCCAGTCTGCAGGTAATATGACCCCTTCCCCGGATCGTTCCCGTGAACGATCCGGGGAATTCCCCTTTCTCCTCCATCCGAGAGGTTTTCCTCCCTCTGGTTGTCGTGTATGTCGGTCATGAAGGTTATCCGTTACATCGCCGGAGGCTTGCTGCTGCTGCTTTTCCTGGTCCACCTCCGTTATCAATTTCTGGCCGCCGATGAGTATGCGGCGTTGCTTGCCCGGATGGCACCGGACCATCATATAGGTAATCCCGGTCTGATTTTTTGGAAAATAACCCTTTTTTTTCTCGCCGCTTTCCTGGCCCTCCATAATCTGACGGATCCGCTTTTTTACCGTAATATCGAAAGAGTATCGCGGTGGGATCGGGTTGTCTTTGTGCTGCTTGTCCTTCTTTTTCTCCTTTACCATCTCGGCTGCCTGCTCCCGTCCATCGGAGCGTTGTTCCTGGAAGACAATCTCTTTGAATCCCTCACCGCATTCTGTGCCGTTTCAGCCTCCATCCTGCTGCTCAGAGGAATGAGACGGGTAGACACATGGCAGGCAAGGTTTTCGTTGCTGGCCATGGCCGGTATGTTTTTCTTTTTCGGTATGGAGGAGATCAGCTGGGGCCAGCATATTTTTCACTGGAAAACCCCCCGGCAGTGGCAGGAAATCAACTATCAGCACGAGTCCAACCTCCATAACCTCTTTAATCCATTGTTTCCGGTACTCTACCCCCTGTTTAATCTGATCCTCGCCCTTTTTTTTCAGCTGGCGGCACAACTGCGAGTCAGGAGTGAACGGTTTGCCCTGCACAGGGATTTCATGCGTCTGTTGCCGGCGGCAGAGGCATCCTTTTACAGCCTGTTTTTTTCCGTGTTGGTGGTGCAATGCGGCGTTCTGGCCGGTGAGCTGACAGAGGAGACGGTTGCCGTCGTCGGTTTTTCCTATGCCTTACGGCAGCAGACCTCCAGCTAGATGGTGCCGGCAGAGCGGGCGGGCGGATACCGTCCCGGGATGCTTCCCCCTTGAGTCTTTGTAAAAAATGGTTATATATTAGGGCCCGAAAAAACTTACCGTGGACGATTACAGCCAAGAGACTCCGTTTAGCGCAGGGTTGCAAACTCTGTGAGTGGTTACAAATTACCGTGTGGATATTCTAAGCAAATTCTGAAACATCCATTGAAAAGAGCGTACGTCATGACCCAGCATCAGCAGACAGACATCGGCACCTGGAAACAGACCCTCCATGACCTGAAAGGCAGAATGCTTGCCTTGAAGGAGCATCTTTGACTTGGATGAAAAGAGAACCGAACTGGAACGTCTCAAGGCCATGACGCTGGAACCCGGATTCTGGAATGACCGGGATCGGGCCCGGCGGGTGCAGAAGGAGCAGGGACAACTGCAGGATATCATCGAGGTATGGGAAAAGAACTACACCGAACTTGAAGAGGCCGACATGCTGCTCGACCTGGCGGTTGAAGAGCAGGATATCGAAACTCAGAATGAGGTGGCGGCCGGTCTTGATGAACTGGAAAACCGCATCGGCAACACCGAGTTGCAGTGCATGTTCAGCGGTGAGCACGATCGCTCCAACGCCATTATCACCATCCACGCCGGCGCCGGCGGCACCGAGGCCCAGGACTGGGTGGATATGCTGTTGCGCATGTATCTGCGTTGGGCCGAGAGCAAGAGGTTTACAACCGACATCCTCGACCTGTTGCCGGGTGACGAAGCCGGCACCAAGAGTGTCACCGTCATGGTCAAGGGCAAGTACGCCTACGGCTACCTGCGTTCGGAGGTTGGTATCCACCGTCTGGTGCGGATTTCTCCATTTGACACAAGTGGCCGGCGGCACACCTCCTTTGCCTCGGTGATGGTCCTGCCGGAGCTGGACGACACCATTGATATCGACATCCAGGAAAAGGACCTGCGCATCGACACCTACCGGGCCAGCGGCGCCGGCGGACAACATGTAAACAAGACCGATTCCGCCATCCGTATCACTCATCTACCCACCGGTATCGTTGTCCAGTGCCAGAACCAGAGATCCCAGCACCGGAACAAGGATATTGCCATGAAAATGCTGGCCTCCCGGCTCTATGAGCGGGAAAAGGAGGAGCAGGCCAGGGAGCATGAAAACCTGCACGGTGACAAGAAGGAGATCGCCTGGGGCAGTCAGATCAGATCTTATGTGCTGCAGCCCTATCGTATGGTCAAGGACCATCGCACCGACCATGAGGACGGCAACGTGGATGCCGTCCTGGACGGCAGGCTGGATCCCTTTATCAAGGCCTTTCTGCTCTGGCGATAGCAGCCGGGAGTGGACAAATGGCGGCTGGCGGCGGGTGCGGAACGGGAAAGCGGCCAGGGGGGGAAACACCCCTTCCCGGGCCTGATGCCTGTGCCCGCTGCGGGTCCTGTAGTGTGGTCTGCCCGGTGTATGGCGTCACCGGTCGGGAATCGTTGACCGCCCGGGGAAAATTGCACCTGCTCACCACGGCACTTGCCGAAAAACCCTCATCCGCCTACCGGGATATCTTTGCCCGTTGCCTGCTCTGCGGCGCCTGCGAGGAAAAATGTCCCCGCCGCCTGCCGCTGACCACCATGTTCCATCATGCCAGAGCGCGGTTTCCGTTTCTGGGAGGAAAACATCCCCTGGGCAAATATCTTGTCCGTCGCCTCCTGCAGCACCGGAATCTCCTTGCCGGACTGGTGCGGACCGGTGTGAATCTGAAACGGTTGGAGCTTTTGCCCAAGAGCAGTGGCCTGCGCCTGAAACTGGGCCTGCTGGAAGATGTCGCCGCTGTCGCGGGAGCCAAATACATGCCGCAACTTCCCGAGGGCCGGATGAGCCGTTCAGATGCCGCCGGCGGCGGGGTTTTCTATTTTACCGGTTGCCTGGCCCGCTATCTGCAGCCTTCGATTTTCAGGGATATCTGCAGCCTTGTCACCTCCGCCAAAACCTCCATCATCGAAGCACCCGGCTCCCAGCAATGTTGCGGCCTGGCGGCATATGCCGCCGGTGATCGGGTTACGGCCCGGCGATTGGCCAAGGCCAATATCAACGCCTTTGCCGGAACCCAAGGCCCCATCATTACTTCCTGCGCCTCCTGTTTTTCACAGCTTTGCAGTTATCCGGAATTACTTGCCGGAGAAGAACGCTGGCACGAACCGGCCCGTTCTTTCAGCCGGCGGGTGGTGGAGATCTCCTCCTGGCTGCCGGTCGGCATCGGAGAGGTGGCGGCGAAAAATCCCTTGCGGGTATTCTATCATGATCCCTGCCACCTGCGTTTTCGTCACCGGTTGACTACGCCGCCGCGACAGCTCCTTGACGGTATCGGGGGCGTCATTCGGTTGGAGCTTGCCGACGGTCCGCAATGCTGTGGCCAGGGAGGTCTCTTTCACCTGGGATATCCGCGACTTTCCACTGAAATTTTTTCCGATCTTTTTCACAGGGTCGCGGATCTCGAGCCGGATCTGGTGGTAACCACCTGTTCCGGCTGTCTCATGCAGTGGCGGATGGAAACGCAGCGGCGTCGGAGTCCCATGGGAGTGATGCACCTTGGTTCTCTGCTGGCCGGACGAGCTATTCCCGTCGGGGCCACCCATTCCTCTGCTGCTGCGGCGGGCTGAAGATTGTCCGGGCGCAAAGAAAATCCTTGTCCGCCCAGGTTGTTATTGTTTATATGAAGGCTTGTTCTGCAGTACCTGTGACCAATTACAGCTTGGCAGCAAGATATCCCGCGGGATTACATGCCCCGTGAGCAGTTACGACGATGAGTCCGACGATACGACAAGAACTGGAACAACGCGAACGCCGGCTTCTCTCACCCTATGCCTGCCTGAGTACCGAGAGCAGGGGGCGGTTACGTGATGAGAAGGATACATGCGACATGCGCACCGTCTTTCAGCGTGACCGTGATCGTATCATTCACTGCAAGGAGTTTCGTCGATTAAAACACAAGACCCAGGTCTTTCTGGCCCCGGCCGGGGATCATTACCGCACCCGTCTCACCCATGTGCTCGAGGTGGCCCAGATCGCCAGGACCATTGCCGTCTCCCTGCGACTCAACGAAAATCTCACCGAGGCCATTGCCCTGGGGCATGACCTGGGGCACACCCCCTTCGGCCATGCAGGTGAACATATGCTCAACAAACTGCATCCCGGTGGTTTTAAGCATTATATCCAGAGCTTACGGGTTGTTGATTTCCTTGCCGGTGACGGGGCCGGTCTCAATCTCACCTGGGAGGTCAGAAACGGAATTGTCAAGCATTCCAAAGGATATCGGGATATTCTTCCCGAAGACGGCGCAGAGCTTCCGGCAACCGTGGAAGGCCAGGCCGTGCGGGTGGCTGATATTATCGCCTATCTCAACCATGATCTCGACGACGCCCTGCGGGCCGCCATGATCCGGGAAGATGATATTCCCATCGCCATCCGCCGGGTCATCGGCGACACCTCCTCCCGACGCATCGATACCATGGTCCGGGATCTCATTCGCGCCACCCTCAAGGCGGATGACGGCAGACTCCATGTGAGCGCTGCAATGCAGGAGATCATTGTGGAGCTGCGATCCTATCTCTATGACAACGTCTATACCAACGAGTGGGTCCACAACGAGTTTGTCAAGGCCCGCAAGATCATCAGGGAGCTCTACGGGTTTTTCCTGGAATATGACTTTCCCGGCGATCTTTTCAGCACCCTTGAGTGGATGCGCTCCCGCAAACGTCCGTCAACGGAGGCACCGCCCCATCGCCGGGTGTGTGATTTCATCGCCGGTATGACGGATCGCTATGCCCTTGATCTCTATAAAAAGATTTTTATCCCCGAACCCTGGGGCACCCTGTGAAAGAAATTGATAAGCCCGTCTCCCGGCAGGAGACCGGCAACCGACAAACCACAACTGAAATGTCCACAAGATGAGTCACACGACAAAGGCGCGGAAACATACCCTGGCAAAGGCCTATGAGTTTGCCCATGTGGAAAAACGCTGGCTGGAGAAATGGCAGGAGGAGGGAACCTTCGATGCGACCATGATCAAGGGGCGCGACAGCTTCTCCATTGTGATTCCGCCTCCCAATGTCACCGGGGTTCTCCATGTGGGGCATGCCCTCAACAATACCCTGCAGGACATCCTCACCCGCTATCACCGCATGCTGGGGGACAACACCCTCTGGGTTCCGGGTACCGACCACGCCGGTATCGCCACCCAGAACGTGGTGGAACGTCAGCTCCACAGCGAGGGAACAAATCGCCACGAACTGGGGCGGGAGAGGTTCATCGAGCGCGTCTGGGAGTGGAAGAAGGAAAAGGGTGATACCATTATCAGGCAGCTGAAGAAGCTGGGTTGTTCCTGTGACTGGCGCCATGAGCGGTTCACCATGGACGAGGGATTGTCACGGGCCGTGCGGGAGGTCTTTGTCCGCCTCTATGACGAGGGACTCATTTACAGAGGAGACTATATCGTCAACTGGTGTCCCCGATGTCTCACAGCCCTGGCCGATGACGAAGTGGAACATGAGCCCCTCACCGGAAAGCTGTACCATATTCGCTATCCATACCTGAAGGGCAACGGCTACCTGGTGGTGGCCACCACAAGGCCGGAAACCATGCTCGGCGATACCGGGGTCGCTGTCCATCCCGATGATGAGCGCTACAACTCTTTGCCGGAAAAAGCGGTGAGGCTGCCGCTTACCGATCGGGTGATTCCCATTGTCTTTGATCATCATGTACGACGCGATTTCGGCACCGGAGCCCTCAAGGTCACCCCGGCCCATGACCGGGATGACTATGAGATCGGTCGCCGCCACAATCTTGAGATCCTCAAGGTCATGGACGGCCACGGCGTCATGAATGAAAAGGCCGGAAAATACGCCGGACTGGATCGCTTCGCCTGTCGCCGGCAGGTGGTGGCCGATCTTGAGGAACTCGGCCTGCTTGAGGGAATCGAAGAATATGATCATGCCGTGGGAAAATGCTATCGATGTTCCACCGTGGTCGAACCCACCACCTCGCTCCAGTGGTTCGTCTCCGTGCGTCCCCTGGCCGAGCGGGCCGTGGCCGCCGTGCGGGAGGGGCGTATCAGGATCTATCCCGATACCTGGTACAATACCTTTTACAGTTGGATGGAGAATATTCGCGACTGGTGCATCTCGCGGCAGATCTGGTGGGGCCATCGTATTCCGGCCTGGACCTGTGAAGATTGCCGCGAACTCGTTGTTGCCACCGAGGATCCGGAGAACTGCCCGCAATGCGGCGGCAGCAAACTGCAGCAGGAAACCGACGTGCTGGACACCTGGTTCAGTTCGGCCCTGTGGCCCTTTTCCACCCTGGGCTGGCCCGACAGCACCCCTGAGTTGAAGTTTTTCTATCCCACCTCCATTCTCATTACCAGCTTCGACATTCTCTTTTTCTGGGTGGCCAGGATGATGATGATGGGACTCCACTTTCTGGACGAGGTCCCCTTCCGTGATGTCTATCTCCACGCTCTGGTGCGGGATAAACACGGCAAGAAGATGAGTAAGTCAACCGGTAACGTCATTGATCCCCTCGAGGTGATGGCCCGCTACGGCACCGATGCCCTCCGTTTCACCCTCACCGCCTTTGCGGCTCAGGGCCGGGAGATCAGGCTTGACGAAGACCGGATCGAGGGATATCGACATTTCATCAACAAGCTGTGGAATGCCGCCCGGTTTGCCCTCATGCACCTGGACGAGGAAGACCTGGGATTTGTCGGCCGCCAGGAGAGGACAAATCATGCCCTGCACCACCGGTGGATTCTGAGTCGGGCCGCCCAGACCATCCGGCAGAGCCGGGAAGCCCTGGACAACTATAATTTCAATGAGGTGGCCGCAGCAATCTACCAGTTTACCTGGCATGAGTTCTGTGACTGGTACCTGGAGTGGATTAAGCCGGATCTCTATGGCGACGATCCGGAGGCGGCCCGGCAGGCCCGGGGTGTGATGCTCCATGTCCTGGAGATTATCCTGGGGCTGCTGCATCCAATTACTCCCTTTGTTACCGAGGAGATCTGGAGCGTGCTGCCCGGGAAACGACATCCCATTATGACCACCCCCTTCCCGGAGTACGAGGCAGGGCATGCGGACCAGGAGGCCGAGGAGATTGCCGACTTTCTCATGGGGATTATCAACGGTGTCCGTCATGTTCGCAGTGAGGCCGGTCTTCATCCCACCGTGCGGGTCGATGCCTTCGTCATCTGTCCCCATGCCGAGAAACGGCAGTGGATAACCGTCCATGCCGATTCCATCAAGAACCTGACGCGGGCCGCGAATCTCACCGTTGTCGGTGAAGGTGAGGTTCCCCCGGATGCCGGGACCTATCTCTATCGGGAAATTGAGATCTACATTCCCCTCCAGGATCTGGTTGATGTCGATGCCGAGCTCGCAAAAAATGCCCGGGAGGCGGGTAAGCTGGAAAAAGAACTTGCCCGGGTCACTGCCAAGCTGGCCAATGAGAACTTTCTCAAACGGGCCCCGGAGGATGTGGTGCGAAAGGAACGCGATAAAAGAGAAGAGCTTGAGACCCGACTGGCCAAGCTGCGGGAATCGGCCCGGCGGCTCGACAAGCTCAGGTGAGCAAGTACAGGTTCCTGAATCCGTGGTGGAATTTTAATAATATTTGATATAATGATTGAAATTCAGGATGATAGATACAAAACATTCGGGAATCTTTATTCACTCTGAGTATGAAACCGCCCTTCGGCGCGTCCGGGTGCACGCCATCTACTTTGTCTGGAACCGTCCGATATAGTTTACTATAATCAAACGGTTCCCTTCGCGTATCCGGCGCAGGCACGAAACTCACGGATTCGGGAGGTTGGAAGTACAATAAACCGCGGGGTTAGATATCCCGCATCGGTTATCTTTTTTCTTCTTATTTCCAGGCGCAGGTATAGATATGCCTGGTCAACCGCAGAATGGGAATGCCGACGGCCGTGATTCCGCCGTTTTCTGTGTCAGGGGTGGGATTTTCCCGGCCATTTCCCTGGCCGTTATCATTTTCGTTTTCTTCCGGGGACTGATCGTCCCGGTCGGTCTTGTCGTCATCCGGATCCCAACCCGCGATCCTGGCCAGAATCCACCACATGGCATAGGCCTTGCGATTGGCTGTGATATCCTGGGTGGTATGCTCACCATAGGCGTGTGAGCCGTCCTCAATACTCCGGTTTTCAAACCACTCTTCTCCCAGGCTATGATCATCCTGCCAGCGGCGATAGAAATCACCACCCGCCGAAGAATTTCCGTCGTCCCCGGCATCCGGCCAGTAATTTCCCTCCATGTCATGGGTATCGATACTGTAGTAATCAAGGCAGAAATATCCGTTTTGTCGGCAATAGTCCGTGATGAGGCCGGCCTGGTCGGCGGGTTTGCCGGCTCCGATGTTGTCGTTGCCGTTGGCATGGCCGGTCATGAACACAAAGGTGACCGGTACCGCGCGTTCACCGCTTAAGATTTTTTCACCCCCGGGACCATATTCATCAATCAGGGTCCGCATCCCAGGCAGGTAGTTTGCCGCCACGTCATGTCCGGCGATATTGCACCATGACCACATCACCACGTTGATATCCCCATTGGCCGGATCATCGAGAAAATTTCGCGTCAGCTGCACAAAGGCGCTTTCATTGTAGCTGAGATCCGATGAGGCGGGGATATTGTCGTTGTAGGGCCACCTGTTGATGGCATAATCGTGGAAGTCCAGCCTGCCGTCACCCGCTGTGCCGCTGAAGGCGGTGGGCCTTCCGCTACTGGTGAATTTGATCCCGAAGGTTACATCGTCGCCGTTTTTATAGGAGGCCAGGCCCAGCATGCCCCGGGTGACATGGGTGCCGTGGGAGGTGTGCTGGTAAGCGATGTGCAGAGTGGTCCGGGCTGCATCGATGTATTGGCGGGGGATGGCGCGCAGCACTTCCTCCCGGGCGACTTCGTGACCGGCAACATATTCGGCGGCCTCCACATTACAGACACAGAGAAAAGAACAGCACAACAGGTAGAAACAAAGTCGGGTAACAGGGTTCATTTTGAAAACCTTTCTGATTGCAAATAGTTATGATAACATGTTGAAATAACAAAGATTTCAGCATTGGTCACCGGTTGGAGGCAGTTCTTGTTTCGACCCCCCGGAGGGGGAAGTTAAGGGAAAAAGGCGGCAGGGTAACAAAAAGAAGAGCGGGAGGTGCGGCCGTTCAAAGGCAAGGGATGGGGAGGGTGAAAAAATAGGCTGGAGCGGTGGAAACAGCGATTGTGAACAGAGGTGGCTTAAGAGTCCGGGGGTTGGGGTCGATAAAGAAAAACGGCTGGATGAGAGGCGTTTTTCACATGGGAGAAGAGAGAAATGAGAAAGCAAAAAAGAGTGTCCCGGGCCCTGGCGGTTATCACCGTTTTTTTTATGGTTTTTCCGTTTTCCGGATTTGCAGGTAGTGTGGCCCCCATTCTTTCCC
>Ga0256914_1003968_pt1 | contig 11412 bp, 8 predicted proteins | sample HulkmetaG_FD_191571 | JGI IMG/M metagenome (GOLD analysis project Ga0256914, IMG submission 191571) | Hydrothermal chimney microbial communities from Main Endeavour vent field at the Juan de Fuca Ridge, Pacific Ocean - Hulk | ecosystem: Environmental > Aquatic > Marine > Hydrothermal vents ...
TGGGATTGTATATTCGGCCTATCAGAAAAGGTTGCAGGAAATAGGCAATGTTGATTTTGGCGATTTAATTATGCGACCGGTAAAACTTTTGAATGAGAACAAGGAGGTGAAAAGACGAACAAGACAACGTTTTAAAGTAATACTGGTTGATGAATATCAGGATTCAAATCATGCACAATTCGAGTTGTTAAAGGCGCTATACGGTGGGGATAATTATCTCTGTGTAGTTGGTGATGAGGATCAGTCCATATATGGCTTTAGAGGTGCCGATATAAATAATATTCTCTCCTTTCCAGATTGCTTTCCGGATACTGATGTTATAAGGTTGGAGAGAAATTATCGTTCTACGCGGGAGATACTCGATGTTGCCTCCTCGGTTGTCCAGAATAACAAGAATCGCTTGGGCAAGAGATTGTGGACCGAAAAGACCTCCGGGAGGCCTGTGGAGCTTGTTGTGCTTAACGATGAGAGAGAGGAAGCGGCTTTTTGTGCAGAGCTTCTGTCCGATGGTAATTATGGTGGCACGGCGATAATGTATAGGATGAACTCCCAGTCGCGAGTTTTTGAGGAATATTTTTCAAATCTGGGAATCCCCTATCGGGTAATAGGGACAAAACGTTTTTATGAACGGGAAGAGGTTAAGGATGTTGTTGCTTACCTTGCTTTTGTTCTTAATCCCAGGGATAAAATCTCTTTTATGCGAATTGTAAATAAGCCCCCCCGTGGGATAGGTAAAACCTCTCTGGAGCGAATACTTCCGTATTTTAATTATAGTACGCTTCTCAAGGCTGTAGAAGGAGATCTCTCCGGATTAGTGGAGGGGTTTAAGGGAAAACGTTCTGTGGCTATAAAAGGACTTGAATCTTTTTTCTCGTTAGTTGCGGAGGTGAGAGACTCACTTGTAGATAATCCTCTTTCCCAGTCTATTAAGAAATTGATTCGAAAGAGTGGTTTGTACGATTATTACAGGGAAAAGGATGCTGTCAACGGGACGATGAAATCGGATAATCTGGAAGAGTTGGTGAATGCAGCCTCTTCATATTCTAATGGACTTGATGAATTGTCTAGATTCCTTGAAAATATTACCCTTGACAGTAGCGAGGAAGATCCATATGAGAGTGATAATGCTGTTAATTTAATAACTCTTCACAATACAAAGGGATTAGAGTTTGATAGGGTAATAATAACAGGTTTGGAACAGGGTATTATTCCCCATCGGTCTAATAGTGAGGAGGAAGAAGATATAGAGGAGGAAAGACGGCTCTTCTATGTTGGTATTACACGGGCCAAAGAAACTTTGGTTTTTACCACGTGCAGGGTGAGAAGAATATTTGGAACCACAGAGCCCAGGGAACCCTCCCAATTTCTGGGAGAAATTCCGAAAGGGCTTCTTCGGATTGTAGATAGAAGCTATGGAACTTACGATGGAGAAACTTCCACTAGCGATGAGGATTACCCTGTGGGTTGTGTGGTCTACCACTATGATTATGGAACTGGTATAATTGTTAAAAATTGGTATAATAATGGCATGCTCAACGTAATTGTCAGATTTGAATCGGGTAAAACTGCCAGGTTTATTCCCAAGTATACCGATCTAGAGAGGGTTAGTCAGTATGATTGATGATGAGGTTCTTGAATCTATTCTCTTTATGAGTAAATTGGAGTTAAGCGAAGATGAAAAGGAAGAGTTTAAGAAGCAGGTAGGTGAGGTTATTGAATATTTTGATATACTGAAGGAAATTGATACTTCCTCTGTAAGAAGACAGTTGGATATGGGAGTTGGTGTGGATGAACTTAGAATAGATGAAAAACGAGAGATGTTTTCTGTTGTTACTCTTAAAAGCTTTGCGATTAACTTTCTCGATGGCTATTTTTCTGTCCCGAGAATCTTGGGTGAGGAACGAGGGGAGGAAGAGTAATGAAAATAGTTGATATGTCCCTTGTTCAGCTTAAGGATTTGCTTGATAGGGGAGAGCTCTCTTCTGTTGAGATCGTAAGGGCTTTTAGAGAGAGCTACGAGGAGGACTGTAGTTCGGATAAGCCTATAAATGGATATATAGAATTTTTTGAGGATGCAGAGAAAACAGCGGAAAAATCTGATCAGGTAAGAGCATCCGGAGAGTATGGGATTTTGGAGGGACTTCCGATTGCTGTAAAGGATAATATTCTTGTAAGTGGACACTATGCTACCTGTGGTTCCAATATTCTTAAGGGATTTAAATCTCCCTATTCGGCCACTGTAATAGAGAGATTAAAGAACGAGGGAATTGTACCCCTCGGTAGGACAAATATGGATGAATTTGCTATGGGTTCTACCTGTGAGTACTCTGCCTATGGCCCCACGCGAAATCCAATAAATAGAGAGTATGTGGCTGGTGGTAGTTCTGGAGGCTCTGCGGCTGTTGTGGCATCCGGTCAGGCACCCTGTGCCCTTGGCTCGGAGACAGGAGGGTCTGTAAGACTTCCTGCATCTTTCTGTGGGCTGTATGGATTAAAACCAACCTATGGAACTCTTTCACGATATGGTCTTGTTGCCTTTGGTTCCTCTCTTGATCAGATAGGGATACTCTCCCGTGTTCCGGATGATATAGCTCTTATATTGAGTGTTGCTGCTGGTCAGGATGCTAATGATTCTACGAGTGCTGATGTTGATTTTTCGGATATTTTCCCATTGAAACGATTTGTACTTAAGGGAAAAAAATTTGCAATTCCTAAGGAGTTGTTTGAGAGAGGGATTGATGAAGAGGTTAAAGGTGCTATTGAGCGGTTTTCAAAATGGCTGGAGGAGAGGGGAGCGATAGTTGATATTGTTTCCATTCCTCTAATAGAGAAATCCGTTGCTATTTACTATATAATTGCTCCGGCAGAGGCGTCATCAAACCTCTCCCGCTACGATGGGGTGCGCTATGGGTATAGAAATACCGAAGCCAATACGTTGGAGGCAATGTATATAAAAACAAGAAGTGAGGGATTTGGGAAAGAGGTCAAAAGGAGAATTTTCATTGGCAACTACGTTCTTTCTTCCGGTTATTACGATGCATACTATAAAAAAGCAATGGAAGTTAGGGAGATGCTTAAAAATGAACTGCTGCAGGTTCTTAAGAGTTACGATTTTATTCTTTCTCCAACTTCGCCAGTTAAACCATTTAAGATAGGGGAGAAGGTTGATGACCCGCTCTCAATGTATCTTGCAGACATATGTACCACCTTTGCAAACCTAGCCTCCCTGCCTGCGTTGTCTATACCTGTAGGAAAATTTTCCAGTGGGCTTCCTGTTGGGGTACAGATTGCGGGAAAGATGTTTGATGAGTCTCGGCTGTTACGAGTGGCAAAACTGTGGGAACAGGAGGGAAATTAAGGTGGAGTATAAGGTTGTAATAGGATGTGAAGTCCATGTTCAGTTACTTACTAAGACAAAAGCCTTCTGTTCTTGTGAGAATCGCTTTGGTGGAATTCCCAATACACGGGTATGTCCCGTTTGTTTGGGTTTGCCAGGGGCTCTCCCTGTTGTTAATAGAACAATGGTTGAATATGCTATTGTGGCAGGGCTTGCTTTGAATTGCAAGGTGGCAAGGGTAACTAAATTTGACAGAAAGAACTATATGTATCCAGATTTGCCCAAGGGATATCAGATCTCACAGTATGATATGCCTATATGTTATGATGGATACCTTGAGGTGGAGAGTAATGGAGAAAAACGAAAGGTACGAATAAGGCGTCTCCATATGGAAGAAGATGCAGGTAAGAATATCCATCTTGAAGACGGATCCGGACTTAGCTACGTAGATTTTAACCGATGTGGCACCCCTCTTCTGGAGATAGTTTCGGAGCCAGATATTACCTCACCCTCGGAGGCCGTTGCCTACGTTCAGGGCATCAAGGAGATTATGGAGTACCTTGGAATTTCGGATTGCAATATGGAGGAGGGCTCTTTAAGGTGTGATGCCAATATCAATCTCCATATAACTGATGGGGGAAAACTCTACAAAACGCCAATTGTAGAGGTCAAAAATATGAATTCCTTTAGAGCGATGAAAACAGCCCTGGAGTATGAGGTAAAGCGGCAGCTTGAAGAGGTTGAGCTTAAGGGTTACTCGGATAGGGGTTTTAAGGTTACAAGGGGTTATGATGATAAAACAGGTAAAACGGTGGCTCAGAGGGTAAAAGAGGAGGAGTCAGACTATAGATATTTCCCGGAACCGGATTTGAAGCCTATCTTTATAACGGATGAGCTTGTCGAGGAAATGAGAAAGCGTATTGGAGAACTTCCCGCTGCTAAGCGGGAGCGCCTTATAAGGGAGTACGGCATTACTAAAAATGATGCCTATACCCTCTGTTCGTCAAAGGCCTTTAGTGAGTATTTCGAAGAGGCGGCTCGAGGGTACAGGGAGCCCAAAAAGATTGCAAATTGGGTTATTACGGAGGTGGGAGGTTTCCTAAATAGAGAGGGAATTTCCATTGAGGAGTTTTTAATTCCTCCTTCCCATATTCGCAGGCTGTTCGAGTTGATAGATGAAGGGAAAATTAGTAGCAAAATGGCGAAAGAGGTGTTTGCAGAAATGACAAATAGTATGGGAAATAAAATTGTTACTCCAGATGAGATAGTTGAAAAGAGGGGATTAGCCCAGATAACCGATAGAATTGAAATTGAAAAATTGGTGAATAGGGTTATGGAAGAAAATCCCAAATCGGTGGAGGATTACAGAAGGGGGAGGGACCATGCCCTTAAGTATCTTATGGGCCAGGTTATGAGAATTACGAAGGGAAAGGCCAATCCGCAGATTACCTCGGATATTCTGAAAGAGAAATTGGAAAGATAGAGATGAGAGATGTTCAAAATTCTCCTGACCCACGAAATACACCGATTGATAAGGTTGGGATAAAGGGAATTCGTTATCCCATAGTGGTTCTTGATAAGAAGAACAAGAAACAGGCAACAGTTGCGGATGTTAGTATGTATGTGAATCTTCCCCATCATTATCGGGGAACACATATGAGTCGTTTCGTCGAGGTTTTAAACAGGTTTAAGGGGGAGATCAGCTACAAAACCCTTGGTGTTATACTCCAGAGTATAAAGGAAAGACTAAATGCAGAGGAATCTCATATAGAGTTTTCTTTCCCCTATTTTATGAAAAAAAAAGCCCCCGTATCCGGTCAGGAATCGATTATGTCTTACCAATGTCTTATAGCTGGAAGTTACGGAACTCACTTAAATATAACAACAAAGGTCTCTGTACCGGTACATACATTGTGCCCCTGTTCGAAGGAGATATCTGATTATTCGGCTCACAATCAGCGTGGGTATGTGACAATAACGATTGGGATGACCAAATTTATATGGATAGAGGATATAATAGCAATTGCGGAAGAGTCTGCATCAAGCCCTCTCTACTCTCTCCTTAAGAGGGAAGACGAGAAGTATGTTACAGAGCATGCCTACGATAATCCCAGATTTGTAGAGGATGTGGTGAGAGAGGTTTCTATAAGATTGAACAAACTTAATGGGTTGAGATTCTTTGCCGTTGAGGCAGAGAATATGGAGTCTATTCATAATCATAGTGCCTACGCATATGTAGAGAGGCATTTTAATGGAACTGGGTGAAGTTTACGACTACGAGAAGGCGAAGTTACTCTCTCTTATTCCCCCTATAAAACGAGCACGGGGGAATAGACTTTACGACTATAGGGGTAACAGATACCTTGACTGTTATAGGGATGGTGGACACTCTATTTTAGGACATAGAGCGGGAGAGTTGAATAAAGTGTTAAAAAACATGCTCTCCAAGGGGTTGGTAGTTGAGCTTCCATCGATATACAGTGAGCGTTGTAAGAAGGCCTTGCGGAAGCTTTTTCCCGGATATAGTTTCCTCCTCACAAGAAACTTTGAGGCTGCTATGAGGGCTCTTCCCAATATTCTTTCTGGTAAAAGAAGGTTTGTTATTTTTGATCCCCTTACAGAGCGTGTTGTTGCAAGGATTGATGGTGAGAGAGAGGAAGGGGAAACAAAATTGTTTATTTGGAGGCCGTTTACAGATAAGGTTTTATATGGGAAAAATGACATTTTGCTTCCCATACTGCCATTTTCTCTATCTAATTCACCTTTCGTTGTTTGTTTTCCTTTTGAGGTGGATACCTCGGTGACGGTGGAGGATGGTGTTGCTTCTCCGATGCTCCTTGCCGGTTTTACGCGGGCGATTTATGATCTGATCAAGGCGGAGTATCCGAATTGGATAGAGGAGAAGTTTCCTGGTAGTTTTCCCCTCTGGAAGCGACATGGACCCTATATGATATATACTGGAAGGCGAGAGGATTATGAGTCTCTCTTTAAAGGTTTTGTGGAGAGGGGCATTATTGTTTCACCCTCGGTAGAGGAACCCTCTATAATTCCTTTTGAACTTTCCGATGGTGAGTATAAAAAGCTATTGAGGGCTTTTTTGATGGATTCTGGGTTTTAAAGAGGAACGGAGATTGGAATGGAAAGTACGGATTTTGTTTTTATGATGTCAAATATTATAGTAGGGGGGATTACAACATTTATAGCGGTTCTTCTCTGGTCTAGAACTAGAGATGTGGCGTGGATTCTAATGATTGTAGGCACGATAGTATACTATATATATATTATTTACAATGTGTTGGATAAATTTGGTATCGTGGGAAATTATTCTCCTATTATTTATGGAATTCCCATAGTAAAGGTTGTGCTTTCAAATCTTCCCTTAGTATTTTTTGCAGTGGCATTTGTTGTGGTGATTAATCGAAAACGCTTCCCATAAAGGGAGCTAGAGAGAGGTTAAAGATTCTCCGCTCCCTTTTTAAGTTCTCTTGAATACCTGTAAAATTCTTCCAATTTCATCATTTTGAGGAATACCATTCCTCTTGTAGCTCTTATTAATGCTTGCTTGTGTTCATTAAAAAATCTTCTTCCGAGACAGGTTTTTAGCATCTGATACTGGTGTACCTGTATTTTTTGGGCCAGCTCACAGAATGGTCCGTCGTGTTCGTAGCTGGGAAAGGAGGCATCCCTCTGGGTCAGGAAGGAGTTTAAGAATGCACTCCTCTGAAGTGCAAACATATTAAGGGAAACAGGCACAAAAAGATTAGCCTCCGCGGGATGGAACCTATACCACACGTTCCTATAGCCGAGTACGCGAATGTCAGTTCTTCCCGTTTCCTTTGTGTAGAGTTTTAGCGCTTCGGTTATTGCCTGTAGTACCTTGTAGTGTGTATCGGGTCCACTTGCCTCAGGGTCGAAAGCTACCGAGACAATATCTGGGTTTGTCTTTCGTAGGAGGTTTAGAACCGGTTTCACATCTGCATTCATTGTCGGTTCTTCGGTGAAGATGTCACCTTTATAGAAACCCAGTCGTAGATGAAAAATGGAGTCAGAATGCCATCCAAAGTATCCCCATAAACAGTCCGCCTCCCATTCGCGTGTCATTCCCTTCAGCATTTGAATGTCACGGACATCCTTTTTGCCGGGGTACTGTGTTTTGAAGTATTGAATTAATTCCTCTATCCTGTTTTTGAGCCAGTTGATATCTCTGTCACCAAAGATAGCTATTAGATTTCTTATCAATCGCCTGAGCTCACCGTCCTCTTTCATGGTTTCTGAATCTGCCGCAACACCATCCAGATACTGCCATACATCTCTGTTTCTACCGATTTTATTTGTGGGTTCGAAGTAATCGGTTTCGAATAGTTCCGCAAAATCGTCCCTCTCCAACCTGGTTTTTAGTCTGTTTAGTTGGTTTAACATAAAACTATTTGTTACAGATGTAAACCCGCTCGTCATTGTGGCAAAGTAGTGGGTGGTACTGTGATCTCTTATATGACGTACGATGTAGGGAAGGTATCCCAGCATTAGATCATCATGATGTGGTTCTGTATGGAGAAAGGTAACCCCGCTCTCTATGCGGCTTCCCTCTGTTATTTTCTTTTTAATATCTTCCTCGGTCTCCCGCAGAAATTTGTGTATCGCGGAGGGATATTTCTTTAGAAGAAGATTGGAGAGTTCATTCTTCTTAAAATCATCCTTTGTCAGTTTGGAGAGAGCCTTATTTTCTTGAATTGCAAGATCAATTATAATTTTTTGAATTTCCTCCTGGGGAAGCTCTTTCTTTTCTTTAATCAAGATCTTGTTTCTTTCAATCAAAAGCTTTGCGGCTCCCCGTGTTAGAAAAAATCTTGCATTTTTTAATTTGTGGAGTACTGTGGCGGGGTAGCGGATATTCATATCATTCTGGATGGCATTAGCTACAACTTTGGCCTTTGCCTCTCCTGCCGCTATTATTATTGCGGTGCACTCCGGGTTGTATGTGATTGTTTCCAGTCCTATTGTGATTACCAATCTGTTTTTTGCTACCTCGATTCCTCCTAGATCCGTAGCTGCTGCAGCCTGGGTTTCGTAGTTTGTCTGGGTTAGTCTTGTGGTTGAATGGAAATCGGAACCCAGTACGTTAAAACCTATATGCCCGTCCGGGCCGATACCTCCCAGGAAAAAGCCGATGCCCCCAAGTTGTTTAATCTTTTCCTCATAATCAACACACCATTGATCTACGTTTAAAAGAACCTCTTTTTGAAGTTCTTCGGCCTTATTCTTTGGGTTTCTATATCTAAGCGAAAGATCTACCGGTCCGTTTCCCCAGATGTCGTTTAGTTTTTTGCCCTCGGGCAATCCTATCTTCTCACAATTAATGAGGAGTGCCCTTTCAGGATTGAAGCCAAAGTTTTCGAGGTAAAAATGGTTTACATAGAAATAAAAGCTGTTGTGCTGAAGTGGACTTATAGGGTAGAACTCGTCTATCTGAACAAAGTATAGCCCCCTGAAATCCGGTTTGTTGGATGGATCTATTCCATGCTCCTCCAATTCCTTTTGGATCTCCGGGGTATTCCAGCCATCCAGGAATCTTTTGGTTTCCTTTATAAAGTATTCCGGGGTTTTGCCAGTTGGGAGTGAAACGACACCCTCGGGGTTTTTTTGCACCCACTCGAGAAATCTTAGTGAGGTTAATGTTCCTAACTCCGGGAAATTATCCACTATTATGAGACCAATCTTTTCGGTTGGTCTGTAGATGAGTTGTTGGTTGAATTTTTTTAGATAGTATTTTTCAACTAAGGATTCCATAGGTGTAGACTCTCTCCTTCAATTTTTTATACTCTTCCCATGTCTCAACAACAAATGGGTCGTCCTGAGCGGGAACGTGGGTTTCCGCGTAATCATTTATTATCCGTCTTCCCCGTCTGTCATCTTTTTCCTTTGATTTTTGGGTGTTCTCCGCTATTTGTTCCTCCATCTCCAGAAGTTTTAAGAGATTTTCTTTGAGAGTTTTATCCGTGAGTTTTTCCATTTTCAGTATTGTCTTTTGATGTTCCCAGTACGCTAGTGTTACCGGTTTTTCTGTTACTTCTTCTACCTCGTAATTGTAAATAGTTTCTTCTGAGATTTTCTGACCTTTGGAAATTGCCTCTTCGATTGCGCTGTTTAGTCCCTTAAGGGCGTAGTAGTGAATGTAGAAGGTGTAGGTATCTATTGCTTTGACTCTGTTTTTCTCCTGGAGATAGTTTTTGCCCAATCCTTTGATGTCTCTATCGAGGTATATTTCCTTTTTCTCCTCTATTTCCAGAAGTTTTTTTCTTGCCTCTATCATTCTGTCTACAATCTCCGGTCTAAATACCTCAAAGACGAATCTTGAGCGCTTTGCCTTGTTTCTTTTCTTGTATTTGCCCTCATTTCTTCTCACCGTAAATATGTTATCGGATAAGACCCAGCCTGGAAAAATTTCATTGTATGCGGGTGAGACCCCAGGAAACAGGTTAGAGGGTGTGTTTATCAGGGAAAAGGGAAACTCGACCCTTTGGGGGAGTGCGCTTACTCCGGTGGCAATTATTGAATATGGGGCATTGGAGAAGTCCGTTGGAAACTTGATATTTACACCAAGTCCGAAAAAGGTACCCTCACCGCATAAGATTTCCTGATCCGGTGCTTTTGAGGTATGATTAGACCCCACGTTTGCCCCGTATCCTACATTCCCCTTACCCTCTGGCCATATCGCGGATATTAAAAGAGATTGGTGATGAAAGCCAACAAATGGTCCCACAAGGGAAGAGGTTACCTCTCCTTCGGCTATTCCTGTATTTGGTCCTATGATGCTGTGGGTTACCTTGCCGTGGCGCTCTACGTGGGAGTGTTCCGTTAGTACGGAATCCTCCACGATTGCCATTGTGTCTATGCTACAACCCCACTGGATGCAGGCATTTTTTATATAGGCACCGTTTGTGATACTAACATATTCTTCGGGGCTGCTCAGAATACTGCAATTTTCCACCAGTGTGGAGGATTTGATTATCGTTCCTCTCCCGATTAGGACATCTACAATTCTGTCATTTCCGATAAGTTTTGCGTCACAAGAAATGACACCCCTACCCGAATTAAAATGTTCGCCATACTCTTTTATGAACTCCTCGTAATCTTTTAAGAGTTTTGGATTTGCCCTGTTGGTTGCGATTATCTCTGCCAGTTCGATGTTAAGTTCTGCGAATGAGAGAACCTCTCTTCCTCCTGTTTCATTTCCTATTGTAATTTCTATTCCGTTTCCGAATTTTCTGGAGCCCGTGCAGTGTATGAGACCGTTTTTTAGCAGGGCGGTTCTTGTACCGATTGTGTAATTCGAAATTAATCCGCAGTTGTATATAGCGACATCGTTTCCTATTGTTGAATCTTTTAGCGTCGAATTGTAGATACCAGGGCTGAGGGTAAGGTTGTCATCTACCTCTATCTCTTTTGCGGAAAATTTCCCAAGTATGCACATCCCCATGAATCTGCTGTTTCTGATGTTGTCCGGGGTAAAATCTTCCGTTACAAGGATATTGTTCCAGTTTTCAGTGCTGTTACCCTGAGTTTTAAGTTTTTCTATTTCGTCCGCTGTCAATTTCCTTGTTTTGGAGAGTTCTAAGGGGATTGCATTGGGATTGAAAAGTGCGGGGAACGCCTTCTCAAGTTCCCCGCTGTTCTTTATACCTTTAAGTATCTCAGTGATATCCTTCATAGGTAACCTCTTAGTCTATCTTTTAATGCGATTATTCTATGATTTTTACCGTCCGAGGTATTTCTGAACAAGGTGTTTGTTATCTCTTATCCAGTTGTAGTATTTCTTCCGCTTTAATTCGGAAGCAGCCTCTTCATCCAGCACTACAATGGCATGGGGGTGTAACTGAAGGGCAGATGCTGTGACCTGAGAGGTTATTGGACCCTCTATAAACTGGGCACAAACAGGAGCTTTCTTTTTCCCATTTGCAATGAGAACGATCTTTTTTGCCTCCAGTATAGTTCCTACTCCCATCGTTATGGCAAAGTGAGGAACCTCTTCTTCGCTTGAGAAGAATCTGGAGTTATCCTTAATAGTTTGTTCGTCC
>Ga0256914_1003969_pt1 | contig 11411 bp, 8 predicted proteins | sample HulkmetaG_FD_191571 | JGI IMG/M metagenome (GOLD analysis project Ga0256914, IMG submission 191571) | Hydrothermal chimney microbial communities from Main Endeavour vent field at the Juan de Fuca Ridge, Pacific Ocean - Hulk | ecosystem: Environmental > Aquatic > Marine > Hydrothermal vents ...
ATATATTATCAAGACTCTCTATTTTATAAAGATACCTTAATTTCGAGAAACGATTATTTGAAGTCGAAAGAGGATTACGAATATGCCAAACGCAGCTACGAACTTTATCTTGAGCGTCAAAAACAGGATTCCGTTTACCGCACCATACAAGTACAACAGATGAGGGAGAATTTGCACCATATGGAATTAAACTTGCAACTGGTGAGGCAAAGGCAGGAGAGTCTTAACGTAAAAGCGCCGGTGGACGGTCAACTTACATCTTTGGATGTTGAAATAGGGCAGTCGGTACCCAAAGGGGGCAGACTCGGTCAGATAGATGTCCTCACCTCGTTCAAGGTGACCGCCAGAATAGACGAACATTATATTGACAAAGTGAGGGTGGGGTTACAAGGGGTATTGGACAGGAACGGAAAGGAGTATAATTTGAAAATAAGAAAAATTTTACCCGGCGTGCGCAACGGACGCTTTGAAGTGCAAATGGTTTTTGTGGGCAAAACACCGGAAAATATGCGTACCGGTCAAACATACTATATCCGTTTGCAGCTGGGAAATCCTGCCAAAGCCTTGCTTTTGCCGAGGGGCAACTTTTTTCAGAATACCGGCGGACAATGGATTTTTGTGGTGTCGCAAGATGGTAATTCGGCGGTAAAACGGAATATCACCATAGGACGGCAAAACCCCAAATATTACGAATTGCTCCAAGGGTTGAAACCCGGCGACAGGGTTGTGGTATCGGGATACGATAATTTTGCAAATATTGACAAATTGGTATTTAAATAATATTCGGGAATTAGGCGTAATGCCGTAAAAAAACAAAAACAGTTAAAAAACATTCATTATGATAAAAATTGAAAACTTGGTAAAGGTTTTTCGAACCGACGAAATAGAGACCTTTGCCCTGAACGGGGTAAACCTTCAAGTGAAAAAAGGTGAATTTGTAGCCGTTATGGGACCTTCGGGATGCGGAAAATCCACATTGCTCAATATTATAGGCTTGCTTGACAATCCCACGAAAGGCAGTTATCTGTTTAACGGAAAAGAGGTGGCGGGGCTCAAGGAGAAGGAGCGCACCCGCTTGCGTAAAGGACATATAGGGTTTGTGTTTCAGAGTTTTAACCTGATAGACGAACTTAATGCATACGACAATGTTGAGTTGCCCCTCTTTTACCTGAAGATGAAAGTTTCTGAACGCCGCAAAAGGGTGGAAGAGGTATTAAAACGGATGAATATAGGTCACCGCATGAAACATTTTCCGCAACAACTTTCCGGCGGACAACAGCAACGCGTTGCCATTGCAAGGGCGGTGGTGGCTAATCCTTCGTTGATACTTGCCGACGAGCCTACAGGAAACCTCGATTCCAAAAACGGTATTGAGGTTATGAATTTACTTTCGGAACTTAATCAGGAGGGGACAACCATTATTATGGCCACCCATTCGGAGCGCGATGCCGCATATGCCCACCGTACCGTTAACCTGCTCGACGGGGAGGTTGTAACGGAGAAAATAAACCGTTCTTGATACTGTTATTTAATTTATCCGTGTTATGTGGGGAAAAAATCTGAAATTATTTATAAAACATTTGGCAAATAATAAATTGTACACCTTTATTACCGTTTTTGGTTTTGCAATTTCACTTTCGGTGGTTATTCTGTTGAGTTTTTACATAAAAAACGAACTTACCGTAAACAAGAGTCAAGAGAAGAGGGATAGGATTTACCGCCTCAGCACCGAAAAATTCGGCGATTTTTCGCCTCCCGTAGGACAATGGGTACAAAACGGTTTTCCCGAGATAGAGAGCTATACCCGGACATATACTAACGGTGGTATAATTTCGCGGGAGAACGGCAAAAAATTAAAAACAGACCTGTTGCTTGCCGATTCCACATTTTTCACCATTTTTACCTTCCCTCTTACGGGAGCTACACCGCAAACGGCTTTAAAAACCGTCCACTCTATTGTTCTTACACGCGCAATGGCTCGAAAACTCTTTGGAGACGAGTCGCCGTTGGGAAAGCGGGTGATGTTGAATATGGAGATACCGTGTACCGTTACCGCAATTGTGGATGACATTTCTAAAACCTCTGCTTTTAAAAAGGTGGATGCCGTAATTAACTTCAGGTGTATTGAAGATATGTGGAACAACAACGACGTTTTGTCCAATTCGGGAATATGCTCCTTCGGATTGTATTTTTTGGTAAAACCCAATGCCGACATAACGGGTATTGAGCCCAAAGTGTTGAAAATGTTTAAAAAAGATTTTTGGATTTATAAAAACGGGTTTGTAAAGGAGGTGCGTTTTGTGCCTTTGTCCCAAACCCATTTTTATAAAATTGTGTTCAGGGAATTGCGGCAAACCGACAAAACTTTGATAATAGTCCTGTTTGCCATAGTGGTCATTATATTGTTTTTGGCCATAATCAATTATATCAACCTTAGTATTGCCCAATCGGGGATGAGGATAAAGGAGATTGCCGTAAAAAAGCTGCTGGGCAGTTCCAAATCCCTGCTTATAACCCAGCAAGTTATCGAAACCGTAATGGTCTGTATTTTGGCCTTTTTTATTGCCGTTGTATTTGCTTTTTTGTTGCAGCCCGTATTCAATTCATTGTTTTCCGCAAGAATTGATTTGAGAAATGAATTTACACCGGCGGTAGTTACAATAGCCATACTTTTAATATCAATTACAGGGATTGTTTCGGGAATAATCCCGGCGGTTTTTATCACCGGGCTGAATGCCATAGGCGTCATAAAAGGCACTTTTAAAAGGAAGAGTAAAAAGAGATATTCCGTTATTTTGATAGGTTTCCAGTATGTTGTGGTTATTGTTTTGCTTATTTCCACGGCATTTTTGATGCGGCAGACCCGGTTTATGCAAAATTACAATCCCGGTTTCAATACAAAGAATATAATATGGATGACAAGCCTTATAGAAACGTCGCAAGAAAGCGGTTTGCGCAACCGGTTATTATCCCTTCCGGGTGTAAAACGGGTGTCGTTTGTTGCAGGCAGTCCCATAGACGGGGGCAACAACAACTCTTTTTTGTACAAAGGCAAGCCGGTAAGTTTTCAGGCTTTTGTTGTGGATTCGTCATTCTTTCCCATGATGCATATGAAAATTACACCCACCGCAACGGCATATTCGAAGCAAGGTGTATGGATAAACCGCAAAGCTGTAAAAGAGCTTGAATTGGATTCGTTACCCGGATTTGTGCCTTTCGGTGAGTCGAAACTTCCTCTGTTGGGAGTGATAGACAATTTTAACTACAGGTCGTTACATGAAAAACCGGGACCGGTCATAATACGCCAATCGGATGAGAATACAAATCCGTGGAGTATCCTGGTGGAGGTTGAAGGGAAGAATCTCGTTTCAACCGTTGACAAAATACGTGAAACTTACAGCGATTTTAACGGCGGTTTACCTTTCGACTACGGATTTTTTGACGAAACAATAAAAAATTGGTACCAAAACGAGAAGAGGACTTCGGCAATAGTGGGTTATTTTGCATTATTGTCCATTATAATTTCGGTTATGGGCATATTTGCCATGTCGCTTTTTTTCACCCAGCAAAAGACCAAAGAGATAGGTATCCGCAAAGTTAACGGTGCCACGGTTTCCGAAATTGTATTAATGCTTAACAAGGATTTTATTAAATGGGTTTTTGTCTCTTTTGTGGTAGCGGTTCCCATAGCATGGTTTGCCATGCACCGGTGGCTGCAAAATTTTGCATACAGGATTGAGCTGAGTTGGTGGGTTTTCCTGCTTGCCGGAATTGCCGTATCTTTTATCGCTTTGCTTACTGTTAGTTTGCAAACATTCAGAGCGGCACGGCGCAACCCCGTAGAAGCATTAAGATATGAGTAAATAAAAAATGTTATGAATTATATCGTTATAGTCTTCAAGAGGTTGCGGTCGCAAAAACTGACTTTGTGGCTTCGTGTCATAAGTTTGGGAGTGGGTATGGCAAGTGCTCTTGTGCTTTTTTATATTGCATGGAACAGATTGAATACCGACAATTTTTACCGCGACGGTGACCGCATTTATGAACTGTTTGACAATATTAAATCTCCCGATTACAGTTCAGTCAGCGCATCTCTTGTACAGCCTTTGGTTCCTGCCATGGTTGACGATTTCCCGCAGGTGGAATACGGGACGGTTCTTTTTATCAACGGAAAGACTACATACAAAACGGAAGAGGTTCTCTTTGAAGCCAACACCGTTTATGCCGATTCTTCATTTTTTAAAATTTTTAACCGGAGGTTTATTGCCGGTGACGAAAACGGTTCGTTGCGGGTGAAAAACAGCGCCGTGGTAACACGGAAAATTGCAGAGCGACTCTTCGGTAACAGCGGTGCCGCCATTAACAAAATAATATATCTTAACGAGGTGATACCTTTGGTGGTAACGGGGGTTATTGAAAACTGGCCTCCAAATGCCGGTTACCGCTCCGGTGTTCTTGTTTCGTTTGCCACATTAATGGATGAAAACCGTCTCTATATGGGGTGGAGCGGAGGCGACAGTTTTCGCGGATATGTCAAATTGCGCAAAGGTGTTTCCCCGCACGAAATAGAAAAGGAGATGCCCGCATTTCTGCGCAGACATTACAACGTGGATGCCGACGAGGCAAAAGGGTTTTACAACAAATATCAACTTGTACCCATTGCAAAAGCGGCCTTTGTGGAAGATCCCTCCCAAAAGGTTATCATTTTTATAGTGATTTTTATAGGATTGTTGATTTTCGGATTGGTATGTTTCAACTCTTTGTTGTTAATACTTGCGGGATACGGAAAATTTATAAAGCAAATTTCCATACACCGTACCATGGGAGCCTCGGGTTTCGATATTCAAAGGCTTATTTTTAACGAAGCTCTGTTTTATGTATTGATGTCAGCCCTTACGGCAACGGTATTTATAGTGCTGGTAAATCCTTTTGTCGAAAACAACTTCCGGTTTGGACTGGGAGGAGTTTTTACCAATTCTGTATTTCTCGTTTTGTTCTTGTTATTGATTGTTGTTGCTTTTACCGTGATTTATTTTGTGCCCGTTCATTGGGCGCTCCGGTTTTTTACATCGGTACACAGAAAAACTTTTTCGTACAAATCGCCTGTAAACCGTGGTTTGCAAAGGGTTTTACTGACGCTGCAAATAGGCATATCCCTTTTTTTGTTTTCTTTTCTGTTCATTATTTACGGCCAGTTCAATTATATTCAACATTTCAATTTAGGGTACAGTACCTCGAATATAGCATATATCGAATTGCACAACAAACCTTTGTATTCCAAAGATCTAGTGATAAAGAGCGAAATAAAAAAGATACCCGGTGTGTTATCGGCTTGTTTGTCGGATGCCATACCGCTGTGGGGTCTTCCCGGAAACGGTTTTTCAACAACCCCCGACGGGGATAAGGTGGTCATAGTACGCAATATGTCGGTTGATAAAGACTATTTTAGCACTCTTAATATGAAATTGGAGGGACCCGGATTTAGCAACTCGCAAAGTAAAAACAGCATTGTAATAACAAGGGAAGCCGCAAAATGTTTAGGTTTGAAAAACCCGCTCGGGAAAAATATATATCACGGGAGAACGCCGCTCACCATTACCGGTGTGGTTAATGATTTTGTAATGGTATCTTTGCATTCGGCAATACAGCCTGTTGTGTTTAATATTTATGACGAGCCTTCGGTTTATTCGATAGTTACGTTTCGTTTTGCGCCTGCCGAGGTACAAAACATACTAAAAAAAACAGAAGATGTCCTCAGGCGTATTGTTCCTGGACAAATTGTTCAGGTGAAGTTTTACGATGCCGCTTTGCAGGAAAATTACCGTTTTGACCGTGCCGTAAAAAATACCATACTCTTTTTCTCTGTTCTGGCAGCGCTGATAACACTGGCGGGATTGGTCGGGTTTACACTGAATATGATTCAGGAACGTACAAAGGAGCTGGGAATCAGAAAGGTTAATGGTGCATCGGTGACATCGTTGCTTTTGTTGTTGAACAAAGTTTTTATGTGGAATATCCTTATTGCTGTTGTCCTTTTTGTGCCGTTGTCGTGGCTGGTGTCAAAAGTGTGGTTGCAACAATATGCTTATGCCGTACCGTTGAACTGGTTCCTCTTTTTTTCGGTATCGGTTATGGTATCGGTTATTGTTATAGGAGTGGTGTCGTACTTTACTTTCCGTGCTTCACGCCGCAATCCGGTGGAGGCTTTGAGATATGAATAACCTGTAATATTCAAAATACCATAAAAAACAAAAAACGTTAACGGTTATAATTTTTTTTCCAGCTTTTTGGCTTTATTCCAATAGACATCCATCTCTTCAAGAGTCATCTCTTTCGGGTCTTTGCCCTCTTTGGCAGCCTCTTTTTCAATGTATTGGAATCTTGAAATGAATTTTTTATTTGTTTTTTCGAGGGCGTCGTCGGGATTAATTCCTATATATCTGGCATAGTTTACCAAAGCAAAAAGCAAATCGCCGAACTCATTTTCCACCCTCTCTTTGCTCGCTTTGTTATCCACCTCTTGTTTTAGTTCGTTCATCTCTTCAACAACTTTGTCCCACACTTGCGACAGTTCTTTCCATTCGAACCCCACACCTTTTACCTTTTCCTGCATGCGGTAAGCTTTAAGCAAGGGCGGAAGAGAAGCGGGTACCCCTTCGAGAACCGATTTTTTACCCTCCTGAATTTTCAACTTTTCCCAATTGTCTTTTACCTCATCGGCACCGGAAACTTTAACTTCGCCGTAGATATGCGGGTGGCGGAATATCAATTTTTCCGAAATTCCTTCCAATACATCTTTTATGTCGAAGGCTCTTTGTTCTTCGCCGAGCTTGGCATAAAAGACAATATGCAACATTATGTCGCCAAGTTCCTTTTTTATCTCATCCATGTTTTTTTCAAGAATGGCATCCGACAGTTCGAATACCTCTTCAACGGTTAAATGACGTAAACTTTCAAAAGTTTGTTCCCTGTCCCAGGGGCAACCTTTACGCAGGTCGTCCATTATGTTTAACAGACGCTCGAATGCTTTTAACTTTTCCTCCATTGCGGAACCCGAATATGACATATGTTAAGTTTTAAAAAACGGTGCAAAGGTACATTCAAATTTTAATAAATTTGCTGCAAATGATAAGCAAGGAAAAAATAACGGGAATTGTTCTTGCGGGTGGTAATTCGAGACGTTTCGGAAGCGACAAGGGATTGCACCCGTTTAAGGGGAGGCCTTTGGTGAAATATTCGGTAGAGGTGCTGAAACCTTTGTGCGGCAAAATTCTTGTTTCGGCAAACAACAACATTGACCGTTACAAAGAAATGGGGTATGAGGTGGTGCAAGACAGTGTTAAAGGAATAGGGCCTTTGGGAGGTATTCTGTCGTGTTTGAAATATTCGGAAACCCAACACAATTTGGTGCTATCGTGCGATATGCCTTTTATGAATAGTTCTGTGTTTGAACTGCTTGTTAACAGTATTGAAAATTTTCAGGCAGTAGTGCCGGTTCACGAAACTTTTTTGTTTGAACCGTTGTCGGCCTATTACAATACCAATGTGTTGGGCGATTTGCAGAAAAGTATCGGAGCAGGCGATTATAAGGTTATGAACTTTTTAAAAAAGGTGCGTTTTAAACCTGTGTTGTTCGACAAAAAGATATCTTGGTATTCGGACAATGTTTTTACAAACATTAACAGACTTGCCGATTTGGAAGCCTTTGAAAAACAGAGTTGAATTTTATGTTTTTCAATTCAGGGAAACATATATGCCAATGTTTAAGAAGGCGCATTAACGTTACCCCCTGTCCGGTAAAAACACAAGTGGATTATGTAAATACGGGATATGTTGATTTTTAGCCCACATTACTGATGCGTTGCAACATATCGTGCTTTATTATTTTAACGGTTTTGCCCGACATTTCTATCAAACCGTCATCGTTAAAATCTTTCAGAACACGTATTACGCTTTCGGTTGACATGTTTGTCAATTCTGCCAGTTCGCTTCGGTTTAAGGGTAAAAAGAACTCCCTTGTTTTGAATATTCTGTCGCCCAAACATAAAAGTATATCCGCAACTCTTCCGTGTAATTGCTTATTGGTAAGGCAAAAAAAACGTCCGTATATTTGAACGGTATTTTCATTCAAAACATTAATAACACGGTATGCAAATTTTGCGTTTTCGCGAATAAGCTGTTTGAATATGTGTATGTCTATCATTTCGACAACCGAATCGGTATATGTCGCCGCCGAATATAAAAAGATGTTATTGCCGTCGTATATCGAAGGCAGTCCAATCAGGTTGCCTTCCGGCGAAATGTTCAGTACCAGGTTTCGTGGTGTGCCTTCAAGGTAAACTTTGGCAAGTCCTTCCTTCAGGTAGATGATGTTTGAAGCGAATGCCCCTTGTTTACAGATGGTTTCCCCCTTTTTATAGTGCAAAACCACTTTGTTTTTGTTTACCAACTCACACTGCTCCTGTGTTAATTCCGTAAAACAGGATACGCGACTGTCGTAAACTGTACATGTACTTCCCTTATGGTTTTCGTTCACAATCAATACGGTCTCCTTTCTGCTAACGGTGTACCAAAATAGTGTTTATTTATTAACAAAACGATATAAATGTATCCTGTTTGCATCAATAAAAAATATGATATATGTCATCTTTTTGTTGATGCTTTTAAATTAAAAACCTAACCGGATTGACCGGGAAACCGGTAAAACGGGCACATTCGCTATCTATCTTTGTTTCAGCAAATGTATAAAAAAAATATGGGATACCACAAGCGATGACTATAACAAATATCAACAAAACGGAAAAAGGGGGGCATAATATAGATATGCAAGAATTAATGAAGCTGTTCGAACGGAGGGATACTTCGTTCAGGGATGCCATAAACAACGACGGCGTCGGTTATTTCTGTATTAGCAAAGAGGGGTATTACATTGAAGTTAATGATATCTGGCTTTCCATGTATAAATACAAATCGGGAAAAGAAATCATTGGCAAACACTACCGTTTGAGCAGAACCGAAGAGGATTTTAAAGAGTTGGAAAATGCTGCAAAACGCGTTTTAAAAGGAGCTACCGTAAATTTCGGAGAGGTTAAACGTATTTGCAAAGACGGTACAGTGGGCTATCATACATTGGCCATGACACCGGTATATATCAACGGCAAAATCGAAGGTTTTGAGGGGTACATTGTTGATACGACAAAAGAGTTGATGGCCGAACACGATCTTATTAAAAAGTTGTACAAAACGGCAAAAACCCGTTAAATAATAATTAAGTATTCATTAAAAAGTAAAATGTCATGAAAAAAATTGCAAATTATTTTATCGTATTGTTAATTGTTCCGTTGTTTATCCTCGGTGGATGCGGCGACAACGATGACAACCCTGCCCCCGCGGAAAAAGGTAATTTTAATACCTTAAAAACTTATTTGATAGAAAAAAGCCTTGACCTTCCCGACATTCTGAACGGTTGGATAATTTCGGCGGAAGCACTTCACGACAACCTTGACAATTATTATGTCATGGATATCCGTGCCGCCGAAGATTTTGCCAACGGTCACATTGAAGGTGCCGTACACACTTCCTTGGTTAACATTGTCAACGATGCAAAAGATGTAACCAAACAGATTGTTGTTGTTTGTTATACCGGACAAACCGCTGCACATGCAGTAGTGGCTTTGCGCTTGAGCGGACATACCAACGCCATGGTTTTAAAATGGGGAATGAGCGGTTGGAATGCCGATTTTGCCGGTCCGTGGAATAACAATGTCGGTAATACCGCCGGCGATTATCCCAACAGTTGGACCACCGACGCTACAGCAACTCCAAAAGAGTACAGTTGGCCGGCTTGGGAAACAACAACTACCGATCCCGCCGAAATTTTAAAACTACGTGTTGACCAATTTGTTGAAGGCGGATTTAACGGCGTGAACAGTACGGATGTGCTTGCCGCCCCTTCCGATTATTTCATAAACAATTTTTGGGATCAAGCCGATGTTGAACATTACGGACATATCAAAGGGGCTTACAGACTGAAACCCCTATCGTTGGCCGGCGGTGAAATTAAAAAGATTAATCCTGACAAAAAGGTGGTTACTTATTGCTGGACGGGTCAAACATCCTCAATGGTAACATCATACCTGAAAATATTGGGATATGACGCCATAAGCCTGAAATTCGGAGCCAATGCAATGATACACGACGATTTGGAGTCGCATAAATTCGGGCCGGGAGCAATTATGGATTACGAATACGTAACAGGAAATTAATTCAACGGGAAATGTTGCCGGTAATGGTATAATATGCTTGAGCCGGCAACATTTGCATTATGCGGTTATCCTGGCCAATGAGAGATGGTTTATCGGCATTAGCGAAAATTTTATTAACACTGCCGGTATGATGCCGCATAAATGTTTGGGTAATTCATAGCGGAAACAAACCTGTTCCGTTGATTGATAGTTTTTCGAATAACTTTATTAATAATGAAAAAAAATATGTTTATGAAATCAATAAAAACAGTTTATCTGATTGGTCTATTTTTTTTGCTTCAATCCACTTTTGTTACGGGACAAGGGTGTATGGACGACGGTGGCGACGACCCCATTAAACTTATGGGTTATATCCAACCTCAATATTCCCATATATTTTTTAAAACCGATGATTACGGAAATACACTTTACAAACCGGGTAATTTTTACTTTAACCGTGCACGTATAGGTGTGCGCGGTGCCATACCGTACGATGTAAGTTATTATGTAATGGCTGAATTGACACCGGTTTATACGGGAGCACCTTTCCTTTTGGATGCTTTTGTAACATATGCACCGTTAGGTAAATATCTTAAATTTTCAATGGGTCAGTTCAAATCACCTTTCGGACTTGAAGTTAACACGCCGTGTCATGCCCTTTATACCATAAACCGCACATTAACCGAGAATTACCTTGCCTCTCCTTTTCGCGATGTGGGTTTTATGATTCTCGGAAGCACCGATACTTTATTCGGTAAAAAAGATTTGGTAAAATACAGTTTTGCCTTAATGAACGGTACCGGAATAAACCATTGGGACGACAATAAATACAAAGACTTTGTGGGACGTGTTGTTATTTCCCCGTGGGAATGGCTCCATTTTGGCGGTAGTTTCAGGTATGGCAAAGAGGGCAAAGCCGACGGCGACGGACAGAAAATGAGAAGAAACTGGGGGGTTGACATTGTCTTCGATTATAATAATTTCCTTGTGCAGGGTGAATATATTGCTTCATACAATGAAGGGCTGATTGGCGGCGGCGGTGGTTGCGGCGGAAAAAAATCGGTGTCGGCTGTTACAGCTCTCGAAACATATAACAGAAGCGGTTATTTCGTGATGATAGGTTATATGACACCCTGGCAATTGCAACCTGTTGTTAAGTACGAGTTT
>Ga0256914_1003970_pt1 | contig 11410 bp, 11 predicted proteins | sample HulkmetaG_FD_191571 | JGI IMG/M metagenome (GOLD analysis project Ga0256914, IMG submission 191571) | Hydrothermal chimney microbial communities from Main Endeavour vent field at the Juan de Fuca Ridge, Pacific Ocean - Hulk | ecosystem: Environmental > Aquatic > Marine > Hydrothermal vents ...
AACGGCATTTTTCATCTCCTCGTTAGTCATGTTATCGAGCATAATTATATTTACATTATTATTTAATGCTTCTTCAACTTCTGCCATGTTTGTTGTTTCAACTTCAATTTTTATTTTGCTATCAACATTTGCGCGTATTTTTTTTACGGCAGCGGTAATACCTCCGGCAACTTTTATATGATTATCTTTAATCATTACCATATCAAACAAACCGATTCTGTGATTTATACCCCCGCCGGTTTTTACGGAATATTTATCAAGCATTCTGTATGCGGGTAAGGTTTTACGGGTATCGAGAATATAAGCCCCGGTACCGGCAACGGCTTTTACAAATTGATTTGTTTTTGTTGCAACACCCGACATACGTTGAATGAAGTTAAGAGCTGTTCGTTCACCGGTTAATATTGCGTTGTACAGACCGGAAAACTCTACAAGAATATCGCCGGATTTAATTTCATCTCCGTCTTTAAACTTAGGAAGCCACGTAATTGATTTATCCAGTTTTTTGAAAACTTTTTCAATTACAGGCAAACCGGCTAAAATGCCGTCCGCTTTGGCTTTTATAAAAGCGGTGATTTTCATCTCTTTCGAAATTAGATTATCGGTAGTAATATCACCGGTTTTTATGTCTTCTTCCAAAGCTAAGTCGATTAAATGTTCAACCCCTTCAAGAGTAATTTTTGTTTCCGTTATTATTTTTTTCATTATTTCTTTATTATTGTTTAAGTTGTTCCAATCTTGTTTGTTTCCCTTTTTGTTGAATAATTTCAACAAAGAATTTTTTCTTTACATGTGGAAAATCAGAGCGTTTATGAGCACCCCTGCTTTCTTTTCTGTGTAAGGCGGCATTTGTAATAAGTTTTGCTACGGTTATAATCGATTTTAGTTGAAATCCGTAATATTCGTTTTGCTGTAGGTTAAACGAATTTTCCGTTTTGTTCAATAACATATTAAATTTTATTAAATCCTCTTTGTTGCGAACAATACCGGCATATTTAAAAATCAATTTCGAGATATTTTCTTTTTCCGTAATAAAAGATTGCCGTAAATTTTCGTTAATATGGAATTTACATTTTTCAGGTGAGATGTTAATAGTCTCTTTCGACAAAGTTTGTGCATACTCAACAGCTCTTTTGCTAAAAACCAAACACTCCAACAGGGAATTGCTTGCCAATCTGTTAGCGCCGTGAACACCGGTAGAAGCAACTTCGCCGGCAACAAAAAGTCCGTTAATATTTGTTTCTCCATTAACCCCGCTTTTAACACCTCCAATCATATAATGAGCAGCGGGAGCAACCGGAATTAGATCCGTTGCAATATCAAGTCCGTATTTTTTTAATTCCAGATTAATATTATGAAAACGTTTCCTCATTTTTTCTGCATTTAAATGAGTTAACGAAAGATATACTTTATTATTCGGTTTTTGCCATTCTTTGTAAATTTCGTATGCAACAAAATCGCGAGGAGCAAGTTCCGCTTTAGGATGTTTTCCTAACATAAACCGTTTGCCGTTGCTGTTAACCAAAAATGCCCCTTCGCCGCGAACCGCTTCGCTAATTAAATATGTTTCTCCGGTGTTTGTAACAAGAGACGAGGGATGAAACTGAATAAATTCCATTCCCGCAATTTCCGCACCGGCTTCGTACGCCAAAAAGATTCCGTCTCCGGTAGAAGATTTTGGATTTGTAGAACGGTTGTAAATTGCCGAAGCGCCGCCGGAAGCAAGCATTGTATTAAAAGAAAGAAAACATATTTCTTCTTTTTCGAGGTAATTATAACCGACAAAACCGTTGCATCTGTTATTTTCAACAAGCAGATTAAAAACAAAGGTATTTTCAAAGATTGAGATGTTCTTTTTTTCTTTTACTTTTGAGGCCATAAACTCGACAATTTTTTTTCCGGTTGCATCCCCGTCGGCATGTAAAACGCGATTATGGGAATGCGCTCCCTCCAAACCGAGAGCCAATTTTCCGTTAACCTTGTCGAATTGCATTCCCATTTCAATCAATTCTTTCACGCGATTGCTACCGTCGGAAACAAGAATTTTTACAGCCTCTTTTTTACAAAGCCCTACACCCGCAACAAGAGTATCGTTATAGTGGCTTTCGAGAGAATCGTTTTCATCAATTACCGCAGCAATTCCCCCCTGGGCATGGAACGAACTGCTTGTTTCCAAAGTTGATTTTGTAACGAGCCCAACACTCCCGTATTCCGAGGCATAATATGCAGTGGCAAGTCCTGCCAATCCGCTTCCCAAAACAAGAAAATCGAATTTATGTTTATTCATTGTTCTCCTTGTATTTTATTAAATCCTTTTTCGGCTTCGGATAAAAATCTTTTAATTTTGTTTTTATCTTTTTTGCCGAAAGAGTCTTCAACTCCCGTATGAGCATCAACGCCGGCGGGTTTTACCGTAATAATTGCATTATAAACATTTTCGGGGGTTAATCCTCCGGCCAAAATTACCGGCTTGTTGGAATGGTTAACCAATGCTTTGCTGATTTCCCAATCATGGGTTATTCCCGTGGCTCCCGTAGCTCCGGAAACGGGATTGTAAGTATCGGTTATATAAGCATTAACATAATTACTTTGCAAATCAATAATTTTTTTTAGTTCGGAAAGATTATGTTTACCGACAATCAGACTTTTTATTATTATAATTTCCGGATTTATTTTTTTTACTTTTGCTAATTCCCTTAATTCAATTTCACCATGTAATTGAACTATATTAACACCCAGTTTTTTGCATAAATTTATTATTTCTCGTGCATTATTTAGGTAAGTAATTAAAATTCCATGAACGGAAGGAGGTAATTTTTTAATTATTTTTGCAGCGTCGGCTTCGGTAATATCTTCTTTGTTTACGGGTAAACGGAAGGGAAAACCAAGAAATTTTACCCCGCTTTTAATTAGTAATTGAGCTTCTCTATTATCGGAAACACCTGCGATTTGAATAAATTTATTAAAACCGTTCATTATATTTTTTTATTTTATATTCGAAAAATACGGCTATTATTTTTTTATTGAAACTTATTTGTACAAAAAGCATCTAAATGTGGAAAAATTTTAGGAAAAGAATGAAAAACGAAGAACTTACTTTAAATTCGGTTGAAGATTTTAAGGAATTTATTTCAAAAAATGCGGGAACCGTTACATATTTCAGCACGCCTACGTGTAACGTTTGTAAAGTATTGAAACCTAAATTAAAAGAGATGCTTGCCAAACATTTTCCGGAAATGAAATTTGCGTATGTTAATACAACGGAAGCACAGGAGATGGCGGCACAAAATCACATATTTGCCGTTCCTACAATTTTATTTCATTTGGACGGAAGAGAGTTTATCAGAAAATCCAGAAACGTAAATCTAAATGTTTTGGCCGAAGAGTTGGAACGCCCGTACAGCATGCTCTTCGAATAGCCGACATGAAAAAGGAAACAGATTTCGGTGTTGTAAACAAAACCCCCTATTAAAACGAGTAATTTAACCCGGCAATAATTCCTATATTCTGTGCGGTTCTGTCAACGCCATGGATAGTTTCTTCTTTATCTGCTTCAACAAGTTTTATGTTGTTCATAATACTCCATTTAGCTGAAGCGTCAAAGAAGAGTTTTTTTGTTATTCTATATTTAAATCCGCCACCGATAGCCAGCATTGTGCTATTATCTTTTTCAACGGTTTCGGGCAAATTTATGGTTGGACCGTTATTAATCTTAATATGTCCGTTCATTGTTAAATTGTAAAAGAATATACCCCCCTCAAAAAAGAAGTAAGGTTTCATTTTTCTGTTACCGAAAAGATATTTTACATTAAGAGTTGCCGGAAAAATATTAAGCGGAGCGGAAACATCAAGTATTCCGTCAAGATTAATGTTATCTATTATTCCGGAAAGTTCATCATAAATTTTTTGTTTTAAGATGTTTTCGTCGGCGTTGTAATGGGAATATCCGGTTACAAGGCCCAATTCAAAATTTTTGTTGGGTGCATAAATAAAAATGATTTCGCCGCCCAGACCGTTATTATAATTGTTGGAAAGTTCTCCAACAGGAATATATATACCGCCTTTGGCATTAATACCAAACTGAGCGTTTATTATTGTGGCAAAACAGAAAAAAACGGAAGATAATATTATTAATCTTTTTTTCATTATTTAATCCTTCTTTGTGTTGTTGTTCGATAAAAATTTTCCAACTAAAATGGCAACAAGAACCGTTAAATATAATTGTCCGGATATTCCTATAAATATTGCAAGCGAACGTGCCGCGGGAACAGCCGGGGTTATTTCTCCGTATCCTACGGTAGTTAATGTAATAAAACTGTAATATATGTAATCAAAAAAACGAGGGGTGTTTGTATAACTGAAATTAATTGTTTCAACGGACTTGCCTGCTATTTGATAAAGTGTTTGTAAAAGGGTAAAAAGAAATCCCCCGATTATTCCTATTAATAAATAACTGTTTATTGCGTTTAAAATTAATACGGAAGTTATTTTATCGTTTTTTGCAACATAAGCAATCATTGAATAGGTGATGTAAATAAAGAAGAAAATCAAGACGTTAAAAGCAATAAATTTCATCTCCAATGTAAAAATAAAATGCTTAAGCCACAGAAAAAGGAGTGTAAAAAAACCGAAATAAGAGAGACGAATAAATTTTTTTTTGCGAAATTTTAATGATGTAACACCCGATAAAACAATTGCCGAAATAATAATATCGAAAAGCCAATTATTAAAATCGATAGATTTAATTATGGAATAGGCAAAAACAAAAAGCAATAACGAAAAAAGAAGTATAAAATTATTTTGTTTTAATGTTTTTTCGGTAAAAAAACTATTGTTTTCCGCAATTGCATGTATTTTCTTTTTAATAATTCGCATTTGAAAATAATTTAATTGAATTTTTTAAAATTACAACAAAAAGATGAAAGATTCATAATATTTAATATAGGTAAAAAGGTATAAAACAATTATGTTGTTATTTACAGAGCAAAAACGTTTTGTTGCATACAAATGTTCAACAAATAATTTTTGAAATTAGTCGATTATTAATTATATTTAGTGTTCTGAAAATTTTAATTTAGGATATAGAGAAATGAAAAAAGGAATTCATCCGGAAAATTACAGACCGGTAGTGTTTAAGGATATGTCAGTTGATTATGCTTTTATTGTTAGTTCAACAGTAAAAACAAATGATACAATTGTTTGGGAAGATGGAAATACTTATCCGTTGGTAAAATTGGAAATTTCAGACAAATCTCATCCTTTCTTTACAGGAAAACAAAAAATGGTCGATTCGGCCGGTCGTGTTGAAAGATTTAACAAAAAATACGCTAAAAAGAAATAATTTTTTTTCGGTATTTTAATTTTAAAAGCTGATAATTTTTATAAAAATTATCAGCTTTTTTTTTTACTTATCATAAATTCTGCTAATTTCTAATTCTCTTTTTCATTATTTTTTAATCTAAGATTTTTTTTAACGGACGGATTTTAAACTGTTTTTACAACCTTAACCTTTGTGTATAAAAAAAGGAAAAATTAGTTGACTAACGTAAAAGACACATCTTTTTCTCCCAAAAGTGTTCGCGAAATTGCCGTTAAAATTCTTAACAGAATTGAAATTTCCGGTGCCTATCCGGAAAAATTACTTGATTTGGAATTACAAACAAATGTTTTAAATAAAAAAGATAAAGCCCTTCTTTATGAAATTATTCACGGTGTAATAAGAAATTTAATACAACTCGATTGGGTCCTTTCCGAATTTTACAACGGAAAGTTTAAGAATTTGCCTAAAGACGTAAAAAATATAATGAGAGTTGCCCTATATCAATTGTTATTCTTGGATAAAGTACCGGCATATGCAGTTGTAAACGAAGCGGTTAAGTTGGCAAAAACAAAAAAAGGTAAACGAATATCTCAAATTATCAACGGTGTTTTGCGTAACGTTTTACGAAACAAAAACAACATTAAATATCCCGATAAAAAAGAAAATTACGTAAAATTTCTTTCGGTTTATTACTCCCACCCGATCTGGTTGGTTGAACGTTGGTTAGCTCTATACGGGAAAAAGTTTACCGAAGGGCTTCTCTCCGCAAACAATCGCAAACCGAAACTTTCCATACGCGTTAACGGACTTGTTACAAATATTGAAGAGATGAAAAAAATCCTTACCGAAAACGGTTATTCGTTTACCCAGGCCGAGTATTTACCCGACTATATAAATTTGAACTCATTTTCTAATATAAGCGATTGGGAATATTTTAAAAAGGGATATTTTTCCATTCAGGACGAAAGCACAGGGTTTTCGTGTTATTTACTTAATCCGAAACCGGGAGAAAAAGTCTTGGATTTATTTTCGGCCCCCGGCGGAAAAACGGGGCTGCTTGCAAATTTAATGAAAAACCAAGGCGAGATTGTTGCTGTTGATAAGTATGCCGGAAGATTAAAAACACTTAAAAAAAACATGGAAAGACTTGCCGTAACAAACGTTACTGTTGTAGAAGCCGATGCTTTGAAATTTAATCCCGCAGAAAAATTCGATAAAATTTTATTAGATGCTCCATGCTCTGGTTTGGGTACACTAACCAAGAAACCTGATATCAAGTGGAAACGGGATATTGAAGATATTCATAAATTATCGAAATTACAGATTAATCTACTTGAAAAAGGAGCTTCGTTACTTAAACCCGGCGGGGAATTGGTTTTCAGTACATGTACAATTGAACCGGAAGAAAACTTTGAGACGATAAAAAAATTTTTAATTAATCATCCGGAATTTGAATTAGTTAATGCAAGTAATTATTTTAATAAAAAATTAATAGCGGAAAACGGATGTTTGCAGACATATCCGAATATTCACGGAATTGACGGGGCGTTTGCCGCTAAGTTAAAACTTAACGATGAGTGAAACAATGGAAAGCTTAAAAAATTTTGGTGAAGAACTTAAAAAACAACGGGAAAAGGTGGGAATAACAATCTCTGATATATACGAACGCACCCGTATAGATAAAAAATATCTTGAAGAGATGGAAAAGGGAAATTTTGGAATAATGCCCGATGTTTATATGCGTGCGTTTATTCGTAAGTATGCCGATGCAGTGGATTTGAACCCAAACGAAACAATCCAAAAATATGAAGCCGCTTGCTCGGGAAAACCTATTAATGAAGTTGAAACAACAAAAGAAGACGAACAGTTAACGGAAAATAATAATGAAAAAGAGAAGGTTTACGGAGAACAAAATTCCGGATACGAAGAAACAATCCATAAAAAAACAAGTCCGACAATTATCATTGGGGTTGTTTTGCTTTTTATCCTTTTTGGGGTGGGATATTTTCTTTTCGGCGGAGCTGATTCGGAACAGATTATTGTGGAAAAGAAAGTAGAAGATATATTAAAAGAACAAAATAAAAACAATAATGAAAGATTTGAAATAGCACAAAAACAAAATACGGAAAACGCTTCTGTAACGGCAAAAGATTCTCTATCGTTAAAAATTAATGCAATGGATACTTCGTGGTTTAGAATTATTGTTGATAAAACAAAAAACGATGAGTTTATTTTAAATCCTAATCACACAAAAACAATAAATGCAAAAAATCAAATAAAACTTTTGGTTGGTAATTCCGGTGGAATTGAATTTGTTCTGAACGGAAAAAAATTGGAATTTACCGGTACAAAGGGGGAAATAAAAAACATTATTGTTAATGCAAAAGGAATAAAATATTTGCCCGTAAAGAAGAAAACCGCAAAATGAACGAAAACCCTAAAGAACAAATAGAAAAACTAAGAGAGAAGATTAATTATCATAATCATAAGTATTATGTTTTGGCAGAGCCGGAAATATCGGATTACGAATTCGATATGCTTATGAATAAACTTATTGAACTGGAAAAAAAAGCTCCAGAATTAATTACGCCGGATTCCCCCACGCAACGAGTAGGCTCGGATTTGACAAAAATCTTTAATCCTGTTGAACATAAAACTCCGATGCTTAGTCTTGCCAATACATATTCCAAAGATGAATTGGTTGCTTTTGACCAAAGAGTTAAAAACAGTCTGGATGAAAACGAGAAAATAGAATATGTTGTTGAGTTGAAAATTGACGGCGTCTCGGCAAGTTTACATTACGAAAACGGATATCTTGTTCGTGCGGCAACAAGAGGAGACGGCAAAATCGGTGAAGAAATTACCAACAACATTCGCACAATCAGAAGCATTCCTTTACGTGTAAAGGAGAAAAACCCTTTTGAAGTAAGGGGCGAGGTTTTTATGCCCCTTAAAGCGTTTGGTAAAATAAATGCGGAAAGAGAAGCCGCCGGAGAAAAACGCTTTGCCAACCCCAGAAATTTAACTGCCGGCACATTAAAATTGCAGGACCCGAAAGAAGTAGCCAAACGCCCTCTTGATATTTTTACATATTATTTTTTAAGCGATGAACACAAACTGAAAACACAAATAGAAGGGCTTAATTATCTTAAAGAATTAGGATTTAAAATTAATCCTTACTTTCAGTTATGTGCAAATATAAATGAAGTGATAGAATATTGTATCGAATGGGAAAAAAAAAGGGAAGAACTTCCATACGAAATAGACGGAGTTGTAATAAAGGTTAATTCCGTTGAACAGCAAAAACGCTTGGGTAGCATTGCAAAATCACCCCGTTGGGCTACGTCGTTTAAATTTAAAGCAAAGCAAGTTATAACAAAATTACATAAAATTACTTGGCAGGTGGGGCGTACCGGTGCCGTTACTCCAGTTGCCGAACTTGAACCGGTTGAACTGGCCGGCTCCGTAATAAGCAGAGCAACACTGCATAATTTTGATGAGATAAAAAGAAAAGATATTAGGGAAGGGGATTTTGTTAAAATTGAAAAAGGAGGCGATGTAATTCCCAAAGTGGTTGAAGTTGATTTATCTTTGCGTCCGGCAAACTCCAAAGAAACACGCTTGCCGGAATATTGCCCCGTTTGCAATACAAAACTGATACAACCCGAAAACGAAGTTGCTCTTTATTGCCCAAACAATAAATGCCCCGCCCAGATAAAAGAAAGGCTAATTCATTTTGCTTCTCGCGGTGCAATGGATATAGAAGGATTAGGTGAGGCGATAATAAATCTTTTGGTGGAAAAAGGATTCTTAAAAGATTTCGCTGATATTTATAATCTAAATTTACACGAAGACGAATTAAAAGCTATCGAAGGATTTGGAGAAAAAAGTATTGATAATCTTTTTGCATCAATAGAAAAAAGCAAAAAACAGCCGTTTCACAGAGTCCTTTTCGCTTTAGGAATAAGATACGTGGGGGCGGGGGTTGCCAGAAAACTAACAACGGCTTTTAAAAGTATTGATAAACTTATTACCGCAACAAAAGAAGATTTGGAAGCTGTTGACGAAATAGGTCCGAGTATTAGCAATAGTTTGTTGCAGTATTTTTCCGATGAAAAAAACTTAGGATTAATTAATAAACTTAAAAAAGCGGGTTTGAATTTTGAAGAAAAAACTCCGGAAAAAACAAATAAAAAACTGCAAGGACTTTCGTTTATATTAACCGGTTCGCTTTCTTCAATGAAAAGAGATGAAGCAAAGGAACGGATAATTGCTGCGGGCGGGAAGTTTGTATCGTCATTAAGCGGTAGAACAGATTTTCTTGTTGTGGGCCAAAATCCGGGGTCTAAACTTGAAAAAGCAAAAAAAATAGGCGTAAAAATTTTATCGGAAGATGAGTTTATAAAATTATTAAACGGTTCAAATGATTTCTAAAATTAAAAACAAAATAGCCGAAAAAATAGCAATCCGTAAATATGCAATTAACAAAAAAGAAAAAAAATCTTTTAATAATTTTTTTACGGAGGCTAACGATGTATTAATAATACTTCCTCAAAACCACGCCGGTTTATCAACGGCGTTGCAAGATATTATTCGTTATGTCTTAATTCATAAAAAAAATTTGTATTTAATTTATAAAAAAGAATTTCAAAGTTTTATACCCACCGATATACGTTATGCGGCGTTGGCTGTAACAAAAGAAAATAAGACGAAACTGGGATTGCCGAATAAATTTCTAATCAATAAAATAAAAAAATACAAATTCGATTTAATAATTGATTTAAATTTGGAATATGATATTTTTTCTTTGGTTTTATCTACTATTCCCGAGGCAAATTTTAGAGTGGGATTTGTGAAAAAAAATTCGGATTATTTCTATAACTATCAAATTCCACAAGAAATAAATTCTGAAAAATCATATAGAAATTTATTAAATTCCTTAAGAATGTTTTAAAATTATGTTAAAACCGATAATCTTTTAACCGAAATAAGAAAGAACCGTTATGAATGAAACGATAAACTATGAATTAACAAATAAAGACGGCATAACAATTTTTAAACTGAATGAAAAACGGTTTGATGCGTCAATAGCCGGTTTGGTTAAGGCAGAGTTTACAATAATATTATCCGAAGGGAACAACAAATTTATTGTGGATATGTCAGAGGTTGAATATTGCGACAGTTCGGGCTTAAGTGCGCTGCTTTTGGCATTTAGGATTTTACAGGCGGAAGAAGGAAAAATTATTATTGCCGCCCCTCAAAAAAGTGTTAAAACACTTATCGAAATTTCACAATTAAACAAAGTTTTACCTTTCTACGCAACAGTAGAAGAAGCTATTAACAATTTTTAAAACTAATCAAGAAATTCTGTGGACAGATCAATAGATTATTTTATAATAGTTGCTTATTTGATAGGCATTGCTATTTTCGGAATGGTAAAAGGGGGAAAACAGAAAACGTCAAAAGATTATTTCCAAAGTTCCGATTCCGTACAGTGGTGGGCCGTTTGTTTTTCCATTGTTGCCGCCGAAACAAGCACGCTTACTTTTATTTCAATCCCCGGTTTGGCTTATTTAACAAATCTTAACTTTTTACAGGTAACATTCGGTTATTTGCTTGGTAGAATTGTGATAGGGTTTTTCTTTTTACCCTCTTATTTCAAAGGCGAACTTTCAACCGCATATCAGTTTCTGGAAAATAGATTCGGCAGCAAAACACGTTCTTTTGCTTCGGTTGTTTTTATCTTTACCCGTTTGGCTGCCGACGGTGTAAGACTTTTTGCAACGGCAATACCGTTAAAATTAATGTTGGATATTAGTTATCCCGTTGCAATTATTATTATTGCACTTATTGCTTTAACTTATACTTATGTAGGCGGAGTTAAAGGCGTTATCTGGGTTGATGTAATTCAAATGTTAATTTATCTCGGCGGAGCTTTTGTTGCCCTCGGCTTTTTGCTTTTCGATTTTCTTCCCAACGGATTTGATACGATAATTTCGGTTTCGGAATCTGCCAATAAGTTACAAATATTTAATTGGGGGTTTGATAACGGGGTCGCCGGGTTTTTCTCGCAACCTTATACGGTAATTG
>Ga0256914_1003971_pt1 | contig 11408 bp, 11 predicted proteins | sample HulkmetaG_FD_191571 | JGI IMG/M metagenome (GOLD analysis project Ga0256914, IMG submission 191571) | Hydrothermal chimney microbial communities from Main Endeavour vent field at the Juan de Fuca Ridge, Pacific Ocean - Hulk | ecosystem: Environmental > Aquatic > Marine > Hydrothermal vents ...
CCACAACTATATCTATATCGGAATGGTTTCTCTGTTCGTATGTTGGATTGACAACAAACTTTTCGTTAAGTCTGCATACTCTAACACCGGCAACTGGTCCTTCAAATGGAGCTTCTGTTATATGTAGTGCGGCCGATGCTCCAACTATTGCAAGAACATCAGGATCGTATTTGTCATCAGCTGACAGCGTCATAGCTGTAATAATAACATCATTGAAAAATCCTTTTGGAAACATAGGTCTTATAGGTCTATCTATAAGCCTTGATACAAGGATTTCTCTTACAGTAGGTTTTCCTTCCCTTTTAACGAATCCACCTGGAATTTTTCCATAAGCGTATGTTTTTTCTCTGTAATCAACAGTAAGCGGAAGGAAATCTATGTCAGCCTGTGCTTCTTCTGAAATAACAGCTGCAACAAACACAGCTGTTTCACCCTGTCTAACGATTACAGCACCATTTGATTGTTTGGCAAAATAACCTGTTTCTATAGAAATAGGTATATCCTGAATTTTTGTTTCTACTTTTTCAACGGAAATGTCACCTATTCCTTCCATTATCTACTCCCAGTAGCTTCTCTTATATTTAACTCCTGAATTATCCTCTGATATCTCTCTGAATCGGTTTTTCTCAGGTAGTTTAAATGCTTTCTTCTTTTATTTACCATTCCTATAAGACCTCTCCTTGAGTGGAGATCTTTTTTGTTCTTTTTAATGTGTTCAGTCAGATTTCTGATTCTCTCTGTAAGAATTGCTATCTGAACCTCAGGAGATCCTGTATCTCCTTCATGCCTTGCAAATTTTTTTATAATTTCTGCCTTCTTCTCTGGAGTGATTGACATTAATTAACCTCCTAAATTTAAATAATTTTGAACATTATATTATAACATATATAAAAATTTTTCTCTAACTTACCACTATTCACATTTATATTATTTTCCTATTTTGCGGCTGCTGTATTAGTTTATAGACTATTTTTTTCTTTGGATAAATTTTTGAGCTTTGCTTGAGAAAGCTTTCCTGAAAATTCTTATAAAAGTGGTGCGAGAGGCGGGAATCGAACCCGCACGGCCTTTCGGCCAAGGGATTTTAAGTCCCTCGCGTCTGCCAGTTCCGCCACTCTCGCAAAATGAAAAAACCTGAGGATAAATATTATATGTAAATTAAGTTTGTATTACAACTATGACAAAATGTAGTTAATACATTAATATTAAATAAGATAATATTTTTTCCGAATAATTCACGAACTACTAAATATAAGGAAAAAGTTTTGAAAGTCGTAACATTTATAGAAAAAGATATAAATGGGGCAAAGAAAAAGGTAATTGAAATTACACAAAATATGAATCCTGACCTTTTCATATTTTTTGCCCCCTATACTTTTTTTGAACAGGGCGATAACTTTGATCTTCCCAAAAAAACGGACTGTATTGGAATATCAACTGTAGCTGTTGTAAAGGATAACTGTATAGAGTACAACGCTTACGGTGGAATTTTTATAAGTTTTGAAAAATCAGGAAGATGTGATCTTAAAAAGATAGATGGTATATCTGAAGATATTGATGTGTCTGTAGATTTTTTAGATAAAATTCTTATTTCAGAAGAAAAAGGAACTAATCTTTTATTTTCAACTTCATCTAATCTTTATGTAAATAAAGTTCTGAACAAAACTTTTAAAAATAAAAAAGAAAATATCAGGTTGTACGGTGGTATAGCCTCTTCAGATGCACCTGACTTCAGAACCTATATATCTGTTAATGGAGATCTTTTAAGTGATGGTTTTGTTCTAATCAATCTTGAAAATGTTGAGTCTTTTAATACGATCTCTCTTGGATTTATTCCGGTAGGAACAACATATACGATAACAAAGGCTAAAGACAACAGAGTATATACGCTTGATGATATGCCTATTGTATATTTTTTAAATAATATACTGAGAAATACAGGTATAACACCTTATGATCTTGATCCTGTAAAAACCTCTGAGATTCTATGGGAATTTCCCTTTCTCTTTATTGAGAATTCAGGTTATATCAGTCATCTTCTTGTGCCTATGTGTTTTGATAAGGAAGATGAATCTTTTTTATTTTATGGGGAAGTTCTGACGGGTAGTAAGATAAAGCTTTCAACAGGAGATAGTGAAGATATACTTATAGACGTTAAGATACGTTCAGAAGAGTTTAATAATATTTTAGAGGAAAGAGGTTGCATACCTGAGCTTGTTCTCAATATAACCTGTACAGCAAGAAATTATATTCTTCTTGGAGATAATCTTGAAAGTAAAGAACAGGAAATATATTACGAAAAAATAAGAGGGATACCTTTTATAGGTTTCCTTACATTTGGTGAGATTGGTCCTGATAGAATGGGAAAAGCTGGAAAGTTTTATAATGAGACGTCCATACTTTTAGGGTTGATTGAGAGATGAACTATAAAATAAAGGAAAGAATACTAAAAAATCTGTTGATTGAGATAACGAAAAAGTACGACTATATGATAAATGAGTATAAAGCTAAAGACACCCAATCTGAAGAGAAATTATTAACAGATTATTTAACCTCTCTTCTAAATAGAGATGGTTTCAAAAAAAATCTTTTGGAACTCTCAAAGCTTTCTTTAATTGAAGATAAAAGTATAGCCTTGATAACATTAGATCTTGATAACTTCAAAATAATAAACACATCATATGGTTATGAGATAGGAGATCTCTTTTTAAAAGATGTAGGTAAGCTTTTAAAAAACATAAGTAGATCAAACTGGACAGTTGCAAGGATAGGAGGAGATGAGTTTGGAATTGCTATATACGGTATAAGATTTAACGAGATACTTTTTGAGGTAGAAAGAATAAAGAGCAGAATTGAAAATTTTAAGTTTAAGGTTGGAGATAGTTTTCTAAGCACAACAGTCTCAGTAGGTGTTTCTATCTTTTCTCCTCATTCTGACAAAGATATACTTTCTGTTCTTAACAAGGCTGAGGTTGGTATATACCAGTCAAAAACAAAAGGTAAGAATATAGCAACTTTTTCGTCTGAAGATATTCAGGAAAAATTGAAGGATCTTGAAGAAAAGAAGAATATAGTTATGTATGCTATTAACAATAAGGATGCTATAAAGGTTTACATTCAACCTATAGTCTCTTTAAGAAAAAAAGATATAATAGGTGGGGAACTTTTACTTAGAATTGAGTATAAAGGTAAAGTAATACCTGCTGTCCAGTTTATAGAATCATCAATATTTTTTGGTTTACTTCCAAAGCTTGAGAAAATACAGCTTGATAAATTCCTAACATCCGGAAAAGTAAAAAGGCTGGAAGGTAAGTATATATTTATAAACAGACATATAAAGACAGGACAGCTAAAAAATATAAAATCTCTGATAGATGAACTTTCATACCATAAAAAGGAGATATCTGGCATTAATTTTGTTATAGAAATTACAGAGAACTCGTTTGTTGAAAATTTCTCCTATCTGAAAGATATCGTTCATTATGCCAAAAAGAGAGATATTCTCTTTGCTATAGATGATTTCGGCGCAGGATTTGCTTCTTTTGGTTATGTTTCTAAGGTTCCCATTGATATAATTAAGATAGACAGATCTATTATAGATGAGTGTATAACCGATAAAAAACATCAAGCTATAGTCAAGGCAATCTCAATACTTTCAAAGGAACTTGATATGAAAACTGTTGCAGAATTCATTGATAACCGTCAAAAACTTGAAAAATGCAGTATATTTAATATTGATTATGGTCAGGGATTTTACTTCAACCAGCCATTAGAGTTAGAAGAATTTCTTGATCTCCTGTAAAATATGATCTTATGAAGAGAAAAATTGTTGTTCAAAATTTAACAAAAAGATTTGGAAATAGAGAAGTTCTAAAGAATATATCCTTTGATGTTAAAGAGGGGGAGATATTTGTATTAATGGGAGGTAGTGGAAGCGGAAAAAGTACAACAATAAAACATATTATAGGTCTCTTAAAACCAACATCAGGAAAAATATTTGTTGATAATACTGATATAACTTCTCTATCAGATAGAGAACTTATAGAGTTTAGGAAAAGGATGGGTTATCTTTTTCAAGAAGGTGCTTTATTTGATAGTTTGACCGTATGGGAAAATGTTGGTTTTTATTTTCTTGAGAATACTAAAAAGCCTGTGAGAGAGATTAAAAAGATTGCCGTTGAAAAACTATCTCTTGTTGGTCTGAAAGATATAGAAGATCTTTATCCTTCTCAGCTCTCAGGTGGTATGAGAAAAAGGGTATCTCTTGCAAGGGCAATATCAACAGACCCAGAGATAATACTTTATGACGAACCTACATCAGGTCTGGATCCTGTAACAAGTGCAATGATAGACAAACTTATTGTACATCTAAGAGATAAAATAGGTGTAACATCAATTGTTGTTACACACGATCTTGACAGTGCTTTTAGCATAGCGGATAGAATTGCGATGATACATAAAGGGGTAATATATGCGATAGGTACGCCTAAAGATATAAAAAATCATCCTGATCCTGTTGTTCAGCAGTTCATAAACAGGAAGGCTGAAGGTCCTATAACAGAAGAGCTATTTAAAGAGTTAAAAATCTCAAAATCTTAAAATAGATTCTGATCCATATTAACGAGGATGATATAATATTCTGTCAAACAATACAGGAGGAATTTTCTTTTGGATAACTGTAAATGGAGAGGGATAATCAACGCATACAGAGAATTTTTGCCTGTAACGGAAAAAACACCTATTGTAACTCTTTATGAAGGAAATACACCTCTTATAGATGCTCCAAACCTTTCAAAAAGCATAGCTCCTGATAAAGATCTTAAAATATACCTGAAGTATGAAGGACTCAATCCCACAGGTTCATTTAAAGACCGCGGGATGACTATGGCAATATCAAAAGCTAAAGAATCAGGTAAAACAGCAGTAATATGTGCATCAACAGGAAATACGTCTGCATCTGCTGCCGCTTACGCTGCAAGAGCTGGAATGGACGCATATGTTATTCTTCCGAAAGGAGCTGTTGCTCTTGGGAAACTGTCTCAGGCAATGGTTTATGGTGCCAAAATTATTGCGCTTATGGGAAATTTTGATGATGCATTGAGTATAGTCAGAGAGATCGGAGAGAAGTATCCTGTTGAAGTTGTTAACTCTGTTAATCCTTACAGAATTGAAGGGCAGAAAACAGCAAGCTTTGAGATTATAGACTCACTTGGAGATGCTCCCGACTACCATTTTATACCTGTGGGAAATGCTGGTAATATAACAGCTTACTGGAAAGGTTATAAGGAGTATAAAGATTCAGGTAGATCAACAAAGCTTCCAAAAATGATAGGATGGCAGGCTGAAGGTGCAGCACCTATTGTGAAAGGGTTTCCTATAAAGAATCCTCAGACTATAGCAACGGCAATAAAGATAGGAAATCCATACAGCTGGCAGCCTGCACTTCAGGCGGCACAGGAAAGCAACGGCTTTATCGATGCCGTTTCTGATGAAGAAATACTTGAGGCTTATAGACTTGTGGCATCAACTGAGGGAGTTTTCTGTGAACCTGCTTCTGCAGCATCTGTTGCGGGGGTTATAAAGGCGTACAGGAAAGGAATCTTCAAAGGTAGTGAAGTAATTGTTTGCACACTTACTGGGAATGGTTTGAAAGATCCGGATACTGTTATAAAAGCAAGCGATAAGCCAGTTGAAATGCCTCCAGACATTAATGAGATAGCAAAATATTTAGGGCTATGAATATAGTAATTTTTGGTCTTGGAGCTGTAGGGACTGTTTTTGCAACATTTTTAAAAAAGGCAGGTTATACGGTTTACGCCATAACAAAGGATAAATATCTAAATGATCTGAAATCTTTTGAACTTAAAGTTAAAGGTATATGGGGAGATCATAGGGTAAAACTTGACGGTGTGTTCAGTTCAATTTCTCCATTAAAGGATAAAAAAATAGATCTAATAATACTTTCAGTTAAATCGTACGATACTGAAGAAGCTGTTAGATCCTTTAAGGATTTAATATCTGATAATACTAAGGTTATAGTCGCACAGAATGGTTACGGTAATTATGAGATAGTATCAAAAGCCGTAGGAAAAGAACATACGCTTCTTGCAAGGGTTATATTTGGTTCAAGGACAATTAAAACAGGTTTTGCAGAAGTTACAGTTAATGCTGATGACGTAAGAATTGGGGATCCATCAAAAACAATTTCTGAAGAGGATATAATAAAGATAGCCTGTATAATGAGAAATGCCGGGATACCTACATCGTATGATCCTGAAGTTTACAAAACTCTTTGGGATAAAATCTTATACAATTGTGCTTTAAACCCGCTTGGAGCGATTTTAAAATCCAGTTACGGAGATCTGGCAAAAAATCCAGAAACTAAAAGAATCATGAACAGTATCATAATGGAGATATTTACAGTTGCACGATCTCAAAAAATAGAACTTAACTATGAAAGTCCTGAAGAGTATATTAAACACTTTTACAATGATCTTATTCCACCTACAAAAGACCATTATCCTTCTATGTACTACGATCTGATTTCGGGAAAGAGAACAGAGATAGATGCTTTAAATGGTGCAGTTGTAAAACTTGCAGAGGAAAAAGATATTAGAGTTCCAGTTAATGAAACTATTACAAGAATGATTAAGTTTATAGAAGAAAGTTCTAAAAAGGTTTCAGACTAATAAACTATATAGAATTTTATGCTAAAATTAAATGTTTGTGAAAATCTTTTTGGAGGAGTATGTTGCGTCAAGATGGAAGAAAACCAACACAGCTCAGACCAATTAAGATAGTCAGAGATTTTAATATATATGCAGAAGGTTCCGTTCTCATTGAGATGGGAAATACAAAGGTAATTATTACAGCTTCTATTGAAGAAAAAGTTCCTCCATTTTTGAGAGGTACAGGTCAGGGATGGATAACGGCAGAGTATTCCATGCTTCCAAGATCAACAGAAAGTAGAAGTATAAGAGAGGTTGTTAGAGGTGCACCTTCAGGAAGAACTCAGGAGATACAGAGACTTATCGGAAGATCTTTAAGGGGTGTGGTTGACTTAAAAAAACTTGGAGAAAGAACATTATGGGTTGATTGTGACGTTATACAGGCTGATGGAGGAACAAGGGTTGCATCAATAACAGGAGCTTTTATAGCTGTTGCTGACGCCATGATAAAACTTACAGAAACGGGAAAGGTAAGACAGAATCCACTTAAAGATTATGTTGCTGCAATAAGTACGGGTATAGTTGGAAATGAGGTTGTTCTTGATCTTAATTTCAAGGAAGACTCGTCTGCGAAAGTTGATATGAATCTTGTTATGACAGGAAGCGGAAGTTTTGTAGAAGTTCAGGCTACTGGAGAAGAATACTCATTTACCCAGCAGGAGTTTGATAAGATGCTTGAATATGGGAAGCTTGGTATAAATAAACTTATTCATATACAGAAGAAGTTTGTAGAAGGTATGCCTTCAATAGGACATTGGAAAAGAGTTGGAATAAAGGAGTTTAGTTATACAGACACAGGAGGTAATTAATGGATAGAAGCCTTGTTATACTTGGTTCACAGTGGGGTGATGAGGGAAAAGGGAAAATAGTTGATCTTTTAGCACCTGATTATGACTACGTTGTCAGATATCAGGGAGGAAGTAACGCCGGACATACAGTTATAGTAGGAAACCAGAAATATGCTCTTCATCTTATACCGTCGGGAATATTACATGAAGGAAAAAAGAATCTTATAACAAATGGGGTTGTTATAGCTCTTGAAGAACTTATAAATGAGATGGATAAAGTTAAAGAGGTTGCCGGAAATTTTGAGGGAAAGCTTTATATAAGCGATAGAGCGCATATTGTTTTCCCACATCATAAAATTCTTGACGGTCTTGCTGAGAGATCAAAAGGAAAGGATAAAGTTGGAACTACGCTTAAAGGGATAGGTCCCGCTTATATGTCAAAGTATGCAAGAACAGGAATTAGGATAGCCGATCTTTATGATCCTGTTTACTTTAGGCACAGACTTGAAAGTTCTATGGGAGAAGCAAAAGAAATAGCAGAAAAGATATACGGTGTTTCATTCGAACTGAGTATAAACAAAATATATTTTGAGACATTAAAGATGTTTGAAAAAATAGAGTATCTTGTTGCAGATACTGCACTTATGCTTGACAGGGCATTGAAAGAAGGTAAAAGAGTTCTTTTTGAAGGTGCACAGGGAACGATGCTTGATATAGATATGGGAACATATCCCTATGTAACATCCTCAAACTCTTCTGCTTTAGGTCTGAGCAACGGAACAGGGGTATCGCCCAAGCTTATAGGGCAGGCGAAAGTTTACGGTGTAAGTAAAGCGTATGTAACAAGAGTTGGAGCCGGACCTTTCCCTACAGAACTAAATGACGGTTTTGGTCAAAAATTAAGAGACGAAGGTCATGAATATGGGACGACAACAGGAAGACCAAGGAGATGCGGATGGCTGGATCTTGTAGCATTAAGATTTGCTGCAAGAATAAACGGCATGGACGGTATAATAATCACAAAACTTGATGTTCTTGATCATTTTGAAGAGATAAAAGTTGCTGTTGCTTATAAGTATGAGGATAAAGAGATAAGAGATTTTCCTGCATCTTTAAAAATTCTTGAAAAATGTAAACCTGTTTATAAAACATTAAAGGGCTGGAATACAAGTACTAAGGGGCTAAAGGATAAAAATAGACTGCCTGATGAGGCGTGGGAATTTATAAAATTTGTTGAAAAAGAAACAGAAACTCCCGTTGTTATGCTTTCAACGGGACCTGAAAGATCTGAATATATATGGATAAAGTAGGAGGGAAACTGTGAATACACCCAGCGATATTTTAGCTGAAGTAGGGAATATGCATGCCTCCGATATACTGCTCCTTATTATTCTGATAATTGGAGCAGGTTTTATAACATACTTTATACTTCTTAGAATAAATGACAGAAAGCCTCCTGAAAAGAGAAGATCAAACATAGCACTATTTCTCATATCCCTGAATGTAAGTTTTTTTATTGTAGTTACGTTTTTTGTTTATAAAGTTCTTATAGCTGGATTAAAATATCTTATGAGTAATGGATGATGGAAGTTATTAAAAAGCATATAAAGGATTATTCAAAGTTAGAATCTGTAGTAAAGAATTCCGTAAATTTTATAAAAGAAGAGATAGATAGCTTCAAAAGTCTTGATGAGTTTTTAAAAGATAATGGTAATTTTCTTATTTTAAGGAGAAACTGTGTAGAATTTGTAAAAAAAGAATTTAAGGATCTTAACAAATGGGAAATAAGGGAGGCTGTATCACAGATTTTTAGCAAGCTTGATTTTAAAATAGATCAACAGAATCTTGATAAGCTTGTTTTTCTTTTTTTTACAGATGCTGTCTCTGAAAGATCTCCAACCCCTTCTCCTTTAATTTTTGAATATGAAGGAAATATACTTGTGAAAAGACATTCCATAGCTATAGACTTTGATCTTATGCCCTTTCTTATGGAAAGTATTGAGAAACTTAATTCAGTCAAAAAACATCAGACTGTTTTCAAAATCTATTCTCAGGATGTACTCGTTTTAAAAGGGATATCAAAACATGTGTCAGATATAAATTTTTTAATACTTAATCTTTTAGAAAAGGCGATTTATGAAGAGGTTATACCTTTTGATTCTGTTGTTTTACAAAAAGGTAAAGAACTGAAGCCCAATCTTGATCTGTTAAAACTGGGTATTGAGTCAGTCTTCTCCGGCATAATAGAGAACTTTTTAGGAGAAAAAGAGATATTAAAAACAGGGGTTTTGAACAAAAATCATTCTAAGATATTTGTTAAAGTAAAAAATTATGTGATAGATCAGCTTAAAGATCAGAATGAGCTTGAATATATGCTTTTTACAGCAGATGCAGATGAAGAAAGTACAGAAGGGAGACTTTTAACGGTTTTAGACTACAGTAATCAAAAAAATGTATTTGAGGAGTCCTTAAAAAGAGAAGATGCCACAACAAACGACAGAATAGAAAGCATCGTCTGGCTAATAGGACTTAATAATTTAAATTTAACACTTCTTGTAAGATATTTTGATACCGATGATATTGTCTATTACGTTTTAGAATTACTGAGACAGGCGCAGGATGAAGGCTTCTTAACAAAAAGATTTAAAAGCTCTATAAAGGCTTTTCTCAAAAAGCTATTCCAGTATCCGTACATCTCAAAAGGTTATATGAACCAGAAAACTATTGATAAAGCAATGAAAATACTTTTTGAGGATGATATAAGTTTTATGGCAGATTATTACTACTATACGAGAAGATATGATCGATTTCTGGAAACAGTAGAGAAAATAAAAGATAGAGATCCAGTTGTTCAGTTAAAACAACTTACAGCAAGATATTTAACAAACAAACTTTCAAAGGAAGATTATAAAAACTGGTTAATACTTATACCATTAAAAGAGTCCCACTTTTTATACAATCTCTTTTCTGGAAGCCTTGACAGTTTACCCTCCGATAACGAATATAGAATATTAGTTGAGGTGTATAATAAGGGCGAGTTTTTAGAGAGAGATAAAGAACCTTTTGAAGAACAGCAGATATATGAGATGGTTTTAAGAATTTTGGGTTTCTATCCTGAAGAAAAAAAACTTAAAAACTTATTAAACCTGAGGTTTGAGGCATGAGGGAGGATCTTATCACACTTGCAGAAAGGGAACTGAATGAAGTGGCAACCCTTTTAAACGAGTCTTTCTGTGATGACGGTCTTGTGTTTCACCATTTAAAAAATGGAGTTTTATATCTTCTAAAAGCTCTTGCTGAGGAGTACAACCTTGATTATGAAGGTCTGGAAAATATATCAGATCTTGTTTCTCTTATTGAGAGAAAAACAACAGTTAAATTTCCAGAGTATATCCAGCCGATAATAGATCTTGAAGAGATAATGGGTCCTGATGACTGTTCAGTATCTATATGTTACGATCCTGATATGTATGGAGACATTCTTGATGCCGTTGAAAATCTGAAGGAGTTTGTTGAGAAAGAGATAGAGAGCCTATGAAAATTCTTAAAGCCTCAGAAATGGCTTATGCAGATGAAAATACAATAAAATTAACAGGTATTCCTTCCCTTGTTCTTATGGAGAATGCGGGAAGAACAGCATCTGAAATAATCTTGGAAAGGTACTTTGATACACAGAATTTTGTTGTTGTTGCAGGATCCGGGAATAATGGAGGCGACGGTCTTGTAATAGCAAGGTATCTTTTAAGGTATGGAAAGAATGTGAAAGTTTTTGTACTTTCTGATAGTAGAGAAAAACTTTCAGAGAATAATCTCAGAAATCTTGAAATATTTGAATCTTTTGGCGGGGAGGTCTTATTTATAAATAAGAAAAATATAGGTAAGATAAGAAATC
>Ga0256914_1003972_pt1 | contig 11408 bp, 9 predicted proteins | sample HulkmetaG_FD_191571 | JGI IMG/M metagenome (GOLD analysis project Ga0256914, IMG submission 191571) | Hydrothermal chimney microbial communities from Main Endeavour vent field at the Juan de Fuca Ridge, Pacific Ocean - Hulk | ecosystem: Environmental > Aquatic > Marine > Hydrothermal vents ...
CGCTGCCCCGGATTCATGCCAGCGCCCTCGCCGCCGCCAGTGCCGCCCGCAACGAGCCGCTCTCGGCCCGACCGCTACCGGCCAGCGCCAGCGCGGTGCCGTGATCCACCGAGGTGCGCACGATCGGCAGCCCCAGGGTCACATTGACGGCTCGGCCGAACCCGGCGTGCTTGAGCACCGGCAATCCCTGATCGTGATACATCGCCAGCACTGCATCGGCGCCGTCGAGCAGACGCGGCGTGAACAGCGTGTCGGCCGGCAGCGGGCCGACCAGATCCATGCCCTGGCGGCGCAGCGATTCGAGTACCGGCGTGATGATCTCGATCTCCTCGCGGCCGAGGTGGCCATCCTCTCCGGCGTGGGGATTGAGCCCGCAGACGAGGATACGCGGCGCATCGATGCGAAAGCGGCTCTGCAGGTCGTGATGGAGAATGGTCAGAACGGTGATGAGCCGTTCGGCGGTGATGGCGTCGGCCACGGCGCGCAACGGCAGATGGGTGGTGGCCAGGGCGACGCGGAAGCTGTCCGCCATCAGCATCATCACCGGATGGCCCTCGCCGCAGCGATCGGCCAGATACTCGGTGTGTCCGGTGAAGGCGACCCCCGCTTCGTTGATGATGCCCTTGTGTACCGGCGCGGTCACCAGCGCGGAGAACTCACCACCGAGACAGCCCTCGACGGCCCGGTCGAGGGTGTCGAGCACATAGCGGGCATTGCCGGCATCGAGCCGCCCCGGGGTGACCGCCACCGGCAACGTCACCGGCAGCACCGTCAACGCACCGGGGCGACGCTCCCCATACTCGACGATCGCCACATGCCGGCCGAGCTGGGCGGCGCGCTGCGCCAACAACCGCGGGTCGGCGATGACGACGACATCGTCCAGCGCCGGATCACCGGCCAGCCGCACCACCAGATCGGGGCCGATGCCAGCGGGCTCGCCCGGCGTCAGCGCAACGGGTTTCAACTGCCGGCCTCTTCCGCCCGCAGCCCCGGCAGCCGGTATTCGACGAACGATTCGTTGCGCAGGCGCCGCAACCAGAGCTCCAGCGCCTCCTCCTGCTTCTGTTTGACGAGGAAGGCGCGGGCGCGCTGGCGCAGCACATCTTCCTGAATCGGCGCGATCCGCCGCTCCTGCAGCTGGACGATGTGCCAGCCGAACTTCGACTGGAACGGCTGGCTGATTTCACCCGGCTCGAGCATCGCCAGCGTCTTCTCGAACGCCGGAACATAGGTACCGGGAATGGCCCAGCCCAGATCCCCCCCCTGTTTGGCGCTGCCCTCGTCGTCGGAATACTGTTTGGCGAGTTTGGCGAAATCCTCACCACGTTCGATTCGCGCGCGCAGCGTCGCCAGCGTCTCGCGTGCCTTGGCGTCGGTCATCACATCGTTGGTGGTGATGAGAATGTGGCGCGCGCGACTCTGCTCGACCTTGGGCGTGGCGGCGTCGCTCTCGACCGCCTCCACCTTGATGATGTGGAAGCCGCTGGGACTGTGGATCACCGGGCTGACCTGCCCGGCCTTCATCTTGCGAACCGTATCGGCGAACAACGTCGGCAGCTCGTCACCGGCGCGCCAGCCCAGATCGCCCCCCTTGAGCGCATTGCTACCGTTGGAGAACGACGCCGCCAGGCGGGCGAAGTCCCCCCCCTCGACGGCCCGCTGGCGAATCTTCTCCGCCTTGGCACGCGCCTTTTCGAGCTGTTGCGGCGATGCCGCCTCCGGCACCGCGATCAGGATGTGCCGCAGCCGGTAGCGCTTGTTGGCGCCCTGCTGGGCCTTGTTGGTGGCGAGCAGGTCGTCGATCTCCCGGTCGCTGACGTTCACCTGCCCACCGCGCACCCGTTTGTGCAGTTGCGAGATGATCAATTCGCGGCGGATCTTTTCACGGAAGGCATCGAAGTCCAGCCCCTCGGCCTGCAACGCCCGCCGGAAACGCGGCAGATCCATCTTGTTCTCCGCGGCGATGCGGCGAATGGCCTGATCGAGCTGGGTGTCGTCCACCCGGATGCCCATGCGCTTGGCACGCTGGACCTGGAGACTCTCGAGGATCATCGCGTCGAGCACCTGCTTGAGCAGCAGCTTGCGTTCCGGCGCCCCGCCCTCCGCCCCGGACAGCTCGCCGGCGACGATCTTCATCTGCATCTCCAGCTCACTGCGGGGGATGGCCTCCTTGCCCGCCACCGCCACCACCTCGTCCACCCACTGCACCGCCATGGCGCCCAGCGGCAGCATCAGCCATGCCAGTGCCACCCAGATTCTATTCATCATTGATTTGGTATCCCGAAATACTCTGCTCGATCAGGCTGCTTCCCGTCCCGAAGGAGGCCAGCCCCTTGAGAACCAGTTGCAGATAGAAGCCGTTATTATATTCCTCCTGCTCGTCGAGGATATAGCGGCGCGACATCAGCCGTGCCTTCCAGCAACAACTCTCGTACTCCAGCCCCGCAATCACCTCCAGATCGAGGTCGCGGGTGTGGGAGTAGAGCCAGCGCCCCAGAAACCGCCAGTTGCGATTGAGCGGCCAGGCCCAGGAGATCGCAGTCTGGTTGACGTCGTCAGCGCGACGAAAACGATGTTCGATGTTGGCGACACGATTCCCCTCCCCCCGATAACCCAGATTCGCCGTCGCCACCTCGGCTTGGTTCAGCCGGCTGTCGCTGACCAGATGGCCGCTGACCACCCAGTGCCTCCAGGGCGCGCCGGTCAGCTCGATCAGGTAGTTGGAGCGCGACGCCGTCTGCGGCGATTCGCCCGGCAGTACCACCCGCCGATCCGCGAAATAGTGGATCTGGCCGACGCTGGCCCGCAGCAGTTCGCGGCCGCTGGCGTTGTCGAACATGCGGCTGGTCAGCGCCGTGGTGAGCTGGTTGGCGTCACCGATGCGATCCAGCCCGCTGAAGCGGTTGCCACGGAACAGGCTGGAGAAGATGAAGGCCGGCTCATTGCTGTCGAACACCGGAATATCGCTCTGATCGCGATAGGGGGCGTAGAGATAGAACAGCCTCGGCTCCAGCGTCAGCGTCTTGTCGCCGGCGATGCCACGCTCGAAGATGAGCCCACTGTCCAGCGACGCCACCGGCAACTCCCGCTCGATGGTTCGCGCCGGCTCGTCGGCAAAGGCGTCGATGTCGTACCAGGTATAGCGCCACGACAGCATCGGGCGGGCGAAGACCCCCGGCGTGGCCCAATGGTAGGCGAGCGCTGGCGCCACGTCGAAGCGGCGCCCCTCCACCGCGTGGCGGTGGGCGAAACGGGTGATGTCGGTGGTCACGCTGAGCCGCAGACGCTCGTCGAACAGCGGCAACACCCCGTCCGCCGTCACCTGCGGCAGCCGCTTGTAGGGACGCTCGGCCAGCGGAATCGTCGGGTCGATGGTCTGATAGACCTGATGGCGGATCACCCCACGCCAGTGCCGCGACTGATAGAGCAGATCGGCATAACGCGCCAGGTGCGTCAGGCTGGTGCTGTCGAGTCCGCTGGAGAAGTCGGTGAGATAGTCGTCATCCGAGACCACCGATCCGGCCAGCTTCAGATTCCAGTGACGCGACAGGCGGCTCTCGTGATGCAGCGCATAGCGATAGCGCGCCTCGCCGGTGAGCCGGTCGTCGTCCAGATACTCCAGATTGAGGCGGCTTCGGGTATTGCGGCCGAGATAGCGGAACTCGTCCTCCAGCATTACGCCACGCTTCTCCATGAAACGTGGCGTGATGGTCATGTCGTAGTTGGGCGCCATGTTCCAATAGAACGGCTGCGACAGTTGCACCCCCGACTGGTCCGACGAACCGAGCACTGGGTAGAGCAGGCCGCTGCGGCGCTTGTCGTCGATGGGAAAGCTGATCCACGGCAGATAGACCAGCGGCACCCCCATGAAACGCAGGGTCGCGCGCTGCGCCGTGCCCTGGCCGCTGTCGCGGTCGAGGTGGATCTTGCGGGCCTCGATCACCCAGTCCGGGTCATCGGCCTCGCAGCTGCTGTAGCTCGCCTGGCGCAAGGTGAGCGACGATTCGCCGGTCACCACCCGGGTGGCGCGACCGAAGGCGTGGCGCTCCGGCAACGCATAGGACACGTCGTCGAACACCCCACTGCGGTCCGCCTCGGAGAGCACTGCCGAGTCGCTGCGGATCAGCAGCCCGTCGGTGCGCAGTTCGATATTCCCGGCGGCCTCGAAACGACGTGGCGCCTCCAGCACCCGCACCCGGTCCGCGCGCAGCAGCTTCCCCTGCCCCCGCAGCTCCACGGCGCCATCGAACAGCAACGCATCGCGACCGCTGCTGCTGAGCGATTCGGCACTGACGCGAATCGCCTCCCCGCTGGCGAGGGCGGCGTCGAAACCGGCCGCGATCGACGCATCGTGGGTGGCACAATAGCTCCAGTCCGGCGCGGCGGCCACCGGCCACGGCATTGCCACCGCCGCCAGCAGCGACCAAAGCCGGAAAATGTAACAATGGCGGTGACAATTCAATGACATAGGGGAGCGGCCGGGGGGACGCGAAACTTATACGCGAAGGGCCGGCAGCGGGCAAGGGGGTGGCCGGGCCACGCGCGCCCGCGAACGCGACACGCCAGCGGGCATTGTCGTTGCCGGCCCATGCGGTAGACTGGCGGTTTTGCCCACCCGACCACAGCGATGGCAACCACCGAGCCGGCCCCGGATCACAAACAGAACCTCCGCTGAAGATGGGCCACCGACGCATCGACATCAAGGACATCCCGCTGGAGCAGGCGCTGTTCGGCTCGCGCTTGCTGGCGCTGCTGTTCATCGTCCTGCTGCTGACCGGGATGCTGGTGTGGCGGATGATCAACCTGCAGGTCATCGACAGCAGCCGCTATCAGGCATTGGCCCAGAACAACCGGGTGCGCGTCTCGCCATTGCCGCCGACGCGCGGCCTGATCTACGACCGCAACCATACGATCATCGCCGAGAACCTGCCGTCGTTCAGCCTGGAGATCACCCCGGCGCTGACCGGCGATCTGGGCAACACGCTCGAACGACTGAAGCGGATCCTCGACATCGACGAGGAAGACATCCAGAAATTCCACGCCCTGCGCCGCGCCCGGTCGAGCCACGCCAGCACGCCGCTGCTGGTGGGCATGAGCGAAACCCAGGTGGCCCGTTTTCACGTCAACCGGCGCGACTTCCCCGGCGTGGCGGTGCAGGCCCGAACCCGCCGCCACTACCCCCACGGCGATACCTTCGCCCATGTGCTGGGCCACGTCGGCCGGATCAACGCCCGCGACATCGAGCGGGTCGACACGGCCAACTATCGCGGCACCGCGCGGATCGGCAAGACCGGCATCGAACGCCAATACGAGGAGATCCTCCACGGCACCACCGGCTTTCGTCACGACGAGGTCAATGCCCAGGGCAAGTTCATCCGCGAGCTGTCGCGGGTACCGCCGGTCAGCGGCACCAGCCTGGTGCTGACCGTCGATCTGCAACTGCAACGCACCGCCATCGAGGCCATGGGCGACAACACCGGCGCCATCGTCGCGATCGATCCCCGCAACGGCGAGGTGCTGGCGCTGGTCAGCCTGCCCACCTTCGACCCCAACCCGTTCGTCAACGGTATCTCGCGGCGGGACTACGCCCTGCTGCGCGACAATCCACTGCGCCCGCTGTTCAACCGCGCGGTACAAGGACAATACCCGCCCGGCTCGACGATCAAGATGCTCACCGCGCTGGCGGGGCTGGAGGCCGGCACCATCACGCCACGGCAGAAGATGTACGCCACCGGCTACTACCAGATCCCCAACGATCCGCGCAAATACCGCGACTGGAACCGCGCCGGTCACGGCTGGATCGATCTGGCCGATGCCATTGCCCGCTCATCGGACGTCTATTTCTACGATCTGGCCTACAAGACCGGCATCGACCGGCTGGCCCCGATGTTCCGCCGCTTCGGCCTCGGGAGCCGTACCGGCATCGACCTGCCCGGCGAGGCGGCGGGCCTGACACCGTCCCGGCAGTGGAAGAGGAAGCGCTACGACAAGCGCTGGTTTCCGGGCGAGACGCTGATCTCCGCCATCGGCCAGGGGTATATGCTGGCCACCCCGGTACAGTTGGCGAAGATGACCGCCTGCATCGCCACCCGCGGGCGCTGTCCGCAACCCCACCTGCTGAAGCAACGCCTGCCCGGTGACAGCGGGACGCCGCCGGCCACGGCGGCACGGATCGAACTCTCCGATCCCAAGCACTGGACGGTGATCATCGATGCGATGCGGAAGGTCATCACCGATCCCCACGGCACCGGCCGGCGCATCCGCGACGGGCTGAAGTGGCCGATCGCCGGCAAGACCGGCACGTCGCAGGTCTTCGGTCTCAAGGAGGACGAAGACTACGATGCCGAAACGCTGGAGCGCCACCTGCGCGATCACGCCCTCTTCGTCGGCTACGCGCCGGTGGAGGATCCGCGTATCGCGGTCGCCGTGATCGTCGAGCACGGCGGTCACGGCGGCGTCACCGCGGCGCCGATCGGGCGCAGGATCATCGACGACTGGATGGCACGCCAATGATCGATCCCAACCCTCCCCATCGCGGCCTGCTGCAGACGGTGTTCGACCGCCTCAACCTCGATCCGGTGCTGTTCGCCGCCATCGTCGGGCTGGGCGCCGTCGGGCTGCTGGTGCTCTACAGCGCCTCGGGGGGAAACCTCGACGTGGTCACGCGGCAGGGCATCCGGCTGGGGCTGGCGCTGCTGGTGATGATGGCGGTGGCAATGGTGCCACCACAGCTGCTCTACCAGTGGACGCCTTTCGTCTATGTGGTGGTCGTCGTGATGCTGCTGCTGGTGCCGCTGACCGGCAGTACCGGCAAGGGCGCGACCCGCTGGCTCGACATCGGCATCGTGCGCTTTCAGCCGGCGGAGCTGATGAAGATCGCCATGCCGATGATGATCGCCTTCTACTTCGCCGAGCGCCGGCTGCGGCCACGTTTTCGTGAACTGATGGTGGCGCTGGCGCTGGTGCTGGTGCCCACGTTCGTCATCTTCATCCAGCCCGACCTCGGCACCGCGCTGCTGATCGCCACCGCCGGGCTGACGGTCATCTTCCTCGCCGGCATCCCGTGGCGGACCGTGATGCTGACGATGCTCGGTGGCATCGCCGCGTTGCCGGTGCTGTGGCATTTCATGAAGCCCTACCAGCGGCGGCGCGTCGATACCTTCCTCCACCCCGAAAACGATCCGCTCGGCGCCGGTTACCACATCATCCAGTCGAAAATCGCCCTTGGCGCCGGCGGCCTCTCCGGACGTGGCTGGCTCAACGGCTCGCAGACCCAGCTCGATTTCCTGCCGGAACAGACCACCGATTTCATCTTCTCGGTCTTTGGCGAGGAGTTCGGGCTCTGGGGCGTGCTGCTGCTGTTCACGCTCTATCTGCTGATCGTGCTGCGCGGATTCTTCATCGCCTGGCACGCGCAGGACACCTATACGCGGCTGCTGGCGGCGAGCATCACGATGATTTTCTTCACCTATTTCTTCGTCAACGTGGGCATGGTCTCCGGCCTGCTGCCGGTGGTGGGGGTGCCGCTGCCCCTGATCAGCTATGGCGGATCGTCGATGGTGACGATCATGGTGGGCTTCGGTATCCTCATGGCCATCCATAGCGAAAAAAGACTACTGTCGAAATGACCCTGCCGCGGCTGCTTCGGGCCACCCTGCTCCTCACCACACTCCTCCCCACCGGCAACGCGGGCATCATCCAGCGCGGTGACTATCTGCAACGGGACGACGTCCGTGCCTTCATCGACGACATGGCCCGCAGACACGCGCTGCCGGCCGAGCGGATCGAGTCGATCCTGGCCCAGGCCAGCCGCCAGGAGCGCGTGCTGGAGCTGATCTCGAAACCGGCCGAGAGCAAGCCGTGGCGTGACTACCGCCCCATCTTCGTCAACGACAGACGCATCCGCGCGGGCGTGCGCTTCTGGGAGGAGAACGAGCAACTGCTGGAGAACGCCGAGATCCGCTACGGCGTGCCACCGCAGATCATCACCGCCATCATCGGCGTGGAAACCTTCTATGGAACCCGGATGGGCCGTTTTCCGGTGCTCGACTCACTGGCGACACTGGGTTTCGACTATCCGCCCCGTGCCCGTTTCTTCAGCAAGGAACTGGAGCAGTTCATCCTGTTCACGCTGGAGGAGCAGATGGATCCCTTCTCCCTGCGGGGCTCCTATGCCGGGGCCATGGGGATGGGGCAGTTCATGCCCAGCTCCTATCGTCAGTACGCGGTGGACTTCGACCACGATGGCCGGCGCGATCTGTTCGACAACAACGCCGACGCCATCGGCTCCGTGGCCAACTATTTCGCCCGCCACCAGTGGCACCAGGGGGGGCGAATCGCCACCCGCGCCCGCGTCCAGGGCAAGCGCTACAAGCGTCTGAAGGCCAACGAGCGCACGCCGCGCTACACGGTGGGCGCATTGAAAAAGGCCGGGGTGACGCCATCGACGCCGCTGCCCGACGGCGAAAAGGTCAGTTTCCTCGCGCTCGAGGGCAAGGGAGGCAGAGAGTTCTGGCTTGGCCACCACAATTTTTTTGTCATCACGCAGTACAACCATAGCGTAAAATACGCGCTGGCCGTTTATGAACTCAGCGAAGCCATCAAAGCCCGGCGCGAAGCCGGTCGCTGAGCAACCCATTGGATGACCATCGACCATGAGCAGATTCACGACCCCAGCCCTGTTGATCCTCTCCCTGATTCTGAGCGCCTGCGGCACCGCGCCCAAGCAGAAGGTGATTCCGGTCGGCGACCTCGACCTGGACGCGATCCCCGATGCCACGCCCAAGGCCGAACCACTGAGCCGCTACGGCAACCCCGAGTCCTACGAGGAGGGCGGCCAGCGCTACTGGATCATCCCCAATCCCAAGGGCTATGTGGAACGCGGGCTCGCCTCCTGGTATGGCCCGGACTTTCACGGCAAACGCACCTCCAGCGGCGAGACCTACGACATGTACAAGATGACGGCGGCGCACAAGACCCTGCCGCTGCCCACCTACGTCAGGGTGACCAATCTGGAGAACGGCCGCAGCGTGGTGGTCAAGGTCAACGATCGCGGCCCGTTCAAGAAGGGCCGCATCATCGATCTCTCCTACGTCGCCGCCGCCAAGCTGGGGATCACCGACAACGGTACCGCCACGGTCGAGATCCATGTCCTCGATACCGGCGTGCCCACCGCCGCTGAAGCGTCGGGGGACGGCGAGGTCGTCACCAGCGGCATCGCCGCGCCGGCGCCGCTGCCCGTAGAGAAACTGCCCGCCCCCGCCACACCGGTGCCCGCAGGCGCCGGCAGTGGCCTGTCAGCGGCGGAAGCCGAGCTGCCCGCGCCCGGCGAGGCCAACACGCAGGCACCACAGCCCGCCCCGACACCGGCCGGGCCCGAAACAACGGCAGCCGGCGCCGACGACAGCCACGGTTACTTCATCCAGGTGGGCGCCTTCTCCAACCGACAGAATGCCGAGCGGGCGAAACAGAAACTCGTCGAGGTACAGCAACACCCTGTTACAATCTCGCCGTTTCAGGGCCGCTACCAGATGTTGCAGCGGGTACAGATCGGCCCGTTCGAGTCGAAGGAGCAAGCCGCCAGGCTAAAGGACACCCTGATCGAACTCGGCTTCACCGGCTACCGGATCATCGCCAGATAACCGGGCCATTCCCCTTACATCTCTGGGTGATGCGCATACGTATCACCCGTCGTTTCATGGACAAAACGAAGATCATGCAAAAATCGCTTTTCAGCCTCGCTCTCGTCTTTCTGCTGAACTGGGCCGGCACGGCGGCCGCCCTGCCGATTCCCGCGCCACCGACGCTCAACGCCACCAGCTACATCCTGGCCGACGCCGACAGTGAACGGGTCATCGCCGAAAAAGAGGCGGATACGCCAGTGGAGCCGGCCAGCATCACCAAGATCATGACCGGCTATCTGGTGTTCCAGAGCCTGGCCGAAGGGTTGATCTCGCTCCAGGACAAGGTGCTGATCAGCGCCCGCGCGGGTCACACCGGCGGCTCCAAGATGTTCATCGAAACCGGGTCACTGGTGCCGGTGGAGGATCTGATCAAGGGGATGATCGTACAGTCGGGCAACGACGCCACCATTGCGCTGGCCGAGCACATCGCCGGCACCGAGGAGGCCTTCGTCGATCTGATGAATGCCCAGGCGGCGGAACTGGGCATGAAACACACCCACTTCATGAACGCCACCGGGCTGCCCGACCCCAATCACTACACCACGGCGCGGGATATCCTCAAGCTGACCCGGGCCCTGATCCGCAACTTTCCGCAGGAGTACCGCTGGTACTCGCAGAAGGAGTTCACCTGGTCCGGCATACGCCAGACCAACCGCAACAAGCTGTTGTGGCAGGACAAGCGCGTCGATGGCGTCAAAACGGGCCATACCGAATCGGCCGGCTACTGCCTGGTCGCCTCGGCGGTGGACCGCGACATGCGGCTGATCTCGGTGGTGCTGGGCACCCGCAGCGACAGCGCCCGAATCCGCCAGAGCCAGGCGTTGCTGAACTACGGCTTCCGCTTTTTCGAGACCCGGCGCCTCTACCGACAGCACGAGAAACTCGTCGAAACCCGGATCTGGAAAGGCGCCAGCGAAACGCTGCCGCTGGGCGTCTCCCGCGACATCTACGTCACCTACCCGAAACGCCAGGGCGACGAACTCGATGCCCGCATCGACCGCCCCAAGCGGCTGGAGGCGCCGGTGAAAAAGGGTGATCCGGTCGGGAGACTCACGGTCTCGCTGGAAGGCACTATACTCAGTGAAGCGCCGCTGATCGCACTGGAAGAGGTGCCGGAAGGCGGGCTGTTCACCCGGATCAAGGATTCCATTCTGCTGCTGTTCGAATAGGACCACGATGACCGACGAGCGACACCAGACCCGACAACGGGCACCGGCCGGCACCGAGAGCTGCATGGAGTTCCCCTGCCAATTCCCGATCAAGGCGATGGGCCGCGATGCCGAGCGGGTCGAAAAGGCGCTGCTCGACGCGGTGGAGCGTCACGCCCCGGACACGCCCCGCGACGAGATCACGCGCCGCGCGAGCCGCACCGGGAAATTCAGCTCGATCACCATCACCATCACCGCCGACAGCAAGGAACAGCTCGACAACATCTACCGCGATCTGACCGACTCTGACGATGTGACCATGGCGCTCTGACGACGGCTCGACGGGTCGTCACGGCCACGTATCGCCCATGCCACCGGCGGCGGGCCACACCACACCGACACGCAACCATGCCCCCTGCCCGATGCCGGGACGACACCCCGGCAACCGCGGCAGACCCGATTCGGAGAAGCCGATGCCGCACCCCTACGACGATACCGCCACCGAACGAGCCGACGACCCGGCCCACCCCGGTCTCGAAGTCTGCTACCTGGGCCGGCGCGACTACGAAGCGGTATG
>Ga0256914_1003973_pt1 | contig 11406 bp, 8 predicted proteins | sample HulkmetaG_FD_191571 | JGI IMG/M metagenome (GOLD analysis project Ga0256914, IMG submission 191571) | Hydrothermal chimney microbial communities from Main Endeavour vent field at the Juan de Fuca Ridge, Pacific Ocean - Hulk | ecosystem: Environmental > Aquatic > Marine > Hydrothermal vents ...
CGATATGGTGACATGATTTTATATCGCATGCTCAAAAAAGTTCAACTCCTGATGGCCACGGACCCATGCTGGATAGGACACTGGTATGTCTTTTGATGTAGGTTTTTGCATCCATGAGGCAGTTGCTGAAAGTCTGGTTGCTTGAAGGCTAAATGTTCCGCGCAGGTACGCGCGGTGTTGAGCCGCTGTTTGACTGGGATCAGGTAGAGTGGTGTGTATGGCACATGATGTGCATTTCCCTAAAGCAACGATAAATGCGTTTGAACTTACACCTGTAATCGTATGGTCCACAATTTTACCAAGGAGTGCTGGTTTTGAAACTGCGTGTCAATACGAAAGAGTCCTGTGTATCTCTCCTGCTGGTATGTGCCTCATTTTTCATCTTGTCTCCATACGCCTTGCCTGTACTGGCAGCACCTGTACAGCGGCCCCAGCTCCTTGTCCACCTCAAATGGACTGGGACTTCCTGGTTCGGCTCCCCAATCATTCACGACCTCGGGACTGGTGACAGAAAGCTCATAGGTACCTTTTACGATATCTTTGTCTGGGACAAGGATTTCAATCTGCTTGCCCGTGCTCCATCCGGCCCAGATTATCCCCACGAGGGACGTATCTATCCGCCGGCAGTCTGTGCTGACCTTGATGGCGATGGTGTGTACGAGGTGGTTGTGGCAAGTGGTAACGGCAAGGTGGCCGCCTATGAGTGGCGTAACCACAACCTGTCTGTAAAGCCTGGATGGCCGGCAAGCACCTGTGATGCCGGTCAGTGCCCTGAGGTAAGGGGCCTTGCAGCAGGAGACCTGGACAATGACGGCAATATCGAGGTGGTTGCCACCACCACACAGACCGCTGGCGGCGCCCAGGTCTTTGTGTTCAACCCTGATGGTTCCCTTTATCAGCCTCCAGGTCTCTCCTTTCCTGCTTGGCCCAGATACAACTCCCTGACAGGCCCTGGAAACGACGCGGATTCCAACGGTCCGGGAAATCATGGCTATGGCTGTTATGGTCTCAACGTGGGTATCGGGAACCTCAATGACGATCCGTTCAAGGAGATTGTGGTCACCTTTGACAATCACCAGATCAACGTCTTCTACCATACAGGTGTAAGCATGCTGGCATCTTCCTATTTTACCAACCGTTCCTCAGAGTACTATGGAAACCGGCTGAACTGGGGGCAGTTTATAAGGTGGTTTGATCCGATGGTGGAGTACAACCACTATCACCTTCATACAGGAGAGTGGCCCAGCCCAGCAAACGAAAAGTGGATGCAGTGGACCGACTCACCTCCGTCAGTATCTGATATCAACGGAGATGGACGAAACGAGGTGGTGGCAGTGTCAAACGTGGAGATGAACATCCCGTATGAGACTGTGCATCACTCCATAATGGTGCTCGAAGGATGTTATGGAGATGGAGATATGAGCGCGAGAAGGCTTCCGGGGTGGGAGTATTTGCCATCATCAGGCCATCCGCTCAGCCGTGAGGGCCATACCTGGTATCCGCCTCCAAATCCTCCGGCCCCTACGGTTGTTGATATCAATGGCGACGGACAGAGGGAGATACTGTATGCTGCCCATGACGGTTACATCTACTGCACATCATCCAATGCTGAACAGCTCTGGAGGTTTGATTTCAGGCATGGACGCGCCCTGATGTATGCCTCTGAGGTGATGGTGGCAGACCTCAATAAGGATCAGGTGCCTGAGCTGGTGTTTACCACCTATGGTGACCCTGACAGCATCGTCCCGGGTGTAGCCCACGGCTACCTCATGGTGCTGGATCACGACGGAAATGTGCTCCATGATATAGAACTCCCTGAGCAGGGCACCAATGGCAACGGCAAGGGGGCTCCTGCGGCCCCTACCATAATGGACCTCAACGGTGACGGGACCCTTGAGATCGTGGTCCAGACCTTTGGCGCCGGATGTTTCGTCTATACGGTGCCGGGTTCAGCAGAAAATCTCCTCCTGTGGCCCACAGGAAGGGGGAATTACCTGCGGGACGGAAGACCCTGGCCGCAGCAGGCAGTGCCTGACATAAGGGCCTTTGCCACTGAATTCGGCGCTGACACATGTACCAATGACAGGGACTGCATACAGGACATGGACAGGGACGGAGATGTGGATGGAAGAGATCTCTGTTTAATTGCAGATAAAACAAAATTCCCCATAATCTGAAACACCTGAATTCAGGTTTTTGGTATCAGACTGAACCTGCAAGCCCCTGATACATGGCACAGGCAAGGGGAGGAGACTCTTGGTTGTAAAACAGCCTGGAAGGGCACTCCCCAGGACACCTGCCATCAAGAGGACATGTGCCGCACGTTTTTGACTGGAGGCGTATTTGTTGCAGTACGGATATGCATGTAATGCCGGGGCTGAACACTGTCCCCATGCGGAAGCGGCTGTCTCTCATGGTTTGTCCGCAGGGATACAGGCCTCCATCAGGAGATACCGCAAGGCTATGGCCTGATGCGGCATGGCAAAACGGCCCCCTGCGGCCGGCCTTCCTGCAGAGGTCAAGCTCTCTAAGGGCTATGGGATGTTCTCTCCTGGAATTGATACGGGCCAGGGTCTCGCAGAGCCTCCTGGTGCCTGAACGAAGCTTTTCGGCAGAGGGAAAAGATATCCTGCCTGATCTGGCCCTCCCCCGGTTTACCAGCAGGTCAAGCCCCATTCCCATGCAGCAGGAAAAACCGCCAAGCAGCAAGGCAAGGGTGTGAAGGTGGCCTACGTTTTCCGCTGTGACCACAGTTGTGACCCTGAATGGGATACCCTCCTGTTCAAACAGTTTCATGCCTTTAAGTGTCTCTGTGGCCTTTCCCCTGATACTGTCCTGCAGATCAGGGGGACCATCGAGACTTATCCCTACCTGTATGTCATGTCTTTTTATGATCCGGGTGAGCTGTGGTGTTATCAGTGTTGCGTTGGTCTGGAGGGCAAGCATTGTCCTTCTGCCTCTGCTGGTGCAGAGATACGCCGCGTGTTCTATCATGTCCGGCACAAGGCATGGCTCACCGCCTGAGAGCTGGACAAGCGCCTGATGGTCTGGAGAGAGTAGGGCGAATGCCCTTTCCATGGTCTCTGCTGACATATCCTCTCCGTGGCCGCCTGCCTTCATGTAGCAGTACCTGCAGTGCAGGTTGCATCTTTCTGTAAGGGCCAGGATCAGAAAACGGGCATCCCTTGTCAGACAAATATCCGTCTCTGGAGGCTGGGCAGGTTGAGCCATCATCCATGTGCCCACAGCACACGGGCAAGAGCTGCCTTCTGAAGGCGTATCTTCTGTTCCCATGCTGGAATATCCCGGAAGCTGAACTCAAAGACCACCTGTTCAGGCTGGATCATCTCAACGAAACGTCCGACTTCAGGCATTGTGAACGGATCGTGGGGATCGATTCTGCCCACGTGCTTCCTTGCCACAGAGAGCCTTGCCCAGAAGTCGTCTCCGGGGTTTAAGGGGGGCTTTCCACCTGTACTTTTCCGTATGTATTCTCCGCTCAGGCTGCATGTCAGATGCAGGGCCTTTATCTCGTGTCTCAGCGTCCCCATATCCCTGGCGCGCGAAATGAGGTACTCTATGGCATCAGGCTCATTGACGTTTACACTGCCAGAGCAGTTAAGCATATGGCCGGTATCAAGTACAATGCCGCACCTGTCATAATCCATCTTTTTTCGCAGATATTCATATTCCTCTGGATGATCGAGCCTGAACGAACCTGGCCACCAGAGATTTTCAAATAGCAGCCAGCCGGTATAGCGGCTTTTTTTCAGTGCCTGGTTCAATATCTCGGCGCAGATGTCAATGGTCTCCTGCCAGTGCCATGGGAACTGCCAGTCATACACATGATCAAGGTCACACTGGGCGGGGTGAAACACGACGGTGCGGCATTCAAGTGTTTCCGCAAGGTCAAGCTGCGTGACGTAGGTATTTACGATACACTCTCTGTCCCTGCCCCCGTAAAACATCTGTACGTTGTCCATGCTGCCGAACTGCTTCTCAAGGGCATCCATGTCCTGTCTCCACATGGCGCGGAGGAATATGAAGAAACGCAGGTGAATACTGTGAACCAGCTCTGACGGCATGCATTCAAACGGGTAGTCACCTACTGGAAGGAGTTCTATTCCATCAAAACCGTGTCCGCGTACAAAGGCAGCGATCCTGGTCCAGTCGTTTTCAAACAGCGCCAGGTCTCTTTTGTGTGTGGAGAAGTTCAGGAGTTTCAGGGTGTCCAATCTTTGTTCCATCACCTAAGTGTCACGGGCCTGGCACCTTTCCCCTTCGCTATCAGGAGGATCAGGCCACTTGTCTGAAAAGCCTGCTGCCATGGACTTCCAGCACAGGTGGAGAAAGGAGTCGTTGTCCGTCTCTGTGGCAGAGTTCCCAAGCCTCTCCCTGTACTCCTCCATCCTGTCATAACGTCCGCCAATGGCACAGGCCACCTGTGCGGCAGCAGCGCCCATTATCTCCTGCCAGCACGAGACCGGAAGTATTCCCCACGAAAACCTGTCACGTATGTGTACCATGCCTGATACTGCCGCTACTACTACAGGGTCCCTGATCACTCCTCCAAGGTTGTTCCGCAGTACCTGGGCCAGACTGCCTTTCATGTACCCGGCAATGCCTTCTGTCATGGAACTCCTGGTGCATCCAAAACGTTCCAACAGTATCTTTACACTGCACTGCCCCTGAGGGGTCAGGCAGTTCTGTTTGGCCAGGGTCTCCTTTACCCCCCTGATGACAGACAGGCCGATGAGCTCTCCAAGTTTCCCATGTTTTCCGGCCCAGCCGAGCCTGTACCCCTCTCTGTCAGGGGCAGCCACTACGATCTGGTCTGTGCCGGTACCTGTGGCAAGGCCGTCTGAGTAGCGTGAGTTCACTGAAAGTTCCTGGAGGGCTGCTGTTTTTGCCTCGGTTGCCATCATGATGGTTCGGACCAGAGCAGCCTCTGTCAGTGGCCTGTTGATGAAGAGCATTATGTTGATGGTCCCTGCCACAGGGGCAGTGGTCTTGAACGGGGGATCCAGTCTCTGGAATCCGTCCTCTGTCTCATATACCGATGCTGGATCCCCGGCCCTGCCCGCGTTGGTCTCAACTCCCCCTGTAACGATGGCCCCAACTTCAAGCTCCCTGAAACCTTCTCTTGTAAAGGCCGCATGGTGCATGTTGGCCGCTGTCCCCATGGTGACGCATTTGGTGGCAGGAAGCCCGTGGGGTTCGCAGATCATACGGCGGTATTTCTCTGGCTCCCTTATGGGAAGCCCCCTGTGGTGATCCTTTGGTTCACAGCTCTGGTGGTTAATAACGTATTCCATATCCTTTTGTATCCCCCCTGCGCACCTGCAGGTGGAGATCACCATGTGAGGCTCGAGGAGTTTGGCAAATATGATCTTGTCTTCCCTGTGTACTTCGACAGTGTCAAAAAAGGTTTCAATACGCATTTTTTTAGTCCCTTGCCCTGTTCACACAGTAGAACGCGAACACGAAACAGCCTGCGCCAAGGGCAGCAAGCAGCCATAATGAAAAATGATCCACCGGCTCTCCAAGTGCCGCTGCCCTGATGGCCGTGGACGCATGGGTGAGAGGAAGCAGTCCAAGCACACCCTGAAGCCAGTGCGGGAGGCGTTCGATGGGAAAGAAGGTGCCGCCAAGAAATGCCATTGGCGTGATCACGAAGCTGGTAAGCAGGCTCTGGTCAGCGTGGTTTCTCACAAGCATTGCAAGGGCCACGGCCAGGGATGCGAACAGAAAGCTGTCAAGCAGCACGGGTATCCAGAAAAGGGGGCCGCAGTGAAGCCTGACCCCAAAGAGTCTGCCAAGACCAAGTATGATAACAATGCTCATGAGCGCACGGGTGATGCCTGCCATTACCTCGCCTGCCACATACCCCTGGTTGCTGATGGGGGCTGCCTGAAACTCGTCGAATATGTGCCAGTAAAAGCGGGAAACGTTTATGTCTGTGGCAATGGAAAATGCCTGGGTCATGCTGGACATTGCCACAAGGCCAGGAAGCAGAAACTGCAGATAAGTCACATGGCCATAACGGATATCCCCGCCCATGGCATAACCAAATGTCACGAGATAGAGCAGGGGAGAGATGGACTGCCCGGCGACCTGGCGCATTAACCTGCGTTTCAGGATTAGCATCTCCCTGCGGTAAACAGCAAGCCAAGCCAAGGTCATGCCCGTCCGTCCTTTCCCACCTTTTTCCCTGTGAGCTGCAGAAAGGCGTCCTCTAAGTTTACCCTCCTGAGGGTGAATGGCCCGTAGGCCCTGAAATGGTCTGCCTCGTCCCTGCTCCTGAAATATGTGGTTTGCATCTCGTTATCCCTGACCTGATCAATTGCCCACGTTCCGATACCCTGCATGAGGCGTAAGGGTGTGTCCATGGCGACTATCCTTCCCTGGTCTAAGAATGCCACCCTGTCTGCCAGAAACTCCGCCTCTTCTATGTGATGGGTGGTAAGAAATATGGTGGTCCCCTGCTGCTGTATCTTTTTTATCATGGCCCATATCCTGCGTCGTATGGCTGCGTCGAGCCCCACGGTGGGTTCATCGAGAAAGAGTATTGCCGGTTCGTGCATCAGGGCACGGGCTATGGTGACACGGCGTTTCATGCCACCGGAGAGCCTCTTTATCAGAGAGTCTGCCTTGGAGCCCAGGTCAAAACAGTCAAGTAACACATCTGTCCGGTTTTTGCGCTTCCTCCTGTCCATTCCAAAGAGCTGTCCGTGCAGGTCGAGATTTTCCACGACAGTCAGCTCCTGGTCCAGATTTATGTACTGGTGGACCACGCCGAACTGCCGTTTTGCTGATATTGGCTCCTGCTCAATATCATAACCGCCAAGCCTTGCGCTTCCTGCGCTCATGCGGGTGAGGCCGGTGAGGATGCGGATGGTGGTTGACTTGCCAGCGCCGTTGGGGCCAAGGTATGCGAAGAGTTCACCTGCATAAACCGAGAGGTCTATGCCCCTGAGTGCCTCAGTGCTTCCGTATTTTTTTCTCAGGTCCCTGGTCTCTATCATTATGTCAAGCGGCCTGTTCATTGTGTTGCAGAACCAAGAAGCGCGTCCATGCTTCCCGGTATATCCATCAGGGGCTGGCGCCTTATGCGGTGGGGGAGCGCAAGGTCCATGGCAGTGGAGATGTCGTCAGGGTTTACTTCATGGTGTCCATGCCATGCGGCAAGGGTCTTTGCTGTTTTCAGGACGATTATGTCTCCCCGGTGTCCGTCGATTCCGACCTTTACGCAGTTTTCGGCTATCTCTCTCAACTGATCCTGGCCAACGGTTATTGAGTCAAGCATGGCCCTTGCCCTGACTATGCGTTCCGAAAGTTTTTCTGATGCCTCCTGCCACCTGGCGCAGAAGGCGTCAGGGTCCTGCTCAAACGCGATGCGTCTCTTCATCACCTCCACCCGCTGCTCCACTGACTCTATGCCGGAGACAGTCACGCACAGGCCGAAACGGTCCAGTAACTGTGGCCTCAACTCTCCCTCTTCAGGATTCATGGTGCCCACAAGGGTGAAGCGGGCAGGGTGAGAAAAGCTGATTCCCTCACGTTCTATGGAGTTTACCCCCATGGCAGCGGCATCAAGCAGTATGTCCACCACATGGTCGTCCAGCAGGTTCACCTCATCTACATAGAGAATGCCCCTGTGGGCCCTGGCAAGAAGGCCGGGCTCCACCTTTTTTTCTCCCTTTTTTAGCGCATGCTCAAGATCAAGGGTGCCTGCCACCCGGTCTTCTGTGGCCCCAACCGGAAGCTCTATCACGCTCGTCTTCCGCTTCCTTGTATCAATTGCCTCCAGAGGTGCTGGCTCTGTGCCAAGTTGTTTGCAAAGCTCCACATAAGTCTCATACTCAGTGGCAGGATCAAGGGGAAAGGCAAACCCCCTGATCACCTCGATTTCAGGCAGTATCTCTGCCAGTGCGCGTACTGCAGTAGACTTTGCCGTTCCCTTTTCACCCCGTATCAGCACCCCTGAAAGCCCCGGGTTTATGACATTAAGCACCAGTGCCAACTTCATCTTCTCCTGTCCTACAATGGCCACAAAGGGGTACTGGTGTAACTTTCCGTTTTCGTTCATCTGATCTGGTTTCCTCTCACTATGTGTACGAGCTCTTCTGCCTGAAGGTCCTTTATCTTGAAGTAGCTGCCCCCGAGTGCTGCGGCAAGACGGGAGGCAAGGTCAAAGGTTACAACGCCTTCCTCTTCCGTATCCACCACAATGTATGTCGCGCGCTTTTCCTTGCCCATGGCAGAGGCCATTTTAAGCATCTCGTCCACAGGCCTCTCCTTTCCAATACTTACGTTGCACTTGCCGTCTGTTATGATGATGACAATGGGGCGTGCCCATGGCTCCTTGGAAAAATAGTTTCTCAACTGTTCGTAGCCTTTTGCAAGCCCAGCAGAAAGTGGCGTGCGTCCACCAACAGGCATCTCTGCAAGCAGCTTTCCTGCAAGCTCTACAGATCCTGTTACAGGCAGGTTCAGCCACGCGCTGTCGCGTCTGAAGGAGACCATTGCCACCTTGTCCCTTTTCTGATAGGCGTCAAGCAGCAGGGACATGACAGCCCCCTTGGTCGCGGCCATGCGTCCCCGTGCGCCCATGGAGCCTGATGCGTCCACAATAAACAGAAGCAGGTTTCCCAGACGTCTCTCACGTATCCTGTATCTGAAATCCTCAGGGCAGAGGTTTATCATGAGACTTCCGCCCCGCGCCTTCTGAAACGGGGCCGCAGCCCTTATTGTGGCATCAAGGGCAATGTCTCCATGTACTCCGTTCAAACCGGCCCTTGTGTATCTGCCCTGTTTCTGTGACACCCTTGAACGCGACCTCCGGCCTGATCCCCGTCTGACCACACGGTCCCTGCTGACTGAAAACCTCCGGACCCTGAACTGAGGTCCGATATCAAATACCTGCTCAAAGGACGATGAGCTGCCTTCATCGTCCATGTCCTGCCCCTGGCTGCTGTTTGTTTCACCCCCTTTGTCTTCAATATCCTGCTGGCCACAGTCTTCAGCAGGCGATTGGGATTCATTCTTGTCCTGGGGGACAGATTCAGGCGAGGCCCCCTGGTTATCAGACGTATCAGCATCATGCACATGCTGCGGCCCGTCCTGTTTCCTGTCCATGTCAGGAGAGTCTTCCTGAGAGTCTTCCTGCCCTGGCCTGTCAGCAGCAGGAGGAGGTGAGGCGTCACGAAGCCTGTGAACCAGCACCATTGCCGCGATCTCTCTGACGTGCCTGCCGGTAACCCTGCTGGCCCCTTCCAGTGCTGCCACTGTCCTTGCTGCCTGCTCCATGACCAGATCAGCCCTGTGGCCTGCAACGTGATTTTCCATACATAGGTTTGCGATAAAGGAACGCACGGTACTGTCCAAATGCACCAGGGCGAGCTGGCGGCGTGCCTCTGAAATGGTCTGCCTGAGCCTCCGGGTCTCTTCCCTGAATTCCCCTCTGAAACCGGCAGGATCGTTGTCAAATCTCTCGCGCTGTTCCACCAGGCGTACCCTGTCTTCGATATCCTGGCACGCCCGTACCTCAACACACAGGCCGAAACGGTCAAGGAACTGCGGCCTCAGCTCACCCTCTTCAGGGTTCATGGTGCCAATCAGGGTAAACTGTGAGGGGTGAGACAGGCTGATGCCCTCACGTTCAATGATGTTCATGCCAGATGCCGCTGCATCCAGTACGAGGTCAACAATATGGTCGTCAAGCAGGTTTACCTCATCCACATAGAGTATCCCCCGATGGGCCTGGGCAAGAAGGCCGGGCTGCAGCACCGGACGGCCCGTGCTGACTGTGGCGGCAAAGTCAATGCCACCTGCCACCCGGTCTTCTGTGGCGTTGAGCGGAAGATTTATTACCTGCACCGGGCGTTTGGTCCCGGCGGCCTGATATCCATTCCGGCATCTGGTGCAGTATGGACAGGCTTCCTGCTGGTTTGACGGTTCCAATGAGAATGAGCATCCCCGAACTACCTGAATCTCTGGCAGAAGCTCTGCAAGCCCACGTACAGCAGTGGACTTTGCAGTGCCCTTTTCGCCTCTTATGAGTACACCGCCCACAGCAGGGTTTACAGCGCACACAAGAAGTGCGCGTTTCAGCTCATCCTGCCCAATGATGGCGGCAAACGGGTAAGATTCAGTCATGAAACTCCCTGTTATCCTTAAATAAAGAAATACCCCTGCCTGTTTTCATCAAGAAGAGAAACAGATCCGGTGCAGTGTAAAGTTTTTAGAGGCCGACGGGTGGTGAAAATATAGGAAGGTTTTCACTCTGTCCTCTCCTCAATATCTCCTTCTATTTCAAGATACATGTCCCTAAGCTCCTGTTCCATGTCACTGTCTGCCTTCCACATCCCCCTCGCTATGGCCTCAAGCAGCTTGTCTATGATGTTCTGAAGTGCATGGGGATTGACCTGCTGCATCCATTCCTTCATATCCTGGTCAAGGGCGTATTTTTCAGCTATTGCCTCATACATCCAGTCTTCAATGACCTCTGCGGTTGCATCCCAGCCAAATACCACATCCATCATGTGCGATATGTCTCCAGCCCCCTTGTAGCCATGGCGTCTCATGCCCTGAAGCCACTTGGGATTAATGAGCCTTGAACGCAGCACATGCCTTGCCTCTTCAAAGGTGGTACGCATCCTTACCCTGGCAGGGTCAGCACTGTCTCCCATTATGGCAAGGGGAAGGGAACCGCGCACGTTTCTTGCCGCTGCAATAAGGCCTCCATAGTAGTTGTAATAGTCTGTGCAGGACATCATGTCGTACTCCCTGGAGTCCTCGTTCTTGACTGTCACATCCATACGGGAAAGAAGCCTGCGAAAGTTGGCGGGTTTCCGGTCGCCATAGCTGCCCTTTCCGTACGCATGGGCAGAGTAGCGTATGTAGATATCTCCAAGTTCTTCTCTGGTCTTCCAGTTTTTCGATTCAACAAGTTCGGCTACACCTGCGCCATAGGTGCCAGGCGGACAACTGAAGACCCTGAATGTGGCCTCACGCATTGCCTGCTCCCTGTCCATGCCCTGACGCATGTACTCCTCCATGTCTGAGAGCACGTTTCGGCGAATCACATTTGACTCCAAAGGCTCCTCCAAGGCAGCTGCTATTGCTACGGCCTCGTCTATCTGCTCCATGAGGTTTGGAAACGCGTCCCTGAAAAAGCCGCTGACCCTTGGTACCACGTCTATCCTCGGCCTCCCAAGCTCTTTCAAGGAAATGGCCTCTATGCCTGTGACCTCCCCACTGGTCCTGTGCCACACGGGTCTGAGCCCCATGAGGTAGTAGATCTCGGCAATATCATCACCTCTGGTCCGCATGGTGGCACCGCCGTAGACCAGTATCCCTACTGAATCAGGATATTTCCCAGTTTCCTGGAGATAACGTTCAAGC
>Ga0256914_1003974_pt1 | contig 11406 bp, 7 predicted proteins | sample HulkmetaG_FD_191571 | JGI IMG/M metagenome (GOLD analysis project Ga0256914, IMG submission 191571) | Hydrothermal chimney microbial communities from Main Endeavour vent field at the Juan de Fuca Ridge, Pacific Ocean - Hulk | ecosystem: Environmental > Aquatic > Marine > Hydrothermal vents ...
TTGGATAAAGAGGTTGAAAAAAAATTGGAGGAAACAAAATGAGCTATCCCTCTCAAGCGGAACTAGATGAGCAAGTAAAAAAATTATTCAATGAAATTTTTAACAGAACCGAACCGTTAAAGAAAAAGGAACAACTCGCAATACCTCCGCAAATGATGCCGACACAGGATGAAGAGATACGCAAACACAACCTCGAAGAGGTAGCAATAGGGTACTCACCGGAGCAGGCAAGAATTGAAGCAATGAGATGCATTCAGTGTGCAAAACCATCATGTATTTCCGATTGCCCCGTAGAAATAAATATACCCGGTTTTATCAAAAAAATTGCCGATGATGATTTTCAAGGAGCTATAGATGTTATTAAAGAAACCTCCTTACTCCCTTCTATTTGCGGAAGAGTTTGCCCGCAAGAACAACAATGCCAACTTAATTGTGCCACCGGAAAATTTAATAAAGATGTGGACAAAGCCGTTGCAATAGGGCGGTTGGAAAGATTTGTTGCTGATTGGGAACGCGAACAAGGAGCAATAAAACCTCCGGAAGTAAAGCCACCAACCAGTAAAAAAGTTGCCGTTGTGGGAAGCGGTCCTGCAGGTCTTGTGGTTGCAGCAGATGTCCGTCGGGAAGGACACGAAGTTACAATTTTTGAAGCCTTCCATAAGCTCGGAGGGGTAATGCGATACGGTATTCCGGAGTTCAGGTTGCCTAACAGCATTATCGATCAAGAAGTTTCAACACTTGAAAAAATGGGTGTAAAATTTCAAAAGAATTTTGTTGTGGGAAGAACAAGAAAACTAATGGACTTGATGAAAAAAGACGGTTATGATGCCGTGTTCGTAGGCACCGGTGCAGGCTTGCCGATGTTTATGGGAATCGACGGCGAAAATCTGGTAGGAGTTTTTTCCGCGAACGAATATTTGACCAGAGCCAATTTAATGAAAGCATACGATGAAGACCATGCCGCTACCCCATTCTACCATTCCAAAAATGTTGCGGTGCTTGGAGGAGGTAATGTTGCAATGGATGCAGCACGTATGGCTGTAAGGCTTGGTGCGGAGAACGTTTACGTGGTTTATCGAAGAACCGAAAAAGAGATGCCCGCACGTGTAGAAGAAGTTGCTCATGCAAAAGAAGAAGGGATTCAGTTTCTCTTTTTACAAAACGCAAAAAGAATAATAGGAGACGACAAAGGCAGAGTAAAAGCAATGGAATGTTTACGATATAAACTCGGTGAACCGGACGAATCCGGACGCCGCCGCCCCGTTGTTATTGAAGGAAGTGAATTTATTCTTGATGTCGATACAGTAATTGTGGCAATAGGTAACGGAAGTAACCCTCTTGTAAGTCAAACTACACCGGAGCTTGAAGTAAACAAATGGGGAAATATAATAGTTGACGAAAAAATGAAAACTTCCGTTGATGGTGTGTATGCGGGGGGCGATATAGTACTAGGAGCTGCTACCGTAATACTTGCAATGGGTGAAGGGAGAAAAGCGGCAGCTTCCATTAATGAATATTTAACAACTAATTAAATAAAAAGCCCCACGGTACTTAATAACGCGGGGCATTCCCATTATTTAATATCTCTATGAATTAAAATCTCCTCCAATTCATCAAGCCTAAATCCGGATTCTTCCGCCGCTTCAATAAGATGATTGTACAATTTGCCGTATAGTTGTAAAATATCTGCGATATGATTAACACTAATGAGCTCGGTAAACATAAAAATATTCAGCAACCACTTAATAAACTCTTCAAAACGTTCCTTATTAAAATAACGAACATCTTTATAAATATTTACCCCCAGAAAGTTATGAACGTAATTATCTTCAAAGATTTTAATAACAAATTTTTCCTTCCGTTTCAAAAAAGATTCTAAAATTTCTTTTTTATCGGAAGCAACAATTCCCTTTTGATTATTCATTAATTCATTGTAATCTTCTAAAAGCAATTCCAACAATGCAATAATCTTTGTAACCTCTTTTTCCCCTTTACCCGTTCGATAAATAACCTCGGCAAAAGATTTATGTAGAATTCTATCAATTAACTTTTTTACATCTGTATTTACAGCAAACGCTTTCTGCAAATTATAAAAAACTACCCAAGCCAAAAAGATTTTCAGATTCTCTTTATAGTCAGCTCTGTCACTGAAAATATAAAAAATATCAAACCCGTTATATTCCTTTTTTTTGCTTACATTTTCGGTTTTAATAAATAGATTTATATTCCTTATCACATTTAAAAATTTGTCGGGAGTCTCTTGTTCAGTAAAAGCGATAGGGGCAATTTCAAATATGCTTCCTATTTCTTCAAAAAAGGGATTAACTTTTACTGATAATTTTTGAATAATTTTCTTATCTCTTTGTGGGTCAATAACGGTTTCCTTAATAATCCGTTCCAATTCAGTCTCATCAAAAATCTTACTGAATAAGTTATACGCAGGAGTTAATTTATTATCCTCAATTGCCTCTTTAACGGAAGGGACACCAAAACCATTGAGTTTTTTGTAAATTTCATAATAATCTCCGTCAACATCTTTCACTTCTCTGAAATTTGTATATACGCGATGCTCAAAACCGTTGAGTTCAAAATAAAATCCGTTACGACATAATTCCATTCCGTTGAAAATATATTCAAGATTTGTAACCATATCTTTTACAATATAAAAATACCCGATTTCCCCTTTTATATTTAAGGCATCGGTAACATACATTTCTTTTATCGTTTTATTTTCTTCATCAATTTTAACAAGTTTCGGGGTCGATTTTTTGAAGTTCCCAAAGGCTCTGTCATATTTATTATTATAGAGCACCAGAGTTTTTTCTGCACCGATACTGTTTGTAAAAACAAAAACATTGTCGTTTAAATTTCCGCTCATATCGTAAAAATCATAAAACCAAAAATTTTCCACTTCGGAAAAAAGATACCGTTTACGTGTGATTGGGAAAATTTCCCGTTCATGTCTTTCAACAAGTCGGTCATTCGGATACTCGTTATAATAAGCACGTTTATATTCCATTCCGTATTTTTCGGTAAAGCCCTCAATTTGTCCGTGGGCAAACATAGGCAGTCCGGGCAAAGTAATCATTAAAGTTAATACACCAAAATATTTATCGTCGCTGCCGAATTGATGTATAGCTGTTTCTTCGTCGGGATTACTCATGAAATTAACGTATCGTTTAAGAATTTCCGGCTCGAACTCCAACGTATTAAAAATCAATTCACGATATTTTTCGTTTTCTTCTTTCATCATCATATGCATAAAAGCGGAATTATAAACACGATGCATTCCAAGTGTTCGTACGAAATATCCTTCCATTAGCCAAAAAGCTTCTGCCAAAAGTAAAGTTTGCGGCATCTCTTTATTCATTCTGTCCACAACTTCACGCCAAAACTCCATAGGGAAAAAGGCATCAAATTCCGCACGTGTCATGGAAAAATCGGTACGGGAAGGAATATCGCCGCCGGTTCCCGGTTGCGGATACCACAGACGTTGAAAATGTTTTTTTGCGAGAGTCATAGCCGCATCAAATCTGATAATTGAAAATTTGCGTGCAACATCAAATATTTTTTGAATTACCGCTTCACGCACTTCGGCTTTAAGCATATCCAGTTGTGCCGTATCATTCCAAGGCATATTGGTACCGTCGTTACCGTGGTAGATATAACGTACATCATTATACCGTTTATCAATTCTGCGAAAAACTACGGCAGCATCTCGTTTTTCCCAGTAACCGTCTTCTATTTTAATTTCTATATTCGGGTCATCAGATAAATCGGCACCATTAAAGGTATAAGGGAAAGGTAATTCCTGCACCTGCACAAAATAATCGGGATGATTAATAATCCAATCGGAATAAATACCGGTATGGTTCGGCACCATATCACTTGCAAGCCGTATTCCGCGCTCCCACGCACGCTTGTTCAAATCCGCATATGCCTCTTCTCCACCCAAATCCGCAGCAATAATATAATCGTAAAGAGAATACGCCGAAGCTACAGCATCGATATTACCCATAATATGTTTTATTTTTTTGGAAGCAGAACTTCGTTCCCATAACCCGATTAACCAAAGTCCGTTAATATTACGTCGTGCAAGTTCGTCAAGTTCTTCATCGGGAATATGATTAAGGTGCTTTATTTCGCGATTATATTTTTTTGAAAGTTGATTAAGCCAAACGTATACATTCTTAGCCATCAAAATCACGTTCGGCATCCAATCGGTATCTGCGGTAAATTGCTCCGGTTCTTCATATTCCATATTAATATCTTTGGCATAATCGTAGCTTGATTTACCCAAGGTTAATCCGTCGGTATTTTCATGTTCACTTTTATACCTGGGAACAATTGTTGGGATTTCCCCACCACCGACACCATCGGGAATTATTTCTTCTTTTATCAAATCTTTTGTCAATAATATTTTTTTCGTGAAATTATCTTTTAAATAAATTCCCCAATTGGAAAGAATATAGTCCAACTGTGCCGTAAGATTTTCGGGATTATTTTTTATCGGTGTCATTAAATATTCAAACAAATCCGATTTTACCGTTCCTATTGCTTCTTCTTTTTTGAAAAAAGCGTTAAGCTCGGTCATTACATTTTCGTATATCTTTTTGTTCACCAAATAATTATCGTCAAAAAATTCCTTCAATTTTGTATTTGCCGGATTTTGATTTGCCAAATAAAGAAGTAACATCTCTTCAAGTAGAATTTCTTTGTTTGATTTATTCCCGGTGTAGGAACGCAGATAATCGTACACAGAATATTTGCCGGTATAAACATCAGCTGGAGGAAAAACTTCTACAAATTCAAAGAATAATTTTCTTAGCCTCTCTTCCCCAATTGTTTTATCCAAATATTCCAAAGCACGACTAAACGCTTTAGGATTTATCTCTTCTTCATATCTTCTTAAAACAAAATGAAAAATTTCATCCATCAAGCCCGCAGCACTAACTTCGCTGACCAAAAGTTTTTCGTTATCGGTTTTTTGTCTGTTAATTTTTGCAACAAATTTTCGTACTTCTTGCAAATTTGCAAAAACCACGTTACCGGTTATTGAAAAAAGTTCCGAGTTAATATTATACTCTTTACGCAGTTTTGCCGCTATATGAAACTCAAAAATAGTGCCGGAATATAAATTATTATTCTGTAATGAAGTAATTTTGATATACATTTTGTTTCTATGATTTTTAGAGATACACATTAATAACTTAATGAAAACTATTAATAATATCAGGTAGAATTATTCAGGCTTTCCCAAATAATTTTCAAAAAGTTTTCTATCCGCTACCGGTAATCTGTACGGTTTTCCGGTGGAACCGATTATAAACAGACCTTTCTGATTACCGGAGGCAACAAGTATTCCGTTATTTTTATAAAATCTGAATTCAATTATTGCGGATGCAGCATTCAATTTGGATAACCAAACCTCGCAAAGAATTTTATCGCCGTAAAAAACCGGTTGTTTGTACGAAATATTTGTCTGAACCAGAATAGGATAAATATCATCTGCAGCAAGGTCAGTAACCGGTAATCCCACCGCTTCCAAAAATTTTAATCTTCCTATTTCCATCCATTCAACATAAACAATGTTACTCAAATGTCCTACAATATCAATTTGATAAGTATAAACTTCCAACTCAAATTCTATTTTCTTCATGGCATTTCCGATAAAATTTTATTTATAAAAAATTAACATACAAATTCTAAAAATAAGATATACATTCAATTGAATTTAGCAAGCTATAAAGGTATATTTTCAAGTTAAAATATTTTTACTAAAACAGTTTATGTTGGATAGTTAAAATGGCCGAAACACCATTGATGACACAATTTTACAAAATTAAGCAAGAAAATCCCGACACAATATTACTCTTCAGAGTCGGAGATTTTTTTGAAACTTTTGAAGAGGATGCCAAAACCGCTTCAAAAGTATTAGGAATTACTTTAACCAAACGTGCAAACGGAAAAGCGAGTCATGTAGCACTTGCGGGATTTCCCCATCATGCAATAGATACATATTTACCTAAGTTGGTACGTGCAGGATTTAGAGTGGCTGTTTGTGAACAAGTTGAAAATCCCAAGTTGGCAAAAGGAATTGTTAAACGTGAAGTAATAGAAGTAATAACTCCGGGTGTTGCATTTTCCGATAAACTCTTAGATCATAAAAACAACAATTATGTTGCGGCAATTTTTCTGCAAAACGAAAAAGCCGGAATCTCTTTTGCGGATATTTCTACCGGAGAATTTTCAACCTACGAAGTACATCAATCTTTTTTGGAAGAACAAATTCACCACATCAATGCTGCCGAAATCCTTATTTCTAAAGAACAAAAAGGGATTTTACAACCTATTATCGAATCATTAAATTTGCCAATCAGAATAACAAAAATTGACGAATGGATTTTTAACTACGATTTTACCAAAGATATATTGCTTGAACACTTCAATACCAAAACACTTAAAGGATTCGGTATTGAAAAGCTTTCTGCCGGAAATGTTGCGGCGGGCGTTGTTCTTAATTATTTAAAAGAGACACAAAAGGGTAAGCTTGCTCATTTGAATAAAATTTCTCTTTACAATCCCTCCGATTATATGATGTTGGACTCTTCCACTAAAAGGAATCTGGAAATTTCTTACACCATGCAAGAAGGGAAAAGAGAAGGGTCGCTTATCTCCATATTAGATAGGACTGAAACGGCAATGGGCGGGCGACTATTAAAAAAATGGATAAATGCCCCGTTAAGAAAAATTGAACAAATTAAACAACGTCAGGAAAGTATTGAGGAGTTTTTTAATAATAAAGCATTGAGAAAAAATCTTAAAGCCGAACTGAAAGAGATAGGTGATATTGAACGACTTATTTCAAAAGTTTGTACGGGACGTGCAAATCCGAGAGAATTAATTTATCTTAAAACATCATTAAAAAAAATTCCTTTACTTAAACAACTTCTTGATCAAACAGAATCAGATAACCTTCAAAGAATTAACAACCGATTAAACGAATTGAACAATGTTGTTGATAAGCTTGAAGTTTCCATTGCGGATAATCCTCCCCTCTCAATTACCGAAGGAGGAATAATACGGGAAGGATTCAATCCGGAGCTTGATGAATTGCGGGATATTTCCTCAAATGCAAAAACATGGATTGCCAATATGCAGAAGGCTGAACGTGAACGTACGGGCATTCCCTCTTTGAAAGTCAGTTTTAACAAGGTTTTCGGCTACTATATAGAAATAAGCAATACACATAAAACCAAAGTCCCCGCCGATTATATTCGGAAACAGACTCTGGTAAACAGCGAAAGGTATATTACACCCGAGTTAAAAGAATACGAAGAAAAGATATTAAACGCTCAAGAAAATATTTCCCTTTTGGAATATAATTTGTTCAACGAAATTCGTAATTATGTTGCGGCGGAAACAGAGGCAATACAAGAGAACGCCAAACTTATTGCCATGCTTGATGTTTACCTCTCTTTTGCCGATTGTGCCGAAGAATATAAATATGTAAAACCGGAAGTAAATAATTCCGATGAAATTAAAATTGTTAACGGACGTCATCCCGTTGTTGAACAAATTTTACCGCCGGGTGAAAAATTCACCCCGAATGATTGTAACCTTTCAAACAACGATACGCAAATTATTCTTTTAACCGGTCCGAATATGGCAGGTAAATCAGTATATCTTCGTCAAATCGGGCTATTGGTTCTTCTTGCACAAATCGGGTCCTTTGTTCCCGCAGATAGCGCAACCATCGGACTGATAGATCGCATTTATACTCGCGTCGGTGCAAGTGATAACATCACTGCCGGCGAATCTACCTTCCTTGTGGAAATGCAAGAAGCGGCTAATATTTTAAATAATGCAACTAAAAAAAGTTTAATACTTTTTGACGAAATAGGAAGAGGAACAAGTACGTTTGACGGTATTTCCATTGCTTGGTCCATAACTGAATATCTGCACGAAAATCCGGATGTTACCGCAAAAACTCTTTTTGCAACTCATTATCATGAACTAAATGAGATGGCGGAAATTTTTCCGCGAATAAAAAATTTCAAAGTTGACGTTAGGGAATACGGCGACAAAGTAATATTTTTGCATAAAGTAACAAAAGGAGGGGCCGACCACAGTTACGGAATCCAGGTGGCGCAAATGGCAGGGCTTCCGCCTTTTGTAGTTAACAGAGCAAAGGAAATACTTGAAAATCTTGAAGGAAAAGAATTGACCCCTTACGAAATTAAAAAGGCAAAAATCGCAAAAAACAAAAATGAGGATAAAATGCAATTTTCACTTTTTGAAGTTAAAGATGATGAAATTCGCCAAGAGATTGCAGATTTGCCGATTAACGAAATTACACCAATGGAAGCACTTAATAAACTAAATGCTTTGAAAAATAAAATAGAAGAGGATAAAATAAATGATTAATTCTAAAAAGATATTTTTCCTTTTTATAATGATACTGTTTTTTGTTCTTCAATATACTCTGATAAGTTGTGATAATTATACACCGGAAGAAAAAAAGTATATTGAACATCTAAAAAAACATAGAGAAAAGATAGATATCGAAATGCGGGATAGTTCCAATTCCCCTTTCAATCACAAAGAGAAGATTGAATTTCATCCTCTTAAATATTTTGAACCGAATTTTGATTTTATTTTTAAAGGTAAATTAACAAAATATACCAAGCAAGATACCGTTACAATATACGGTACCAAAGGAGAAGAACGAAAAACAATAAGATACGGATTCCTAAATTTGAAAAACGATAAATACAAATTAAAGATAAATGTTTATGAATCTCTTTCCCGAGACGGTAAAACCAAATATTACGGTATTTGGTTTACCGATAAGACAACGGGCAAGGAATCTTACGGAGTCGGACGGTATTTGGATTTTGAGTTAAACCCCGATTCAAATTATATTTATACCGTCGATTTCAATTATGCATACAATCCTTATTGTTCCTATTCTCCGCACTACTCGTGTGCGATCCCGACAAAGGAAGATTATCTGGATATTGCAATTAAAGCCGGCGAAAAAAGATTTCATTAATTAAAAATATAGGTAACCAAAGTGGTAGTAATTTTAAAAAACAATGCAACCGAAACACAAATAGAAAATGTAAAAAAACATCTTGAAGATTTCGGATTTCAAATTCACGAATCGCGAGGCGAAGTAAAAACAATACTAGGCGCTATCGGGGTAAAGCCCGGATTTGATATACGAAAGATAAAAATTCTTGACGGTGTTGCCGATGTATATAGGGTAACCGCACCATTTAAAATGGCAAGCCGCAGCTTTAAGGAAGATAATACGATTATAGAAATCGGCAATGTTAAAATAGGCTCCGGCGAAATAGTTCTTATGGCCGGACCATGTTCAATTGAAAGCGAAGATCAAATTTTCAGGCTTGCTAAAGTTGTTGCCGAATCCGGCTCAAAAGTTTTACGAGGCGGAGCATTTAAACCGCGCACTTCTCCTTATTCTTTTCAGGGGCTTGGAGAAGAAGGGTTAAAACTGATGCGTGCTGCAGCAGACGAATTCGGATTGCTTATGGTTACAGAAGTAATGCAAATAAGTCAAATAGAATTGATTGGGAAATATACCGATATTTTTCAAGTAGGTGCACGCAATATGCAAAATTTCGGATTGCTTAAAGAATTGGGAAAAACAAATATTCCCGTAATGCTTAAACGCGGATTAGCTGCAACCATCGAAGATTGGTTAATGTCCGCAGAATATATTTTAGCCAACGGCAATGCCGACGTAATGCTTTGCGAACGAGGCATAAGAACTTTTGAAACATATACTCGCAATACTTTCGATTTATCAGCCATACCGGTTGTACACGAAAAAAGCCATCTCCCCGTTGTTGCCGACCCTTCGCATGCCACAGGGTATAGAAAACAAGTTGCCCCTATGGCACGTGCGGCCGTTGCTGCCGGTGCCGATTCTTTAATAATAGAAATTCATGATAAGCCGGAAGAAGCTCTTTCTGACGGCCCACAAGCACTATTGCCGAACGATTATTTATCGTTGGTGCAAGAATTAAAAGTAATTGCAAAAGCAATTGGTAGAGAGTTATAATAAAAGAACGGAAACTGAATTGAAAATAAAAAAAATTTCAATAATCGGATTAGGGCTAATAGGCGGCTCAATAGCCAAAGCATTGCAAAAATCAAAATATAATTTCCACGTATCGGCTTTTGACAGAGCCGATACACTCTCCAAAGCTCTTGATGATAAAACAATAAATAAAACTCTTTCCACCGTTGAAGAAGCATTAAATTCGGATTTAATTTTTTTATCACTTCCCGTTGCTTCTGCTATCGAGGTATTCGACCAAATAGCACCGAAACTAAAAACAAACACTATCTTAACCGATGTTTGCAGTGTTAAAAATGTTTTTAAAGAAAGATGGGATAAAATTGAAAGTAACGGAAGTTATATAGGCGGGCACCCTATGACAGGTAAAGAAAAAGGAGGATATGAAAATTCCGATCCGCTTTTATTTGAAAATTCACTTTACATTTTAACCGAAGAGAGATGTAATTCATCTTTTTTTAACGATTTTCAAAAAATCATATCCTCTTTCGGTTCAAATATTTTACACATCCCCGCAAAACAACACGATGTAATAGCGGCAAGTGTGAGCCATTTACCGCAACTGGTTTCCGTTGCACTTGTAAATGCCGCTTCTCTTAAAACAGATAATTATAATTTTCTTGATTTGGCAGCCGGCGGATTTAGAGATATGACCCGTATTGCTTCAAGCGATTTCTCAATTTGGGAATCGATAATTGCAAATAATAAAAACCAAATTTTAACCGCACTCGATAAATTCTCGTACGATCTATCTTTGTTAATTAAACAAATAAAAGAGAATAATTTCGAGGCAATAAAAAGTTTTTTTGAAACCGCGAGAATTAATAGAGACGAAATTCCTAAGAATACCAAGGGATTTTTAAATCCGCTTTTTGATTTGTTTGTTTTTGTAACGGATAAACCCGGTGCAATAAGCAAAATTTCCACCGCTCTTTATCAAGCAAGTATCAATATTAAAGATATGGAACTACTTAAAATAAGAGAAGGTGCCGGCGGCACATTTCGGCTTTCCTTTGCTACCTCGGACGAAGTAAAAAAAGCGTCCGAAATACTGAAGAAGATTGGATTTGAAACGGCATAGTTTAATTGTTTTTGCGGAGTAATTACTTACTCCGCAAAATCGGAAACAAATTTAGTTTTCTTCCGCTTCAATGTATTTGGTAGTATGTGCCGGGTCAATTTTTTGTAGTTTTGTAAAAATAGAGCGGTCCGGATAATCTTCCAAATAAGATATAATTTCTCCGGCTTTTGCATCAAAAAATGCGGAAACAAAAGGACTTTTTCTGTTTGTAGATTTT
>Ga0256914_1003975_pt1 | contig 11405 bp, 11 predicted proteins | sample HulkmetaG_FD_191571 | JGI IMG/M metagenome (GOLD analysis project Ga0256914, IMG submission 191571) | Hydrothermal chimney microbial communities from Main Endeavour vent field at the Juan de Fuca Ridge, Pacific Ocean - Hulk | ecosystem: Environmental > Aquatic > Marine > Hydrothermal vents ...
CGGCCACCGTCACCGATCGCGGCGCGCCCGAACGCTCGATAGCCGGAAACGACGCCACGTTCCCATGGCGTGGACGGGGTGTCGAAAAACCTTATCCGGGTTGCCGATCGAACAAAAGTGAACAGAGGGTAAGACCGAACCCTGGGCCGATCACCGCCCCCGGGCTTGCCCCAGGGGCGACGGCGTCAGAGTGGCCCGCCGCCGGGCGGGAACGGCAGGGCAGGAGAGAAATGGCCGGGGCGATCACTCCACCGTGACGCTCTTGGCCAGGTTGCGTGGCTGATCGACATCCGTGCCCTTGAGCACCGCGGTGTGATACGACAGCAGCTGGAGATAGACCACGTTGACGATGGGGGCGACGACACCAGGAGCCGGCTCGATCTGGACGATGCGGATGCCTTCGGCATCCTCATCGAAGCTGCCGATATCCTCGGCGAAGACGTAGAGCTGACCACCACGGGCGCGCACCTCCTCGAGGTTGGAGCGCAGCTTCTCCAGCAGGTCATTGCTGGGGGCGACGGTGACGACCGGCATGTTCTCGTCCACCAGAGCCAGCGGACCATGCTTCAGTTCACCGGCCGGATAGGCCTCGGCGTGGATGTAGGAGATCTCTTTCAGTTTCAGCGCCCCCTCCATTGCGATGGGGTATTCGACGCCCCGACCGAGAAACAGTGCGTGCTCCTTGTCGAGAAACTCGTTGCAGAGCTCCTCGATCTCACTGTCGCGGTTCAGCGCCAGCTCGATCAGGCCCGGCAGGTTGTTGAGCGCGGTGACGATCTCGGCCTCCTGTTCGGCCGCCAGGCCATGGTGCTTGCCGACGGCGACGACCAGCAGCATCAATGCCACCAGCTGGGTGGTGAAGGCTTTGGTCGATGCCACGCCGATCTCCGGGCCGGCGTGGGTCATCAGCATCAGGTCGGATTCCCGCACCAGTGAGCTTTCGGGTACGTTGCAGACCGCCAGCGTCGCGAGGTAGCCGCGCGCCTTGGCCTGCATCAGCGCCGCCAGGGTGTCGGCCGTCTCGCCGGACTGGGAGATGGTGACGAAGAGGCAGTCTTCGGGCACCACCGGGTTGCGGTAGCGGAACTCGCTGGCCACTTCGACATTGCAGGGGATGCCGGTGAACGATTCGAACCAGTAGCGCGCGCACATCCCGGCGTGGTAGCTGGTGCCGCAGGCAACGATCTGGATGTTCCTCACCTTGGCGAACAGTTCGGGCGCCTGGTTACCAAAGACGCTGTCGAGCACGGAATCGCCGGTCACCCTGCCCTGCAGCGTCTCGCTGACGGCCTTCGGCTGCTCGTAGATCTCCTTTAGCATGTAGTGCTTGAACTTGCCGCGCTCGACCGAGCTGTCGCTCTGTACGGAGGTCTTCACCTCACGCTCGACCGGATTCAGCTCGCTGTCGAACAGCTCGATGGTGGTCCGGGTGATGCGGCCGAGGTCGCCGTTCTCCAGGTAGATGAAACGGTGGGTGACCGGCAGCAACGCCTGAACGTCTGAAGCGATGAAGTTTTCGGCGATGCCGAGACCAACCACGAGCGGACTGCCCTCACGGGCGATCACCATGGTCTCGGGGTCGTCACGGCTGATCACGCCGAGCGCATAGGCCCCCTTGAAGTCCCTGATCGCCCGGGCGACGGCATCGAGCAGATCGCCCGACTGCTCATAGTAGAGAGTGATCTGGTGGACCACCACCTCGGTGTCGGTCTCCGAGGTGAAGACGAAACCCTTCTCCCTCTGCGCCTCGCGCAGCTCTTCGAAGTTCTCGATGATGCCGTTGTGGACGACGGCGATCTTGTCGTTGCAGATATGGGGATGGGCGTTGTTCTCCGATGGCACGCCGTGGGTCGCCCAGCGGGTGTGGGCAATACCCAGCCCGCCCGGTAACGGCTGTTCCTGCAGCGCCGCTTCCAGCTCCGCCACCTTGCCGAGTCGCCGGTGGCGGGTGATCTGGTTGTCGCCGGTGACGACGGCCAGGCCGGCAGAGTCGTACCCACGGTATTCGAGGCGCTTCAGCCCTTCGATCAGAATGGGGTAGACATCCCGTTGCGCCACACCCCCAACGATTCCACACATTTATTTCTTCTCCCCTTTGACCGGCCGCTTCCAGCCGGTGATGTTGATCTGTTTTGCCCGGGTCAGCGTCAATGTGTCCCTCGGTGCCTCCCGGGTGATGGTCGAGCCGGCACCGATGGTGGCGCCATCATTGATCTTCACCGGCGCCACCAGCGCGGTGTTGGAGCCGATGAAGGCATCGTCCCCGATCTCGGTCAGATGCTTGTTGGCGCCGTCGTAGTTGCAGGTGATGGTGCCCGCGCCGATGTTGACCCGCTCACCGACGATGGCGTCGCCGACGTAGCTCAGGTGATTCACCTTGCTGCCCTTGCCGACGACGGCCTTCTTGGTCTCGACGAAGTTGCCCACCTTGGCCCCCTGCTTCAGCTCGGTGTCCGGCCGCAACCTCGCGAACGGCCCGATGTTGCAGTCGGCCCCGATGGTGGCGTTTTCGATGACGCAGTTGGCGAGAATGGTGACATTGTCGCCAATGGTCGAATCGACGATCTGGCAGTTCGGCCCGATGGTGACGTTGTCGCCAATCGTGACCCTGCCCTCGAAGATGCAGTTGACGTCGATGAACACATCCATGCCGACGCTTTCGATCTCGCCTCGCAGATCGAAGCGCTCACGGTCGGCCAGGGTGACACCCTGCTCCATCAGCCGGTCGGCGGCCTGGCGCTGGTAGACCCGCTCCAGCTCATTCAGCTGGCGCTTGTTGTTGATCCCACTCACCTCGGCCTCGTTGGCGGCGACCATACCGTGGACGGTACCCCCGGCCTGGACGCAGGCCTCGATGCAGTCGGTCAGGTAGTACTCACCTTGGGCGTTGTCTTTCTTCAACTTGGTGAGATGGTTGGCCAGATCGTCGCGGTTGGCACAGAGGATCCCGGTATTGCCTTCGCGAATGGCCAGCTCCTCGGCGCTGGCATCCTTCTGCTCGACGATCCGCTGCACGCTGCCATCGTCCGCGCGGACGATGCGCCCGTAGCCCGCCGGATTCGACAACTCCACCGATAGCAGCACCATCTGCCCCGGCCGGACCGCCGCGGTCAGGGTCTCGAGGGTACGCGCCGAGATCAGGGGCACGTCCCCATAGAGGATCAGCACGTTCTCGGCCGTCACCGCCGGCATCGCCACCTGCACGGCGTGGCCGGTCCCGAGCTGCTCCTGCTGGATCACCCACTGGACGTCGGGATCGGTCACGGCCGCCCGCAACCGATCGGCGCCATGGCCGGCCACCACGATCAGCTCCTTCGGCCGCAGCCGCCGGGCGGTGTCGATGACGTGTTGAACGAGCGGCTTGCCCGCCAGCGGATGCAGCACCTTCGGCAAGGCGGAACGCATGCGCGTGCCCTTGCCAGCGGCGAGAATAATGACAGCCAGATCCATATGGGACGTTCTTCCAGATTGTGTTCGGTAGTATCCTGTCGACTCTCGACCCGGGGTTTGGTTCCCCAAAAGCAGCGAACAGCCGACGGCTTGTCGCGGGATTGTAACCTCGCCGGGCAGAAAAAAAGGCAGCGCTTGGCTGCCTTTTCAAAATGGATCACACAACCCGTCGGGTTTTCATTCAATCTGTGCGCTAACGCGGCTTCTTGCGGAGCTTGTCGAGCAGTGCCAGCTGCGCCATCGCTTCGAGCAGTTCCGACTTGGCCTTGGCGAATTCGAGAGTGTCTTCCTGATTCTTCATCGCCTCCTCGGCCCGGGCCTTGGCTTCGAGCGCCTTGGCCTCGTCGAGGTCCTGGGCGCGGATGCCGGTGTCGGCCAGCACCGTGACGACATGGGGCTGGATCTCGACCATGCCACCGCTGACGAAGATCGAGGTCTCCTCCCCCGACATCTTCACCCGCACCTCACCAGGCTTGAGGCGGCTGATCAACGGGGTGTGCCGGGGCAGTACCCCGATCTCCCCCATTTCGGCGGGAATGAACACTTCCTCGGCGGTGCCGGAGAAGATCTCTCCCTCCGCGCTCACCACATCGACGTGCATGGTCATGGCCATTGTCTTCGACCTCGGTTATCAGGAGATGGTCTTGGCTTTTTCGACGACTTCGTCGATCGAACCCACCATGTAGAACGCCTGCTCGGGCAGATGGTCGTACTCCCCTTCGACGATCGCCTTGAAACCGGCCACGGTGTCCTTGATAGAGACATACTTGCCCGGCGCGCCGGTGAAGACCTCGGCGACGAAGAACGGCTGCGACAGATAGCGCTGGATCTTCCGTGCCCTGGCCACGACGAGCTTGTCCTCCTCGGAGAGTTCGTCCATGCCGAGAATCGCAATGATGTCCTTCAGCTCCTTGTAACGCTGCAGCGTGTTCTGCACCGCGCGGGCGACATTGTAGTGCTCCTCACCGACCACCTGCGGATCGAGCTGGCGGGAGGTGGAATCGAGTGGATCCACCGCCGGATAGATACCGAGTTCGGCGATCTGACGCGACAGTACCAGCGTTGCGTCGAGGTGGGCGAAGGTGGTCGCCGGCGACGGATCGGTGAGGTCGTCCGCCGGTACGTAGACCGCCTGGAACGAGGTGATCGATCCGGTCTTGGTGGAGGTGATCCGCTCCTGCAGCGCACCCATCTCCTCGGCCAGCGTCGGTTGGTAACCCACCGCCGACGGCATCCGGCCCAGCAGGGCCGACACTTCGGTACCGGCCAGCGTGTAGCGGTAGATGTTGTCGATGAACATCAACACGTCTCGGCCCTCATCGCGGAAATACTCCGCCATCGTCAGACCGGTCAGAGCGACCCGCAGACGGTTGCCCGGCGGCTCGTTCATCTGACCATAGACCAGCGCCACCTTGTCGAGTACGCCGGCTTCGCTCATCTCGTGGTAGAAGTCGTTGCCTTCCCGCGTCCGCTCACCGACACCGGCGAAGACCGACAGGCCTTCCTGCTGTACCGCGATGTTGTTGATCAGCTCCATCAGGGTGACGGTCTTGCCCACCCCGGCGCCACCGAAGAGGCCGACCTTGCCGCCCTTTGCGATCGGCATGATGAGGTCGATGACCTTGATGCCGGTCTCGAGGATCTCGACCGACGAGGCCTGCTCGTTGTAGGTCGGTGGATCACGGTGAATCGGCATGGTCTTTTCGGCCTCGACCGGGCCGGCCTCGTCGACCGGGCGCCCCAGCACGTCCATGACGCGGCCCAGCGTCGCCTGCCCGACCGGGACCGAGATCGGCGCGCCGGTGCTCTCCACCTCGACGCCACGACGCAAACCGTCGGTGCTGCCCATCGCGATGGTCCGGACGACGCCATCGCCGAGCTGCTGCTGCACTTCCAGTGTCAGATCGTTGTCACTGACCTTCAGTGCCTCATAGACCTTGGGGACCTCACTGCGCGGAAACTCCACGTCCACGACGGCGCCGATGATTTCGACGATATTTCCAGAACTCATTAACGTGTTCCTCTTTAAACTTGGCTAAATTCTTGAATTCGTTGGCCCTTCATCAACCAACCGCGGCCGCGCCGCTGACGATCTCGGAGATTTCCTGGGTGATCGCCGCTTGTCGAGCCTTGTTGTAGATCAGCTTCAGCTCGTCGATCATGTCGCCGGCGTTGTCGGTGGCCGACTTCATCGCCACCATCCGCGCCGACATCTCGCAGGCGATGTTCTCGACCACTCCCTGATAGACCAACGATTCCACATAGCGCATCAACAGGCCATCGAGCACCTCTTTCGAATCGGGCTCGTAGATGTAATCCCAGTGGTGCTTCAGCTCCTCTTCGCCGGAGGGCTCCACCGGAATCAGCTTGCTGACCCGAGGCTTCTGGGTCATCGAGTTGACGAACTCGTTCTCCACCAGATAGAGGCGGTCGATCTCGCCATCGTAGTAGCGGTCCAGCATCACCTTGACCGTGCCGATCAGCGTGTCGAGATGGGGGGTATCCCCCAGATGGGTCACCGTGGAGACGACGTTGCCGATGCGCTTGAAGAACGCCTCGGCCTTGGCGCCGACGAGACAGAGATCGATCTCGATCCCCTGCTCCCGCCACTGTTCCATCGAGTTCATCGCCTCTTTGAACAGGTTGATGTTGAGGCCGCCGCAGAGACCCCGATCGGTGGAGATGATGATATAACCCACCCGCTTCGCTTCGCGCTCCTCGAGAAACGGATGCCGGTACTCCGGGTGGGCCATCGCCAGATGGCTGATGACGTTGCGCATCTTCTCCGCATACGGCTTGGTGGCGTTCATCCGCTCCTGGGCGCGGCGCATCTTGCTGGCGGCCACCATCTCCATGGCCTTGGTGATCTTCTGAGTATTGCTGATACTCTTGATCTGCGTGCGTATCTCTTTACCAACTGCCATGACCGGCCCCGCTTACCAGGTGTTGTTCGCTTTGAAATCTTCCAGCGCCTTTTTCATCTCGGCCTCGATTTCATCGTTGAACTCACCCTTTTCGTTGATTTTCGCCAACAGATCGGCGTGATCCGAATTGAGATAGCTCAGCATCGCCGCTTCGAAATCGACCACCTTGCTGGCATCGACGTCGTCGAGGAAACCCTCGTTGGCGGCATAGAGCGAGAAGGCGATCTCGGCCACGCTCATCGGCGAAAACTGGTTCTGCTTCATCAGCTCGGTGACACGCTTGCCGCGCTCCAGCTGCTGCCGGGTCGCATCGTCGAGATCGGAGGCGAACTGCGAGAAGGCCGCCAGCTCACGATACTGGGCCAGTGCCAGGCGAACACCACCGCCGAGTTTCTTGATGATCTTGGTCTGCGCCGCGCCACCGACCCGCGATACCGACAGACCGGCGTCGATGGCCGGGCGGATACCGGCGTTGAACAGATCGGTGTCGAGGAAGATCTGGCCGTCGGTGATCGAGATGACGTTGGTCGGAACGAAGGCCGACACGTCGCCGGCCTGGGTCTCGATGATCGGCAGCGCCGTCAATGAGCCGGTCTTGCCCTTGACCTCGCCATTGGTGAATTTCTCCACATACTCGGCATTGACCCGGGCGGCACGCTCCAGCAGGCGCGAATGGAGATAGAAGACGTCGCCCGGATAGGCCTCGCGACCCGGCGGACGGCGTAGCAACAGCGATACCTGCCGATAGGCCCAGGCCTGTTTGGTGAGATCGTCATAGACGATCAGCGCGTCTTCGCCCCGGTCACGGAAGTATTCCCCCATCGTACAACCGGCATACGGTGCGATGAACTGCATCGCGGCCGACTCGGCGGCGTTGGCGGCAACGACGATGGTGTGCTCCATCGCGCCAAACTCCTCCAGTTTGCGGACGGTGTTGGCGACGGTGGAAGCCTTCTGACCGACGGCCACATAGATACATTTTATACCGGTACCCTTCTGATTGATGATCGCGTCGATCGCCACCGCCGACTTGCCGGTCTGGCGGTCACCGATGATCAGCTCACGCTGACCACGGCCGATCGGCACCATCGCATCGATGGCCTTCAGGCCAGTCTGTACCGGCTGATCGACCGACTTCCGCTCGATGACGCCCGGCGCCAGCTTTTCGATCGGATCGAAACCGTCGTTGTCGATCGGCCCCTTGCCGTCGATGGGATTGCCGAGCGCGTCGACGACCCGCCCCAGCAGGCCCCGCCCCACCGGCACCTGCAGGATGCGGCCCGTACATTTGGCCGAATCGCCCTCGGTGATGTGTTTGTAGTCACCGAGAATGACGGCGCCGACGGAATCACGCTCCAGGTTGAGCGCCATGCCGTAGGTCTCTCCGGGGAACTCGATCATCTCGCCGGACATGACATCGGCAAGACCGTGGATGCGGACGATACCGTCGGTCACGGAGACAACGGTACCTTCGGTGCGCGCCTCGGCGACCGATTCGAAATCGGCGATGCGCTTCTTGATCAGTTCGCTGATTTCAGCGGGATTCAATTGCATGATTTGTATTCCTCTTAGCGAGTCAGAGCTGCGTTGAGCTTCTCGATGCGGCCTTTGAGCGAGCCATCGATGACCAGGTCGCCGGCTCGAATCAGCGCGCCACCGAGCAGGCTCTTGTCGACATGGCTGGTGATCTTCACGTCACGGCCGAGGCGCTTCCTCAACGCCTCTTCCAGTGCCGCGCGCTGCGCCTTGCTCAGGCGGTAGGCCGAAAAGACCTCGGCCTCCACCGTGCCCTCGGCGTCGGCGCGCAGCTTGTCGTAGAGCATGGAGAGTTCGGGCAACAGCGAGAGCCGGCCGTTTTGCGCCAACAGCTTGATCAGGTTTCTGCCTTGCTCGTCGATGTCGTCACCGCAGGCCGTGACGAAGATATCGGCCACTTGCTGGCGGGTCATCCGCGGATTGTCGATCAGCGTCCGTAGCTGCGGGTCCATCGATACCGCCGCCATCAGCTGCAGTTGCTTCGACCATTCGGTCAATGCCTTGTCGGAATCCGCCAGCTCCAGAATCGCCTTGGCATATGGCCGGGCGGCGGTAACGAGATCAGACATGGTTCAGTCTCCGTCAGATTTGCGATGCCAGCTCTTCGAGCACCTTGCTGTGGACCGACGAATCGACCTCCTTGTGGAGGATCTTCTCGACGCCCTGCAGGGCGATCGCGGAGACGTCTCTGCGCAGATCTTCCCGCGCCTGCGCGACCTCGCGCTCGATCTCGGCCTCGGCCGCGGCCTTCAGGCGTTCGCCCTCCTCCCGCGCCGCATTCTTCGCTTCTTCGATGATCTCGTTGCTACGGCGCTGGGCCTGGGCGATGATCTCGGCGGCCTGCTGCTTGGCCTCGGCGAGCGCTTCCTTGGCGCGCTCCTGAGCCAGCTCCTGCTCATGGACGCCACGCTCGGCCGCGGCGAGTCCTTCGGCGATTCGCGCCTTACGGTCTTCGAGCATCTTGATCATCGGTTCCCAAAGCACTGCCTTGATGAACCAGATCAGTGCGGCGAAGACCAACATCTGACCGATCAGTGTTGCGGTAATGTTCACGGCAACCTCCGCGTTGGATTGACTGGACTACAGACGCGGCAGGATCAACCGCCCACGGCTGCCTTGGCGGCACCGACGAACGGATTGGCGAAGATGAACCACATGGCGATACCCAGAACGATCATCGGGAAGGCCTCCATCAGTCCGCCGGTGAACAACATCTGACCGGTGAGCTGCGGACGCATTTCCGGCTGGCGGGCAATGCCTTCCATGAACTTGGAGCAGATCAGACCCCAGCCCAGGGCGGAACCCAGACCGGCCGCGGCGAGAATGATGCCGACGCCCAGGGCGGTGTATGCGTAGATGGTAGCGAGTTCAGCAGGACTCATTGGCTAGTCTCCTTTGTAAATGAATAAACGTAAAACAAGAAATCAGTGATCTTCCTGGTGCGCCAAGCCGAGATATACGATGGTCAACAGCATGAAGATGAATGCCTGCAACGTGATGACCAGAATATGGAATATCGCCCACAGCGTGCCGAGCAGCACCTGCGCCGGCAATACGAAATATGAGAACGACAGCAGCGCGATCAGCAGGAACAGCAGTTCACCGGCAAACATATTGCCGAACAGCCGCAGCGCGAGACTGACGGGCTTGGCGATCTCCTCGATCGTCGTCATGACGATGTTGACCGGTATCAGAAACTTGCCGAAGGGATGGAACAGATACTGTTTGGCATAGCCGACGAATCCCTTCACCTTGATGTTGTAGTAGACGATCATCGCGAACACGACGATGGCCAGGCCGAACGTGGTGTCGAGGTTGGTCGTCGGCACCACCTTCATATAGACATGGTGCGGATCGGCGCCGAACAGGCCAGCGACCCAGGTGGTGATGCCGGGGATCAGATCGACCGGCACCAGATCCATCGCGTTCATCAGAAAGACCCAGACGAAGATCGTCAGGCCAATCGGCCCGATATAGGGGTTACTCCCGGGGAAGATGTCCTTCACCTGCTGATTGACGAACTCGACGATCGCCTCGACCAGGTTCTGGAACGGCCCGGGATTGTCCGCGTCGAGGTTCTTGCCGACGTACCAGGCCCCATAGGCGAACAGCCCGGCCAGAAGAACGCTCCAGAAGAAGGTATCGACGAAGAAAGCGCCGAAATCGACGATCGACGATGGCTTGTGGGTCTCCGGATCACAACCGATGCACCAGTTGGTCAGATGGTGCTGGATATACTGTACCGGATGGTCGGAAATCGGATCAGCTGCGGTGCTCACGTCGTCTATCCCGTTCTCTCACAATTTGAATTCGATCGGCAGCGGCGCGCCGCGAGACGCCTCTCCCCGCTCCCCCGCCAGGCGGTCATTCCACCTGCCAGCCATGGAAACACGGTTGTTTCCAACACCCTGCCGCTAGGGTTCCCGCCGGCCGAAGAAGTAGGCGACCTGCGCAATCCCGAAAGTCAGTAGCAGCGGCTGCGGCACCAGTTTCAGCGCCTGCAACCCCACGCCCAGCGCCACCAGTACGAATACGAAGCGCTGCACAGCATTGAAATAGATGGCGTAGATCCCCCGCTGCGGGTCCTCCTCCGCCATTTCCCCGGCCAGCGCCACTTTTCTGCCAAGCCAAAGGGTGTTGATCAGGGCGATGGCGCCACCATAGAGGGCCGCTACCGAACCATCGGCGCCATACCACTTCCAGGCCAACGGCAACGCCAGCAGCACGAGGACGGCCTGTATGCCGAGCAGGCGTTTCATGCCGGAACCAGCCTCCCTGAATCAATGGTTGTCGTCTCTGCCAAAACGCTTGCTCTACCGGCTTTGCCAAGGAGGCCGGGACGGGGAAATACCGGGCTGGTCACTACCGATGACGAGCAGCAGAGAACCCGCGATGACCACGTCGCGTTTTGGGTCGGCGGAGTATAAAGGCCGACCAGTAGTCGGTCAATAAAAGTTATGACCAAATAGCCTGAACTTATCGTAACGAAATTCCACCCCGGATTTCGTCTCTGTTCACCGCCCCGCCACACCGTTTTCAGGCCGGCTCGCCAGCGCCGAATCACACGGCAGCGGGCACGAGGTTCAACGTCCGAGAATCTGCTCCAGAATGCCGTCGAGCTCGTCGAGATTGTTGTATGAAACGGTCAGCTTCCCCTGCCCCTTGGTGTTGTACTGAATCCTCACCGGCGCCCCGAGACGGTCGGCCAGATCGTTCTCCAGCCGCACCACGTCCGGTGAACGCTCCGCCCTGGCCGGGCGCGGCTTGCCTTCACCGTCGGCCTTGAGCCTGCGAATGTAACGCTCCGTTTCACGCACCGACAAGCCCTTGGCGACGACATGGCGTGCCGCCGCCACCTGGGGTTGACCCGAGAGGGCCAGCAGGGCACGTGCATGCCCCATTTCCAGCGCCCCTTCGTCGAGCAGCGTCTTGACCGCATCCTCCAGGTCCAGCAACCGCAGCAGATTGGTGACGGCCGTGCACGTGCCCTGCTGG
>Ga0256914_1003976_pt1 | contig 11403 bp, 6 predicted proteins | sample HulkmetaG_FD_191571 | JGI IMG/M metagenome (GOLD analysis project Ga0256914, IMG submission 191571) | Hydrothermal chimney microbial communities from Main Endeavour vent field at the Juan de Fuca Ridge, Pacific Ocean - Hulk | ecosystem: Environmental > Aquatic > Marine > Hydrothermal vents ...
GACAAACTCGCCAGACACGGCGTCCTGAACTCCGAACAGGCCCTGATTCCCAAACCATTCACCCTCCAGTCCCTGGCACGCAAGGTGCGCGAGGTCCTCGACTCGCCCTAGGCTTTGGGGGAGGGCTCCCCGCTTCTCATCCCCCACCACTGCCCCCACCCCGGGCCGCACGCCTCGAATCAGGGACGTTCGCTCAGGACCCGGGCCGCTGCCCGACGCAACACCCCATGCCGGGCCAACCCATGACCAGGTGACAAGGGCCTACACCGACGCCCCGTACCGGCTCGATCCCCACGCAGACACCCCGCGCGCCAGAACCGGGGGCCGCTGAACCAGGTAGCGAATCGGGGACTCGAGCACCTCCAGCCATTCCCGCTCGCTCACGCGCCCCTCCTTGCCTGCCAGCCACCCCAGGCGTCCTTGCGGCGTGTCGTTCACCTCGATCACCCACGGCCGGCCTCGCGAATCGAGCACGTGGTCGACTCCAATCTCGACCGCAAGGGGCGCCAGGTCGCCCAATCCGTGCTCGATGACAGCCGCCACCCGGGCATCGAGGCTGCGTATGGCCTCGGCCACCTCATCCGGTTCCCGACCACCCAGCGCAGCACGCACCTCCTCGAGCAAATGCACCTCGGCCCCGCACGCCACGTTTCCGGTAATGCCTGAGCGCGCAAATCGCACCACAGCCCGCCTGGAGACCCAGCGACCCTCCCCGTCCCGTTGAACCAGCGACCGGATGCTCAGTGCTCCAGGTCCTGCTCGAGTGCCCTGGACGGCCTGTTGCAACACGTGCGGTTCTCGAGCCACTCGGGTAGAGACCCAGTCAGGAAACGACTCGAGGGGAATTCGGTGTGCCCCCTCGTCGCTCTGTGCGAGGATGGCTCCTGGCTCGACCTGCAGGCGCACCACGCCGCGGCCCCGGGCGCCGTGCCTCGGCTTGAAATAGGCCGCTCCCCACTCGAGGAGCCGGTCGAACATGGCACCGGGGTCCCCCTCGGTCGGAGGTGTGGGCAGCCCGGCCTTTTCTGCGAGCGTTGCAAACCGCAGTTTGTCCCGGCACAGCCGCAGGAGTGCAGGGGTGTTCACCAGTGGGAGTGCGTGGCTCCGGAAGAGTTCGGAGACTCGAGGCAGTGTCACAAGCCGGCGCAGGGAAGCCACGCGAAGGTAGCCCCCCTGCACGGCCCGGCCCCTGACCGGTCGCCACCGGTCCCCCACCGCCACCATCCCGTCCACCACAACCCGGCTCGAATCGTCCCGGGCGAGTTCGTGTGTTTCTCGACCTGTCCGGAACGGGGTGACTCGAATGGCCTCGAGGGGACAGAAGACCAGTTCCACCCCCTCGTTTCTCATTTTGAGCGCCAGTTTTCCGAGGGGACGGGAGGCCGGCGTCGCGGTGGCCCGGGACTTGAGAAACGGGACGAGGACTGCTATGCGCGTCATGGACACCGGTCCGACTCCTGCCCGGGGTCGGCGGCCGTGCGTCGAGATCCTCGTCGAGGCCATCCAGCGCCCGGGTCGCCTGGGTTCTGTGGTAGGATGGAACGACGGTCCCCCGGTCCTTTCCCGGGCGCCTGGACCCGGTATCTTCTCCGAATCGAACCTCCCCGTGGTGACGGAGTGCTCATGTGGTGCGAATCGGTACGTTCCTGTTTGAAGTTGCTCGAGCTGTCTGTGTGTATCGCCGTCCTGCTCGCCGGTTGCCGTGCCTCGGACTCTGACTCAGGCCCGGCCCCGGAACGGGAGCAGGATCGCGCCGAACCGGGAAGCCCGCCGCTCACCGGCCCGGGCGAACGCCTGCCCAGTGTAGCCGCAGGACAGGGTCAGCATCAAGAGGAGACCCGGCCCCGGCCTGCCGGCGGTGGCGTGGTGGCGAGGGCCGGCGCGGGCGACGACCTGGCCTCCAGCGCCGAGGATCCGGCCTCGAGCTGGAGGGAGGATCTCGCGGTCGAAGTCCCGTCCGTTCCAGAACCCTCCCGGTGTCCGGACCAGGACGGGGACGGGTTTCCCGACGCCTGGACCTGTCCCGGCCTTCCTCCCGACCGGGCCGACTGCGACGACAGCGACCCCAGGGTGACCCCTGCCACCGAACGTTTCGTGCGGCCCGGTCCGTTCATCATGGGGTCAGCGTCCGACCATGCTGGAACCGACGAGCAACCGGTCCACGTGGTCCGCCTGTCCGGCTATTGCATGGACCGGACCACCGTGACCCGGGCGGCGTTCAACTCCTGGAAAGGATTGCCTGCGACCGATGACCGGCTTCCGGTCGAACGGGTCTCGTGGGAGGACGCCCGCGCCTACTGCCGGAGCCAGGGCAAGACCCTCCCGACCGAGGCCCAGTGGGAAAAAGCGGCTCGAGGCGGATGTGAACTGGGCGACCGGGCCGACCGGTGCGACCCGGAGGACCTGCGTCCCTATCCTTGGGGTGTCGACCTGCCCACCTGCGAACGGGCCAACCACCGGTGCACCATCGGAACGCCTCGCCTCTGTGTGGGCCATGCCGTGCCCGTCGATGAACCGCTCAACGTCGGTCCTTATGGACATCTGCAACTCGCCGGGAACGTCTGGGAATGGGTGCTCGACGCCTACCATCCTCGAGTCTATCGCACCGACCCCCCGAGGATCGACCCGACCGGCCCCGCAGGGGGCGATGTCCACGTGCTGAGAGGCGGGGCCTGGAACACCTTTTCCACCAACATGCGCGTCGCCAACCGCATGAGCGGACTGCTCGAGGGCTCCATCACCGGGATTCGGTGCGCGCGCACGCGGACCCGCGGGAACCCCGACCCGGTGGAACCCCTGGCCCTCGTCCCCACGACCGGCGTCGTGATCTCGCCCCACGGCCCCCTCGAGGGCAGGGCGCTCTACGTGACCGCGTTCGAAGCCCGGACCGCAGGTAGGGACGGCCGCGTCTCCCCCGGCCAGTCTCCGGTGGCAGAGGTCAGACTCGAGCCCGCCGGCACGCAGCGCCAGACCTTCACGCTCCAGGTCCCGAAAGGCGGGATCTATTTCCTGATGGCCTCCCTCGACGCGGGCAAGTCCCCTGCTCCGGACGGCGCCTGGGAACCGCCTTCCAGCACCGGCGGCGTGGGAAGTGCGGACCAGAATCCCCTGGCCGTGAACGGTCCGGTATCCGGGATCACCATCACCCTGGGGACCGGTCCAGGATTGGAGAACGGCCCGGTCCGCCTCGACCGGCTCCCCCCGGCCATCCCGGGCGACCCGCCCGGACAGCCCCCCGACATGGGGACCATGTGGTCTGCACCCACCACCGTCGCCCCTCGACCAGGCGGCGGACACAGACCCCAGGTCGCCGTCGGCCCGGACGGCGCCATCCACGTGGTCTACTACCGCCGACTGGCAGACGCCGACGTGGTCGTGACCCGTTCGGCCAAACCCGGCCGGCCTTTCGGACCAGAAACTCGTCTCAGTGTCGCCACCGGCAGAAACTGGGGACCGGACCTGGTCATCGGCCCCGACGGTCAGCCCTGGGTCTGCTACGACCACGCCGAAGCCGACGGCAGCGGCCGGGTGCACCTGACACACCGCACCGCTCAAGGATGGACCACGCCCGAACAGGTCTCCCGGGACCCACACCAGGAAACCTCCAGTTCCCACCTCGCCTTCGGCCCGGACGGCACACTCGTCCTGGTCTGGTTGGCCCGCGACCTGGAACGCAACGGCGCTTCTCGAGTGCTCGAGCGGCGCAGGGACCCTGATGGGCAGTGGTCCGACATCGTCGTGCACCACGAGGGCACGGACCATCCGCTCCACCCCAACATCGTGGCCGGCCCCGGCGGCGTGATGGTCATGGGATTCGACTACCTGGTCCGTCCCGGGTTCCGCCAGGTCCACCTTCGCGTGGCCCGCAACGGAACCTGGGGCCCCATCCTCCCGGCAGGCGACCCGGACCTCTCCTCCGAACGCCCCAACTTCACGTTCTGGAAAACACACATGGTCTTCTCCGCATGGACCAATACCTTCCAGGAAGACCGCGTCGGCGTCTCCTATGCCACACGCTTCCTCCACGATGTCACCTCCCCCTGGTCATCCTCTGCTCGACGCAGCCTGGGAATCCCGGGACGCCACTACGACCCGGACCTCGCCGCCAACGAAAACGGACAGGTCGTCCTCGTCTGGGCCTGGCAGACCCCCGAAACGTCATCCATCCTCTATTCCGAATGGCAGGACAAACAGTTCAGCCCCCCGCGACAGGCGTTCCCAGGCGGCGCCATGGTCAGTCTCCCCTCCATCGCAGCAGCACCGGACGGAACGTTCCACCTGGTCTGGAACCAGGGAACCCCGGACGAAACCGAAGTCCGCTACGCCCGCGGAATCTCCCGGGCCATCCCCAGGTAGGGGGCGCCCCGACATGGATTCCCGCCCATCGCTTCCAGCCTCGAGTCATCCTGTTCGGTTGCACGGGGAAGACGCTGCTGCTATCCTGACTCCGGGTAGCCCATGCGGAGGTGCCGGGGCATCAGAACACCCGGTCTGAATGGCGGTCGTGCTGGAGGTGGTGTCGGTGAGCGGCGGGAAAGAAAACGGGTCGGCAAGGTCGTTGTCGCGCCGGAAGCGCTCGAGGGCGGGGCGCCCACCAGGCGTCTCCACGCCGTTCCTCGCCCTGGTGGCCACGCTGTTCCTCTTTTCCCTGTTCGGACCGGCAAGGGCCGCTCCCCCGGCGGACCGGGACACGGGTCGGGACTTGACCGTGCTCCCACTCTTCACGGTCAATGTGAGCCCCTCCCACTCCTCCGCATTGACCCACGCCATCCTCCAGGCCCTGGCCGGCTACCACGGACTCGAGGTCCGTGAGCGCACCCCCAACCCCCCACTCGATGCCGCATGCCTGCGCTCCGCAACATGCCTCCAGCAAACCGGTCGGCGATTGTCCGCTTCACAACTCCTCGTTGGCGTCGCCAGCCAGGACGAACACAAAATACGGCTCACCCTGGCACTGTTCGACGTGCCTGGCGCCCGGCTCGTCCAGCGGGTGAGCATCGACCTGGTAGGCGCCCCGGACCGATACACCCGCATCCTCGGTCCGGTGCTGGCCGAGATCGCCCGGGCCGCCGGGGGGCGCGCTGCACCAGAGGCCGAGGGGTCGGTCCTCGCTGCCGGTGGTGCCGGGACCGGGGAGACCCGGGTGGCGGCTTCGACCGGGAGCGCTCCCGGCGAAGACGCCGGACCTGCAGGAGGGGAGGGGGCCGGCCACGGCGAGCCGGAACCCCCACACGGCCTGGACGAACTCCTGGACCTTCCCCTTTCGGGGGGGACGGCCGGAACGGGCGCGGCGGCCTCGTCAGCCGCTGCGTCCGAGGCAGCGGGGTCCGGGTCGGAGGAGGTGACGCCCGAGGCGCCCGTCGCTGCCGAGGAAGTCGCCGAGGTTCAGAGCGAGCGTGCTCGATTGCGGGAGGAGCGAAAGCGGCGGCGAGCCCTGGAGCGGCAGCGGCGCAAGGAAAACCGTGCTCGAGAAAAGGAGCGAAAGGAGATCGAGCGGCAACGGGAACTGGAGCTGAAGGCTGCGGCCCGGGAAGCGGAGGAGCGGCGGAAGCAGGAGTTGCTCGAGGCCCGGGCCCGGCAGCTCGAGGCGGAGCGGAAGCGGAAAGAGGAGGAGAAGCGGCGGGCGATCAATCAGAAGCGCGCCCGGAAAGGATTGCCTCCGCTCCCGGAGCCCGAATCGTCACCGGACGAGGGAGGCGCCACGCGGACCGCCACGGCGGAAGTGCCCGAGGCTGCGGCGCCCCCACCCGCGGTGGCGACCGCGACCCCAGCGGCTGCTGCTCCTGCTTCCGGTCCTGGTGCGTCCGCCATTGCCGGGATGGGAGAGGAACCGTCAGGACCTCCCATTTTTCTCGAAAACGAGAGTCCCTGGCAGGTGGGCGCCGGCGGCGGCCTCTCCTACTTCCAGGGGTTTGGACTCCTGGGTACCGGCGTGGAGGTCGCCTATGCCAGATTGTCCTGGCTCTGGATCGAAGGTGGCGTCGAATCCCTTCACGGCAAGAATCCAGACACCACCCTCTGGTTCTACCTCATCGACGCCCGCATCGGCGCCGTGGTCCGACGGGTGGACGGGCCGCTCCACCCTTACGGCGGCCTGGACCTGGTCGGCCTCGTTTTCGGAGAATCGGCCTGGGCCTGGGGCGGTACAGCCCGCACCGGCCTCGACATCATGGTGAGCCGCGGATTCGGCTTCCGTGTCGAGCTGGCCGGCGGCGTCCTCTACAGCGACCTCATCACCCAGTCCCCTTACGACTACCCGGACCCGCTCGGACTCTTCGTCCGTCTCGGCGTCGGACTCCGCTATCGATTCTGAGGGTCGAACCTCAGACTCGAGGCGTCTGCCCGTTCCCCGCCCCTTCGCCCAGGGGGCGGCCGCACCATCCATGGGTCGGCCCCGCGTCGCCGCTCGTCACGGCCGGAGTCCGAGCTGGTGCAGGGTCTCATCGTCAAACCCGAGCAGGTGCGGCTCCGGAACCAACGCGACTCCGAACCGTTTCAGGACCGCGTCCCGGATACGAATGGCCAGGGCCACGAGTTCCGACGCCGTCGCCCCGTCCAGGTTGATGAGCGCAAGCGCATGCCGCGTGGACAGGCCCGCCCGCCCCGCTCGGTGGCCTCGAGAAAACCCCGCCTCCTCGATCAGATAGGCGGCACTCAGCTTGACCATGCCCGGTGCTGCTGCAAACTCGGGCAACGGGCGCCCCGTCCGGCTCCCCCGGGCCACCTCCGCACGGACCTGGTCGGCCACGGCTCGAGGCACCACCGGGTTGGTGAAGAACGATCCCGCACTCCGGCTGTTCGGGTCGTCCGGATCGAGCAGCATGGACCGGGATCGGCGCAACGCGAGCACCTCGTCCCGAACCCGGGTCAGGGTCCACCTCGAGAGCGCGGCGGATTCTTTCAATCGCTGCGCCAGGGCGCCGTACCGGACCGTGGGGGCTGCGTGGGGCTCGAGCCGGAGTCCGATGCGGGTCACGATGAATCGAGATCGCCACCGGGTCTTGAAGTGGCTGGTGCGATACCCGAGACCGCAGGCGGCCGCGTCCAACCGCGTCTCCTGGCCGGTCGAGACCGCCACCACGTCGACCCACTCCAGGGTCTCGGCAACCTCCTGGCCATACGCGCCGATGTTCTGGACCGGGGCTGCCCCGGTGGTCCCGGGAATGCCGCTGAGGCATTCGATCCCCCCCAGATCGCGCTCAACCGCCCACTGCACCAGGTCGTCCCAGGCCATGCCTCCGCCCGCCGTGACCAGGACACCGTCGCGGTGCGGAGTGGTCGCCACGGACCGGGCCTTGACCTGGATCACCAGGCCGTCGAACCCGGCGTCCGCAACCAGGAGATTGCTGCCCCCGCCCAGGACGAAGACCTCGAGCCCCCGGGTGGACGCCCAGTCGAGGCAGTCCTGGAGCTGGCGCACGGTGGCGCAGGCAGCCAGGTACCGGGCCGGACCTCCCACACCCAGGGTGGTCAACGAGGACAGGGGAACCCGTTCCCGGATCGGAACGGCAGGGGATCTCGATATCATGGACGGCTCTCTTTTCGCAGCGTTCGAGTTCGGCATGGGATGGCCGACCCGGAAGTCGTCAGGGCCTGGGCGAACCGTCACCGCCGGGACATGGCGTCAGGCCGGAACTCCGACGCCGGCAAGGACTTCCCATTTTCGAACCGGACGTAGGTGAGTTCGGTGTAGACCCCTTCCACCAGATTCGAGGACATCACGAACAGGCTGGGCCGGAGCAGTCCTCCGTAGTTTTTCGGTTCCTTGAACTCCAGCGTCTTGATGAGCTTGCCGGACAGCGTGTAAAACTCCTGCTTCACCGACTGGTACCCGTCCTTGGAGATGGTGTACAGGATCCGGTCATAGGTGACGGAACGGTTCTTGGCACGCAGCTCGAGCACCCAGTAGGTGTCGGTCTCCTTCACGATGGTTGGTGTGTAGTCCTCCTCGTAGTTGAGGCGCATGATGTCCCCATTGTTGAAGTCGCTGCCGCCGAGCGACTGTCGCGAACTCATGCGGATCGTCCGCTTGGTATCGGGGAGGTACATCCAGATCTGGCCTTCTCGCCTCAGCATGCGCTGGCCCGCCTGGTGGGGAGGGTAGATGTAGTCGGCGCGAACCAGGTCCTTGCTCTTCTTGTAGAGCAGCAACCGGGAGACGTAGTCCTCCTGCCCGGGCTTGTGTTGCACCATCTTGATTTCGGCGGAGAATTCCTCCGGAAACAACCGGCTTCCCGCCTTCTTGAGCAGTTCCTCCGCGGTGAGCCCGGGTTCGTTCTCCCCGGTGGCGAGGGCCACGACCGCGCCCCGGTCCTCCTGATTCGACGCTGCGTCCAGCCACCCGGTCCGGCGCTCGGCCGGGGCCGTTCGGGGACAGGTCAGCAGCACCAGGGTCCACACAACCACCTTGTGCAATCTGGTCATCGTCAAGACTCCCTTTCGACGGCCCGGGGGGGTGACGGTTCCCCGGGGCATGCTCGGCGGTTCGGGCCCGATTGCCCGGGGCCGAGCCCGACATGCCATCATAACCTCGAGCGCGGATCGGTGCCAGCAGCGGTTCAGGGAGTGCCTGTTCCGTGCGCCAGTCCCTGGTCGGCGGCAAGGGAGAGTTCAAGGATCACCCGGTCCGAGAGGAGGAAGCCACCAGGGGTGAGGTGGAGCCGCGTGTTGTCGGTCTGCACCAGGCCTTTCAGGTCGGAATGGGCCGCGCGGGCGAGCAGGTGCTCGGAGGCCGACGCGCCGAACCGGTGGCGGAACCGGCCCAGGTCCAGGCCGCATGCGGTCCGGAGGCCCATCATGAGCGTTTCCGTCATGGCCTGTTGTCGTGAGAGGACCTCCCGCCCCACGTGCACGGAGCGGTTCGTGGCGCAGGCGGCCATGTAGCGGTCCGGGTTCGGCTCGGTCCACCATCGGCCGCCGTGAGGGGCGGGGACCAGTCGTACCGGGTGGGTCCGGTCCGACTCGAGGCACCAGCGGCGGGTGTAGCTGTGCGCGCCGGCCCCGATGCCGATCCAGTCCTTGCCTTGCCAGTATCGGAGGTTGTGGCGGCAAGGGTGGGCTCGAGACCAGTTGGAGATCTCGTAATGCCGGAATCCGCCCCGACCCAGGAGGTCCTCGGCGGCGTGATACATCTCCACCAGGGTCGATTCGCCGGGCAGGGCCAGGGCGCCGGCGGTCACCTGGCGGGCGAGTCGGGTGCCCTCGTACACGGTGAGGCCGTAGGTGGCGCAGTGGGTCAGCGGAAGGGCCACGGTCTGTCTCAGATCGTCCTCCCAGTCGGCCGGGGACTGACCCGGGATGCCCCAGATGAGGTCGATGGAGATTTCCTCGAACCCGGCGTGGGCCGCATCCTCGATGGCGGCCAGGGCCTGGGTCCGGTCGTGAATCCGGGTCAACGTCCGCAGGTGTCGGTCGGCAAAGGACTGAATGCCGAGGGAGAGGCGGTTGACCCCCAGGGACCGAAGTTGCCGCAGGTCGGCCCGCCCGATGGTGCCGGGATTGCACTCCACGGTCAGTTCCAGGGTTTCGCCGGGGGGGAAGCGGCGGAACACGGCGTGGAACAGTCGATCGAAAAACGGGGGAGGGCAGAGGGAGGGGGTGCCGCCGCCGATGAACAGGGTTTCCAGCGAGCGGCCGGCCAGCGGCGTGTCTGCGTAGTGCTCGAGTTCGGTTTCCAGGCTCTCGCCGTAGTCCCGCCAGGGGGGGGCGGGCCGGGCGACGGAGTTGAAATCGCAGTAGAGACAGCGGGTTCGACAAAAAGGAATGTGGATGTAGATGCCCAGATCCTCCCGGGCCTCTGTGGGGTCCGGTCCGGGATCCGACAAGTTTTCCACCTGGCAACTGGACATCGGTCCCTCTGCATGGCATATAGAACAACTTCTCACATGCTAGGTTGGAGGCCGCACGATGTCGACGGAAAATACCTTCCGGCTCAAGAACGGGCTTCGCGTGCTCATTCAGGAAAGCCACGCGGCGCCGGTCGTGTCCATTCAGGTCTGGATCAACGTGGGCAGCGCGGACGAGCGTCCCGAGGAGGCCGGGATTGCCCACCAGCTCGAGCACATGTTGTTCAAGGGAACAGATCGGCGGGGTGTGGGGGAGATCGCCCGGTCGGTGGAGGGCGCCGGGGGGGAGATCAACGCCTTCACCTCGTTTGACAACACGGTCTACTACGTCACCATGGCGTCCCGGCACTTCGAGTTGGGTCTGGACGTGCTGGCCGATGCGGTTCAGAACGCCCGGATCGATGCCGAGGAACTTCGCATGGAAAAGGAGGTGGTGCTCGAGGAGGTGCGGAGATACGAGGACACCCCCTCCCGTCAGCTCGACCAGGCGGTGTTCACCGCGGTGTTCCGGACCCATCCCTATGGCCGGCCGGTCATCGGGTTCGAGGAGACCGTGCGAGGGTTCGAGCGGGACGACGTGGTCGGGTTCTATCGCCGCTGGTACACGCCGGACAACATGATCGTGGTCATCGTGGGTGACGTGGACGCCCGGGAGGCCGAGCGTGCGGTCCGGGCCCGGTTCGAATCCTTTGCGCGTCCCCCTGCGCCTCGCCGGTCCAGACCTCAGGAGCCGGCCCAGACCGGGCCCAGGACGACCCATGTGGAAAAGGCGGTGCAGGAGGCCATGATTGAGCTGGCCTTTCCCATTCCGGCGGTCTCTCACCCCGATGCTCCCCTGCTGGACCTCCTCGCCCTCATCCTCGGACAGGGTGAGAGTTCCCGACTCACCGAACGGGTCAAAAATCAGAAACAGCTCGTCAACTCGGTCTACGCCTTCGCATACACCCCCCTGGAGCCGGGCGTCTTCCTCGTGGGCGCCGCCCTCGAGCCCTCCCGCATCATGGAAACCTACGACGCCTTGCTCGAGGAGGTGCGGCTCGTACGCCAGGCGCCGGTGCGAGGCTCCGAGTTGCGCAAGGCCCAGTCGATCATTCGGAGTGACCGGGTCTATGAACGGGAGACCGTGGACGGGCGCGCACGCAAGTTCGGCTACTACCTGAGCACGTTCGGCACACTGGACGCAGAAAAAGCCTACTATCGGGCCGTGGAGGAGGCCACCGTGGCTGACATCCTCCGCGTCGCCCAGACCTACTTCGACCCGGACCGCGTCACCATCGCCACGCTCATGCCCAGGGGCGCCCGCGTGCCCGACGACGATGAGTTGACCACTCGCGCCCACAGGGCGCTCCACAATGGTACGCCTCCGGCGCCTCAGTTGGTAGGACGACGCGAGCAGGAAACCCGGAAAATCGTCCTCCCCAACGGCATCCGTCTCCTCATCCGCGAGAATCACTCGGTGCCGCTCGTGGCCGTCCGCGCCGCGTTCGAGGGCGGATTGCGCCACGAGACCCGGGACAACAACGGGATCTTTCAGCTCATGTCCCAGCTCCTGACTCGA
>Ga0256914_1003977_pt1 | contig 11400 bp, 10 predicted proteins | sample HulkmetaG_FD_191571 | JGI IMG/M metagenome (GOLD analysis project Ga0256914, IMG submission 191571) | Hydrothermal chimney microbial communities from Main Endeavour vent field at the Juan de Fuca Ridge, Pacific Ocean - Hulk | ecosystem: Environmental > Aquatic > Marine > Hydrothermal vents ...
CATAGAAGTAAAAAAGATAAATTCTATAGTGGAGATATTCAGAGTGATATTACTATTGAAGAGGAGATTTCAAATCTTGCAAATCTCTTGACTCAATTTATTAGTGATAAACAGAGAGGCAAACAGAGTAAACAAGTTTTAGATAGACTTGGAGGCACAATTAAAGTCAAAAGCGATTGGGTCAAAGAGATACTAGCCTCACTCTTTATAATCACAAGAGATATAACTCATCAATATATCTCAACTTGGAGTAGTATAAAAAATCAATATAGAAAAATTGGACTCTTTCCAAATAAAAAGTTTATTAAAAAGACAGCACTTGTATATGCTAGTGTTGACCAGAGTGGGTCAATGAGCGATTATGAACTTAGAAAAATAAATTATCTTCTTACCCAAGTTGCCAAGAGAGTTGGCTATCTACAGATTATTATTCACGATAGCAAAATTGTAAAAACTTTTGAGTTTGGTAAAAAGAGTGATAACAGTTACAATATTAAATTAGATAAGATGTTATACAATAGATACTCATTTGGTGGTACTTCTCACAAAGATGTTTTTGAGTATTTAGATAAACAGATACCCCAATCAGAGATAGCAAACTCTATCTATATCTCATTTTCAGATAACTATAGTGATATAAAAGAGGTTTATGGTAACTATAGAGTAATACAGAAGATTAGGAAGTTTTGGGTTACTACGGATAAGGATATTGATGTAAAGGGGAGGAAGGTTTTGATGAGATGATTATTATCTCTTTTCTCAAAATAGTAATCTTAAACCATTTTTCCCATCTTTAATGTATTGTTATTGATTTGGCTTTATCTTCCTTTTAATTATTTTTCTTATCTAATTGCTAATAATATGTTAGCAATACTATTTGTCTTCATAAAAAATATAGTTTGTAGAATAATCAGAAAACTCAAAATATACACGATATTCTCCATCATCTTTTTTACCATTTAGATTTTTGTCATTATAGCCATATCCATATCTATATGGTCTATCTTTACCATTGTCTGTACCAGTGGCAGTTGTTAGTTTATCAATATCAAGAAATCTTTTTACTAATTTATCTCCTGCATATATCTCTAAAATACCATTAGTTCCAGTCCAGTTTTGAATAGAACGACTTAGTTTATTTTGCGTCTCTTGAGTACAACCTAAAAATAGCATCATTGTACCCATTAAAAGCAAATAATTTAGTTTCATGAATTAATCCTTTTTAAATAAATATAATATTTTAACACATTAATATTAAATTGGCATATTAAACTTTTGTGTTATCAACTCCCCATCTTTATTAAAATATAAGTAATATAGCTTATCTTTAACAACAGGTAGCTGTGCTAAATAGCGAAGAGCTAAGGTCGCTTGAAGTGAAGCTATATTTATAACCATTGGTGGTGTGACTCCTCCTACTTCATAATTATTAATATTAAAAATATTAAATAGAGCATTCTCAAAAAAGCAGACTTGACCATTAAACTCCTCCACACTACCATATATCCAAGGAGTATCTGTCTCTTTTGCAAACTTATCTATCTCTTCTCGTGTTTTTAAATTATCAGTTGCATCTAAAATAAGGTCATATCTATTATCCAACTCTATAAATTCTCTAAACTCTAATCTATGAGCTGTAGCTTGTAGAAATGGATTTTTTGATTTCATAACATCTACAACAACTTCACACTTATATCTCCCCTCATCTTGTAAGGTAAAAGCTATCTGTCTATGAATGTTGTGCAGTGAAACCTTATCAAAATCAACTACATCAATTCTACCTACTCCAGAAGTTCCTAATCCATAAGCCAAAGAACACCCAAGCCCACCAGAACCAATAATTACTATCTTTTTATTTTGAAGTAAATATTGTCTCTCTCTACCCCAAAGTTGAATTTGTCTTTTGAAATAATCGTCTATTTTTATCATAATTAAAAGTTTATCGAAAAAAAGTTAATGGAGATTGAAAACTAACCTAAAAGTGGCGCGGCGGACGAGACTCGAACTCGCGACCCCCTGCGTGACAGGCAGGTATTCTAACCGACTGAACTACCGCCGCACCTAAAATAAAACAGATGGTGGTCGCTACAAGACTCGAACTTGTGACATCTACCTTGTAAGGGTAGCGCTCTACCAACTGAGCTAAGCGACCTTAAATTGTTTTTAAATAAAATCTTGGCGACCCCTAAAGGATTTGAACCTTTGTTTTTGCGATGAAAACGCAATATCCTTGGCCACTAGATGAAAGGGTCATCATGACCTAAAACAACTCTTATCTTATAATGGTGGTCGCTACAAGACTCGAACTTGTGACATCTACCTTGTAAGGGTAGCGCTCTACCAACTGAGCTAAGCGACCTATAGTGGTGACCCGTCTAGGATTCGAACCTAGGGCCCATTCCTTAAAAGGGAATTGCTCTGCCTACTGAGCTAACGGGTCGAGATTTATAAATGGCGCGGCGGACGAGACTCGAACTCGCGACCCCCTGCGTGACAGGCAGGTATTCTAACCGACTGAACTACCGCCGCACCTAAAACCAAATAATGGTGACCCGTCTAGGATTCGAACCTAGGGCCCATTCCTTAAAAGGGAATTGCTCTACCTACTGAGCTAACGGGTCACAATTAAAATAGGTGGACGGAATTATAGCCTATGAAATTTAATATGTCAAGTCTTTTAAATAAAAATTACAAATTTTTAAAAAAAAGTTTAATTGCCTTATTAGTTGCCTCTTGCTGTATCTCTTCCCTACTACCGTTAAAGAGATAATGCTTTATTATAATTTTATCTAAATATTTAATTCCAATATATACAGTACCAACAGGTTTCTCTTCCGTACCTCCAGATGGTCCTGCTATTCCACTTACAGCAATAGCACCTTCTGCATTTGCCAATTTGATTATGCCATCTAACATTTCGCTTACACATTGTGAACTAACTGCTCCATACTTTATAAGAGTACTCTCTTTTACATTTAACCATTGAGATTTTATTCCATTTGAGTATGTAATTACAGCACCATTTAATATAGATGAAACACCTGAGATTGTAGTAAATGCAGATGATACTCTTCCACCGGTACAACTCTCTGCAAATGTTATAGTGTGACCTCTCTTTTTTAAAATTTTAATTATCTCTTTTACCATAAAACAACTCCTATTTTGATTATAAATATTATTTCAATATACACTAGTATAAATTAAGATAAAATTATACAAACTCTAATAAAAATGTTAAAATACAGTAAAAAATTGAGGTTTAGTTTGAAAAAAGCAGTAATATTACTAAATATGGGTGGTGCTAATAGCATTGATGAGGTTGAGATATTTTTACGAAATATGTTTGATGATAAGAATATTTTACCTATGAATAGATATTTAAGAAAAATAGTCGGAAATATCATAATAAAAAAGAGACTCAAAGAGGTAGAAGATAACTTTAGAGAGTTTTTAGGTGGAAAGTCTCCATTAAGGGAGATTACAGATAGCCTTATAGAGAGAATAAAAACTAAATTAAATATGCCAATAGTTCCTGCTATGCGTTATGTTCCCCCTTTTGCCTCTAAATCTTTAAAAGAGTTTAAAAAGAGTGGAATAGAGGAGTTAATTCTATTTCCAATGTATCCACAATACTCGACGACTACAACACTGTCCTCTATTGAGGATATACAAAGTAGATGTAAAAAACTAGATTATGCACCTAAAATAACTACTATCAAACCATATTATGATGATTATGAGTATATATCTATGTGTGTAGATAAGATTATGGAAGCTATTGGAGATAAAAATACAGAAGAGTATGATTTAATATTATCTGCTCATGGATTACCAATTAATATTATAAAAAATGGAGACCCTTATGAGAAGCAGGTAGAAGCAAATCTATCTGCAATAAAAATATATTTATATCATAATAATATTATATTTAAAAATATAAAATTGGTATATCAATCAAAAGTTGGAAACTCAGCATGGTTAGAGCCTAATTTAGTAGATACTTTAAGAAGTCCTAAAAACAAAAAAGTGATTATCTATCCATTAACATTTACAATTGATAACTCTGAAACCATATTTGAACTCAATATTGAAAGTAGAGAAATAGCTAACAAGATTAAATATGAAGATTTTATAGTAGCAAACTGTTTTAATGATAGTGAAAGATTTGCAAATTTTATAGCAAAAAAAATATCATCAATTGAAACTTAAAATTGGAGTTTATAAATTGGGAATATTAATTCAGTTGTAAATAAATCTCCTCATTTAATTCATAATATCTAGGTATTTTTTTAAAAAGAGTTTTATGACTCTTCTCATCTTTCTCTACTATTTTTAATCTGTCTTCCAAAGAGCTTTTATAATACTCAAGCTCTTTTATTTTAGAGTTAATACGACCTATATAATAGTTACTTTTCTCTAACATGCTCTGTTCAAATATAAACATATTTTTATCTTTAAACGCTTTTTTTAATCTTTCTAGGTTTTTTATAGTTGATGTGATATTATATATGTAGAGTTTTAATCTATATATATCTTTTTTTATATCTCGATAGTGAGCCTTTAATTGACTACCCAAAATAATCAACTGTTCTCTTCTCACATTTCTTTTTATCTCGATTTTAAACAGTCTATAGAGTAGTCTGCTTATATAACCCTCTTCATTTTTTAAATCGGTAAGCAGTAGATTTATTGCATCAAATAGAACAGTATCAACACCTCTATATTGACTACTTAACTCTTTTTTAGCATCAGTAATATTTTTAGCTATTAGTTTTGTAAGTATCTCTTTAAATATACTCTCTGGACTCTCTAATATCTTTTCAATGTTTATACGAAGTGACATAAATTATTATCTTTTTTAGATTATTATATAACTTATTTAAATAGTTATATTGTATTACAGAGTTAATAAAAAATATTAAAAAAAATGTGGGAATATTCTACACAAGGTAAGTTGCCTATCTTATAATAGGCTTTATTGTGTAAACTTATTTAATAAGTTCAAATGGATTTTCTACAACATTTTTTCTATCTATAATATATGGAATAAGTGCAGTTTGTCTAGCTCTTTTAATAGCTATAGTTACAAGCTCTTGATGTCTTTTGCAATTTCCTGTTAATCTTCTTGGCATAATTTTAAATCTTTCACTAAGACTAATTTTTAATAGATTTAAATCTTTATAATCTATAAAATCAACTTTTGCCTCACAATATTTACAATATCTCTTTTTAAACTTTCTTCTTTCCGCCATATTTTTCTCCTAAAATGGTATCTCATCTTCATCAATATTTATTTCTGGAACAATCTCTTGTTTTGGCTGTTGTGGTTGATACGATGGAGGCTGTTGCTGAGATGGTTGTGGTTGAGAATAGCTCTGCTGTTGCTGTTGTCTTGGTTGTCCTCCACTATAACTGCTATTTGCATATTCTCCACCCATAGAGGTACTTTCTTGTCCATAATGATTAAAATTGGAGCTACTAGCTTTTGTATTTAACATCTGTAAACTCTCTACCGTTATACTATGTTTACTTCTCTTTGTTCCATCTTGTGCAGTCCACTGTTGAAATACAAGTCGTCCATCAACTAAAACTTTACTCCCCTTTCTAAGGTATTGGTTGGCAATTTCAGCTGTTCGACCAAAAAATGTTAAATCAATAAACATAATTTCATCTTTTAGTTCACCTGTTTGTGATTTCCATTTTCGATTTGTTGCTATTCCAACACTAGCAATCGCTGAACCACTCTGAGAATATCTTATCTCAACATCTCTTGTTAAGTTTCCTACCAATACTACTTTATTATACATGGGGTTTTCTCCTAAGATTTATGCTTCTGCTGTATCTGTTGGCTCTACTTCTGTTTTTACAGGCTCTTTATTTATAGATTTATTAGCCTCAGTTACAAGCTTATTAAATTGTGCAGTCTCTCGTTTATTACTGTATTTAATGGTTAAAAATTTAATAACATCTTCATTAAATTTTAACTTTCTTTCAAATTCGCTAATAACACTACCAGCTGATTGAAAATATACAACAACATATACTCCTCTCTCATATTTTGCAATTGGATAGGCCAATTTTCTCATTCCCATAATATTGGTGGCAAGAATTTGAGCTTTTTCTTGTATAAGAGTCTCTTCTATTTTTGCAATATTAAGAGTTGTCTCCTCATCTGTTAGAGTAGGTTTAAGTATATATAGTGTTTCATAGTTATTCATTCTATTCCTTTTGGTTTTATAGCCCACTTAAATATAGTTATATAACTATCCAAACAGTGAGCAAGAATTTTTTGGAAGTGCAATTTTATCATAATTACTCTTACAGTATTGACCTATCGACCACCTTTATATGCAATTACTGTCCCTTTACTATAATTTGGAACAGTATCATAACTAAATACAGCATAATATTTATCTAATTTTGTAGAACCATAAGTATCATAGGTGTATGTATCTCCTCCTGCATATAGTTTAACACCATCAAATGGATTACTAGGAACATGCCATCTATTTCTAACAACAAAATAGCCCACCAACTCTTTACTATCCACTTTATCCCAAGTTAATTTAACCAACCCTTTATCTATTCTTGTTTTCAAATTACTTGGTGAAGGTGGAGCATATCTCTTTTTATCAATATATTTAATTTTTAATTTAGCACTATTCTTTCCACTATTTGCCCAGTTAATAAGATGTTTTCTAGTTAATACACTTGTTGGACGAATAATAAATTTCGCCTCTTTTCCCCCTCTCTGTTTCTCTTCAAGAGCAAGTATTGAGTATGAGTCAAATATAAAATCATGCTCTTTTTTTCTGCCAAGTTCAGCAGAACTTACCTCATATCCTATATATTCTATTCTCTCTCGATTCTTAATATCCTGATATGAAAACTCCTCTAAATCTATAAACTCTACATTATATCGAATATCAACATCTTTTTTTACTGTTGAAATATTTTTTATCTCTATCCAAGCATCTGTTATTGCAATATTATTTACATCTGGAAGGGAAGATAAATCATAAGACATAAATCCATAAATTTTTTCATCATTTTTATCAAATCCACAAGCCAATTTCCCCTCCTCTACACCATCTTCTGATATAGTCATGGTATTAGAAACCTCTATGGTAAGCTCTTTAGGTGGGATTGTATATTTCACATCTAAAGATGGTCTATAATGTAAACCTCCTCCTTGATTACCATATCCTAAATCAAAAACCATAATTTGAGAATCTCGTCCAAATGGTAATTTAGTAGGACCTGCTAATTTAAATATAACTTTACCTATATTTAACTGATTTTGAAGTCGCTTTCTTTCAAACTCATTAAATCTCCAATGGCTCCATATCCCTTGTGTTAATTGCTCTGATGGGATACTCTCACCTACAGTATCTATCACTTTTGCCTGATGAACTTGTTCAAAATCTCTAATATTAGCAATAGTTTTATTATCAAGAATAGCAAGTGACCACTCACCATATTTCTCGATTTTAGCAGATACACGATTTAAAGGATATAAAGAAATATGAGCATCTACAATTATCGCGTTTTTTGGAATACTACTTAGGTCAAACTCAATCACGCCATAACTAATACCTCTTGCAATACTTACTCCTACTTTGAGAGAGTTGACTCCAAAGTGACCAAAATTTGCTTCTGGAGATTTTTCAGCAACATATCCAACAGCGGACTTTTTAGGAAAGATAGTTCTTGAAAATTCACAATTTTCAAGGAGAGTTTTAAATTTAACTTTAGGTGCAAAAGGGGATTTTAGACCAAAAAGTTTGTGAACAGCTCTTATATAATAAAAATACATTGTACCACTTTTTAAATTCTCATCAATAAACTCTCTACCTGATGTAATTCCAACCAAAGAGGTATCATTACATGCTTTTTTATTATTCTGATTTCTATATATCTCAAAGTATATTTGAGAGTTCTCTGGATATTCCCATGCCAATTTACAGCTATTAGAATTAAATTCTACTAAATGAAAATTCTCGACCCGTTTTGGAGAGTTTTTACTATAGTTTCTAGCTTCACCTAAGGCATAAAGTAGTGCAGGGATATTTTCACTAATAGACTCTGACATATTTTGCATATAATCTGGTATATTTCTAGTTCCAACCTCAACTACCACAGCAATTATACCTTTTGAGTAGTAATACTCTCTACCACTGCCTGATATAAGTTTTGTTGGTGGTTTTCCTCTATTGATACCATATTTTCGTCCTGTTATTTTGTGTATATGATAGTTCATATTGGCACATAGAGTATTTAAATCTGTCCCCTCTAACTCCATCTCATGGTTAAATTTATGTGCTGGAAAAAATACATTTCCTTGTGAGTGATAATCTAAAGCTATAGTAATGTTATCATGAGAGTCAACAAAATTTTTAATGGCTCTTGTTTCTGGTTCTGAAAATGGGTGAGGACCACTATATACATTAGAGCTGGTATTTTTAGACTTTTTATACCCTATGGAGAAGTTACGATTTAAATCAACACCATAAGTTCCATCTCCATTTTTTCTCCTATTTTTTCTCCAAAAAGAGAAGTGTTTTCTGCTATATTCAAATCCATCAGGATTTAAACAAGGGACTATATATAGGGTATTATAAGTTAAAGTTTTTAATATTTCTGGATTGTGTTCATAATTTGTAAGTAGATACTCAATAAATGATATTGCTAATTCATTTCCAATCCACTCTCTTGCATGAACAGTACCTGTATATAAAAGGGCTGGTTTTAAATTTGCATACTCAACATTTAAAGAGATAGTAGCTAAGAGTATCTCTCTATTTTCCCAACTCCTACCAATATTTGTGACACTAATAAGATTTGGGTATTTTTTTTCACACTCTATAAGAAACTCTTTACTCTCTTGATAAGATTTATACTGCTGTTTCATTATCTCTCCTATAGTTAGTAGTAATGGGTATAAGATAGTTAAAGTAGGAAAAGATTTTACTCAATTTCTTCTTACCTTAAGCTGTTAATTTCACTTTATCATATTTATATTTGTCAAAAAAAATTGCTTATTACTTAAAATATAGATACCAAAACATTAGATAAATCAAGACTAACTTTGGTTCCAATATTTTTTTGGGAAGTGATTTTAATTTTTATCTTCTCACTATCACAATATGCTTTAACCAAAGCCAATCCTATCCCTTCGCCATATATTCTGTTATCAGACTGATAATATCTCTCATATATTTTAATAAGTTCAGTCTCATCTATACCTATACCCTTATCTATAATAGTCAATATATTACTCTTTAACTCTATACAAATAGGTCTATTTTTATCAGAATATTTCATAGCATTTGTTATAATATTGTCCAACATCTTCTCAAATCCAATCTTGTCAACATGAATGGTGTGAGGTTCTAAATTCAATATAAATGAGTTTCTATTTAAAAGTTTAAATTCCAATACCCTATCTTCTATTAAATTAACAAGTTCAAATTTCTCTTTTTCAACCTCTTCAATCTCCTTTTTTAGGCTATATATCAATTCACTATATAATCTTTTTAATCTTTTTGTAGCATTACCTATTCGATTTAACCGTTTTATACTTTTGGGGTTATTTTTTAGTGATTTTTTCAATAAAAGAGTATTTGCTTCAATTGTGGATATTGGTATGTTTAATTCATGAACTATCTCTTTTGTAATATGCAGTAATCTCTCATCTGTATTAAACTTTGGACTCAGGATATAGCTATTTAATATATATCCAAAAATTATAGATATACCAATTGAAAATAAAATGTTAAGAGATAGATTAAAGGTCAATTCTAAAATAATAACAGTAGAGAGTGCATAAAGTAGTGTAGCTATCAATATCGCTCTATTTATAACAGCACCTCTTTTAATACCTCTTCAATTGAGTGAATAGGTATTATATTAATAGCATCTTGTACCTCTTTTGGTATCTCTTCTAAATCTCTATCATAATTTTTATAAGGAATTAATGCTTTTGTGACACCTGCTTTATATCCAGCTATTAATTTCTCTTTTAATCCACCAATTGGTAAAACTTTTCCTGTTAGAGTAAGTTCTCCCGTCATTGCAACCCTATTATCAACCATCTTTTCGGAAAGTATAGAAGCAATAGCTACAGCTATTGTTATACCAGCACTAGGTCCATCTTTTGGAGTTGCACCTTCTGGTACATGTATATGCAGGTCATACTGTTTATATATTTTACTATCTTCAACCTCTATCTTTTTTGTATCTATTAAAATTTTTATTACAGAAAAGGCTATATGTGCCGACTCTTTCATAACCTCTCCAAGGCTACCTGTTAATTTTACAGCACCTTTGCCCTTTATTTTAATAGCTTCTATCTTTAACATATCTCCACCAACTGATGTCCAAGCTAAACCATTGACTACACCAATTAGAGGTTTGTCATCTATTTTTGATACCTCAAATACCTTTTTTTCAGCAAATTTGGGGAGATTGCTTTTTTCTATTGTAATACTCTCAATTGAACTATCTTTTAAAAGAGCAGTGGCAACCTTTCTCATCAGTGAGGCTATCTTTCTTCTTAATCCTCTTACTCCCGGTTCTCTTGTATATTCATCAATTAAAATTCTTAAAGCATCATCTGTTATCTTAAACTCTCTTTTTTTAAGAGCATGTTTTTTTAGCTCTTGAGGAATAAGATACCCCTTTGCTATCTCCAACTTCTCATCAGGCGTATATGAACTGACCTCTATAAACTCCATTCTATCTCTAAGAGGAGTTGGAATTGTATTTAAATCATTAGCTGTTGCTATAAATATAGCTTTACTTAAATCAATATTAAAATTAAGATAATAATCTCTATACTCCACATTCTGCTCGGGGTCTAATATCTCTAAAAGGACAGCTGTTGGGTCACCTCTATAGTTTCTTCCGACCTTATCCACCTCATCAAGTACAATTACAGGGTCCATACTTTTAGCATTAATTAGACCTTGAACAACTCTACCGGGCATCGCCCCAACATAGGTTCTTCTATGACCTCTTAACTCATTTACATCTTCTAAACCTCCTAAAGCTATACGAACTAAAGGACGACTTAAAGCATTTGCTATAGAGTTTGCTAAAGATGTTTTCCCTACTCCCGGAGGTCCCCAAAAACATAAAATTGCACCTGATGAGTTCTTATCTAATGATATACCTCTAAGATTTGCCAACTCCCTTACAGAAAAGAACTCCACAATTCTCTGTTTAGGCTTTGTTAATGAGAAGTGGTCGCTATCTAACTCTTTTTGAACATCAGATACCTTTAAAGATTTTCCTGTTAATTTCCCAAATGGTAACTCAAATACCCACTCCAAATAGGTGTGTATCTGTTGAGCATCACCGCTATCGGGGTGCATTCTTGCAAATCTATCTATTTGTTTA
>Ga0256914_1003978_pt1 | contig 11399 bp, 11 predicted proteins | sample HulkmetaG_FD_191571 | JGI IMG/M metagenome (GOLD analysis project Ga0256914, IMG submission 191571) | Hydrothermal chimney microbial communities from Main Endeavour vent field at the Juan de Fuca Ridge, Pacific Ocean - Hulk | ecosystem: Environmental > Aquatic > Marine > Hydrothermal vents ...
CAAGCATAATGTTTGCTCTCAAATCGTAGTCGGAGAGGTTGTTTAAAAGTTCCGGAGCCCATTCCATTGCATCTTTGATTATAGATGTTGTTATTTTGTCGGTTACCGAGGGTTCGCCTGCTCCGAAAAAGGCTTCCAAGGCATGAGCAATCAAATCGACGATACCGTATGCCGTGTAATTTGCCGGAACGGTTGTGGTAAACGACGGGTCGAGAAACGACTCTTTGGGGAAATTGAGTTCGTTTACGTAGCCTGATTTTTGTTTTGTCTGTTGGTTTTGCAACACAGCCGCACCGTTCATTTCGGTTCCTGTAGCTGCAATGGTAAGAACGCAAATCAGCGGAATTGTTTTTTGTGGTGAGGCTTTCCAGTCCATGAATTGCCATGGGTCTTCATTGTTTGCAATGGAAAGAGCGGTTATTTTAGCCGAATCGATGACACTACCACCGCCGAGGGCAACAATGACATCGATATTGTTTTCACGCCCCAGTTTTACGGCGTTTCTTACATCGTCAACAACGGGGTTGGGTTTTATTCCTTGAAATTCTACCGTCTCAAGTCCCGTTTCATGAAGTTTTGAAACAACGGTATCGTAATAACCGTATTTTTTAACGGAGCCCTTTCCGTACATCAAAAGGACTCTTTTTCCGTAAATTTTCACCCTTGTTCCGAGGTTTTGTACCACGCCTTTCCCAAAATGTAATCTGGTGGGATTAAAAATACTGAAGTTTTCTATGGCCATATTTATTACAGTGTAAATACCGGTTGATTACATCCATTTTTTTCTTTTGAAATAGATAACCATTCCTCCGGAAATAATTGCCATTACCGCAAGAATTATCCAAAAAGCATATGAGTCGTGTTGTAAAGGTAAAATAACATTCATTCCGTACAATCCCGTAAGGAAAGTAAGAGGTAAAACAATAGACGAAATAAGTGTTAGTATTTTCATTATTTCGTTTGTTTTGTTGGTCTGCATTGAGTCGAAAGTGGTTGAGAGCCCCTCGATAAGTTCGCCGTAATCTTCAATCATGTCGAACATTTTGTTGTAATAGTCGAGAATGTTTCCCCAGTATTCTTCCATATTGTCGGCATATCCTTCTATACTTCCCGACTCGAATTTGTTAAAGACTCTGAGTTGGGGTTTAAGCATGGTATTAAGGACAATTATGTTTTTTCTGGTTACCGAAAGTTTTTCTATTGTTTTAACGGGTTTTGCGTCGAACAATTCGCGGTTGATAAATTCAAGTTCAAGACCTACTTTTCTGAGCAGATAGACCGATTCGTTCATCAGGCGTTCGAGTAAAGTATATAGTAACGCATCGGAGGTTGCTATTTCGAAATCTTCGCCTCGTTTTTCCTGTTCTTTTGCCTCTTCGAACACCGAGCTTACTACCCAGTGCGATTTTCCTACGGTTATAATGTAATCTTCGCCCCAGAATATTTTTACCTCTTTTGGTTTTACAAATCTGTTTTGGTGGTCGAAATTGGGGAAATGCAAAATGAGGAAATAGTAGTCGTCGTAAGTGTCGATTTTAGGACGTTGGTTGCTTTGCCTACAGTCTTCTATGTCGAGTTGGTGGAAATGAAAAGTGTTTTCTAAAAATTCAAAATCTTTATCAGTAGGATTTTTAATGTGGTGCCATTTTAAGCGCCCTCCCAATTTTACTGTTTCTATCATAGGCTTTCCTCCTATGTTTATGCGTTATTCAGGAATATTCCATTGTTACCTTTTTTGCGGTATATTTCGGCGCAAAGGTAACGAAATATGACAAACGGTAAAGGGTTGATAAAAATTTCTTTGATAACAAGCCGGTTGTGTTGTTTGTTTCGGGTGCTTATCAATAATTTAGGGATACGGAAAGGTGCAGGCAACTTTTTCAGGAGGTTTGGGGTTTTGTTACGGGTTGTACTTCGGCCAAAGGGTGGAAAATAAAAATCCGTCCGGTACTCAGTTCCTTGCAGCGGAACCGTGTACGCCTTTTTTCCAGTTTAATAAAAAATCTGTTCTTCCCGTACACAAATTTTTCTCCTTCGTTGAGCTCTTCCAAAAATACTTTTGATGTGTCATTTGCGTTTCGCGGGTTGTTTTTGTCGTATTTTTTTAAAATTTTGGTAAGTCCGATATCGGCATTGCTCGAAGCTTTGCTGTTCCCCAAGTTGGATAAAAGGGTTTGTGAAATGTCGGCGGGGAATACTCCTTTGTCGATAAAATATACCAACAGGTTTTCATATTCTTGTTTCCATTCTGTTCCGTGCGGCATGCGGGTGCGTCCGTATTTTTCAAAAACCAAAAGGTGAGCCAGCTCGTGCAAAAATGTAATTAAAAAAGAGTAAGTGTTTAAATCGCCGTTTACTGAGATGCGGTGTGCCGGATATCTCACGGGAGGACGGTAATCGCCGAGTTTCGTGGTACGCTTTCGCGTAATTTTTAAATGTATCTTTTTCTTTTGTAGCCAGTGAAAAACATCGTCAACGGCATCTTCCGGCAAATGCCTTTTTAATATCTCTTTTGATTCGTTTTGCATGAAAAAATGATTTTTTGCCAATTTGGAATTGCTCCGTTTAGAGCTGTTGCGTTAAACTTGTTTTAAATATTGTAATGGAAATGTTATCCCTGGCGCTGCAGGTTGTCGGACAGGTACCGAATTATTGCTCCAGTGCGAGCATCCGCAATCTTTGTTGTGTTTGTTGTGCGGTTTAAAGCCCTTTTTGTGTGAGGAACATCCCGAACAAAACAATACGGCAATTAAAAAAAGCGCCGGCATAATATATCTTTTATTATTCATTTTTTGTTTTTTTCTTTATGACTTAAACCGTTTTTTGTTTCAAATTTGTTTTTTATCTACTTGTGTATAAATAAAGAGTAATGCCGATTGTATAGGCAAAGTGTTGAAATTATTTTTTTGTGGTAACCGCAAGCCAAATCATTCCCGTGAGGGCGGAAAGCAAAGATGCCGCCATAATAGCCACTTTGGCAATCTGCTTGTATGTTTCATCTGAAAAAGCCAAATCGGAGATAAAAATCGACATTGTAAATCCTATACCTGCCAAAAGTGCCACTCCGTACAGTTCTTTCCATTTTACACCTTGAGGCAGTACTGCCCATTTTAGTTTGACGGTGAGTTTCGAAAAGAGTGTGATGCCTAAAAATTTTCCCGCAAAGAGTCCGGAGATTATTCCAAGTGAAATGGGGTGTACCAACAATTTAAAGATATTGCCTTCCACGTGCACACCCGCATTTGCCAGGGCAAACAGGGGGAGAATAAAAAAAGCCGTGATTGGGTGCAAAGCATGTTCAAGTTTTTGAAGCGGAGTATTTGCTTTGTCGTTCAGCGTTTCTATTTCTTCGATAATATGTGTCTGTTCTTTGGTTAGCAGGTTGTTGTCGTTAGAGGCGGTTTTTTCGAATTTTTTAATCAGTTTTAATAATTTGTCGATGAAACTTTTTTCGTCTATTTTTGTTCGTGCCGGTATTGTTAAGGCAATAAGCACGCCTGCAATTGTGGCATGCACCCCCGAAAAGAGAAACGACATCCAAACGCCGAGAAATCCCACGGCGGCATAAAAGACCGTCCTCCGTACGCCGGCAAAATTAGCCGCTATAAGAATTATTAAAAAGAGTGCGGCGGAAATCAGTTCCGAATAGTTAATCTGATTGGTATAAAAGAGAGCGATAACCAGAACGGCGCCCAAATCGTCGGCTATGGCAAGTGCGGTAAGAAAAATTTTCAGGTTGATATTCACTCTTTTTCCGAGCATTGCAAGCAGCCCCAATGCGAAAGCTATATCCGTAGCCATAGGTATGCCCCAACCGGCGGCAAGTGCGGGTTTGTTTATCACCACAAGCGAATATAATATTGCGGGAATAGCCATTCCTCCTATTGCCGCCACAATGGGGAGTGAAGCCTTTTTTAATGAAGACAGTTCACCGCCTATAATTTCGCGCTTTATTTCCAAACCCACGGTAAAGAAAAATATTGCCATTAGTCCGTCGTTAATCCAGTGGTGTAAAGAGCCTCTAAGCTCGAAATCGCCCCACGAAAAGCCGGCTTTGAAATCGTGCCACAAACGGTGATAACTTTCGAACCAGGTGGAGTTTGCCCAAATTAATGCAATAATTGTTGTTACTATCAGCAATATTCCGCCGAGGGTTTCCTGATTTATAAAGGTTACGATACCATACGTTTTTACAGGTTTGTTTTTCATTGTTCAGAGTACTTTATTGGATTTTCAAAATTAATTAAAATGTCCTTAGCGTTTAATATCTATTTTTAATCCTTGATTATTTGTTGGTTAATAACCGGTTGGCATTAATTTTGTTCAATAGCTATCTTACAAAAAAAAGTAATGAACAAAAAAAGATAACAACGGATATATGGAATATAAAGATTATTATAAAATATTGGGATTGAGCAAGAATGCCACGCAAGATGAGGTCAAAAAGGCATACCGTAAACTTGCCCGTAAATATCATCCCGATGTTAACCCCAATGACAAAGAGGCGGAAAAAAAATTCAAGGAGATAAACGAAGCCAATGAGGTATTGAGTGACCCGAAAAAGCGGGAGAAGTACGACAAATACGGAGCCGATTGGGCAAAAGTTTCCGACGAGCAGCACGAAGCGTGGAGTAAAGCCGGAGCTTCGGCCGGTTTCGGACAGCGGTTTTATTCTTCGGGCGGCGATGCCGGAGGTTTTGATATGGACGATTTTTCCGACTTTTTCCGTTCGATGTTCGGGGGAGGTTTCGGGGGTGCTTCAAGTGGCGGATTTTCAACACGCGGACGTACCTACTCTATGAAAGGACAGGATTATCAGGCTGAAATGCACCTCCCTTTAAGAATGGCGTATCACGAAACAAAACATACTTTAAACGTAAACGGGAAAAAAATAAGAATTACAATACCCCCCGGAATTAAAGACGGACAAATATTGAAATTGAAAGGGAAAGGCGGCCCCGGAGTGGGCGGCGGCGCAAACGGCGATTTGTACATTACCGTTTTGGTTGATCCCGACCCGCAGTTCGAAAGAAAAGGCGACGACCTTTATACCACTCATAATATCGACCTTTATACTGCTGTGTTGGGAGGCGAAACAATAATTGAAACCCTTTCGGGAAAAATAAAAATGAAAATTAAGGAAGGAACCCAAAACGGTACAACGTTGCGTTTGAAAGGTAAAGGTTTTCCCGTTTATAAAAAACAGGGCAGTTTCGGCGATTTGTACGTGAAAATAAATGTCGTGTTACCGGTGAACCTTTCAAGCGAAGAAAAAGAACTGTTTAAAAAATTGGCTCAATTAAGAGGTAAATATTAAAATTTGATACAGATGGAAAAATATATAGCAATAAAAAAACTTGCGGAATTTCATAATGTTAACGTCTCGTTGTTACACGAGTTTGCTCAGGAAGGAATAATAGAAATACATGTGGTTGAACAGGAACCTTGTGTGTTGAGCGACCAACTGGACAAATACGAACGCATTATTCGACTCTACCGCGATTTGGGTGTAAACAAAGCAGGAATAGAAATAATAATGGAGATGCGTGAAAAATTGAAATTCCTGCAAAAAGAGGTGCAAAATTTGCGCCGTCAATTACAAAAATATGACGACAGATTGCATAAACCCTTTACGGATGATTTTTATGATATTGAATTTTAGATAGTTGTAAAAAAACAAAAATATACCGGTAAAAATTGGTGAAAAAGATATGGTTTTTTAATTTTGCAGCCTGAAATTTTTCCGGGGTGTGGCGCAGCCCGGTTAGCGCGCTTCGTTCGGGACGAAGAGGCCGGAGGTTCGAATCCTCTCACCCCGACAGTAAAGAGCCCTCTTGTTTATACAGCGGGGCTCTTTTGCTTTTTACGGCCTTTGTCATAGCATCCCCTTTTTTTAACCCGTATCCCTCTTTCTCTTTATTTGTTGTCATAATTTTAATGCCGGCTCTGCATCTATATCTTTATTTGAACTCAAAATAAATTTCAATCCCCGTTTCCCCGGAAACGAAACGGCATAATGGTACCTGTTATGTGATAACATTCACTTATGCAATTTATTACGCATGCGTATTAATGAAAATATATAACTTATTTATATATATTATAAATAATTGAATTTAATTGTTTTATAGCGATAGAAAATTACTTTTGCGCCCGTTAAATGTTAACAGTTGCTATTAATATTTTGTTAATGCGAAACGAAAAGAGTTGTTGGTATGAAAAAGTTTTTTGAGATAATTTTAATTATTGTAATTCCCTGGATATTTATCTTTTGGATTGTATTTACATACAACAGCGATAAAGACAGGAATTATTATTCGGCAAAGAATATCGACATAAAGCGCGACTCGGTACCTGTTGATCATTCTAAATTTGCGGTATTACAAAAGCATTTCGACACTCCGCAAGAGGTTACCGAGGCATGTTTGAGTTGCCACAACGGACGTGGAAAGGAGTTTATGAAAACCGAACATTGGCAATGGCATAAAAAAGATTCGGTGCCCGGCCGCGGCATGTTGGATATAGGCAAAAAGAACCTGTTAAACAATTTTTGTGTGGGGGTAAACTCGAACGAGAAACTGTGTTCGTTATGTCATGCCGGATACGGATACGGTGACAAAAATTTCGATTTTCACAACCAAAACAATATTGACTGTCTGGTATGTCACGATAATACTTTTAAGTATAAAAAATCGAAACCGGGGACAGGTCCCGGCACCGGGTCGGGAATGCCCAAACCCGGACTTGACCTGAGCAATATTGCCCGGCATGTGGGTTTGCCCAAAAGAGATAATTGCGGAAATTGCCATTTTACCGGTGGCGGCGGAAATAATGTAAAACACGGTGACCTTGAAAAGGGATTGCTGAAAGCCGGCAGCGACAAAAACGGTAAAATTGACGTTCATATGGGGGTTGGTGATTACGGACAAAATATGCAATGTACCGATTGCCATAAAACGCACAACCATCAGATAAGCGGACAGCTGTACACCGTCTCTTCATCGAACAAAAACCGTGCTTCATGCGAAGAGTGTCATACCACGCGCCCGCATAAAAGCAAACTGTTAAACGACCATTACCGTACAATTGCTTGTCAAACATGTCATATTCCGCGGTATGCCAAACTTCATCCCACAAAAATCATTTGGGATTGGTCAACCGCCACAAAGCTTGACAAAAACGGGAAACCCGTTAAGGATAAAAAATTGGACGTGCACTCTTACACTTTCGACGGAGTGACTTACAATGATGTTACCGTTGAGTTTGACTCCAAACACGGTACGGCCGTATTCAAAAAAGATGTTATTCCCGAATATATATGGTTTAACGGTACAGCCGGACACCATTTGTTGACCGACAAAGTAAAAGACACTTCGCAAATTTTAGTATTAAATCCTCTTTACGGTTCGTACAAAGATAATATTCGCCCTGCCGATTCTGCACATCCTTCAAAAATATGGCCGGTAAAAATTATGCGGGGCAAGCAGATTTACGACCCGGTAAACAGACTTTTGGTTCAACCCAAGCTGGTAGGGAAAAAGGGAAGTGGTGCTCTTTGGGCCGATTTCGATTGGAATGCTTCGGCAAAAGAGGGTATGAAATATTTGGGATTGCCTTACAGTGGAAAATACGCTTTCATTAAAACGGCAACTTATTGGCCTTTGAACCACGAAGTTTCCGGAGCATCCGAATCGTTGTCGTGTACCGATTGCCATACTCCTGATAACAGCAGGTTGAAAAACCTTACAGGATTCTATTTGCCCGGACGTGATAATATGAACACCCTTGATAAATTCGGACGTTTATTTATAATTTTCGTTTTGATAGGGGTTAGCATTCACGGAGCTTTGAGAATAGTGAGCAGTAAAAAAAGTAAATAATTTTATAAAAACAGGCAAAATGAAAAGAGTACTTATATATAAAAAGTATGAACGGTTTTGGCACTGGACGCAAGCGGCACTTATTCTGTTGCTGGCACTTACGGGATTTGAAGTTCACGGTTTTTATACCTTGTTCGGTTACGACAAAGCGGTAATAATTCACCGGAATTTGGCTTGGACGTTTATTATTCTCATTGTATTTACACAATTTTGGAATTTTACGTCAGGTGAGTGGAAACAGTACATTCCTTCCACAAAAATGATGAAAGCTCAAATAGAGTATTACATTACGGGGATTTTCCGTCATGCCCCGCACCCCACACGCAAAACGGTTTATAATAAATTCAACCCGTTACAAAGGTTGACATATCTCGGGTTACGTCTTTTGATTATTCCCGTGGTAGTATTTAGCGGATTGTTGTACATGTATTACGTATATTTTGTTAACGAAGGTGTAGTTGGCGATTTGGGACCCATCGCCGATTTTCATATTCTGGGTGCCTTTTTGCTTCTCGGATTTGTCATAGCACACGTCTATTTGACCACCACGGGACACAAACCTCTTTCGGCAATAAAAGCTATGCTGACGGGATGGGAAGAGATGTCGGACGAAGACGCCGAGATTGCTCTCGAAGAGAACCTCAAGGTGGCTCTCATAGAAAGCCGTAAACATATAAGCGGACGCGGCACTGTTGAAAAAGAGGGAATGTTTGAAACCGCTTTTGAAGATGTTGTGGAAAAACTCGGAATAAATACCGAGTCCACACGTTTGCGCGAAAAACTTATTAATTCAAACGTGGGCTATTTCCGCATAGGTAAAGACGGAAAATATCAGGAAGTTAACGATGCATGGCTTAAACTTTACAAGTGTACAAATAAAAAGGATGTAATAGGTTCGCATGTTACTCTCGACCGTACACCCCGCGGTAAAGAGAAAATAATGGAGCTTGTAAACAAAGTCCTTGCGGGCGAGACCATTACGGGCGAACGTGTGGAAAGAGTTTGCAAAGACGGTTCAATAGGATACCATACGGTTTCGGCAACTCCCGTAAAAGATGAAAAGGGAGAAATAATTGGGCTCGAAGGATTTATTATTGACATTACTCCTCAGGTTGAAGCCGAAAAAGCACTCGAAAAGAAAATTGCGTCGGGAAACAAAACCGATGATTTTTACAGAATAATTGCCAATTCGAAAGATATAGGTTACTTCCGCATAGGTAAAGACGGCTTTTATCAGGATGTTAACGATGCATACGTAAAACTTTACAAGTACGATAGCAAAGATGAAATTATAGGTAAGCACTTTTCGCTTAGCCGCACCAAAGATGATTTTATTGCATTGAAAAATTCGTTTGAACGGGTATTGAAAGGCGAAACAATTCCCTTTGGCATTACCCGCCGGTACTGTAAAGACGGTTCTATAGGTTATCATCACATCACCATGACCCCGGTTTACGATGGCGATAAAATAGTTGGAGTTGAAGGTTTTATTGTTGACAAAACGGATAAAAAAATGGCGGAAGAGGAGTTGAAAAAGGGACAGGTTTAGCTGTGATTTGTTTCTGATTATCCCCTCAAACTTATATTTTCCAGACGTTGTTTGTCGATTATTTTAAGGTGTTTGCCGTTGATGTCAATGATGTTTTCGTTTGCCAAATCGCTGAGCATGCGACTAACGGTTTCGCGGCTCGTACAAATCAAATCGGCAAGTTCGTTACGGTTCAGGGGCAAATCGAATTCGTCGCAATTATATATCTCATTTGCCAAATAGAGCAGTTTGTCGGCAAGCCGGCCGTAAGTTTGGGTTTGCACCAAATGTATGCAATTGCGGAACTGTTCCAATTCGTTGCGGCACAATTCCAATATTATTTCATATGAAAAATCGGGGTTTTCTCTCAAGAAGTTTTTAAAAACAGCGATGTCGATAAAACATGCTACCGAAGGCTCCAGTGCCACTGCCGAATAGTGGTTTACCTTGTCGCCCATGGTTGTTGGCACTCCCAAATAACAAGGTGCTTTTTTCAAACGCAGTATTTGGGTGCGCTGCGGTCCGTCAATCATCAGTTTCACAAGTCCCTTTTGCAAATATATTATGTTTGACGAAAGAGCGTTTTGTTTGAAAATGGTTTCACCTTTGTTGAAAAAAGCCTCAACACAACTCTCGCCGAGTAAATCGAGTTCGTTGTTATTAAGGTTTTTCACCGCTTTCGATTTCAAAAGGCAGTTGGCACAACTAATATTTTTCATAACCCGGAATTTACCTTACAAAGGTATTGGTTTATTTCCGATTTTTATACATACGTGTAAAAATATTGGAAAGGGAAATTTCGCTATAGGGGAAATCCTCTTTTCAACTGATGAGTTTTGCATCCGGCATACCGTAAAGATGGCTCGCTTCAAGGGTAATTCATTAAGCCGAAAAGAGTGAATTTACCGCTCTGTTGCCATGCTCATTGCCGCTCCTATTATTCCGGCTTCGTTGCGGAGCATTGCCGGTTTTACCGGTGTGTTCACGGTAATGCTATCTTTGAACTTATCCATTTTTTTACTTACTCCGCCGCCTACGATAAATAGTTTTGGGCTAAGCAGAAGTTCCAGATGTTGTAAATATTTGTTAAACCGGTTTCCCCATTTGCTCCATTTCAAATCTTCCGATTTTCTTGTCAAATCCGAGGTGTATTTTTCCGCTATCATTCCGTTGTGCATGAATAGGTGTCCGAATTCGGTATTGGGTACAAGCTTGCCGTTAACAAACAGCGCCGAGCCTATTCCTGTTCCCACCGTAATAAAGAGTACCGTTCCGCCGACATTTTTGCCGTGTCCGAAACTGTTTTCGGCTATTCCGGCGGCATCGGCATCATTTATAACACAAACCTCGTTGCCCGTTATTTTCGAAAAAAGCTCGTTGGCGTCTATCTCAATATTCGATTTGTCGATGTTGGTTGCGGTCTTTATAATGCCGTTTTTTATAACGGCAGGATAACCTACCCCTATTTTACCTTCGTAATCGAAATGTCCTGCAATCTTTTTAATGATATTTGCTATATTTTCGGGTGTGGCGGGATGCGGTGTTGCTATTCTGTGCCTCTCCACCGTTAACTTGCCGGTTTCAACATCAACAACGGCACCTTTTATTCCCGAACCTCCCACATCAATTCCTAAAATTTTATTCGAACTCATTATTTTTCTTTGAAAACAAACATATTTTTTTAACAAAAATAAACATTTGTCGTAACAGCAGAATACAACTGTAGGAAATAATGAAAAATCACCCTTTTTTATGCTCTGTTGTTTGTTGTTAATGCCGTATAAAAGCGGAAAATGTTTTATTTGGATACGGGCTAAGTGATTTTGGTTTATTTTTGATTGATAAAAATATATAAACCGATGAAGAAAATATTTCTGTTTCCAATATTAATTTTATTCCTTTTTTCGTGTACAAAACATAACAAAAAGAGAGATTTTGTCGATTATGTCAACCCTTTTATAGGAACCGGCGGACACGGACATACGTTTCCG
>Ga0256914_1003979_pt1 | contig 11398 bp, 9 predicted proteins | sample HulkmetaG_FD_191571 | JGI IMG/M metagenome (GOLD analysis project Ga0256914, IMG submission 191571) | Hydrothermal chimney microbial communities from Main Endeavour vent field at the Juan de Fuca Ridge, Pacific Ocean - Hulk | ecosystem: Environmental > Aquatic > Marine > Hydrothermal vents ...
AATAAGAAATCTATCAGATTAGGAGATACAGATGAGATACCTTGTTGCTGCCAACTGGAAAATGAATAAAACAGTAGGCGAAACACTTGAATATCTTGATATATTTTTACCTTCTGTAAAAGATCTTATCTCAGTGGATATCATGATAGCCCCACCTTTTACAGCTTTATCATCAGCCTCTATAAGACTTGATTCAGCAAGAAAAGAAGGCGAGCATAATGTGAAACTTGGGGCACAGAATATGTACTACGTAGAAAAAGGAGCTTTTACTGGAGAGATATCACCTGTTATGTTAAATGAGCTTGATGTTGAGTACGTTATTCTCGGACATTCAGAAAGAAGACATATATTTGGAGAAAAGGATGATCTTATAAACAGAAAGGTTATAACAGCAGTAGAAACAGGAATCAGACCTATTCTGTGCGTAGGGGAAACACTTGAGGAAAGAGAGCAGGGGAAAACGCTATCAGTTGTTGAAAGACAGATAAGAAATGGTCTTGCAGGTGTAGAAAAAGATATGCCTTTTATAGATATAGCATACGAACCGGTTTGGGCTATAGGAACAGGTGTGAATGCAACCCCTGAACAGGCACAGGAAGTTCACAGATTTATAAGATCACTTATAAATGAGATGTCTAAAGGCAACGACTCAAATACAAGAATTCTTTACGGTGGTAGTGTTAATGAAAAAAATGCAAGAGATCTTATAAAAGAACTTAATGTTGACGGTTTTCTCGTAGGAACGGCAAGTCTTGATCCTGAGAAATTTTATAAGATAGTGACAGAGGTTTTAGAGGTATAATAATTAATATATCAAGATATTTGGAGGAATAAGTTGGAGATTCTTTACACAGTTCTTTCTATTTTACTTTTTATTGTGGCAGTACTGCTTATAATAATAATTCTAATGCAGAAAACAAAAGGAGCTGAGATAGGTGCTATTTTTGGTTCTGGTGCAGCTGCAGCTGTTCTCGGTGCTGGAGCATCAAATATTTTAACTAAGATAACTTACTGGTTGGGAGGAATTTTTCTTTTCATAGTTTTTGCCCTTTCGTTCATTCACCATAAAACTATTAAATCTCCAACTGTAATCGATGATATACCTGCTCAAACAGAAAAAATACCTGAAAAACAAGAATAGACGATGGGGAAAACAGTATTTATCTCAGCGTTAATTTTGTTGATCTCACCAAATCTAATCGCTGAGACTCTTGAGGAAAGGGTTAGAAAACTGGAAAACAAGGTAATTCAGTTAGAAGAAAGGGTCCAAAAATTAGAAAATATTAAAAATAAACAAGCTGTTAAAGATAAAAAAAATCCAGTATATCTTGAAGTTGTTTCAAAAAGATTCAAACCATTGAATATAAAGGAAAGGCTGTGGGAAAAGGGAGACAAGATATTACTATATGTTAGGTTTAAAAATATAACCGGTAAATCTGTAAAAAATATAAAAGGTATAATCCAGATAAATAGTATCTCAGGAAAAAAACTTATGGAAACAGAGGTGAATATTAATAAGGCGTTTAACTTTATAACCGGTATGGATATTAAACCTGAAGAGATTGTTGAGATGAAAGTATCCTTCCTTTTTGATAAAAAAAATCCTGACCATATCTATGTAAAAGAAAAAAGTATTAGGGATCTTAAGATCTTATTTTTACCATTAGAAGTTCAGCTTTCTAATGGAACAGTAATAAAATATTAAGTAAGAGGTTACGAATGGAAAACTCCCATGTCTTTATTTCTGTGGTTCATTACCCTGCTGTAAATAAAGATAAAAAATGGGTTGTTACTTCATTTACAACCCTTGATTTTCATGATATAGCGAGACCTGCAAGAACTTACGAACTTGGAGGGTACTATATAATCCAACCTCTTGAGGCACAGCAGTTTATTATATCACAGCAGATAAAATACTGGCTTGAAGGTTTTGGAAGTAGATTTAATCCAAGGAGAGCTGAAGCAGCAAGGATTGTAAAACTTGTATCCTCAATAACAGATGCTATTGAAGACATTGAGAAAGAAACAGGTAAAAAACCAAAACTTATTGCTACCTCAGCAAAAAAATACCCCCAGACAATATCATATAAGGAATTGAGAGATAAGATCAAAAAAAAGGACGATATATATCTGATACTTATGGGAACAGGATGGGGAATGCCTGAAGAACTTGTTAAAAGCTGTGATTACATACTTGAGCCTATATTGGGACCTGGAAGTTACAACCATCTTTCTGTAAGAAATGCAACTGCAATAATACTTGACAGACTCTTTTCAGTTAACAGGGAGTTAGAGAGTTTATAGATGCTGTATCATCTTCTTTATGAGCTTCTTGATATCAATCTTTTTAAATATATAACATTTAGAGGATTTTATGCCCTGATCACCTCTTTTGGTATATCCCTGATCTTAGGACCTTACATTATCAGAAGATTAAAAATTTTTCAGTATAAAGAAGGTGGATACGTAAGAGAGTACACCCCAGATACTCATATAGCTAAAAAACATACACCCACAATGGGAGGAATTCTTATAATTCTTTCTGTATTAGTTTCATCACTTTTATGGTGCAGACTTGATAACTTCTATGTATGGCTTGTTATCTTTGTTCTTGTCTCCTTTGCTTTCTTAGGAGGGCTTGATGATTACTTGAAAATTACAAAGAAAAGAGGACTATCAACAAGAACAAAGTTCTTATGGCAATTGATTATAGCTTTTACGGCCTCATTTTTTTTATACCTGTACCCTAAGTATGACTCAATTCTTTACTTTCCTTTTTTAAAAGATGTTTATCTTGATCTGGGTATTCTCTATATTCCATTTATGATTTTTATTATTGTTGGTGCGTCTAATGCTGTTAATCTGACAGATGGCCTTGACGGACTTGCTATAGGACCATCTCTTATATCTATATCAGCATTTGCATTTTTTGCCTATGTGGCAGGTCATTCAAAGATAGCTGGATATCTGCACCTTCCACATATATCCGGTAGCGGTGAACTAACAGTACTTATGATGGCGTTACTTGGTGCTGGGCTTGGTTTTCTCTGGTTTAACTCTTTTCCAGCTGAAATGTTTATGGGAGATGCAGGCTCTCTCTCTATTGGTGCCGTTCTTGGAACTGTCTCAATAATAACAAAACAGGAGTTTGTCCTTGCTATCGTTGGGGGTGTTTTTGTTGCCGAAACGTTATCTGTGATTGCACAGGTGGCATATTTTAAGGCGACAGGAGGAAAAAGATTATTTAAAAGAGCACCTATCCACCATCATTTTGAACTTTTAGGTATTCCAGAGCCTAAAATAGTTGTAAGAGTATGGATAATATCAATTATCTTAGCCATTATTGCTCTTTCCACACTTAAGATACGATAGCAGGAAGTATAACCTCAAAAACAGCTCCTTTTTCTGAAGGGAGAGCTTTTATACTTCCCTCATGATTTTCTATTATCTCTTTCGTTATAGCAAGACCAAGTCCGCTTCCTTTTGCTTTTTTTGAGTAGTAAGGTATAAAAACCTTATCAAGCTCGGCTATATCAATGCCTTTTCCGTTATCTCTAAATATTATTCTAACTTTACCATTTTTATTTTTAGCTGTTATATGGAGTTTGCCTTTACTATTTTCTATGCTCTCAAAACTGTTCTGAATGATATTTAAAAAAGCCTGCCTTATCTGTTTTTTGTCAGCTTTAATCTTTATGTCGTCGTCAATTTCTGTTATTATCTCAAAATTATCTGTTTGATAACTGTTTTTCAGCTCTTCAAAAAGATTCTTAAGTTTTATATCTTCAAGTTCAGTATTCATACCAGAGGATGCAAACTGACTGAAATCTTTAACGAGTTTAGATAGGTAATTAACCTCTGTATGAATTACATTAACAGCCTTGTCAAGAATCTCTGGAAATTTAGGATTTTTATTTTCATACTGCCTTTTTATTCTTTCTGCCGATAACCTTATAGGCGTAAGAGGATTTTTTATCTCATGGGCTATTCTTTTTGCTATTTCTTTCCAGGCAAGAACCTTTTCTGCAGCAACAATATCAGTTATATCATCAAAAACGAGGATGTAACCTCTCGGTGATAATTTTGTTAGTTTTGCTATTATTATTTTTCCGTTAAGATTTAATGTCTGCTCTCTATCCAGATCATATATATCTATACCAATACTATTCATAAATTCTGTAATATCTATATCCTTTAATTCCTTAGAGCTAATATCAAGTATTTCTGAAGCCGCCTTATTGATCTTTTCTATCTTGCCGAATCTGTTTGAATAAATAACTCCCGTTCTGGCATTTTCAAGTATAGCTTCAAGATACTCTTTATTAGCTTTAAGATCTTTATTGCTTCTTTCAAGTTTAATGTACAGTTCTTTAAGTTCATCTACCATCTTATTAAACTCTTCAATAAGAATACCTATTTCATCTGGTGCTTTAATCCCTACTTTTATATTTAGATCACCCGATGCAAGTTTTTTTGAAGCCTCAACCAGTTTTTCAAGGGGAAAGGTTAGATTTCTTACTACATACTGGGAAAACCAGAGGGCAGCAAAGATAACAAACATTGTTATAGTAAGCATTGTAACTATATAACTTACCCTTATAGGGTTCTTATAATACCGGAACTTTGAATAAACATCTGAGATATGTTCAAGATCCTTTTTATATTTTGATAAGAAAGGAGGAAGTCTATACTCAATGACTATAAACCTGTTTTTCTCATACGGACTAACAAATTTTAAGTAATGATTTCCTTTATATTCAAATATATACCTTTTCTTTTTAAAATCCGATTCAGATAATTTTTTTATAGGTTTTCCGTAAACAATAATAGGTTTTTTATCTTTTGTAAGTATAACCATTGATCTTATATTAAATTTTTTAAATGCTTCATAAGGCGTTATTTTTTTATTTTCTATAAGGTATATAACCTCTTTCAAAAACTGGCTGTACTCTTTTAGATTCTCCTCTGTTATCTTTTCAAGACTGTTTAATGCCCTTTCAACTTTCCCACTAAACCAGAGATTTGTAGCGTTTGATATAAGAGATATTGATGCGACAGACAGGATCATAGCAGGAATTATAACCATAGAGATAAGTATGAAAGATAGCTTTTTTCTAAGTTTTCCTGCAGGTTGATCCTTTTCAAAGAACAGTTTAATCAAATGTCTAAGAGATATGGCAAGAATACCCAGAAAGAAAACAACATTGATATTTATGATTAGCAGGAAAACATAGGGATTAAATATATCTTTAACCTTAGATATTTCATGAAATATATACAGATTTCCTACTATAAATACAGTCAGGACTATTGAGATAATTACTATATTTCTTCTTCTTTTTTGGAAGTCCCTATATTTTTCTTTAAAATCTTTTTTCATCTAAAATTTTAATCCTTTTCTTTGTACTTTTCAGGAAGTTCTCTCGGATTTAATCCAAGATATTCAACTTCTTTTTCTTCATCAAGTCTTTTTGAAAAAGGCTTTTCCATTGTAAGTTCCTCATAAATATGAGCTACAAGCCCGGCAGTTCTTCCTATTATAAAAAATCCTTTTCCAAGTCTCCAATCAAAACCCATCTCTGATACAACCGAAGCAACAGCTCCATCAACATTCATGACAAGTTTTTTTCCTTTTAATTTTTCTATAGATTTTTCTACTTCCTGAGCAAATTTGCAGTATTTTCCATAAATACCTTCCCTTTTTGCAATTTCCATTATTTTTATTGATCTTGGGTCATAATTTTTATAATATCTATGACCGTAACCAGGTATTCTTTTACCATATCTAAAGTACTCCTCAACAACATGTTCTGGATCTTTTTCTGCATTTTCCTGTAAAAATCTCATAGCTCCCTCCAGAGCCCCTCCATGAGCTTCACCAAAAGCAAGAATTCCAGCTCCAACACCGACATGCAGGGAGTTTCCTCCACTTGCAACAGCCCTCCCTGCAATAACGGATGGTGGTGCTATTGAGTGTTCTACAAGTGATACAAAGACAGCATCCATAATCCTTTTTTCCTTTTCAGAGGGAAGTTCTCCTTTTAAAACAAGGAAAATAGCTTCTGTAAAAGATAAAGATCCTATCATATCAGAAAGCTTATACCCTCTAACATAAGCCTCATGATCAAAATGCCAGCTTATAGCTGTTCTCCACTTTTTGTCCATTCAAACCTCCATTAAACAAAATCTTTATTATCACTTTTATATAGTATAAAATCTTAAAAAATAAAGATATATACTTTGAGGATTTTAATTTAATGTTTCAGTATATCTTAAAAAGACTTATCCAGATGATCCCTCTTGTTATAGGGATAACTTTTATATCATTTATTATAATTCAGCTGGCACCAGGTAGCTATCTGGATCAGCTGAAAATGAATCCCCAGATATCAAAAGAAACTTTAAAGGAACTTGAAAAGGCTTATGGTTTGGATCAGCCTTTACTTGTCCAGTATTTCAAATGGCTTATCAATGCATTGAAGTTTGATCTTGGTTACTCTTTTAGCTATCATGTTCCGGTATTTGATCTTATAAAGGAAAGAATCGGAAATACATTATTTCTTTCTATTACTTCAGGTCTTTTAGCATGGCTTCTTGCAGTTCCACTTGGAATATGGGCAGCTTTAAATCCAAACAGATGGATAGATAAATTTATCCAGTTATTTTCCTTTACATTTATGTCAATACCTAATTTCTTTCTTGCATTTTTACTTCTGTTTCTTGCCGTTAAAACAGGAATTTTCCCTACAGGCGGTGCAACATCTCCTGATTATGATCAGTTAACTATCTGGGGCAAAATTTTAGACAGGCTATGGCATGTCTCGCTTCCTGCTTTTGTTCTCGCTATTGGTTCGCTTGCAGGACTTGTAAGACTCGTTAGAAGTGCAATGATTGAAGCGATGCAGTCAGAGTATGTTATGTTTGCAAGAGCAAAGGGATTATCTGAAAGAGATGTGATCTTTAAACATGCATTAAGAAATGCTTTAAACCCCTTTATAACTCTTTTAGGTTTTGAGATAGCGTCTTTACTTTCTGGAGCTGCTCTTGTTGAAATTATTGTCAACTGGCCTGGAATGGGAATGCTTATGCTGGATGCTGTTTTATCACAGGATCTCTATCTTGTTATGGGAGGCTTATACATAGGAGCTATAATGTTGATTATAGGAAATCTTATTGCAGATATACTTCTTGCAAAAGCTGATCCAAGGGTCAGACAGAGAGAAATAGAAGGGGTGTTAAAATAGTATGAGAGAACTTTTATACTATATAAAGAAAAACAGACTCGCATACATATCGCTTCACATTCTTGGAATTTTATACTTTACCGCAATTTTTGCAGATTTTATAGCTCCTTATCCTTACGATATACAGCACAGAGACACACCCTATCATCCTCCAACCCAGATTCATTTTTTTGACAGTAAAGGCAATTTTCATCTAAGGCCTTTTGTGTATGGATATGAACTTGTAGATCCAGTTTTTAAAAAATATAAGATAAACTATGAAAAAAAATACTATATAAAATTTTTTGTTGATGGGCATAAGCATTACTTACTTGGTATTATACCAACAAATAAACATCTTTTTGGTGTTGAAGAAGGAGGGAAAATATTTCTCCTTGGGGGAGATCATCTTGGAAGAGATATATTCTCAAGACTGCTTTACGGGGGTAGAGTATCTTTATCCATAGGGCTTGTTGGGGTTTTGCTCTCATTTACGATCGGCGCAGTAGTAGGAGGAATATCAGGTTATTTTGGAGGAAAAATTGACAACATTCTTATGAGAATATCCGAGATTGTAATGTCATTTCCGGGATTTTATCTTATGCTTGCCTTAAGAGCTGTTTTTCCTATAACCTTATCTTCAGTTCAGGTTTATTTTTTAATTGTAGTTATTCTTTCATTTATAGGTTGGGCTGGTCTTGCAAGGGTCATAAGAGGAATGGTTCTTTCTATAAGGGAACAGGAGTTTGTTACTGCAGCAAAATCTTACGGTGCAACTTCTATACGTATAATTTTAAGACATATAATACCTAACACTTTTTCATATCTCCTGATAGCAGCAACACTCTCAATTCCTGGATATATACTTGGCGAGAGTGCTCTTTCACTTCTCGGTCTTGGTATTCAAGAACCTTATGCAAGTTGGGGTAATATGCTTTCCTCAGCAAGAAGTATATCAGCCATATCCTCCTATCCATGGATTCTTGCTCCAGGAATTGCAATTTTTATAACTATTCTTGCTTTTAACCTTCTCGGTGATGCTCTTAGAGACGCCCTTGATCCAAAATTAAGAAAAAATCTGTAAAGAATTTTTACAACTGTAAAAAATTTTTACAAAAAGTAAAATTAAGTTTTTATCATATCTTCGGGGCGAAATTAATCTAATTTTGTAAAGAATTTTTACAATCTAAAAACACCAGTAAAAAATTTCCTTATTTTCCAAAAACTTAAAGTTGGCATTTATTTTGCTTTTCACCAGATTAACGAAATTTTCTGGTCAAAGGAGGATACAGTCATGAAGAAGAAAAGACTGCTGATGGCAGCACTTTTAGCTGCTGCTGTCTCTACACAGGGATTTGCACAGCCTGAAGCTCTATCGGAAGACGAGCTTGAAGAGGTATCAGCTCAGGGACTGCAGATTGTAGAAAACCACAATGCAACATTTGAAGATCATGGACCTCTCAACTCCCAGAACAATAATCTTGATTCAGTTCAGGTTAACGATGGTGCTATGAGTTCTTCCATTACAGGTTATGGTGCTGTTCTTGCAAATTCTGCCGTCAACTCGACAGCTAACTACCTTTATGACTCTTTAGGAGGTGATAGCGGAAATCAGGACAATGGTGATCAAAATAACACGGAAGAGAATCAAACGAAAACATTCAGCAACTATTTCGAGCAGACAAATGAACAGACAGCTAAAAATCATTTAAACAGTTCTGAAGGAAATTATGCTGAAGCTGGAAATATAAACAAAGAAAGCCAGCGTATAGGAACTGGAGTTGAGAAAAAGTATAAACTGGTAATTGTAAATCAAAACAACAACAACAACTCTGTTCAGCTCAACGAAAACGCCCAGAAAGAGTCTTCAGGAATGGTTATAATCAATGCTGCCGCTTCTGCCGTTAATGCAGGCGAAAACTTCTTCTATGCAGGAAGTGTGGAAGAAACAGAAGGAATACAGAGCAATACTCAGGTGGCTTTAAACTTTAAAAATACTGCTAATGCTGCCGATGGAACAGCTTCAGCTTATAATGCAGAATATGAAAAGGGAGACAAAACACAGATAGTTAGTAATGCAGGACTTACGCTTTCCCATGAAGAAACTATGTTTAACAAAAACATAACTGTTAAAAATCAAAACAACAACAACAACTCTGTTCAGCTTAATGGTAATGCACAGAGAAAAGCAAGCTTTGTCACTATCAAAAACACAGCAAAATCAGCCGTTAATAATGGAATAAATGCAGCTTATATAGCCGATCTTATAAAATACAGTTCTATCTCACAGGAAAATGATCAAAAGGCTGAAAATCATGTAAATATAGCATCAGCATATGGAAAAGGTAGAAAATTTGCAAACGCCTATAACGAAAATAAGCAGGGGCAGTTAATAGACAATGCTTCACATGATGGGAAATATAGAAGTTTTGCTAAGATACGTAAACAGAATAATAATAACAACTCAGTCCAACTAAACAATAGTTCTCAAAGAGGAGCAAAAGGAATAGTAATAGAAAATATCTCAACATCTGCTGTAAATAAAGGTATAAATCTCTTAGGTGTAAGCGAAACGATAGAGTCTAAAATAAGTCAGTCAAACCATCAGGAAGCATCTAATTTTGATAATATCGCCAGAAGTAAATTTATAGCCAGTGCAGGAAACTATGAAACATCGGAAACACAAAAGGTTATAAATAAGGCTGTTAGAATCGGAAGACAGAATAACAACAATAATTCAGTCCAGATGAATAATAATGCACAGAGAAAAATTAAAAGCCTTGTTGTAGAAAATACGGCAAACTCGGCTGGAAATACAGGAATCAATATCTTTTCGGGGGGAGATCTGCTAACATTTGAGATGCCGCCAGCTGATTCAGGAAATTTCAAAGGCGGCCTGATACAGTCTAATAATCAGTTGGCTTCAAATCACAATAATACTGCGGTAGCAAAAGAAGGATTGATTTCTTCAGCAGAAAATTACAACAAGGAAAGACAGGTTGTAGAGACTTATAACAGGAAAAAGTCCAAACTAAAAATAAAACGTCAGGACAACAACAACAACTCAGTCCAGCTTAACAATAGATCCCAGTTTAAAGCAAGAGCAGGCGTGATATCAAACAGTTCTCTCTCTGCTGAAAATACCAGCTTAAATATTGCTGCTGTAGGAGAGATAAATAATTCCACAGTTACACAGAATAACGATCAAAAATCAAAAAACTTTAACAATATCTCTCTTTACGGCTTTATATCCGGAACAGGAAATTACGAGGAAGGTGCTACACAGGATATAGACAACATGAATGAGTACACAGATATAATAAAAATGAACAATAACAATAATTCAGTACAGATCAATGGTAGTGCAGAAAAACTTGCCAAAGCATTGGTAATACTAAATTCTTCCAATACAGCCTCAAACACGGCTATAAACGGATTAAAAACAGGTAATATAACAGCTTCAACAATTACTCAGTCTAATACACAGCATGCATCAAACCACAACAATACAGCCTCTGGTGATATTGCTATAGCATATAATGTAAACAAAGAAACACAGGTAATAAGAAACTTCACAGTTGAGAACCCAAGAGATCTTGCTTACATAGAAAACCAGAACAACAACAACAACTCTGTCCAGCTTAACGGCAACGCACAAGGCGGAACTACAACAGGAATTATGGAAAATGTCTCCCTATCTGCTTCTAACACAGCCTTAAACCTCCTCTCTACTGGAGATATTAACGTTCCTGTAGAAGAACCTGACCCTGCTAATTACGGAAATATTGATGCAGCACAAATAACACAGAACAACGAGCAGTATGCATACAACTTCAATAATACAGCAAAAGGAGATTATGCTATAGCAGGTAATGGAGAGTTCACAGGAGGAATGTTCTACAAAACAGGAGAACCGGAAGCAGGACAGATGATAGAAAATGTACACGGAAATATACAAGCTGAGCAGAACAACAACAACAACTCAGTTCAGCTCAACGACAGCGCCCAGTATGAGGCAAAAAGCATAATAATAAGCAATATGGCAAACTCTGCCTCAAATATAGCCGTCAACATGATGACAACCGGTGATGTAAACGGCACAGACATAACTCAGGAAAACGTACAGAGAGCTTACAACCATGTAAACTACGCAGAAGGAGCAGTGTACGCATTTG
>Ga0256914_1003980_pt1 | contig 11395 bp, 9 predicted proteins | sample HulkmetaG_FD_191571 | JGI IMG/M metagenome (GOLD analysis project Ga0256914, IMG submission 191571) | Hydrothermal chimney microbial communities from Main Endeavour vent field at the Juan de Fuca Ridge, Pacific Ocean - Hulk | ecosystem: Environmental > Aquatic > Marine > Hydrothermal vents ...
AGCTGAGTGAAAAGTACAAAGTCCCCGTTATCTTCCGCACGACGACGAGGGTGAACCACACAACAGCTGACGTCGAGGTTGGGGAATTCGTTGAGCTTGAGCGCGAGCCGAAGTTCAAGAAGGACATCGAGAGATATGTCAGGGCCAGCATGGAGGGCAACAGGAAGAGGCATAAATGGCTCAACGAAACGCTGAGAAAGATCGAGAAGGAGTTCAACGCGTTGGAATTCAACCGGGTCGAGGGGAAAGGTAGGATTGGAATAATCATCGAGGGGGCGCCCTACAACTACGTGCGCGAGGTTCTGCCCAAGCTCAACGGCGACTTCAGGGTCCTCAAGCTCTCAACGCCCCACCCGCTCCCGAGGAAGCTCGTCGTGGAGTTCCTGAAGGGTGTGGACTTCGCGATAGTTATAGAGGACGGCGCGCCATTCCTCGAGGAGGAAGTCAAGATTGCCGCCTACGAGGCTGGACTCAACGTGCCGATATATGGCAAGAGGACCGGTCATCTGCCGCTTGAGGGCGAGCTGACGCCTTCACTGGTGAGGAACGCCCTGCTGAGGCTCATCGGTGAAAGCGAGGAGACCTACGAGAAGCCCAAGGAGGTAAAGCTCGCCGAAAGCCTCGCCCCAAAGAGACCTCCTGTTATGTGCCCCGGCTGCCCGCACAGGGGGAGCTATCGCGCCGCTTTGGACGCGCTGAGGGATCTAAAGCTCGGCCGCTACTCCGTCCCGATACACGGGGACATAGGCTGCTACGCCCTCTCGCTCCTCCCACCGCTTGAAGCCATCTGGACCGAGTTCGTCATGGGCGCGAGCATAAGCCTTGCCAACGGCCATAGCGTCGTGATGGACAAGAAGATAATCGCCACGATAGGCGACTCGACCTTCTTCCACAACGGAATCCAGCCGCTGGTTGATGCAGTCTACAAGAACCTGAACGTTCTCGTCATGATACTCGACAACAGGACAACGGCCATGACCGGCCACCAGCCGCACCCCGGAACCGGCGGGAGCGAAACCGGCAGGAAGTTCAACGAGATTGACATCGAAGCTCTGGTCAAGGCGTTGGGAGTCAGGTACGTCAAGACCGTCGATCCCTACGACCTCAAGGCCACGAGAGAAGCAATAAAGGAGGCCATGCGGGTTGAGGGGCCCGCTGTCATAATAGCAAAGCAGGAGTGCGTCATTCCGGTCATAAGGCGCGGGGAGATAGGGGAGATACCGCTCGTCATCGAGGACAAGTGCACAGGCTGCAAGGCGTGCATACTCCTCACCGGCTGTCCTGCCTTAGTCTACGACCCGGAGACGAACAAGGTCCGCATAGACAGCCTGCTCTGCACCGGCTGCGGCGTCTGCAACCAGACGTGTCCGTTCGATGCTATCAAGTTCCCGAGCGAGCTGGAGAAAGAGGGCTGACGCCCTCACTCCCTCCACACTTCAAGAACCATGAAGCGCCTCACAAGTGGGTTCGGGTAGATTTCCCAGGCTATCCCCTCCGTTTCTGCTTCAACTTCGCCGAAAAGACCGCCCTCTCGCGGGTCGAGGCTCTCGCCGTATATCTTTCCCGCCCTTATCTCGACCTTCATGTATCTCGGCAGTCCAATTTTTATTGTTTCATGCTCTTCAACATGTTCAATTGCCCATTTAGCGGAGTAAATTCCTGAAAAAATCTCTGCTATCCTGACAGCCACACTTTCCTTTCCTATGGCCGTCATCTCAATTCCTGTATCTTCCCAAAATTTCTTTGCAAGAGGCTGGAGTTCCTTTCTCAGTTCATGCCAGATAGCTTTCCCCCTATCTGAGATTCTCAGGGCATCTATTGTAACATCATCGAGTTTTCTGATTTCTATACCTCCAAGGGAGGAGTCAATATGGATCACATCGGGCTTTGTTTTTCTGGCAAGTTTCATTGCAAGCAGAGCCTCATCTCTAATTGCCTGTTTACCGCTCATATCATAGCCAAATGGATCATGATACTTAACAATGCTCATCGTGGCTGTCCTATAGGGTTTTTCAATCAGAACTGCGGCAGTAGCCACGAGACCTATTGGATTATATTCCCCATTGAGCAATGCTCCGCCTGTATCAGATGCAACTATTCTCATTGCAATCACCGGTAAGGGGTAATTACCCAAATATGTTTTTGGTCTAATAATCTATTAAGGTGATCTTATGGGTAGCTCAAGAAAGGTGTTATATGAAGCTTTAGGTGCATATATTGATGATTTGTCCAACGCTCTATATATAGGAACGGCGAGAGGAAGAATTGCAATGTCAAATGGGAACGGAGAATATGAGATAACACCTTCTAATGGATCAATGCCACTAATAGACATATTTTACAAGCGGGGAGCCCTTGAATTTGTAGCATTTTGGGCTAATAATGGGGAGAACAAAGCCTGCAGGCTTAAGGTTGCATTATCGAAGACAAGCTTAGAATATCACTCAAAACAAATAATACTAAGAATTGAACCTCATGGCACGCTAAAGGGCGTTACAGAGATTACTCTGATGGGAAACAAGGAATTTGCAAACACTTTAAGGCGTGCCATTCATGAAGAGAAGCACAGGAAAACAAAGGAGAAATGTGGAATATTGACTTCCTCTTTGCTTTAATAACTCCTTATGGGACTTTTCTTCAATTACCGACTTTAAATGAAAATTTGGCTTGAATAAAATCACGAAGTTTTAAAAATTAATTCTACTTCAAAAGTGTTATCAGGTGTTAAATGTATTGTTAGCCGTACAAGGTTGTCGTGTTTATACACCACATCTGAAATTAATTTGGGGATATCCTCCTTCCTCGAACGTATCTTAATGATGTTGTATTTGTTATGGCTACTTGTTATGGTGTATGTGGGTTCCAAGTTTAAAAATATCTTTGCCAGTATGGGGTCTTGGAGGATCATTCTCACAGTTTGAGAGAGGGTTACGGAGGAAACATTTAGAGCCCTTGCGATTTTGTTGCGTGGAATTTCAATTTTTCCACATCTTAATTTTCCATCACAGGTAACCCCAACTCCATGCATAAAGAGGTACTTTACAATTTTTGTTTTTACATTATGTCCTTTGAATGGCTTTTCAAGGATCTCCCACAACTCTGCCATTTTGATCCCTGTTATGAGGGTATTACCATCCTCTAAGGAAGTTAATAATCCTGTCTGGAACTTTTCCCTTTAGACTATCTTTTATAGATTCCTCTATAATTTCCAGCCCTCTGTCCAGATCTTCCTTAGGGATATTTAGCGCAGGGGTTATCCTGAGTACATTACCATGTTTGCCGAATGTAATGAGGATTAGCCCCTTTTCCCATGCTCTCCAGCAGATTTTTAGGGCTGTAATTTTGTCAGGAGTCTTTAATTTTTGATCCTTGACAATATCTATCCCTATAAGCAGCCCTTTTCCTCTAATGTCTCCTATTATCTCATATTTTTCTTTCATCTCTGCAAATCGTTTGAAAATGTATCTTTCGAGCTCGTTTGCTCGTTCAATTAATTTTTCATCTTTTATTACTTCAATTGTGGCTATCGCAGCAGAAGCACTTACGGCATGACCAAGATGAGTGAAAACAAATAGAGGAGCGGGAACACTTTCCATAATCTCAGCTTTTCCAATTAATGCAGATATGGGCATCCCTCCGCCCAAAGCTTTTGATGAGACAAGCAAGTCAGGAACTGCATCAAAGTGTTCTATACCCCACCATTTTCCAGTTCTCCCAATTCCAGTTTGGACTTCTTCATCTATTAGAACAATACCATACTCCTCAGTGAGCTTCCTTAATCCCTTTATAAATTCTTTCGGGGGAACAATAACACCAGCATCACCCTGAATTGGCTCGAGTACAACTCCAGCGACGTCCTCATTAAGTTTCTTTACTTTTGCTTCGATTTTATCTAATGTACGATTTGATAATTCTGTGGGGTTTTCATAGCCGTTTATACCCCACATGTTGCGATAAGGATCAGGATATTCAACAAATTCTATATCCTTCAGTGGATGTATCTTCTCTTTCACGTTCTGCGCAATGATTCCTGTCACTGAAAGGGCACCATAGGTCATTCCATGGTATGAATCCTTGAATGATATCATGTATCTCCTCTTTGTATGCGCCTTGGCGGCTTTTATAGAAGAATCAACACTATCGGAACCAGAAAAACCGAAGGTGACTTTCTTTTCGTATTCTCCTGGTGTTATTTCCATTAAAAGACTGGCGAGCTTTATGGGTGGCTCAATGTAGAAATACCCAAGAGTGTAGTTGATGTATCTATCAAGTTGCTCTTTAATGCTTTCAACAACCCTTGGATGAGTGTGACCAATATTATAGACGGCCGCACTTGTTAGAAAATCTATATATTCGTTTCCATCGATATCCCAAACCCTGCTTCCCATAGATTTCGAAACTACCAAAGGATAATATCTCAGGCCAGAAGCTTTAGGAAGATATTTCTCACCAACCTCAACAGCTTGGATGTTTTTATCAATGTTCTTGGAAGTATATTTTTTAATATCATTCCACTTCATTTCCATTATAACACCTCCATGGTTCCGACATGGAATATAATTATGCGATTTCCTATGCAACTTTTTATAATCATATATTTTCTGGTCTGATATATTAGTTTTTTTCTGCTTATTTTCGCTTATTATTGATAAAATTGTGGTATTTTCCAAGGAATCATTAAATTACAATATAAAACTTTTAATTAATACACATGAACAAATATTCAAGCTATTTTATTGTTATTATTTTGATTTTATGCAAATTAAATAATAAACTTTTAAATAAATATACGAAATAAACATTACAATAGGAGCAACTTCGAAACATGGATCCTTTTTTGAAATATTAAATTAAAAAATTAAAAAATTATAGAGTTTTAATGTCTCTTCAGGATTTTTCCTGGCCTTTTTCCAGTTAATTTACCTCTCTCTACGACGATTTCTCCATTAACGATTACATATTCAATTCCTTCTGGGTATTGATGGGGATTCTGGTAAGTGGCTCTGTCCCTTATTGTCTCTGGATCGAAGATAACTATATCGGCCCAGAATCCTTCCCTAAGCAGACCTCTGTCCTGTAGTCGTATTTTCCCTGCGGGTTGGGATGTCATTTTCCTGATGGCTTCTTCCAGAGATAAAAGACCCTCTTCCCTGACGTACTTTCCTAAAACTCTTGGGAATGTTCCGTATGCTCTTGGGTGTGGTTTTCCACCGGCATAGGGAGCAGTTACCCATGAATCTGAAATAACTGAGGATAGCGGATTGGAGAGAACCCACTTCACATCCTCCTCATCCATAAGGAACAGCACCATAGCTGCGTCCCCTTTTATCTCAATAAGCCAGTCAAAGAGTCCGTCATAGGGATTGTCAATGGTACCCTTTTCTTTCAGAATCTGCTCAAGCGTTTTTCCTTCATACTTTTCTATTGAACACTGTGATATGAGAACTCCATCCCATCCAGCCGCTTTTAGGAAATTCTCCCCAACTACTCTGTCTTCCTCTATTTCTTGCTTTATTTTCTCTCTGATTTTCCTGTCCTTGAGCCTTTCAAGCATTTTATCCACTCCGCCTTCTAAGACCCAGTTCGGCAGTAGAGCTGTTATGGTTGTGCTGCCTGCAGTATATGGATAAACATCACAGCTAACCTCAACTCCTCTTTTCCTCGCTCTTTCCATGAGTCTTAATGTTGCACACACCTTTCCCCAGTTTGGTTTTCCAGAGGCTTTGTGATGAGATATCTCAACAGGAATCCCTGCTTCTTCACCAATCCTTATGGCTTCTTCAACGGCTTCTATTAACCGCTTTCCTTCATTTCTCATATGGGTGGTGTATATTCCTCCATACTCTGCCGCTACCTTTGCCAGTTCAATGATCTCCTCTGTTGTTGCATATGAACCGGGAGGATATATCAACCCTGTAGACATGCCAAAAGCACCTTCTTCCATTGCCTGAGCCACTAAGGCTTTCATCTCATCCAGCTCTTCTTTAGAAGGTTTGTCTGGGTCAAATCCTTTAACTGCCAAGCGTACTGTTCCCTGTCCAACCAGTGGGGCAAGATTCATTGTAGTTCCCTGTTTTTCAACTTTCTTATAGAACTCGTTTAATGTTCTCCAATCCCACCCATAATCAAATCCTTTTGCTAAAAATGGCGAGACGTACCGTTTCAGCAGGTCAACTTTGTCGGGATTTAGAGGGGCCATTGATATTCCACAATTACCAACTACCGCGGTTGTTACTCCCTGCATAATATAACTCTCTGCATCTGGATATGCTAAGATTGTAAGGTCGGAATGGTTGTGAAGATCAATGAAGCCGGGTGAAACCACTTTTCCCGCTGCATCTATTTCTATTTCTCCTTTTTCCTTAATTTTGCCTATTTTTGCTATCTTCCCATTTTTTACTGCTATGTCTCCTTTGAACCATGGAACTCCAGTTCCATCTACAATCCTTCCATTTTTAATAACTAAATCAAACTCTTCCACCATTTTTCCACCCCCAAAAGACAAAATGAAAAAGCGTTAATATTCAGCTGGAGGTTCAGCTCCCCAGAATATCCTGACGACCCTTTCTGAGGGTATTTCCTTTGTGGCATACGTGCCAATCAGATATGCGAGCAGTGATAACAGAAGGCTTATGATAACCGGATCAAATCCAAATCTCATAGGAGGATAGAACTTCTTGGCGATGATATAAACTACCAGTCCTGTTATCATACTTGCTATGCCACCATATCTGTTACCTCTCGGCCATAGCAAGCCCAGAATTATTGGCCAGAACAATGCCGACATTAATCCCCCAATGGCGAAGATTATGATGTATTCCAATGCTGGAGGAGCTGCCAAAGCCAACAGGAATGCCGTTAGGCCAACCCCCAAAGTTGCATATATACTGGCTGTCTTTAACTGTTCTGCAGTTGCATCTGGCTTTACAACCTGTTTGTATAAATTCTGGACTATGGCACTGCTTATCAGGATTGTCATGGCCGCTATTGTGGACTGTGCGGCACTTACAACCCCTGCAAACACTATACCTCCGACAGCTGGAGGAAGAACCGTTAATGTCACGGCTGGAACTGCATGATCTGGAACCGATAGCTTCGGGAACCACAGTCTGGCGAAGAATCCTGTGAATAACATAACGAATGTCCAAAACGTAACTACGATTACACCAAGATAAACTGCTCTTTTCATGGCTCTTGTATCTCTATAGCTGAGAGAAGCCATTAATCCGTGAGGAAGCGCCAACAGGCCTATGCTGAAGATTATCCACCATGAAATGACTATCTTTGCTCCTAAGGCATAAGGGTCAACATATTTTTGGCCAACCGTCTGAACCAAGGCATTATGAACTCCCACCAAGCTTCCGTAATGGGAGAGAGCGCCTCCAAATACACCAACTGCCAGTAAGATTGCTGCAAATGTCATGAAGACTCCCTGCAATACTGTTGCTAAACCTACTCCTCTTATTCCTCCTGTCGTTGCATAGAAAACTGTCACTAATCCAGTTAGGATCAGGGCTGTTCTGTATGACCATCCCGTCATCACTTCAAAAATCCTTGATGCACCCACAAACTGGGAGGAGGCATATGCAATTAGAAATATCACTACCGGCAATGCATATGCTAATGCCACAAGCTTGCTCCTCTCATACCGCTCAAAGAGTATATCTCCAACTGAGAGAGCCCCTGTTCGTCTCGCTATTATGCCTATTATTTTTCCAACCCCAATTAGGATCATGAAATTCATAAAAATCTGCGACCCCACTATAGTAGCCCATGGCATTCCGAGTTTCCAAGATAGTCCCGGCCCACCTACAAATGTTCCGACACTGCATAGGCCAGCACCGATAAGGAATGCCACAACAACGGCTCCAAGTAGCCTTCCCCCCGTGTAGAATTCCTCTGCGAATTTATCGATGACAGTTTTCCCGAGTCTCTTTCTGGTGTAAATGCCGATCAAGAGCAAACCAACAAGATATATTGTAAATACTATTGCTACTGCAATTCTCTCAGAAGATGTTATCGCGATCTCTTCTCCTGCCATTTTCATTCCTCCTTCTTTTCAGATAACCAAGGGGATAAATCTATGTCTTCAATCAGATTCCGCGTTGCAACAATCACTATCACTAGGAAGATCAATGAAATCCAGAGAAGGTTGAACCACCATGGAACTCCAAGAACCACTGCATTTGGGTTCTTTCCGACTCCAAATACATATGCGAGATATACGATGCTGTACACTGCCCATATGGATACCACAATAAAGAATTCCTTTCTCGCCCTCTTAAGGCGGGGGTCTTCTTTAATCCCGTATTCCTCAAGCACACCCACAATACTCCACCCCCATGCGATTTGCTCTTATTATATCATGTAACAGAAATGTTCTATAAATATATATGATTTTCTATCAATTTTTTGCGATTTTAAACCTATATTGAGAATTATATAACAAAAAAGCAATAAATTTTATATATATTTTCAGATATCATGATATTATGCATAAAGCGATTTAGAAGTAATTTTTAACGAATTTACCATATTATTTTTAAATCAAAATGCCGAAATAATTCAATGATAAATCCAGAGGGGGAGATGAATGTGAGGCAGAATAAAAACAAAAACAAAGTCGAGCTTGATGAAATTGACAAAATAATATTGAAGCTCCTACAAGAAGATGGCAGAATGAGTTATTCGGAAATAAGTAGAAGGGTAAAGATTCCAGAATCCACTGTAAGGGTGAGGGTCAACAAGCTCGTGAAAAATGGCGTTATCAGAAAATTTGCCGCATTAATAAACCCATTCAAAGCTGGATATAATATAATTGCTGTTATTGTTGTAGACGCTGAGCCGGCTAAAGTAAGACATGTTATTGATGAGCTTGCAAAACTCCCTGAGGTAGATGTCCTTGGAATTGCAACGGGTGCTCATGATATCTTTATGCAGGTTACAGCGAAAAATCTGCAGGAGCTTGAGACATTCATACTGGAAAAACTGGCGAAAATTGATGGGATAAAAAGCACGGAAACTTCAATATTAACCAGCGTCAAAAAATGGGGTTATGCCAGGGTTTTCTGAGTATTGTTCATTTTTCTTTGGGTTCATTTAACAGATTAGATAATAAAAGGTTTTTAAGATGCACCCATACACTGAGGTAGAGGTGGGAAGAATGGTGGTCAAAGACTGTCCCGAGTGCCATGGAACTGGTAAGGTTAGGAGTGGTGAGAAAGATTGTCCTGTTTGTAATGGATGGGGTTATGTACCTGCTGACTTCAAGCTTGATTCTCATCTTAAAGGCTATCGTAATCTTGACTACCTCGGAGTTGAGGATGAGGTGGATGAAATTCCCTGTCCTGAGTGTCACGGTAAAGGGACTATTCCTGTATATGATACCTGCCCCACGTGTGGTGGGACTGGGAAGGTTCTTGCATGTGATATCTGTGGTAGAATAAAAGAGCCATGGGAACCGGGTATGGAGACGACATGGGTTTGTCCGGAGTGTGAGAGGAAGTATAAACTTGTTTATATCCTTGACAAGACGTGCGATTATGAGGATATTGAAGTTGGCAATGTGTATCTTGGCTCTATTGAAAGGGTTGAACGTTTTGGAGTCTTTGTAAAGCTTAATCCACATGTTACCGGACTGATAAAGCGGAAGGATCTCCTTGGAGGTAAGGATTACATTCCGGGTCAGGAGATTCTCGTTCAGGTTCTCGATGTCAGACCTGACAAAAGAGAAGTAGACCTCGTTGAGTCTGCAATGAGGCACTACAAGACAATAACAGTTAGGAAGGAGCTTCCGGTTACCCCCTTAGGAGAACTCAGGAAGGATATGGCCGGAAAGACTGTCAGACTTAGAGGCAGGGTTATTCAGATTCAGGTAACAGGCGGTCCTACGGTATTTACCCTCACTGATGGAACGGGGATCACATGGGCCGCAGGTTTTGAGGCTCCCGGTGTTAGGGCTTACCCAAGCATAAATGTAGGGGACATTGTTGAGGTCATAGGAAAAGTTTCGTTCCATGCGGGAGAAATTCAGATTGAAGTAAGTGACATGTCGAGGCTCTGGGGGCCTGAGGCTGCTGAAGTTAAAAAGCAGATAGAGGAGGAACTTGATAGAAAAGCTCAGCCCAGGGATGTGGGCTTTCTTGTGCAGAGCGAGATTCTTGAAAAGCTGAAGCCAAAAATAATGGAGGCGGCTTTCGTCATAAGGAGAGCAATTTACGAAGGCAGGCCGATTCTTCTGAGGCATCATGCTGATGCTGATGGCTACACTTCTGGATTGGCCCTTGAGAGTGCTATAATCCCCCTTATGGAAGAGGTATCGCCGGATCCCGATGCAAAGTGGCACCTATTTAAGAGAAGACCGTCGAGAGCACCCTTTTATGAGCTGGAAGACGTTCTTAAGGATATAATCTTCATGGTTGAAGACAGCGAGAAGTTTGGAGAGCCGTTTCCCCTCATAGTTATAGTCGACAACGGGGGGACCAGTGAAGATATTCCTGCCTACAAGAGACTGAAGGCTTATGGCGTTCCAATTGTTGTCATAGATCACCACGACCCGCGCGAGTGGGTTAGCGAGAATAGAGCTAAAGTTGATGAATACATTGACGTCCATGTCAACCCGCACCACATAAAGCGCGGTTACTATGAGCTCACAGCGGGAATGCTGGCAACAGAAGTTGCGAGGTTCATCAACCCAGAGGTGGAGGACAGGATAAAACACCTCCCTGCCATAGCTGGGACCGGTGACAGGAGTAAAGCTCCAGAGTTCTACCAGTACCTTGAGATAGCGAAGAAGGCGAAAGGCCTAACCGAAGAAGACCTGAAGAAGATAGCCGAGGTCATAGACCACGAGGCCTTCTACTGGAAGTTCATGGACGGGCATGGAATCATAGACGAGATTTTGCTCCTCACGGGCAACCTCCAGAGGCACCGCGAGCTCATCAATGCCATCTATCCAGAGGTCAGGGAGAAGCAGGAGAAGGCCCTCAAAGCTTCCCTGCCCCACGTCAAAAGCGTCGTCCTGCCCAACGGGATAAGGTTCAACACGATAGACGTCGAGCTCTTCGCCCCGAAGTTCAGCTATCCATCCCCGGGCAAGCTCTCTGGCCTGATACACGACCACTTCAAGGAGAAGTACGGGGAGGATGCGCCGATACTTACCCTCGCCTACGGCCCAGACTTCGCGGTGGTCAGGGCGGCGGATGGAATGTCTGCCTACAGCTTCGACCTCAACGAGATAATACCCACACTCCAAGAGAAGCTGCCAAGCGCGGGCATAGAGGGCGGCGGCCACAGCTACGCAGGTTCGATAAAGTTCTTCGAGGGCATGCGCAAGGAGGTGCTTGAGGAGTTCGCTAAGCAGGTGGTGAAGCTGAAGAAAATTTTGTGAAATTGT
>Ga0256914_1003981_pt1 | contig 11393 bp, 6 predicted proteins | sample HulkmetaG_FD_191571 | JGI IMG/M metagenome (GOLD analysis project Ga0256914, IMG submission 191571) | Hydrothermal chimney microbial communities from Main Endeavour vent field at the Juan de Fuca Ridge, Pacific Ocean - Hulk | ecosystem: Environmental > Aquatic > Marine > Hydrothermal vents ...
TTCGAGAAAACGCCTGCCCTTTTTGCCGGATTTCGGCGCAACTTCTGTGAGCCAGATGGCCACTTCCACAGCCTCCACCTGGCAGAAAAACGGTCGCAAACCGCTGAAACGATGATGCCGCCAGTGCGTGAGCAGCCGGGCGGTTTCCGGAGTTACCTTCCAGGAACCGGGATCGGGAAGATCACGCCACTGGTCAACTTCCTGGCGCAGGTCATTGATGATGGATGTGGGGTCGTACTGCTGGCCGTCGCTGGTCAGGCCGTGGTCGACAAACAGGGCCTGTTGAACGGCCTTGCCTTTTCTCTTTTTAGGCTTGGGAATCGGAGTGACAAAGTCGGCCCGGCGACGCTTTTCGATTATTTTCTGGGTTGGCTGGCCATTTTCGTCAAGTTCCCAATGTCGGCGTGGATATTCATAGGGATTATTGAGGATGGGATGGTCAAAAAAGGGATTATCCATAAGTGCCCGTCAACTGGGTTGATAGATGACAACGTATCGTTGAATGTACCTGTATCGATAGTAGTAATAATATTACTGTACTTCAAGGAGTTATCTTTCAGGGTGTAACTATGGAGGGAGATCAGGGAAAAGTGTTACGCAGCATTTCTCAAAGAGATCTGTTGCAAGGTGAGACGGCACTATGTGCGGCCTATTTAAGGCGGTAACCGCACACCCAGGGCACTTCCCTGCGTTTCCGGCAGTTTTTTTAGAAAAGCGCACAAAAAAAAGCACCTGACGAAAACTCGTCAGGTGCTTTGATTTTACTGGTGGGCCGTGAAGGATTCGAACCTTCGACCAATTGATTAAGAGTCAACTGCTCTGCCAGCTGAGCTAACGGCCCATATTTAGAAAAGCGGTCTTTATGTAGCACAGGAGAGAGGGGGCGTCAAGCACGTCGTGCCCTCTTTTTTGTTTTTAGCGGTAATAGAGGCTCGGGCTGCCCATGGTCTGCAGGGCCTTGTACAGGTTGCGGCGGAAATCGCGGCGGTCCCAGACACCCTGGATATGGCCGCGCCTGAGCGCGCTGCGCGATTTATGGTAATCGGGTGGGATATCCATGCCCGTGGTCTCCCGGATAACCCGTGGCCCGGCAAAACCGATATTACAGGATCGGATCGCGAACTGGTAGGGCGAGCAGCCCAAAAAACTCGCCACCGGCCCGGCATAGGAGTTGTTGTCGTAGACAACGATATACAGTCCGCCCGAGTCGATATATTCCCGCACCGCCATGGTGCATTTGGGCATCTGGGTCACGCCCAGGGTCCCCTCCTGAATGCGGATGCCGCCGGTTGTGTGGACATAGGCCAGCAGAGGCCGTTTTTTTCGTTTGGCAATTTCACAGGCCTGGACGAATTTTTCTCCCTCGGCCGTACCCACTGTACCGTTTCTGAAATCGGCGATCAGCATGGAAACCACCAGTTGCACATCCATGACCCGGGCGTGGAAGGTCAGGTTGGCACACCCCATGCCGGTCTTGGAGCGGGCCAGTTGCAGCCGTTCGTCAAGGCCCTTGTAGCCAAGCGGATTTCGTGAATAGACATCCGAGTTGAAGGCCCGGATGGAATCCGGATCAAAGATGTTTTTCAGGTACCACTGGTGTTCAAGCGGAAAATGGTGGCCGCATTTCTGGCAGACGCCGGCAAATTCGCCATACAGATCCGGGACCCAGAGATCCTCGCAGCCATATTTCTCCGCATTGGGACAGCTGACAGTCCGGTCCTCGTTGGCAAGCGGGCTGGTGTAGGTGTCGGTCAGCTCCAGGGGATCGGGGCCGGTCACGGTAGTGGTTATGACCGGAGCCGGGGCGCTGAGCGCTGGTTTGCCGTTTTTTTTCTTCTTCTCCTTGCGGAGCAGTGCGTTATACGCAGACACAAAGGGATCGGTCAGCCGCTTGACCAGCACCGAGCCCTCGCCCGATACCTCCTTGAGCACCTTCTTGACCTGTTTCTGCTGCCCCTTGAGAACGTCATAACGGAACGTGTAATAGACCTTTTCGATCGAGGCCTGCAGGGATTTGAACAGGGTTTCCGCGGGCAGGACCTCGCCGCCAAAGCCATCCTTGCCCATGTCCCGGTATTTTTTGGAGCGCAGGGCGAGCAGACGTTTGGTTTCCGCCTGGTTCAGATCCCAGGGAATGTCGATCTGCGGCGCCTCGTCCGGGTGCTCGGCTTTTTTCCGCTTGACCTCGTAGGCCCGGAAGCCGCGTACACTTTTGGTCTTGAGAACCACCTCATCCGTGGCCCGGATAATCTCGGAGCGGACCCTGGCGAAAAAGGCGAAGTCATCGCTTTTGGCCCCAAGCGGCGGTTCCTGGATGATCCTGTCGATGGTACCCAGCCTGAGGTTGTCTTCGGCGGTGATATGGAGCTGGTTGGCGCAGGTTTCGATCAGTTCGGCCGGCACCTTTTGCCCCTCCCGAACCCGGCCCTCGATGGCGGCCGCGCCTTCGGGGGAGATAACCGAGTAGTAGCCATGCGAGAACATGAGCCTGAAGTCGGAAAGACCGATGGCCTCGGCCCCGCCCGAGCCGCCCTCGGAGATCACCGAGATCATGGGCACGCGCAGCTTGGTCATGGCATAGAGGTTACGGGCGATCTGCTGGGCCGCGCCCGGGTACTCCTCGACCGGATAGGATCCGGGTGTGAAGATATAAAAGTGGATGGGAATACCCTCGGTTTCGGCCACCTTCATGTAGCGGAGCGCCTTTTCGTTGCCCCAGGGCTTGCAGGAGCCGCCGTTGCGGAACTCCTCGCCGTGGCCGACCTCCTGGCCAATGACCATCACCGAAGAGGTATAGGGTTTTTTCTTGATCCGGCGAACAATATTGGCCTTGGCCACCACCATGGCCGGATCGATGTTGAACTCTCCCTGGCCGCCCAGCTCGGTGTAATCCTCGTAGACGTTTTCCAGAATGTCTTTGAAGGAGAAGCGCAGCGGATAACGGACAATTCGCACCCGTTCCATGGCTGTTAGCCCCTCCTCGCACCGCTCCTCGAGAAACTGGATCGAATCGTCGAGCCGCTGGATCTTGTCGGCCAGCTCGTCCTCGTCCAGTTCATAGCGCCGGTTCCTGAGGTCCTCGCAGTCTTTTTTGAAGACCGACAGGTTGCCCCAGTCCTCGGTGTTCTTGATATGGATCAGGCAGCCGATCCGTTGCTCTATATCTTGCAGCTTTTTCAGCAGTTCACTCATGGTGATTCGGGATGCCTGCCGCCTGTTTTCCGGTGTAGCGGCGGCCGGCGGTTGGTCAACCGGAAAAAGGTTCCGGCTGAAGGGTGATTGAATGGTTAAAAGGTCAGCAGCCGATCGAGATTCTCCCGCAGGTAAGCAAGGTTGGTCAGAATGGGCTCGCCGTTGGAGTTCTCTCCCTCGATGACCGCGTGATCGATAAATTTCCGGGCCCGCTTTTTGGCCTCTTCCATGGAGTCGCCCCAGACCAGGGCCAGGGCCAGGTTGGGATCATATTCGCTGGGAATGGGGTAGGGCCTGTCCGAGGGCACATGCGTATACAGGGCCGACCATTCGTAGCTGGGCAGGTCAAAGCGGGTGATCGTGCCGATCCAGGGTGTGAAATCGCGGGCCGGGTTTTCCGCCACGATACGCAGCTCGATGGAGGCGCCGCGAAATTCGATATCCTCCTGGCCATAGCCCATGGGCTCGCCCAGGGCCAGGCGGATCTGCTCCCGGATCAGATTGGGATGCTGGCCATTGATGTAACTGATGCGGGCCGAGACATCGTTTTCGACCTGGATGCGGGTGTTGACCTCGAGCAGGTACGGCTTGCCGCTCCGGCTGACGATCCATTCCCAGGTGCCGACATTGTCATACCGGACGTGCTCGGCCAGGCGCAGGGAATATTCCACTATGGAATCAAGCACCTTGTCGCTGTCAAACTCATAATCAAAGCAGGAAACGTCAAAGCCGGGCGCGGCCTCGATCCGTTTCTGGCGGCCGGTGGACTGGATGGTGCAGTTGCGGGAACTGAAATGGACCCGCTCGTCATGGCGGGAACAGACAAGCTGTACCTCGAGATGGTTGTAATCGGTCAGCCGCTGTTCGATCAGGACTCCGCCATCCCCGAACTGACGTTTGGCGTAGTTCTGTACCCGGCGGTAGACCTGGCGAAACTGCTCGATCTGGGTCACCTCCTCGATGCCCATGCCGCCGCCGCCGGCCGCGGCCTTGACCAGCACCGCCGGCTGCTCGGCCTCTTCGTTTTCCTGGATGTCGAAGAGGTGCTGGGCTATTTCCTCGGCCTCCATCTCGTTGTAGATGGGTGAATCCGTGCCGGGGATGGTGGGGATGCCCAGCTCGTTGGCAACATGCTTGGTATTGATCTTGTCGCCAAGATCCCTGATCACCTCCCAGCCAGGACCGATAAAGATCAGGGGCCGGTCCCGGATGGTCACCCGGCGGGCGAAGCGGAAATCCTCGGAAAAAAAACCGTAACCCGGATGTATGGCCGTGCACAGGGTATGGTCGGCCACAGCCAGGATATCGTTGGCATCGGTATAGCGGGTCACCTTCCAGGCGTTCTGGCGTGGACCGCTGGCCTGATTTCTGCGCACATGCTCTGAATCGCGGTCGGCATCGGTATAGATGACAACATAGTCAAGGCCCAGGTCCTTGCAGGCCTCCATGATGCGAATGGCTATTTCCCCGCGATTGGCGATAAGTACTTTGCCCTGCACGCGAATCCTCTCTTCTTGAATGATACTTTCGGACTCCTGACGTTGTTCCTGATTATGGCAGCCTGGAAGACACCTGTGTTCAGGATGCGTGAACTAGACTGAAGAAATATCCGGTACCCGTGAAAGGGCTGGCCGGAAACCCGGACATTATTGCAGGAAGTGACCGAAAAATATAAATATTCTTTACGGTAGTTAAGGCCTAACACTCTATTTTACCCTACATCGCCATTCTTGCAAAGGTGTAAACTTGAAAAAAGAAGGTAATACCGTTTTTCTCAAGGCCGTTAACTGGTTGGCAACACGTTGGCAATGCGTTGTGCAAGCGGCAACCGTGCCCCCGGCCTCTCCAGTGTCATCGGCTCATAACGGGCAACCGGGAGCAGGCAGGCGGAAATCGGTTGCCGGAAACTGTTGTTTCCCCTGTTCTGTCAGGGTACTATTGAATAAGGTCATGGAAACGCAATGCCCCATATCGGCCCATATCCAGAAAATTGATTGTTGAGGTGCGACCGTATCAGCCCGGGTTTCGGCAGGAGGATGATGGAAGAGAAAAACAAGGGAATAGGAGAACGAATCAGAGCCTTTTTCCGCCTGCGGAGCGGGCCGGACACCACCGAGGATCTTGAAAACGAGATCCAGGAACTCCTTGAGGAAGGGGAAGAACAGGGGTTGATCACCAGCCGTGAGGAGCAGATGATTACCTCTATCTTCGATTTTCGCGACACCGTTGCCTCGGAGATCATGACGCCCAAGGCAGAGATGGTCACTGCCGACAGCGCAAGCACTGTGGCAGACCTGGTTCGCCTGGTTATTGACGAGGGATACACCCGTATTCCCCTTTATGAAAACAGCTCCGACAACATCATCGGCATCCTGCACGCCAAGGATCTGCTGCGGATCTGCAGCCGCGGCGATCAGCCGGTCAGGGAGCTGGAACCATTTTTTCTGCCGCCGGTTTTTATCCAGGAGTCAACGCCCATAATTGATCTGCTGCGCTTTTTTCAGGAGAAAAAAAACCATATGGCCATAGTCAAGGACGAGTTTGGCGGGGTGCGGGGCCTGGTTACTCTGGAAGATGTTCTCGAGGAAATTGTCGGCGAGATTGCGGACGAGCATGACCGGGCCGAAAGCGAGCTGCGGGTGCTCGATGAGAATGTCATCCTGGTCGACGCGAAAATCGATATTGAAAAGGTGGAACAGTTTTTTGGCAGCCGTCTGCCGGAAGGCCCGTATGAATCGGTAGGCGGCCTGATCGTCCACCAGCTGGCCAGGGTGCCGGAACGCGGCAGCGAGATCCAGGTGGCCAATCTTCACTTCACGGTCCTTGCCGCTGATGCGCGCCGGGTCAAGACCGTGCGGATTGAAAAAAAGAAATAAATGGCAATGGAGGACCGGGCAGGCAGTGGTGCCATTGGCAAGGGGCGTGGCCTTTTCCTGGGGCTGACAAGCGCACTCCTCCTTGTTGTCGCCATGCCCGGATATGTTGAATGGTGGCCGCTGCTCTTTGTCGCCCTGACGCCCCTTTTGGCGATCACCTTGTATCTGCCGCCTGGTCAGGCCCTGCGAGCCGGCTTTGGCTCTGGTTTTGTGTATCATGTTCTGAGCCTGCACTGGATTGTCGTGGTTCTGGGAAAATATGGGGGCCTGCCCCTGCCGCTCAGTATCGGCGCCCTGCTGCTGCTGGCCGCCTACATGGCCCTGTACACGGGACTGTTCTGCCTGTTGCTCAGTGTGTTGGCCGGCCGCTGGTGGCACAGGGAACGCTCGATTGCGGCCCTGGTCTGGACAGCGCCTTTTCTCTGGATCGGGCTTGAATATCTGCGCGGCCATCTCTTGACCGGTTTCCCCTGGCTTGACCTGGGATACGGGCTTTACCGCGAACCGGCCCTGATCCAGGCCGCGGATCTGGGCGGCCATTATCTCGTCGGCTTTGCCCTGGTGCTGGCCAATGGCTTTGTCCTCGGTATCGTGGACAGGCAGCGTTCAGCCGTGCGCTGGAATCTGCGCGGTGAGCGAAGAGCGCTTCTTTTTGCCGGTTGCCTGCTGATCTTTCTGTTTGGCTATTCCTATTTGCGTTTTCGGGTTCTGCCCCCCCTGTACAGGCATGGTCTCGATGCCCGGGTCGCTGTGGTGCAGGGCAATATTCGTCAGGACGAGAAATGGAGCCCTGCCAAAAAAAAAGAGACCGTTACCATCTATGAAGATCTCTCCCGGCAGGCGCTTGCCGGCCAGAACACGGAACTTTTGGTCTGGCCTGAAACAGCCCTGCCCTTTTTCCCCCAGCAGGATCGTCTTGTCCGGCGGATTGAGGAGCTGGTTCGGCGGGAAAATGTATATCTGCTCACGGGTGCTCCGACCTTCCGGCTGGCCGGCAAGGCTGGACGGCAGGAGTTGCAATACTTTAACAGCGCCCTGCTTTTTGACCCGAATGGACAGGTGGCAGACAGATATGCCAAACAGCACCTGGTTCCTTTTGGCGAGTATGTGCCGCTGAAAAAGCAGCTTTTTTTTCTGGCCCCCCTGGTGCAAAACAGTGGTGATTTTTCACCAGGCAAGAGTTCCAGGCCACTGGTTGTTGGCGACCAGCTCAGGCTGGGTGTCTTGATATGCTTTGAATCCATTTTTCCCGATATCGCCCGTGCCGAAGTCAGGCACGGAGCCAACCTGCTGGTCAATCTGACCAATGATGCCTGGTACGGCCGGACCAGCGCGCCATATCAGTCCCTGGCCATGGCCGTGTTTCGGGCTGTCGAGAACAAACGGTCTCTTGTTCGGGCCGCCAATACGGGCGTCAGCGCCCTGGTTGATCCCGGCGGCAGAATCATGGCCCGCAGCAGGATATTCACCCCTGCCGTTGTAACCGGCCGGTTGCCGGTGCTGACCCTGCAGACCATGTTCATGCGCGGGGGATACAATTTTGGCGCTGCGTGTCTTGCTTTGATACCGCTGGTTCTGCTCTGGAGGAGGCGAAATCCATGAGGCTGATTGACCCTCCCGCCGTTGCTCTGTTTTTGATGTTGATTAATTTCGGGTAAATGGATGCTGTTAAGAAAAATTTGATAAAAAATTAAATTTTCTTGTTTTTTTTCTCTTTTTTTTGTTACAGTCACCACATAGTGTAAATGCGTAGTGCTGTAGAGAAGTAAAGACGCCATGCGAAGCGTGGTATCGTTTTTGTTGCCTTGAAGCCTTACGCGTCATCCACAACATTCAGCTCAATTAAGGAGAACAGTAGAGCAATGTTACAAGGAACAGTTAAGTGGTTCAACGAGGCCAAGGGTTTTGGCTTTATTGAACAGGAAGACGGGAAAGATGTTTTTGTCCATTATTCAGCTATTCAGGGGAGTGGATTCAAGACATTGAATGAAGGTGACAAGGTAGAGTTTGAGGTGGTTGATGGTCCCAAGGGCCCGGCCGCGGCAAACGTGCAAAAGATGTAAATTTTTCCTGCCGGCTTTTTGAGCCGGTTCAGATAACGGGTCGGCCCGCATGGCCAGACCCGGGACAAATCCCGGTAACAGATGTTGCCGGGATTTTTTTTGTAGCGAGCTGGCCCGGCAACAGGGTATTCTTGCCAGAAGCCAGAAGCCAGAAGCCAGAAGCCAGAAGCCAGAAGCCAGAACCGTGAACCCCAATCCCTGACCCCTGCGTTGAAGATCGCCCTTGTCCAGACAAATCCGGTGATCGGCGCTTTTGCCGAAAATTGCGACCGGATTCTTGCCGCCATCGATCAGGCCAGGGCTGCCGGATGCGACCTGGCCGTGTTCCCTGAGCTTGCCCTGTGCGGCTATCCGCCGCGTGACCTTCTGGAGCGTTCCGCCTTTCTTGATGCCCATGACCGGGCCCTGGCCAGACTGATTGACAACATAACGGGAATTGGTTGTATTCTTGGGGTTCTCGAGCGGCGCACCGGGCCGGGCCGGCCCCTGTTCAACTCGGCTTTTTTGATCGATGGGGGACGGGTCTGTTACCGGGCCCGCAAGCAGTTGCTGCCCACCTATGATGTCTTTGACGAGTGCCGCTACTTCGAGCCCGGCTCTGCCGAGCCGCCCTTTGTCTTCAAGGGAATGCGGCTGGGTCTGTTTATATGCGAGGATATCTGGCAGGACAGCCGCCGCTATCAGATCGCCCCGGTCACGACCCTGTTTGAAAAAGATATGGCCCCGGATATTATTATCAATATCTCTGCCTCACCCTATTACCACGGCAAGATCGGTCAGCGGCTCGACCGGTTTGGCGAGCTGTGTCGCCAGCACCAGGTGGGGCTTGTCTATGTCAACCAGGTGGGCGGCCAGGACGAGTTGATCTTTGACGGCCATTCCCTGGTTCTTGATCAGAAGGGAAGGGTTTGGACGGCCTGCAAGGGATTTGCGGAAGATATGGCGGTTTTTGATACCGATGGCCTGTCCGAACCAACCGGAGCAGCCGCACCACGTGACTCCATTGCCCAGGTCTGCGCGGGCCTGGTCCTTGGCCTGCGCGATTATTGCCTTAAAACCGGTTTTTCCAGGGTGCTGCTCGGCCTGTCCGGCGGGATCGATTCCGCGGTTACCGCGGCCATCGCCTGCCTGGCCCTGGGGCCGGAGAATGTGCAGGGCCTGGCCATGCCCTCTCCCTACACGGCCCGGATGTCCGTCGATGACGCCCGGGATCTGGCCGCAAACCTGGGCTGCGGCTTTACGATCCTGCCCATCGAGCCGGCCATGGATGCCTTTGCCGCCACATTGGCCCCCCTGTTTGCCGGCCTTGCGGATGATGTCACCGAGCAGAACCTGCAGGCCAGGATCAGGGGCACCTTGCTCATGGCCGTTTCCAACAAGTTGGGCCACCTGCTTCTGTCCACGGGCAACAAGTCGGAGATGGCGGTGGGCTACTGTACCCTTTATGGCGACATGAACGGCGGCCTGGCCGTATTGGCCGATGTGCCCAAGGTGATGGTCTATGAGCTGGCCCGCTATCTGAACAGGGATGGCGAGCTGATACCGGAGCGGATCATCACCAGAGCCCCGAGTGCGGAGCTGAAACCGGACCAGACAGACCAGGACGATCTGCCGCCCTACGAGGTGCTTGATGCTATCCTGCAAGGGTATCTCGAAGAGGGGCTGGGCGTGCCGGAGCTGGTGGAGCAGGGATTTGCCGAACCCCTGGTCCGTGATGTTGTCAGGCGCATCAAACGAAATGAATACAAACGCCGCCAGGCTCCCATTGGTCTCAAGGTGACCAGCAAGGCATTTGGCCAGGGCCGCCGCTACCCGGTTGCGCACCGTTTTGAGGATTAACCGTCACCCAGGCAGGATGTTGCAGAGAAGAACACACATGACAGGCAAACCTCCAGCCCGGCTCATCGCGGCCCTGATCCTGATTCCCTTTTTGTTTCTCTTTTTTTTCTACCTCTTTTATCAGGAAGAACACACCAAACGGCCCGAACAGCTTGCCGTGACCACGGCCGGATATGTGGAGATGTGCCTGTCCTGTCATCAGGAGGTCCACCTTGACAAGGCCCACGACGGACAAGTGGTGGGCTGTTCGCCCTGCCACCTTGGCGATGCCATGGCTGTTGACAAGGATGCAGCCCACGCGGGCATGGAGCTCAATCCCGGTGACCTGCGGGTGGTGGAAAAGACCTGCGGCATCGAGGGGTGCCATCCGGCTGATCCGCACCGGGTGAAAAATTCGCTCATGGCAACCAACCGGGGCATCCTGTCGACCCTGCTCTATTACTGGGGAGAACGGGACACCCAGAATAGTGACGTGACAGTCGAGCAGCTCATCAAAAGTGGAGACACCTCCCTGGCCCTTGACTACTTCCGCAAGCTCTGCGCCACCTGTCATCTCTGGAAACAGAAAAATGATCTGCCCGGCGCGCCGGCCTTTTTCAACCAGAAGGGCGGCGGCTGTTCAGCCTGTCATGCCATACAACCACAGCAGCTTCAGGGCGGCAAGACAGACATTTTTGGCATTGCCGATGATGAGGAGGCCGGGTTGACCGGACAAGAGAAGGGGAAAAAACCACATCCACTGATTATCAGGAAAATCCCCGAGGAACAGTGTATCCGCTGCCATAACCGCTCCGGCAGGATCGGTATTTCCTACACCGGAATCTTTGAATCAGAGGGCTACGGCACTCCCTATGAGAAGGGGCATCTTTCCTCGCAGCGTCTGCCCGGCGACCGGTTTTACCTGAAAATCGCCGAGGACATCCATCACAAAAAGGGCATGGCCTGCATTGACTGTCATACCAGGGAAGAGATCATGGGCGATGGCACCAGTTATGCCCATTACGAGGAGCAGTTGGAAATCAGTTGCCGGATGTGCCACAGCCCTGCGCCCGGCACAACAAGAAAGGGAAGAAAACTCAATAACCTGGAAGAAAAAGACGGCAGGGCCGTGCTGCGCGGCAAGGTCAATGGCCGAACATATCCCTTGCGCGAGCCTGATCCGAAAAGCTGTCTCTATCCAGGCCATAAACGGCTCACCTGTGAATCCTGCCACTCCACCTGGGTGCCGCAGTGCTATGGCTGTCATGCCAAGCTGGACAAGCGGGAAACCCATCTTGACAAGCTCACCCTCAAGGAAACCCCGGGCTGGTGGGAGGAAGGACGCTCCTATATCCGGTATGAAAAACCCATGCTCGCCGTCTGGGAAGACCGGGTGGTCATTGTCACGCCCGGTTGTCAGGACATGGTGACCCTGATCGATAAA